>Ga0070679_100002681_pt1 | contig 16216 bp, 16 predicted proteins | sample KBSC63BmetaG_FD_65652 | JGI IMG/M metagenome (GOLD analysis project Ga0070679, IMG submission 65652) | Corn rhizosphere microbial communities from Kellogg Biological Station, Michigan, USA - KBS C6-3B metaG | ecosystem: Host-associated > Plants > Roots > Rhizosphere | place: USA: Michigan... | reverse complement strand
TGCACGCCTCTGCACGTCAGAGATACCGGTGGCGGCTGGACGTAAGCAGTCGAATTTAACCAACGGAGGGCCCGGTCGGTAGCGAAGCCGCCCGCGCCCGCCGAGGCGATTACACGATGGTGATCTCCTCGGCCGACCATGCCGGGTACAGCGTCTTGGCCTGATTGCTGTCGCCGCGCGCGAACAGGACGGTTTTCACCGACTCGTTATGCGCTGCCACCCACGCCTTCTGTGCGGTGGGGTCTTGTTCGCATTGTAGGCGTCGGACAACTGCCTCGCTTCGCGCAGCGTCTGCTCCATGAGCTCCTGGGCCATCTCGATCGAGAAATCGATGGTCTCGCGCGCCGCGTCATAGGCCAGCATGATCTCGGCGCCGGTCGCCAACCCGCCCTCTGCTCCCGCCAGGACTGGCAACACACCGTCCGTCTTGCAGAAGACCTGCCAGCTGTGTTCGTCGCCGAGCGCCGTCGCCTTGCCGTCGGAGTCTCGGCCCACGTATCCGACCTCGGTGAGAATGACGAGGCCGTGAACGAGCAGCGCGAGGCTCTCGAACTTGTAGACGCCGAGATTTGCGTCGAACAGCAGGGTCGTCGTCGACGACTCTCGATAAAGCGCGATTGCGTGCCCCGGCGCCGGCTCGAGCGAGAGCGACAGCAGCAGGCCTCGTCCCGGCCTGAACCCGGGTGCGGACAGCGCTGCCACCAGATAATCCTTGAAGCTCGCCCACTTCATCATCCCGCAACTCGCCACGGGGCAGATGCCAGAGAACTTCCGCGTCTTTCCGCTGTCCGCGTCGAGCTCTTTCGCGATCGCATCCCAAAGCTCTGCCCGTTTTTCGGCGGATGAGATCTTCATGACCTCGACGTTCGCCTGTTCGCGCAGCTCCCCGGCTTGCTCGATCAGCTCATTGTGTCTCTTGAAGACCGCGGCCCTCATCGCCTCCAGCAGATCCCACTTTTCGTCGAACATCTTGAGCACGTCGGGTGTGCCCCGCATTCGCGGATTGCCCTCGTTCCAGCTTCCCCCGTTGGCTTCGATCCACTGCTTCACGTCTTTCTCGAACTCGTCCCGGGCGCGCGTGGACGTCTCGGCGGCACTCTTCGCCTCAGACTCGAGCCCTGTCGCTTGTTCGCGCTTCGCCGCTACGGATGGCGCCGTGCGCTTCATCACGTCACGCTGTTTGTCGTGGGTCTGCGCCATACGTGTCACGCGTGAACGCTTCAGATGGGTGACGCCTCTCTTCTCGTTTTGAAGAACCTTGCGCAGCCAGTCGAGGGACGCACCCATGCAGAAACCGCCCGTCACATTCTTGTGCAACTCCGCCGTCAGCGACCACGATTCCTTGGTGCGCGGATCCGTGACGGTCTTGAGCTCCTTGCCGGTGTGCACGGCCTGCTGGAACTCAGCGATCGGCTTCTTTGCCGCCATCCTGAACAACTTGTTGAACTGGGCATCGAACGGCATGGGCAAACCTCCCCGCGCGGTGCAGTGACGCGCGCCGACAGTGCTGAGGTTGCGAGTGGACCGCGGCCCCTGCGCCACCGCGCGCGGTGACGTCGTGCAGTCCGCCGATGGGCGTGCGCCTGGTGCCGACACCAAGCCACGTTGGGAAGCTACGTTCCCTTCCCACGCACGAGTTGTAGCACCCACGGCAGATTGCGGCAATGCCGCGATTCGGTGCCGAGCCGGCGATAGCGAACGAGGGATCGCCACTCGGCGATCCCTCGTTCCTCAGAGCTTCGTGTCCGCGTTCGCTTACTCGCCCAGATGCACGTTCTTTGGATCGAGTGAGCCGGTGTAGTACGACATCACCGTCTGCTGGAGGACGAGATTGTTCTGCGCGGTCGCGACGGCGCTCGCGGCCTGCACTCGCTGCGCCTGCGCCTGGGTCACCTCGACGAGCGTGGCCGCGCCGGCCTGGTACCGCTTCGTCGTCATGTCGACGGCCTGGCTCGCTGCCGTGAGCTGCGCCTTCGCGGCCGCCAACTGTTCGATCGCCGACTGCTGATCGAGATAGGACCTGCGGACGTCGAGCGCGACCGACTGCTTCTGCGCGTCGAGCGCGAGCTGTGCGTTCTCCTGCTGGATCGCCGCGCGCTGCTCCGCCACGTTCGCCGAGCCGCGATCGAAGATCGGAATCGAGATACCGACGCCGACCGAACCGCCGCGACGCTGGTCGAGCTGATTGCTCAAGCTCAGATCGGACGCGCTGCTGTAGGCCGTGCTGTACGCGCCCGTCAACGAGATCGTCGGGAGCTTCGCGGCCTTCGCGGCCTTCACATCCTGTCCCGCTGCGTCGACGCGTGCCTGGTCGGCATCCAGGTCCGCGCGATTCTCATACGCCAGTGCCACCAGCGAGTCGAGATTCGGCGTCTTGGTCAGCGATGCATCACTGACTTTCGGCGCGACGAAATCGTAGGTGCCGGCTGGATCGAGCTGCAGCGTCTGGATCAGATCGACCTTCGCCAGCTCGACCGCATGGCTGGCCTGCGCGACGGACAGCTTTGCGTTCGCGACTGCGGCCTGTTGCTGGTACAGATCAGAGACCGGACGCGAGCCGGCGTCCACGAGCTTCTGAATGAGGTCGAGTTGCGCCTGCTGGGCGGTCAGGTTCTCCTGCTGCACCGCAAGCTGTTCCTGCTGGTTGCTGAGCGTGACGTAGTTCTGAGCCACGGTGAAGACGGCGGTCTGCTTGGTCCGCGACAGGTCGGCACTGCTCGCCTGCTCGTTCGCTTCCGCGGAATGGATGGCGGCAGCGGTCTTGCCGCCGTCGAAGAGCGTGAAGCTGCTCGAGAGACCCGAGCTCAACGCCTGGGTCTGCTGGTTGATGATGGCGCCGTCACTCTGACTGAAGTTGCGGCCGATGTTGTTCGAGCCGCTGACGCTCAATCTGAGATCGGGCAGCAACTGCATCTTCTGCTGCGTGACTGAGGCCTGTCCGAGCGAGGCCGTGTTCTCGGCCTGGCGCACGCTCAGGTTCTGCTTGAGCGCAATACCGACGGCGTCGTCGAAGGTGATGCGCGTGCTCTTGGGCTGCTGGGCCCCGCCGTTGACGGCCGGCAGAACCAATCCGGCCGTCAACGCTACCGCTGTGAACCGACGAAACAATGACATGATCGACTCCTCTATGACTGCAAGGTCACTCGTAGCGGAGTGCCTGAATTGGATTGAGACCGGCCGCTTTGCGCGCCGGGTAGTACCCGAAGAACACTCCCACCGCGGCCGAGAAGCCCACCGCGATCGCGACGGCCGACAGCGGCGTCGACGTCGCCCAGCCCGTCAGGTGACCGAGCAGCGCGGCTCCGCCATAGCCCACGCCGAGCCCGACGAACCCTCCAAGAAGACTCATTACAACACTCTCCACGAGGAACTGTGTCAGCACGTCCGATCCGCGCGCGCCGATCGCCATGCGAATGCCGATCTCGCGGGTGCGCTCCGTCACGGACACGAGCATGATGTTCATGATCCCGATGCCTCCAACGAGCAACGAGATCGACGCGATCGCCGCGAGCAGGCCGGACATCACCTTCGTCGTGCTCGTTGCCGCTTCCGCGATCTCCGTCTGATTGCGAACCGTGAAGTCGTCTGGCGCACCCTGGAGCTTGTGCGAATCGCGCATGATGCCCGCGATCTCCTCCTGTGCGGCCGGGATGTCATCCGGCGAGTCGCTGCTCGCGAGAATCTGCCCCAGGCGCATGTTGCCGCTCAGCCGGTTCTGCATCGTCGTGTACGGGATCAGGATCACGTCGTCCTGATCCTGGCCGCCGGCGTTCTGGCCTTTCGCGGCCATCACACCGATGATCGTGAACGGCACGTGGCCGATCTGGATCTGCCCGCCGATCGGATCTCCGTCCGGGAACAGATTGTTCACGACCGTCGCGCCGAGCACCGCCACCTTGCGGCCGGACTTGAGATCGGCGTCGGAGAAGTACGTCCCCGAACGCGTCGTCCAGTTGCGAATCGTCGGATAGTCGAGCGACACGCCGTTGATGCTGGTGCGCCAGTTTCCCGTTCCGCCGATGACCTGCGTCCGCGTGGTGATCACGGGCGACACGGCCGACAGCAGCGTCGCCTCACGCTTGATGTTCTCGGCGTCCTCCACGGTGAGCCGGTTGAACGATCCCGCGCCCTGATTCACGCCGCCTGGCGTGCCGGAGCCCGGCATCACGATCAGCAGATTGGTGCCCAGGCCTTGGATCTGGTTCTGAATCATGGTCTGGGCGCCGTTGCCGACGGCCACCATCACGATCACCGCACCCACGCCGATCACGATGCCGAGCATCGTGAGCAGCGTGCGCATCTTGTTCTTCATGATGCTGCCGGAGGCAACCTTGAACAACGTCGACTGTTTCATGCAGCCTCCTCGAGGGCGGCGTCGGGATCGCTCGTTCTGGCGGCGTCGAGCGCGCGGAGATCATCCGCGGCACGGCGACACCCGTCGACCGGATGATCGCGAAGAATGCGTCCGTCACGCACCTCGACGACGCGTTTCGCGTACTGCGCCACGTCGGGCTCGTGGGTCACGAGCACGATCGTGATACCTTGCTCATTCAATTCCTGGAACAACGCCATCACTTCCACGGTCATGCGGCTATCGAGGTTGCCCGTCGGCTCGTCCGCGAGGAGGAGCTTGGGCGACGTCACCAGCGCACGCGCAATAGCCACGCGCTGCTGCTGGCCGCCCGACAACTCGCTCGGCTGGTGATCCAAGCGATCGCCGAGTCCGACGCGCCGAAGCGCGTCGGCGGCGAGTGCTCGCGTGTCCAGCTTGCGTCCCGTGCGATCGTAGAGGAGCGGGAGCTCCACGTTGTCGATCGCCGTGGTGCGCGGCAGCAGATTGAAGCCCTGAAAGACGAACCCGAGCTTCTGGTTGCGAAGGTCGGCGAGCTGATTCTTGTTGAGCCCATCGACGCGAGTGCCGTCGAGCACGTAGCTCCCTTCGGTCGGGACGTCGAGACATCCGAGAATGTTCATGAGCGTCGACTTACCGGACCCCGAGGATCCCATCACGGCGATCAGCTCGCCGGGCTCCACGGTCAGATCCACGCCGCGGAGCGCGAACACCTTGTTCGTCCCCATCGTGTAGATCTTCTTCACGCCACTGATTGAAATGACTGGCGGGTTGGACATGAGAGTCGCTCCGTGATTAGAAGCCGCGACCACGGAAACCACCCGCGCCACGCTGTTGCTGGAATGGGCTGCTGCCTGCGGGCGCGGCCGACGTCGCCGTTCCAGCCGCGCCAAGGTTCGTGATGACCTGCATGCCTTCGGTCAAACCGTTACCCGTGACTTCGGTGTTCTGGCCATCGCTGAGCCCAGTGTGCACGCGGATCGGCTTGAGCGTGCCGTTGGGACCCGGAATCCAGAGCAGCGCCATGCTCGCGCGGCCACCGGTTGCTCCGCTGCCCCCCCGACCTGCCCGGTTGCCACCGGGTGCACGAGTCGAGTCACCCGCGGGGCGCGCGTGCGGCGCGTTCGCGCCGCCCGCCGTCGAGTCGTGCTTGGCGCCGATGCCTGCCTCCGCCAGCATCTCGGGCGTCGGTCTGATGCGCAGTGCCGCGTTGGGCACGATGAGAACGTTGTCCGCCGACGCGGTGGTGAACTGCACCGTCGCGGTCATGCCGGGGAGGAGCTTGTTCTGCGTATTCTTCACGCCCACCACCACGGTGTAGTTCACGACGTTGTCCTGCGTCGTCGACTGCAGGCGAACCTGACTCACCTGACCGGTGAAGGTCTGGTTCGGATATGACTGCACGGTGAAGCTCACCGGCTGGCCGACCTTGATCGAGCCGATGTCACTCTCGTCGACCGACGCGAGGATCTGCATCTCCGACAAGTCGTTCGCGATGAGGAAGAGCTGCGGCGCGGACAAGCTCGCGGCCACGGTCTGGCCGACGTCCACGTTGCGCTCGACGATCACGCCGTCGATCGGCGCGTAGATGTTGGTGTACGAGAGCTGCTGCTTCGCGCGATCGAGCGCGATCTGCGCGGACTTCACCGTCGCCTGCTCCACCGAGAAGTTCGACTGGACGGTGCCGAACTCGCTCGCGGTGATCACCCGCGCGTCGAGCAACTGCTTGTTGCGGTTGTATTCGTCCTGTGCCTGCTTGAGCTGCGCCTGCGCCTTCTCGAGCTGCGCCTGCGCGTCCTGGACGGCCTGCTGCTGAAGCGTCGGATCGATGCGGGCCAGAAGCTGACCCTTGTGCACCTTGTCATTGAAGTCGACAAAGAGCTGGGCGATCTGCCCCGAAACCTGCGTACCGACCTGGACGGTCCGCACCGCATTCAGCGCACCGGTGGCCGACACCGTCGACTTGAGAGTGGTCCGCTGAACGGCCGCGGTCTTGTATGTGGGTGCCTCCTTTCCATCGGCGCGACGGTAGAACCATGTGGTTCCACCAAGCATCGCGACAGCAACGGCGGCAGTAGTAAACTTGATCGTGTTCATTGCGGCCTCATCATGGTTCCGAGGAACATCGTCACCGGCACTCGAACCAGCGGTCGGCGACACGAAGGACATGTTTTCTCTATTCGTTCTGTTGATTAGACGCATCCCGAGGCGCGTTGATGCGGTCGATGTCACCAACTGCACGCTGGTGTCATGAAATGGCTGATCTGACTCACGAGTCGCACCCACGAGACCGCTTCCGGATTCGCCCGGGCGAGGCGCTCGCCGTCCTGTTGTTCTGGGCGTTTCTCGCCGGGCTGACCGCAACGGGCCGGCTGCTCGATCCACGATTGAACGAGCGGCCTCAGGTGACGGCGGCGTTCATCTCGCTCGCATTCATCGAGTACGCGATCTGGGCGCTGCTCACCGTGCCCATCTTCGTGCTCGCGGCTCGGGTCGGTCGCGGCGGACGGCTCCGCCCGGGTAAGGTCCTGACGCTGATCATCATCGGTCTCATCGTTGCGATCAGCGTCGACATCGTGTTGGACATGTTCCGCGACAATCTGCTCGGGCCACCGCCAGGACGCGGACCGCGCGGCCCATTCGTGGGCATCCTCCGGTTTCAATATCTGCAATACCTGATGGTGTATTTCGCCGTGCTCGGCGCCGGCTTCGCGCGTACCTACTTTCTTCGCGATCAAGCACGCGCCGAGGAGACTCGACAGTTGCAGGCACATACGGCTCAGCTTCAGGCTCGGCTCGCTGAAGCACAGCTCGCCGTCCTTCGCACGCAGATCAATCCGCACTTCCTGTTCAACACGCTGCACGCGATCTCGAGCCTGGTCGAGCGCGATCCGCGAGGTGTGCGGCGCATGATCGCGCGGTTGAGCGATCTCCTCCGCTACACGCTCGAGAACACCGGCGAGCAGGAGATCCCGCTGGATCGCGAGCTCGAGCTGCTCCAGCGCTATCTCGACATCATGAGTGTGCGCTTTCAGGGGCGGCTCGACGTCGCGCTCAATGTGGACGACAGCGTTCGGAGCGCTCTCGTTCCGAACCTCGTGCTGCAGCCGCTCGTCGAGAACGCGTTCAAGCACGGCATCGACGCCGCGGAGACGGCGGGCCGAGTGGAGATCAACGCCTTTCGGCGCGACGACAGCGTCGTGCTCCGCGTGCGCGACAATGGCCCCGGGCCGAGCAGCAATGGCTCATCCAACGGCGTCGGTCTGCGCAACACGATCGCGCGTCTGTCCCAACTCTATGGCGCGAAGCAGCGCTTCTCGCTCGAGCACGCCGAGGGAGGCGGCGCGGTCGCGGAGGTGGTGCTTCCCTATCACACCGCACCTTCGGCATGACGTCGCTCGCGCCAACGCTTCGGGTTCTCATCGTCGACGACGAGCCGCTCGCGCGCCAACGGATCGAAGATCTGCTCGCACATGAGGAGCGCGTGGCGATCGTCGGCCAGGTCGACAGCGGCCGCGCGGCCGTCGACGCGATTCGTCAGCTTCGGCCGGACGTGGTCTTTCTCGACGTCCAGATGCCGGGCATGTCGGGCCTCGACGTCGTACGCGCGATGGGCAGCGAGATGCCGGCAACCATCTTCGTCACGGCGTTCGACCAGCACGCGCTTCAGGCGTTCGATCTCGCCGCGCTCGACTACCTCGTCAAGCCATTCGATGACGAGCGATTCGAGCAAGCGTTCGGCCGCGCTCGAACGCTGGTCGAGCTGCACGAAGCGCGGCGCGTGAATGAGCGTTTGCTCGATGTCTTGCGAGGCGTGGTGAGCGCTCCGACCGCCGGACCGGTCGCGCCGCCGGCGAGCCCTGACGGCAATGGAGCGCCGGAACCGCCGCCCGGTGCGCAGTGGCTCGAGCGCATCGCCGTCGAGTCGCGCGGAAAGGTGAAGTACCTCCCGGTCGCGGACATCGATTTCATCGCCTCCAGCGGCCCCTACGCCGAGCTGGTGGTCGGCCAACGCCGGCATCTCATTCGCGAGCCGATGCACGATCTCGAGGCGAGACTCGATCCCTCGCGCTTCATGCGCATTCATCGGTCGGCGATCGTACAGCTCGATCGAATCGATACGCTGATCAAGGGCCCCGGCGGCGACTATGAAGTGCAGCTCAAGGACGGCACACGGTTGCGCGTGAGCCGTGCGCGGCGCGACGAGCTGGAGGCGCGGCTCGCGAATCCGAAGTCAGTCGCTCGCTGACGTCATCCGTAGGTGATGAGCGACTCGACGCGGCGATCCTTCAACCGCTCGAGTCCCGGAAGAAACGCGAGCGCGATCAGGAAGGAGAATCCCACGACCCGTGCGCCAAGGGACTCCACGAGGGCGCACGCGGCGCGGGCCGTTCCGCCGGTCGCGAGGACGTCGTCGACGATGAGAATTCTCGCATGGTCGTCGGCGGCGTCGGCGTGAATCTCGAGCGAATCGATACCGTACTCGAGCTCGTACTGCTGGCGCCGCGTCTCCGACGGCAGCTTCCCGGGCTTGCGGACCGGCACAAACCCGGCGCCGAGGCGCTGCGCCACCGGCCCGCCGAGGATGAACCCGCGGCTCTCGATGGCGACCACGTGCGTGATCCCGGCGTCAATGAACGGCGCGGCCATCGCGTCCGTGACCGCAGGAAACGCGGTCGCCGACGCGAGCAACGGCGTGATGTCCTTGAAGACGACACCGGGCTTGGGATAGTCGGGAATGTCGCGGACGAGCGCGCGCCAGGCATCGCGCGCCGATGCATCGATCGAAGCCGAAGGCATGTGCGCTATCTGAGAATTGTGAATGACGCCGGCAGCGTTCCATCGATGGCGCCAAGCTCGTCGATCGCCGAGACGACGGCACCGTCGGGGCCGCGCTCGACGAGGCGACGCAAGCGGTCGATCGCGTCCGGCGTTCCCTCCGCCGCAATCTCCACTGCCCCATCCGGTCTGTTCCTCACCCATCCGATCACGCCAAGGGCCGAGGCACGCTCGCGCACGAACCAGCGGAAGCCGACGCCTTGCACGCGTCCGCGCACCAGCACGTGCAGCCGCGTCACGCGTTGTTGTCGCTCCAGCCGTGCGATCCGAGCAGCGGAACGAATCGCACGGGAGCGATCTCCTGCGTCTCGACCTTGCCGCCGGTTCGACGAATCATCATGAGCCGTTGCTCTTCGCGATCACCCACCGGAACGAGCAACCGTCCGCCCTCGGCAAGTTGATCGACGAGCGGCTGCGGAATGGACGGCGCGCCGGCGCCGACGAGAATCGCGTCGTATGGGCCGTACTCGCGCCACCCGATGGTGCCATCGCCGAGCAGCAATGAGACGTTGTTCACGCCAGCGCGTTGAATGTTCTCGCGTGCCTGTTGCATCAACGCGGGGATACGCTCGATCGAGAAGACCTGTGACGCGAGATGCGCGAGCAACACGGTCTGATAGCCCGAGCCGGTGCCGACCTCGAGTACTTTCTCCTTGCCGGTGAGCTGCAGCAGCTCGAGATAGCGCGCATGCACCCACGGCTGCGAGATCGTCTGGCCGTTTCCGATGGGCAGCGGTGCGTCCTCGTATGCGCGGTGCCGCAAGCCGGTGGGCACGAAGGCATGGCGCGGCGTCATCTCGATCGCGCGAAGGACGGAGAGATCGCGAATCCCCTTCTCGCGCAGCGTGTCGACGAGCCGCTCGCGCGCGCCGCGGAACTCCGTATCTACAGGTCTCGCCACCAGGTCGCCGCCTCTTGAAGAGCGTTGTAGTGCGTGAGATCGAGATGCAGGGGCGTCACCGACACATAGCCTTCCTCGATCGCACGAAAGTCGGAGTCCGGCTCACCGCTCCACGAGATCTCGCCGCCGCCGATCCAGTAGATCTGTCGTCCCCAGGGATCCTTCATCGGCGCGACGGACTCCGAATACACCCGCCGACCGAGACGCGTGAGCCGGACCCCCTTCACTTCCTCGGCGGAGCGCGGCGGCAGATTCACGTTGAAGAGTGTGTCCTTGGGAAAGGTGGGCAGTGAGGTCAGGTGCTTGAGCAGCGGCGTCAACACCTTGATCTGCTGGCGAAGCTGCGTGACGTCGGCCCTGAGATCGCCGCCCGCATAGGATACTGCAATCGACGGTATGCCGAGCGCGAGACCTTCCATCGCCGCGGCCACCGTACCGGAGTAGAGTACGTCCTCGCCCATGTTGTGCCCGTGGTTGATGCCGCTGAGGACGTAGTCCGGGCGTTCCGGCATCAATGCTTCGAGCGCGAGCATCACGCAGTCGGTCGGCGTGCCGTCGACTTGCCAGCGGCGCTCGCCGCGACGCACGGGTCGCAGCGGATGATGCAGCGTGAGCGAATGGCTGGTCGCGCTCTGTTCGCGATCCGGCGCGACGACGGTGACGTCGCCGATCGCGGCAGCCGCTTCGGCCAGGCATTCGATGCCACTTGCGAGGATGCCGTCGTCGTTCGTGACGAGAAAGCGCATGCGCTCAGTCGGCCTGGGTCGTCTTTCCAAGAATGCTCACGAGCTCTTTCAGATCCCCCTCGAGCTCGGCCAACGCCTGCACCGTGAGCGCACCGCGCGCCACCGCCTTGAGATCGCCACCCTTCCGGTGCTCGTCGACCTTCTGCCGAGCGCCGTCGATCGTGTATTTCTCATCGTAGAGCAGATGCTTCACGAGCATGATGAGCTCGACCTCACGACGCTGATACACGCGGTTGCCGGAGCGATTCTTCGCCGGGCTGAGGAATCGGAACTGACTCTCCCAGTAGCGCAGCACGTGGGGCTTGAGTCCGGTCAGCTCGCAGACTTCTCCGATGGAGAAAAACTCCTGAATGGGCTCGGAGGGCGTGGCCGCGGGGCTCATAGATCCTGCTCCGGTCGAAGCTCGCGAGCCATCAGCTCGGGCACCGCGGCGGCGGGCGGCTGCCCGTCGAACAGGATGCGCGAGACCATCTGCGCGATCGGCATGTCGACGCCCATGCGTCCGGCGAGGGCAAGCGCACTCCCGGTCGTCACGACGCCCTCGGCGACGGTTTCCTTTCCCTCGAGCGCCGACGCGAGTGTGGCGCCGCGCCCGATCTCGATGCCGAGTGCGCGATTGCGGCTCAGCGCGCCCGTGCACGTGAGCACGAGATCGCCGATGCCCGCAAGCCCCGCAAAGGTCGCGGGCTGCGCGCCGAGCGCGACGCCGAGCCGCGTCATCTCGTGCAGGCCGCGGGTGATGAGCGCCGCACGCGAGTTGTAGCCGAGTCCAACGCCTTCGATGATGCCAGTCGCAACGGCCATGACGTTCTTCAGTGCGCCACCAAGCTCCACGCCGATGACGTCTTCGTGTGTGTAAACTCGAAAGGAGCCGCCGCTCAGCGTCTCCTGCGCGATTCGCGCCGCGCCGGCATCATCCGAGGCGGCAACGATCGCCGTCGGATGGCGCGCAACGACTTCGGCGGCAAAGCTCGGTCCCGAGATGCCGACGACACGGCGCCCGGGCACTTCCTCGGCGAGCACCGACGTCATCAGCGCGAGCGTCTGCGCCTCGATCCCCTTGCTCGCGACAACCGCAATCGCCGTCCGCTCGAGGTGATTCGCGCCGAGAGCAGCGATGCGCCGGAGGTGCTGAGACGGCGTCGCGTACACGACGAGCTCCGCGCCATCGAGCGCCTGCGCCAGATCATCGGTTGCGCGCAGCCCCGACTCGAGACGCAAGCCGGCGAGGAACCGCCGATTCTCGTGGCACTCCATGATCGATGTGGCGACGTCCGATTCATGCGCCCACAGCGTCGTCTCGTGGCCGTTGCTCACGAGCAGGTTGGCGAGCGCAGTGCCCCACGCACCCGCGCCAATCACCGCACAACGCATCAGGCGAGCCTCACCGCGATCATGATGGCGAGCACGATGACGAGGCTGATGGCGAGCGTCGCGGCGGGACGCTTGGCCGAGACTCCGCGTTTGCCGAAGCGATGCTCTTCGCCGTTGCGCAGCCGAACGATGTTCGCGCGATGCGTCCAGAACACGAAGACGGCGACGAACACGCTGAGCGCGAACAGCGGTGAGCGAACACCGACCGTGATGCCGAGGAGCACCGGAAGCATCGTCGCGCTCGTCAGTGAGCCGAGCGACACGAATCCGCTCGAGAGCAGGACGACGGCGAAGACGATCAGCGTGAGCAAAGTCTGAAGCGGCGCGAGCGCGAGGAACACGCCGGCCGCGGTGGCAACGCCCTTCCCGCCCTTGCCAAAACGCAAATAGATGGGACGAACGTGTCCCATGATCGCGGCCAGGCCGCAGATGATCGCGACGATGACGGGGTCGGACACCGGCGCGGTCGGCGGAACGAAGCGCGGAAAGAAGAGGACGGGCACAGCGCCCTTCGCCATGTCGAACGCGAACACCGCGAGGCCGATCTTGGTGCCCAGCACGCGCATAACGTTCGTCGCGCCGAGATTGCCGGAGCCGTGCTTGCGCAGATCGATGCCGCGCGACTTGCCGACGATGTACGCCGCGGGAATCGACCCGAGGAGATACGAGGCGATGATCACCGCGACGAGCATTCCCATTCATCCCGCCTTTCGCCGGAGCACGATCCGGAGCGGATTGCCGGTGAACCCCCAGTACGATCTGAATCCGTTGTGCAGATAGCGCACGTAATGCTCCTCGACGAGATCGGGCGCATTGCCAAAGACGGCGATTGTCGGCGGATTCGTCTCGACCTGCGTGGCGTAGTTCAGCTTGACCTCGCGACCGGCCGCCTGCGGCGGTTGGCGACGCGCGATCAGCTCGCCGAGCTTCTGGTTCACTTCCGAGGTCGTGATGCGCTTCGCGCGCTCCTGCTCGACCTCGAGAATGAGCTCCATCACGCGGCTGACGCGTTGGCCCGTCAGCGCCGACGTGAAGAGGAATGGCACGAACTTGAGGAACGGCGCCTTCTCCCCGGCCGCCTTTTCATACTTTGCTGATGCCTTGTCGTCCTTCTCGGCAAGATCCCATTTGTTGACGACGACGATCAGCCCGCGCCCTGCTTCCCACGCGAGCGCGGCGATCTTGAGATCCTGATTCTGGATCTCGCCTTCGGTCGCGTCGACCATGAGGATGCAGATGTCGGCGCGATCGATCGCGCGACGCGTGCGCAGCGAGGAGTAGAACTCGATGCCGTCGTCGATCTTGCTCTGGCGGCGCAGGCCGGCCGTGTCGACGAAGATGATCTGCCGCCCGTGATAGCGCATCGGCGTATCGATGGCGTCGCGCGTGGTGCCGGCGATCTCCGACACGACGAGCCGATCCTCGCCGAGCAGACGGTTGACGAAGGACGACTTGCCGACGTTCGGCTTGCCGATCACGGCGACGCGAAGAACGTCCTCGTGCTCGGTCTCGCCCTGGGGCAAACGCGCGACGAGCGCGTCGAGCAGATCACCCGAGCCTTTGCCGTTGATGGCCGACACCGGAAAGACTTCCTCGACGCCCATCGAATAGAACTCGTAGAAGTCCGCGGCGCGCGGATCGTCCACCTTGTTCGCGACGAGCATCCAGGGCTTGCCGGAGTTGCGCAGCATCTCGGCGACATGTGCGTCGCTCGGATGGAGGCCGACCCTCGCGTCGACGACGAACAACAGGAGGTCGGCTTCGCCGACGGCTTCATCCACCTGCCGGCGAATCTCGACGTCCATCGGCGCGCGCGGATCGTCGGCGACGCCACCGGTGTCGACCAGCCAGAACGCGTGCCCCGCCCAATCCGTCTCGGCGAAGTGACGATCGCGAGTCGTACCGGCTTCCTCCGACACGATCGCGCTCTCGTCACCGACGATGCGGTTGAAGAGCGCGGACTTGCCGACGTTCGGCCGGCCGATGAGCGCGACGACAGGAATATTGCGCGGTGATGTCACGCGGCCTCGCGCGAACGCGGCTGACCTTCGAGAGCGAGCACGTCGATGAAGTCGTAGGAGGGATAGACCGGCATGGTCATCGATTCACGAACCGTGATGAACGGCTCGTCGTCGAGAAACACGCCGTTGTCGTTGATGCACTCGGCAGGAATGAGCGCGAGATCGAGATCGTGACGATTCTCGAGCGCCCGACGGATATCGGCGCCGACGAGCAATCCCGCCGTCGTCGTCGTTGGACCAAAGAGCGAGTTCTCGGCCACGATGAGCTCGAACTTCGCTCCCGTAGCCGCGGTGAGCTGGTCAAGTAGCTCGGGCATGAGCGGACCCATCGACACGCCGGTGACGACCCCGATGCGCTTGCCGTCGAGACGAGGCAGTGAATCGAGTCCATCGCGCACGCGCATGCGCAGTGCGGGAACGGAGCCAACGCCGTTCTCGATCTGCGGGAAGTCCGCATAATACTCCGCGTCCGGCAGCGGGTGATGCGCGAGCAGATACAGCTCATCCGAGCCGAACACCCAGGGCCATCCGCGCTCGGCCTGGCCGCGTTTCGCCCAGCGGTCGATGTGCTGAAGCAGCGACTCGGCGGTCGGCTGATCCATCGACTTGCCGGTATAGAGATGCGAGAACTGTGTGAGGCCGACGGGAACGACCGCGACGGACAGCACCGAGTCGCCGAACGCCCAGAGGTCGCGCAGGGACTGCTCGAGCACCTCGCCGTCGTTGAGGCCAGGCACGACCACCATCTGCGCATGGAACTGGATGCCGCCTTCCGCGAGCCGCGTGAGCTGCTCGACGATGTTTGGTACGCGCGGGTTGTTGAGAAGCACCTTTCGCGCTTCCCAGGGCGTGGCGTGCACCGAGATGTAGAGCGGCGACAGCCGGTACTCGAGGATGCGCGCGATGTCGCGCTCCTTCACGTTCGAGAGTGTCGCGAAGTTGCCGTACGCGAAGGAGAGACGATAGTCGTCGTCGCGCACGTAGAGCGGCTTGCGCAGTCCCTTCGGCAGCCCCTCGATGAAGCAGAACTCGCAGCGGTTCGCGCAGCGGCGAATGGTCGGCGGCTCGAGCTCGACACCGAGGACTTCGCCTTCGGGACGCTCGATCTCGTAAACGAGCTCGTCTCCGCCCGGCAAGCGCGCTTCGATCTCGAGCTCATCCTCGGCGGTGAGGAATTCCCAATCGAGAAAATCGATCAGCTCGCGGCCGTTGACCGACAGCATCTCGGTGCCGGGCACGATTCCCAATTCCTGCGCAATGCTGCCAGGCTGAACTGCTTTGACGCGAACCATTCGATTCCGGCCCACCACTGGAACGGGGGAAGACCACGTGGAGCGATCTCCCCCCTGAACGACGTATGTGCTGGCCGACAAGTGCCGGCCATATCTCACGCAACCTAGGAGATCAGGGGGTCGAAATCAAGCTGATTGAGTGACTTGGACCGGCTGGCTTCGCCTCTGAAGTGAGTGATGGAGCTCAATGTCAGGGATTTCCGGGACTGCACAACCGCGCAACAGCGGCCGGACGCGGACAACGGCACGGACACCGCGACGGACTCGACGGACTCGGTCCGTGTGGCACCAACACTCCTCGCGCAACGAGCCCTGATTCTTGGTGGAACTGCCGCTCGAGATGCCACGAGAGGCATCCCGAGCGGCGTCCCGAGAGGCGTCCCGAGCGGCGTCCCGAGCGGCGGTCATTCAAATCATTTTGGTTCTTCGGGGAATTTCGTGAACGCGACGCGAACAACGGCGGACAGGACTGTCTTTGCTCGGATGCTGGGTTCGCAGGTCCGGGACCTCGGAGGCCACGCTCGAGGGGAGTGGTAACGTCTGGGACGCGGGCAACAAACGGGAACGGCAAACGGGCAACGAACGGGACTGCATGTCGCTCACCGTTTGCGTCCGCGGCCAGAGCAGTTGCCGTCTGGCTTGCACGCGAGGAAACCAGAAACAGCGGAACAGCGCGGCCCAACACGGCCAAC
>Ga0070679_100002679_pt1 | contig 16219 bp, 14 predicted proteins | sample KBSC63BmetaG_FD_65652 | JGI IMG/M metagenome (GOLD analysis project Ga0070679, IMG submission 65652) | Corn rhizosphere microbial communities from Kellogg Biological Station, Michigan, USA - KBS C6-3B metaG | ecosystem: Host-associated > Plants > Roots > Rhizosphere | place: USA: Michigan... | reverse complement strand
ATCCAGCGCGTTATAGTCCTCGGAGATCGTCCCATTGAGCGAGTCGACCAATTGGGTGAGCCGATTGCCGGTGTCAAACGTGTAGGTCAGGGTCGAGCTGTCGTCGAAGGTGACGGTGTCCGGCCGGTTGAGCGGATCGTAGGTGATGCCGGTCTCCTGGGCGTTGCGGTCGGTGAGTTGCGTCAGGTTGCCGTTGTCGTCGTACCCGTAGGTCTCAGTCTGAATGAGCGGGTCGGTGCGACTCGCCACCCGATCCAGATCGTCGTAGGTCCAACTCGTCGTGTGGTTGTTGGCATCCGTGAGTGCGGTCAGGTTGCCGTTCTCGTCATAGGTGTAGTTGGTGGTTCCCCCGAGTGGATCCGTCACCTGCGTGATGTCATTCAGGGCGTCGTACACCATGCGCGTGACGTTGCCCAACGCGTCGGTGGTGGTGACGGGACTTCCCGCATTGTCGACCCATTGGCGTGCGACGCGCCCCTGGGGATCAACGATCGCGGTGAGGTCGCCCCAGGTGTAGTGGAGCTCTGTCGCATTGCCGAGCGGATCGACGATCGATGTGGGTTGCCCCGCCGGGTTGTAGGCGAGGGTCGTCGCATGCCCCAACGGATCGGTCACGCGAATCAGATTGCCGGCCCCATCGTAGGCGAAGGTCGTGGTGTGATTGAGCGGGTCGGTGACGCTCGCCAATTGATTGAAGGTGCTCGTATAGGTCATTGTTGAGGTGACGGCATCTGGTGTCCCGGCCAATCGCGTCACCGACGTGAGATTTCCCATCGGGTCATAGCCGAAATCGCTCTCACGCCCGAGCGCATCGGTGACGCGGGTGATTTGGTTATTCGTGCTATCACGGGTGACGGTTACCGTCTGCGCGTCCGCGGTCCCAGAGGCGGCCGTATCGGTGAGCAGGTAGCCCGCACTGTTGAACGTCACCCGGCGCACCTGGCCATTGGGGTCGGTCACGTCCGTTTCGGTCACCTTGCCCGTGCTATCCAGGGTGTAGCTGAAGGTGTAGGTCGTGCTATCCGCCTGCGTTTGCTGGGAGACGCGACCGTTCGCGTCATAGGTATTGGTGAGATAGGTAATGCCCCGGGCATCCTCGATCGAGGCCATGCGCTCGTTGGCGTCATAGGTATAGGTGGTCACCCCGTTCAGGGGATCGGTCACCGTCGCCAGATGCCCGCTGGCGTCGTAGGTGTAGCTGACCGTTCGTCCGATATTATCGGTTGCTTGGGTGATCCGATTACTCCCATCGTAGGAGAGATGGATCCAGCGCCCGTTCGAAGAGGTCAGTTAGGTGATATTCCCGGTGGTGCCGTTGGTTCGCGTGATCGAAATGGTATTGCCATAGCGATCCCGGATCGACTGCAATGGCGCGACTTCACCGAAGTTATAGACCGTTCCGTCGGTGAGCGTGAGATCCCAACTGGTCCCCACCCATTTCAAGATCGACTTATAGAAGATGGTCGGCGTGGCGGTGTGCTCATAGACGGCGTCTTGATAGCCGGTGCCCGGTGAGGTCCGCACATAGTGGATGCGTGAGCCATCCGGCAACACCAGATCGGCATCCTGGAAGTTATTGTTCGACCACAAGAACATATCGTACTGATCGCTCGACCCGACGCCGAAAGAGCGCGAGGCGTTGTCACCCGGCCGGTAGGTCCGGGTCAATGCCAGCGGGAGCGTATCGGGCAAGGCAAGATCGGTCTTGTTCAGCACGAAGAGGCCGGTGCCGAGATCGACCGGGTCCCCGTCGTTGGCGCCGCCTCCCGCGGCCGGCCCCGTACTCGGCGGGTTGCCGGTCGAGCCAATCATGGCGCCGGTGAACTCATAGATGCGCACGTCGGGATCCGGCACGATCTGCGTCCCATCCGGCGTCACCGTCCCCTGCCCGTAGATGTACCAGCCTTCGGTTTGGGGATCGTAATGCCAGAAATCGACGCGCGAGCCGGGGGCCTCGCCGGTGTAGTTCGGATAGACGATATAAGCGCCATCCGGCACGATTGTCGTTCCGGCCGGCTGCACCGTGAAGTAAATCGGGACCTGTACGCCAAGTGGCAGCGGGAACGGCGGTTGACCAGTTGGAATCGCGGTAATACCGAGGCTGGTCGCCGGGTTTCCATCGGTATCCGTGAGCGTTGAGCCGGCGGGAATATGCACTTCGAGGCCGGGAATCGTGGGCGTGGTCAGCACGACCTCACCGCTGGTCGGGTCGGAGATGGATTGGGCGTTCGCCGTATCGAGCCGGGGCATCCAGATTGTGTAGGGGAGGACCGTCGTCTGATTGGTCGTCAGATCGACGCCGATTTGGAAGAGGGCATAGGAGCGATTGCCCTGATTGGCGCTGCGCCCATCGACAATCAGGATATGGTGCCCGGCCGTGAGATTAGAGAGGAGAAATTGGCCATGGCGGTCCGTCTGCGTGGTCTGATCATCGATCGTGATCGTCGCGTTGCGCAGTGGCCGCCCATTATAGAGCAACACCTGTCCAGACACGGCCGTTACGCCGGGTCCATCCTGCAGCGGATTCACGGCCGCATCCAGTGTCCGGGCTTGTCCCCGTCCGCTGCGCCAGTCGCCGGTGCGGTTGTGGGCATCCGGCGTCCACGTTTCGGTTTCGGGTTCGTCGGTCTCATTGACCGCATTGGCTGTATCCGGTGCGGGACCAGCGTCCGACTCCGCGATCAGTCCGCCGGCTGCATACGGAGCGGCGGCCAGAACGATCTGGGTGCTCATGAAGCCACTGACGGATGACAGTGAGAGGGTCAGATGGCCAACATACCCCTGATCGGGATCAATCAGGACGGTATAGGTGCCGGTCGTCGGCAGGGTCGTTGCTCCGATCGAGTTGTTTCCCGATCCGAAGGCGTGGCGATTAATCAGGGTCGAACCATCGGGTTTGAGGATCGAAAGATAGCCAAACGTTATGGTGCTTCCTGAGATCGCCGTCAAGATCTGCTGGTCCTGTGTCCCGGCGAAGGTCAGCGAGGCATTTTCGCCGGGAACGGGCATGTTCAAATTGACTGGGCCACCATCGATGACGACCGTCCCGGTGTCGTCGACCGGGACCTCATACAGGTTCAATGTGAGGTGTCCGGTATAGCCTTGATCAGGGTCGATGAAAATGGTGTAAGTGCCCGTTGCTGGCAGTGTCTGCGTATCAACAAAGCCGCTCCCCGAGCTGAACGCATAGCGGTTGATCAGGGCCGAACCATCCGGCTTCAGAATCGAAAGATAGCCAAACGTTATGGTACTTCCCGAGATCCCCAGAGAGATTTGCTGACCTTGTGTGCCGCTGAAGGTCAGTGAGGCGTTTTCGCCCGGAACGGGCATGTTGACGTATACCGGGTCACCATTGATGACAATCGTGCCGGTGTCGTTCGTTTGGACCGCATTGGGCGTCACGGTTGCGTGGCCGGTATACGACTGATCAGGATCGATCAAGATAGCGTAGGTGCCCGTCTCCGGCAGCGTTTGCGTATCAACAAATCCGCTGCCCGATCCGAAGACATGGCGACTACCGAGAGTCGAGCCATCCGGATTGAGGATCGAAATGTACGCGAGCGTTAAGGTACTCCCTGAGACCCCCAGAGAGATCTGCTGACCTTGCGTCCCATCAAACAGGACGAGTCCGATCTTATTCGCAGTGCCGATCGTGACGGTCTGTCCTTGACCAATTGCGGTCCGCCCAGTCGTCAGGATGTCACCCGTGCCGAATCCGGCGGGTGGGATGATGAAATCGGTCGAACTCGTTGCCGTGCCGTCTGGGGTCGCGACCGTTATTGGTCCGGACGAGGCGTGCGGCACGATCACCGTGAGGCTGGTGGCGCTCGCGCTCGTCATCGAGGCGCGTATGCCGTTAAAGGCCACCACATCATTCACCGCGTCGGCAAAGTTGGCGCCCGTAATGGTGACACTGGTCCCGGGGGATCCGGTCGCCGTACTCACGTCTGTGATGCTTGGCGCCTGCCCACTGGTCACGGTGAAGTCGGTCGTACTCGTCGCGGACCCAACCGGGGTCGTGACCGTGAGTGGACCGGTGGTCGCCCCGCTCGGGACGGCCACCGTCAGCTGCGTGGCGCTGGCCGCCGTGACCGTCGCGGCGGTGCCGTTAAAGGACACGGCGTCCTCGCTCGGATTGCTGCTAAACCCCGTCCCATCAATCGTAACTGTGCGTCCGATAGCACCGCTCGCCGGTGTCAGCTGAATAATCGCCACCTGCGACGAGCTTTGCCGGCTGATTGAGAGCAGATTGCCCACGGCGTCATAGTGATAGACCGCCGTATCCGAGGCGGGATCGATCACGGCCGCCAACCGACCAAGGGCATCGTACACGTTGGTCGTGCCACTGACCGGCGCGTTTCCCGACTCCACAGCCACCGCGATCGGGAACGGATCCACATGGAAGAAATCAAAGTCAGCGGGAATCTCCGGAACCGTGGTTCCGCTCAGTGCGAGCAATCCGACTTTCGCGATCGTTATCGGCACGCTCGTGTACTGCGCCACGTCCGTCCAGCTTGATCCATCGGTGCTGTACGCGCCGGTGAAGGTCTGACCGACTTTGCGAATGCGGAGGTAGAAGCTGCTGCCCGGCGGGACCGCATGTTGCTGCCAGGTAAACGAGGATCCAATCTCTTTGCCGAATTCGAAATGCAACCCGCCCATGTAGCCATAGGTCAGGCGTAAATAGTTGTCGTCATCGCTATAGACGACAAGCCCGCCTTGCTGATAGTTCTGAGTCGGTGACAGCGTCATCCGCGTGGTGATATCGAAGTCTTCCGGTGGTGCCGCCTGTAAGAGCAACGGGGCGGTGTTGGTTGCGCCCACGATGTCCTTGGCCTGGGTAACGATCTGCGCTGCGCCCGCAAGCGCGGTCAGGCTCCAGTGCGTCGGATCCTCCCGCACCCACTGCCACTTCGAATCGAGCGTGCTACTGGAGAACTCGTCATCCGCGGTCGAGGTGACATCGGCGATGGCCTGTTCATGGAAAAAATCGAAGTCCGCCGCCACGCTGGCCGCGGCTGAACCTACGCCGTTGAAGGCGACGAGGCCGACGTCATTCGGGGTAAAGGACACGTCGCTGTATTGACCAACCATCGACCAGGTCTGTCCATCGAGGCTGACGTAGCCGACGACTTGCTGGCCGAGTCGGACCAACTGGAGATAGGGACTGCCGGTCGCGGGAACCGTCGCTTGCACGCTCTGGTAGGTACCGTTGTGCTCTTTGCCCAGCGTGACAATGGAGCCGGCATGGTAGCCGTAAGTCAAGCGCACGTAGTTGTCGTCATCAGTGGAGACGAGGAGGCCCGCCTGCTGGCTATTCTGCGTTGCCGTGAGGTGCAGGTGGGTGGTGAGGGCGAAATCGCCGGACGGCGCGTCTTGGAGAAGGAGCGGCACGGTATTGGTGGTGCCGGCCAGATCGGTGGCCTGGGTCATGATCCGAAGCGAGCCGGGATTCGCGATCAAGCTCCAATGCGTGGAATCCTCGCGCACCCAATGCCACTGATTCCCCAGGAATGAGCTCGAGAATTCATCGTCGCCACTTCCTGCAGCCGCCGGAATGGCAGGTTGCAAGGGCACCATCGCCAGCAGGAGCACACCGACCAGCAGCCATTGAACCCGCGAAGGTATCCGTCGCGATCGCGCCATGTACTCCCCTTTGTGTTCGCTGTGGTGGCCAGAACGACGGCGTGATCGCGCACCAGCGGATGGCACTGACACACGATGTCCGTCAACTCACGATTGAATTGACCAATGACATCATCAGCGCGCTAGGTCGTTGCGCGCCGTTATTCTCTTAAAGGCTCATACCACGGAGGAGATCGTCGCGCTTTGTGATCGCATCGCTAGCATGGATTTGGAGAGGCGTACGCGCAATGGTTGATATTGGCCAGATTATTTCGTCGGAGCTCCTATATCACCTTTAGGCGAATGGTCCTAGATGATTGCGTAAGCCAGGGGCATCGAAGGTGGTCGACAATCCATTCCTATGGTTACGACCGGTAGTGAGCACGAGCTCGGCAATGGGTTCCGGCACGACAGACCCAACCCGGAACCCTGCCGGCGAGAACGCCCGACGGATACGTGAGCGGACCGGGGCGCTGCCGTTCCTCGGCGCTGAGCTGAGAGGTTGGTGCCAAGGTCGGTGGCAGCAGCTGCGCGAAACGGATCATCGCCCGTCCCTCGCCGCGGAGGAGCGATGCCGGCGATAAGTACCCCGCTGGATGACGATGGTGGAAAGCATTCCAACCAGCCGGTACCCCGCCCAGTCACCACACGACCGCGCATCGCGGGGAACGACCCCGCGGTACCCGGCCGGCTCAATGCGGGCCGCGCCGCGGATGGCGCGCGACCTCCCCGATCAGCCGGGGTTCGCTGAATCGAACATGTGTGCTATACTCAAGGTGTATGTACAGTGAAATGCAGCCGGAAATTGGGGAGTTGGTGGCGCAACAGAAAGCCCGGGGGGTGTTACCCGCGCGGCAGCTGATATTTCCGGTCGCGGCACCAGCGCCTTCGACACCCGCACCGGAGAAACACGGCGTCGTCTATACCAAGCGCTGGGTCGTCGATTTGATCTTGGATCTCGCCGGTTACACTCCGGATCGGGATCTGGCGGCCTCTTTTGCAGTCGAACCGGCGGCCGGGACCGGGGCTTTTCTCATCGCGATGGTCGAGCGCCTGCTCGAGTCCTGCCGACACCACGGCCGGCCGATCAGTGACACGCCAACGGCACTGCTGGCCTATGAACTGGACGATCAAGCCGCTGAAGTGGCTCGCGAGCGCGTCGGACGCCTCCTGCGTGATCACGGTGTCGCGCATTAGGCCGCCGATGATCTGGCCTCCAGCTGGATCCGAACCGGCGACTATCTCTTTGACGCGCCCACGCTCCCTGCTGCCGACTTCGTCATCGGCAATCCTCCCTATATTCGTCTGGAGGACATGGACGACGCGGTCGCCGCGGCCTACCGCCAGCTGTATCGCACTATGACCGGGCGCGCCGATATCTACGTGCCCTTCTTCGAGGCCGCCTTGCGCCAGCTCAAACCGGACGGGGTCTGTGCCTTTATCTGTGCCGATCGTTGGATGCTCAACCAGTACGGCGCCGAGCTGCGTCGCTTCGTGACAACGGGCTACCAGGTCGAGACGGTCATCGAGATGCACACGGCCGAGGCCTTCTTAGCGGACGTGAGCGCCTATCCGGCCGTCACCGTTATCCGGCGGGCCGCGCAAGGCCCCGTCGTGGTGGCCCGCGCCACGTGCGCGGCGGAAGACGCCGGGTCCGACGCACTCACTCGGTGGCTGCGACAGATCCGACATGGGCAGGTGAACGGGGTGACACCGGTCGGGATGCGGGCTACGCGGGTCGCGGACTGGTTTCAGACCGCTGATCCCTGGCCGAGCGCCTCGCGGTGTTGAAATATCTCGAAACGCACTTTCACCCCCTCGAATCGATCGAGACCGGCACCAAGGTCGGTATTGGGGTCGCGACCGGCGCCGACGACGTCTTTCTCACCACTGATTCCAATCTGGTCGAGTCGTCGCGGCTGTTGCCGCTGGCCATGGCATACGACATCAAACACGGGCAGCTTTGCTGGTCAGGACATTACTTGGTTAATCCGTGGGGACCCGAGGGACCGGTCGATCTGGCCTACTTCCCGCGACTCAGAGCCTATTTCGCGTGTCCTGAATCCCAACTCAGAGGCCGACACGTCGGGCGGCGCAGCGGCGATCGCTGGTACCGCACCATCGACCGGGTCAATCACGGGCTTACGGCCGAACCCAAGCTCTACGTCCCCGATATCAAGGGTCGGATCGAACCGGTGTTCGATAGGAGACAGACCTATCCGCATCATAATCTGTATGTCGTGCAATCAGCCGTCTGGGATCATGAGGTGCTCGGGGGGTTGCTCCTCTCGGCGATCGGCCAATTCTTTGTCGAATGCTACGGTGTGCGCATGCGCGGTGGCTACCTCCGCTTCCAGGCGCAATACCTACGACGCATTCGGGTGCCGCGACCGGAGGCAATTGACGCGGTCCAGGCCAGAGATCTGCGGGACGCCTTCCGCCGACGTGATCGGCGCCAGGCGACCGATGTGGCATTGCGGCTCTATGGATTGACGGAGCTACCGCTGGAAGAGGCTGTCCGCACATGAGGCTGGAGACCCGCTTTCAGGATGCCGTCCAGCAGTTCTGGCAGGCACGCGATGCGCAGCAACAGAAGCAGATCGATGCCGGCACCATCGACGCCGGCAGCCGCGGGGCGGTGACGGGCGGCACGCAGATGGGCGCGTTAGAGGTGCTGGTTCGTGACCTTCTGATCGAGGCCGGCCTCGATCCCGCCCACATCCACACCCGTACGGCGTTGGAGCTCCCCGGCTACTACCGCCCCGAGAAGAAGTGAGATCTGCTGGTGGTCGCCAACGGGCAATTGGTGACGGCCATCGAGTTTAAGTCGCAGGTTGGGCCGTCGTTCGGCAACAACTTCAACAATCGGGTCGAAGAAGCCATTGGGAACGCAACCGATATCTGGACAGCCTACCGCGAAGGACGCTTTGGCCAAGCGCCACGACCATTCCTCGGCTATTTCTTCCTCCTGGAGGACACGCCCAAGGTGCACGTGCCAGTCAAGGTCGTTGAACCCTATTTCGCCGTCGATCCGGTCTTCAAGGACGCGTCATATGCGGCTCGGTATGAGATGCTCTGTCGTCGTCTCCTACGGGAGCGTCAATACGACGCGGCCTGCCTCACCCTCGCGACGAAGGCAGCCCTACGCAGGTAAGCCATCCGGCGAACGATGTGACCTTCCAACGCTTTGTAGCCACGCTTCAGGGGCATGTGCAGTCCTTTCTTGGGAGTCAGTCCGCGCCATGATCACCCAAGACGAGATCAACGTCGCTGTGGAGAACCTGAATCTCTAGAATGTAAAAGGTGACGTCGTCGTTCGAAGGTGGGCTTCGGTTAGCGATCAGCACAAGCAAACACGGTCCGGCGTGTGAGTCGTCGACCGCTCGACGCGTCGATCAGCAGGAAGAGGTTATAGGTGTTACTGAACAGTTCGAACGGCACCAGTACTTCAGACGCGTCACGACGAACGAGGCGAAGTTCTCCACAGCCGTACTCACGTCCATGGCTCAGTTGGTCCCAGGCTTCTTGAAGCGTGGGATAGGTTTCTGACGAAAGCACGTCATTGAGGGTGGTGACTGGCAGATGGGTCTGAGTGAACCTGGGCGAGCTCAGCTCGAGCTTCACACCGAAACGAAGCACCCCCGACGCCGGGTCAACGATTGGGCTTCGACGAAGAATATAACCGGCTACACTGCCAAGATGGGTAGTCACATATTGATGAAATGTCGCGTGGATTGATCCGCCCATCTGATCAGCCAAAAAGACGACGCTGGCCATCCCCGTGGCGTAGCTCATGACCAATTCCTTGAACACCTCGCCCTGAAAGAGTAATCGGCCGGCGGCGTAATTTGCTTCGCGCTCAAAGAGTTCGCGGGTCGCAGGGTCGAGTTGGCTCCGCCCATCGATCGCGTGTGTCAGGTCCTGCCATTCACAGAGATCGTGGCCAACTTCGTGGACTTTTCTGAAGCGAATGGGGTTCGCATTGTCCGTATCCGGAGAGACGTGGACCATGCGTTCCCGTCGATCCAGGATCGCGAGCACCTTGAACGAGACCGCGGCGAGTTTCTCCTGGAGTGCCTGCGGTGCTCGCGCGAGCATCCCGGGGGAAAGGGGAGAGTCTTCGGGAGTCGAGACCTTCAACCGCTGCGCCTCGATGATGTCCTCGACCGGGGTGGGAAAACGGCGAAGTGCATCAGCATCACGAAGAAGGCGATCGACACGCTGATCGATCGCCCGACGGCTCTCAAGGTCCGCCATTCGTTAGAGCTCCTCAGGAGGGCGACCATGACGCGATCGATACCACGCCAGGTACTCGGCCAACGCGATGCGCTCATCCTCAGTAAGTGGCACCCGGCTACGGAGTGCCAGTTCCAGTGTGCTGACGCCGCGCTGCGTCGGTTGGTCTTCGGAGCTTGGCAGTACATACCCCGCTAACCGCATGAGATCGGCATAGGACGTTCCATAGATTCCCGCCACACGATAGAGGATATGCGGAGAAGGTCCCTTCACGCTCCCCGCCTCAAGTTGACTCAGATAAGCGCTTGAAATCTCGGCCTGCGCTGCAGCCGATCGCAGCGAAAGCCCGGACAATTCTCGATCAGCCCGGAGCCGGTTACCGAGTGCGTGCGGATTTGGTTCGGGTGAACGTGCTTCATGGTTCGTCATGGGCTCAGTATAACCAGGCTGCACACTTTCGCAAGCACGTTCGCTCTACTTGACGCCCTCATGGTTGCTTGATATAGTGTGCATGCGCGTTCGGACGAGCGTTCGTCCGAAATCATGAGAGGAACTCCTTACCGATGAACGCTGACGCGACGTCCCACCCGCGGACGCACACGATCGAGATCAACGCTCGTGAATACACCGTCGAGGGGAACGAAATCACGCTCGCACAAATCCGTAATTTGGGAAACATCCCGGAGGATCACAAGGTGTACCACGAGGTGCCACAGCCGATTGACGACCCCGAGGTCAGAGCGAACGACCGCATCACGCTGCACCAGCTCGAGAAGTTCTACTCGGTCAGTCCCGCGATTAGCGGCGGTCGGTAGCGCGATGCGGACCGACCGAATCAATCGCGAGATTGCAGCAGTTACGGACAAATACCCGGATGCGAATGCGGTTGACGAGCCGGGCGGGAGTGTTGGGCTCGTCATCCCGAAATTTCCGCTTCCGGCGGGTTTCACCAGTGAGATGGCGCGCATCGCCGTACGAATCCCAGCGCTCTACCCGACCGAAAAACTCGACCTCTTCTGGCTCGATCCAGCGGTCGCGTGCCGTGATGGCGCACAACTCCCGAACGTCATGACGCATGGGGTCACCATAGCTGGAGAACAGTGGACCCAGATCTCCTGGCACGACAACGGCCCGCACGATCCCAATCGTGTGTCGGTTTTAGGATTCGTTCACAGCATCAAGCAGTGGTTTGCCGGACAGGTGGGATCAGCGTGAAGCGCTATCGCCTGACGGTGCCGGAGATGGTCTATGCTGACGTTCGACAGCATCTCCTCCACGGCCGCAACGAAGAGGTTGCGGTGCTCTTCGCCAATGCAGCCACCTCGGACGACGTCACCAACGTCATTGTGCGGCGCTGGGAGCCAGTGCCGTCAGCGATGCTGCTCCGCCAAGCGCCAGATATCTTCTCAGTCGACAGTGCCTTCATCGTGCGCCATGCGAAACAGGCGGCCACGCGAGGTGAATCGATCGTTTTGGCCCACAGCCATCCAATGGATCACGAGATTCCACGTTTTTCCTCCGCTGATGACTGTGGGGAAGCCGACCTGTATGCATTCTTGCAGGTCCGCCTCTCGAACCGCGTGCACGGTGCTCTCGTGATGTCGCCGGGTGGCGTTGCGGCACGATTCAACTTGGTCGACGGCGCTCAAGTAGCCGTGGATGAGATTCGCGTGGTCGGACGACGAGTACAGCGCCATCGCACCTGCAGCACGACCATCCCACATGATGAGGATCAAGCGCATGCACGACAGTGCCTTATTTGGGGATCACATGGGCAACGCGTGCTTCGTGACACGACTGTCGCGCTCATCGGCGCAGGTGGCACCGGTTCGGTGGTCGCGCAACAGCTCATCCACCTGGGCATTGGGGGATTGCTCGTCGTTGACAACCAATTGGTCGAGGAAAGTAATCTCTCGCGCATTGTGGGCGCACGACGAGATGATATCGATTCGACGCCGAAAGTCGACGTGGTGGGACGGATTGCCACCGCGGTTGATCCGTCCGTCAATGTGTGGCCGATCAAGGGTGACGTGACCGACTCGAATGTGCTCGAGAAGCTCAAAGGCGTCGATGTGATCTTCCTCTGCACGGACTCCCATCACAGTCGTGCGGTGGTCAACGCATTCGCGGTGCAGTATGTAATCCCGTTGATCGATCTCGGCTTTCTGATCGATATCGACGAGCAGACGTCCCAGGTGATCGCAGCCGTTGGCGAAGTGCGCGTGGTCGTCCCTGGTGGCTACTGTTTGTCCTGTGCCGGGGTGTTGGATGCTGATCGAATCAAGGCCGAGAAGGCGTCGTCTGAAGAGCGGGCGGCCCACCCTGGGTACTATCGTGCACTCGACATCCCCGATCCATCCGTGATCACGCTCAACTCAACCATCGCGTCCCTCGCGGTCACAATCGGCTGCGACATGTTGATACCCACGATGCGCCCGGTGCATCCGCTCGACAGCTACCGGTACAATGCGGTCAAGGGGATCGTTGCCCATCACCAGAAGACCCACAATCCGCTCTGCGGGATTTGCGGAACCGAAGGGCGCGTGGCAATGGGCGACCTCCTGCCACTCCCACAATAAGCGCTCGGTACGTCGTCGGGGTTAGCGTACTGTTCTCTCTCATCAGACCACGAGATGCGGTGTGGTTTGGCAGAGAACAGACCTTATGCGCAAAGCCAAAGAAAAGGCCCCGGTTCGAAAACCAGGGCCGATGCGTGCGGATCATCCGTGATCCGGTTTGGTCGGCTCCACTGGGAGCCGTAAACCGGGCCGATAATGCCCTTCGGCCCAGCGGCCCTTGCCATGTTCCTGTTCGCGCCGGCGTCGAAGCGTCGCCACGACATCCACGGGTAGATCGACGATCTGCCCGGCTGCCAGGAGGTGCGTCAGTTGTTCCTGCAGCCGTGCTGGCGGATCTTCGCCGAGCACCACCACGTGCGGTATGCCGTCAAAAATGACGTTGTAGGCCGAGAGATCGCTCGGGTCTCCTTGGTAGAGCGTCCGTTCGACCCGCATGTAGATCATCTGCGCCCGTTTCGGGGTCCGAAAGCGCGCCACCAGTAAAAAGGCCATGTCGTCCTCCGATCCTTGCACCCTGCCGTCTGCCACTGCAGGCAGCAGAGACGAAGACCGGAACGGAATTCGCAGGAACGTGGTGCGGGAAGCTAGAAAGGAACATCATCTAGAGAGACGTCATCCGTGGGAACCGTCGATCTCTCAGGAGTATCCGACTCCGCTGTGCTCCGGCGTCGGCGGAGAAACTGCACGTCGCTGGCAACAACTTCAACGGTGCCGCGTTCGACCCCATCGCCATCCTCGAAGGTTCGATACTCGAGTCGCCCTTCAACGTAGAGCGGCTCCCCCTTTTTGACGTACTGACTAGTGATTTCGGCGAGCTTGTCCCAGCAAATCACCGTGTGAAATTGAGTCGACTCTTGCCCATTAACCATCCGATTCGTGGCCAGTCGAATGTTCGCAACAGGCTTCCCCGTACTGGTGTGCCGCAATTCGGCATTGCGGGTCGCGTTGCCAATCAAGATGATTTTGTTAACACCTCGCATATATTTGTATTATATATCATTATGTCAATGTAAAGTTTATGCAGCTAATATCTTTCAGTAAGCCGCTCTCAAAATGACATGAGTGTCGCAGTCGTGGCGGGCTGATACTGGAATCGCGTCGAATGACGAGAACTCAGCGTGCAATCGGTGACTTCCCATCCATGCCGATACAAGCGGTCAAATTCGGGCGCAGACAACTGACGGAGATGGGTTCCGACTGACGCTGCAGCATCGACATCACTCTTGGGCAGGCACGCGTCAGCCACGAGTCGTTGGGTCACTTCATCCACGCCCGCGTCTTGAAGCAGATAGCTTGCTGAGTTCCCCATGCGGAGATAGACGCCGCTATCAGGATTCCGGCCAAAATGGTCGATCAGCATACGAGATCGGAGGCTCCGAATCTGACTCGTCGCGATATCGATCAGTCGTAATGGCGATTTCCAGGGAGATGTACGTCCGCCGTTAAACGGTGCCGACGCATCGCTGACGATCAGGAAGGTGTAGTCGTCACGATATACGCCATCCGTCCTTCCCGGCTTGAACAATGCCTCGACTCCGAGGTTATCGTAGACCCCACCATCCCAGAGGTGCAGCTTGGGCAATCGCGGCTGGTCGACGGGCACCAACTGGCCGGAGGTATAACGATTCCAGGTAAATTCCCGGGTGTCCAGCACCAGTGGCCCGATTAGTCCAGGAAAGGCGGCAGACGCTGCCACTGCGTCTGCGAGGGGGATGTCCGGTTCTGTAACGTACCCTACCACATAGTCGCCCATGCGCTGCGGCATAAATCGCCAGTTCTTGCCTGTCTCATAGGTCGTCGCATTGATCACCCAACGCGGTTCACGTGGCACATCCTTAAGCGGTCCGACCATCCCCCACTCACGTTGCAACACATCGGCAATGACCTTGGCGCGTCCCTGGACGAGTAACCATGGACGACGCACGGTCTTGATCGTCGCGGCACGCTGAACGCTCGTTGTGGTGAGTCGAGCACGCGCGGCCGGCACAATCGCTGAGAGATATGTCGTGCTGTCGGGCCAATGGTTACCACTAAGCCCGTACACCAGCCCAATAACCATGCTACCGCCCGAGACGGTTGAGATGAACGTGACCTGCTCCAACAACCCATCCGTGGCCAGCCGCGCAAGCACGCCAAGATGAAACACCGCGGCGCGAACGCCGCCTCCCGATAAGGCGAGTCCGATCTTCAATACCGACCGGTCTCTCATCGGTCTCTCATTCACGATGTTGGAAGCTGGTCAAGATACCAGCCCAATGTGCCATCCGCGCCGACGATCAGCATCAGCGGCGGAAGCCCATCCACTAGCCGTTGTTGAGCAAACCATGCGAACGCTGTTCGATCATCGGCACTTGGCAGGATGCTATGCCCATCAGGATGGCTGTGCCACTCCCCGACGTACTCGAGCATTCCCGCCGTCATCGTGCCAACTTCCTCAACTCGTTGTCGCAGGCCGCGACTTCCGCGGATATAGGCCGTTGGCCATTCAAGACTATCGGCTGGCGATGGGAGCGCATCGACGACGTAGATGAGGTTCCGCTGAAGATCGAAGGCACCGATGAGTACGCCGCCGGTCTCATTAGGGAGTTTCGCCTGCCGCAACGCGCTGACGTGCGCGATCAGATCGGCATCCGCGCGAAGGACCCATCGGCCGAGATGACGTTCAATCATAGGCGACGTTCGCACATCGATTCGATCGACCGTCCAGCGATGTGGATCAGCGTGCCAGATCACGATCTGGTCAGCTTCGCCGTTCACCAGGTTTAAGACCGCTCGGCTCCCAATCGCTGCATGCGCCGCTACGCGGTCCTGCGGCAGGATGACACTCATCTCACGGCAGGATTGGGCATACCGGATTCCCGCCCCCGCTCGTTTCAGATGCGTCGCCAACGTGGGATTGCGCAGCAGTTCGCGGTAGTACTGCATCTCCAGCATATCGATTGGGGCAGTTCGCTCCTCGCCTTCAGCGAGGAGAACCAAGTCGCTCCCACACGGATTGAGAAAGAGTGCGACACGTTGCGCTGGAGTGTCGATATCGTTCGCCAGTCGGCGCGCCACAGGGATCGACGCTGACATATCAAGAATCAGGTCGGCTGACTGCAGCACTTCGTCGAGCGGAGCCGACGCCGTATCAGGGTGAAGCACATCAACCACAAGGGATTTCGCTGGGGGGTGATCCTTCCCCAGGGTGTAGCCGATCAGTGACAAGCTTTCCGCCTTTGACTTACCGATCGACAATCCAGAGAGGGCGTGCCGAGCAAGATTGTGGGGGAGGAGATAATCCGTATCCACCAAGGTCCACGAACCAAACCCCATCCGCACCAGGTTGAGGTAGACCTGGGATCCGAGGGCGCCGAGGCCGATGGCCACGACGCGGCACTGAGCAGCACGAGACTCGCCACTCCACACGGCGGCCGCACTGTCCGAAAAGGAGGGCATTGGGACGAGAATGGAGAGGCTGGTGTTCTCACCGCGCCGCTCGGGATTTCCACGAACCTTGTAGCGAGGTTGGTCACCGTGCATTGACCAGATGCCCAATCCTTCACCGATGGCCCCGAGCCCGGCGTTGCACAAGAATGCCCAGTAGTCGTGACTTTCGACGTCCCCGCTCGCTGTCCGACGTTTCGGTAGATCCACTAATATCACTAATTGAGCCCGTATCGCATCCCGGTGCATTGGCCACGCACGAAGCTGCTGGCGAAGTTCATCGACAAGGTTGAGGCCGGCCGCTTCCAGGAAGGCGTGTAAGTCGGCGATCGTGTTCGGTCGTCGCCGAACCA
>Ga0070679_100002677_pt1 | contig 16220 bp, 12 predicted proteins | sample KBSC63BmetaG_FD_65652 | JGI IMG/M metagenome (GOLD analysis project Ga0070679, IMG submission 65652) | Corn rhizosphere microbial communities from Kellogg Biological Station, Michigan, USA - KBS C6-3B metaG | ecosystem: Host-associated > Plants > Roots > Rhizosphere | place: USA: Michigan... | reverse complement strand
ATAAAACTATCCACCACGCGTTTTTCGCCGGCCTTGTCGAACGCAATCGTCAGCTTGTTGCCGTCGACCGCGACGACGTTGCCGTTGCCGAATTTCTGATGAAACACGCGGTCGCCGATTCCGAACGCCGACGCTGCGCCCGTTGATTTGGCCACCAGCTCGCCCTCGATGGTGAGCGGCGCGCGGCGGGCAGCGCTCTTTCGGCTCGCGCCTGCCGGGCTTCGACCTGAGGGGGTCGAGGCATCGTCGTCGTAATCGGGCTGCGCGTAATCGAGCGAGTCGTCGCCGACGCCCTTGTCGCCGTAGCGCGGCGCGCCGGTTTCAGAAAATCCGCCGCGTCCCTTGTTCGCCTGCGCGCGCTGCCAGCCGGGCGTGCTGTAGCTTGAGCCGAACGCGGTCATCTGATCGAAGCGCGAGGCGCCGTAGCCTGCGGCGCCGCCAAAGCTGCCTTTGCTTTCGGTCACTTCCACATTCGCCGCCGGCAATTCGTCGAGGAAGCGCGACGGGATGTTGGTTTGCCACAGGCCATGCGTGCGGCGATTGGTGGCGAAGTAAATCTTGGCGCGTTTGCGCGCGCGCGTCAGGCCGACATGAGCGAGCCGGCGCTCCTCTTCAAGTCCGGCGCGGCCTTGCTCGTCGAGCGCGCGCTGATGCGGGAACAGGCCTTCCTCCCAGCCCGGCAGGAACACGGTGTTGAACTCGAGTCCCTTGGCGGAGTGCAACGTCATCACGTTGACGGCGTCCTGGCCCTCGGCGCGGTCGGTGTCCATCACCAGCGAAATGTGTTCGAGGAAGCCGGCGAGATTCTCGAACTCGTCCATCGAACGGATCAATTCCTTGAGGTTTTCCAGCCGGCCGGCGGCGTCGGCGCTTTTGTCCTTCTGCCACATTTCGGTGTAGCCGCTTTCATCCAGCACGATCTCGGCCAGTTCGGTGTGTGGCAGCGCATCCTTTTGCGTGCGCCAGCGATCGAAATTGTCGATGACGGAGCGCAGCGCGCTCCGCGTCTTCGGCTTCAGATCATCCGTCGCGACCACCGCGCGTGCGGCATCGAACAACGGAATGCGCCGCCGCCGCGCGTGCTCGTGCAAAAGCTGGATGCTGGCGTCGCCGATGCCGCGCTTGGGCACGTTGACGATGCGCTCGAATGCGAGATCGTCGCTCGGTGAATGAATGGTCCGCAGATAGGCCAGCGCATCGCGGATTTCGGCGCGCTCGTAGAATCGCGGACCGCCGATCACGCGGTAGTTCAAGCCGAGGGTGACGAAGCGGTCTTCGAACTCGCGCATCTGGAACGACGCGCGCACCAGGATCGCGATCTCGTTCAAGGTGTGGCCGGCGCGCTGCAATTCTTCAATCTCTTCGCCGACCGATCGCGCTTCTTCTTCGGAATCCCAGGAGCCGGTGACGGTGACTTTTTCGCCGAGCGCATCCTCGGTCCGTAACGTCTTGCCGAGCCTTCCCTCGTTGTGGGCGATCAGGTGGCTTGCCGCGGCCAGGATGTGTGCGGTGCTGCGGTAGTTCCGCTCCAGCCGGATCACCTTCGCGCCGGGGAAGTCGTGGTCGAACCGCAGGATGTTGTCGACCTCGGCGCCGCGCCAGCCGTAGATCGACTGATCGTCATCGCCGACGCAGCAGATATTCTTGGGAGGCGCTTGATTCTGAGCGATATCCGCCCGTGTCTCAACCGCGCCATCGACTCGGCCGTCATCACCGGGCCGCGCCAAAGGCGCGTGACCCGGTGATCCATCGTCCTGTGAAGAGACGGATTGCCGGGTCAAGCCCGGCAATGACGTGGAGAGCGCGGCGTCGCTTCTTACCGGCCGTTGCGCGATCAGGCGCAGCCACAGGTACTGCGCGACGTTGGTATCCTGGTATTCATCCACCAGCACATACTTGAAGCGCCGCTGGTATTGCGCCAGCACCTCGGGGTTCTCGCGGAACAGGCGGATCGTCTCGAGTAGCAGGTCGCCGAAGTCCGCAGCATTCAGGATTTTCAGCCGCTCCTGGAACGCGGCGTAAAGCTTCTTGCCGCGTCCGTTGGCGAAGGCGGCGGCCTCGCCGGCGGGAACCTGATCGGGCGTCAAGCCGCGGTTCTTCCAATGGTCGATCAGTCCGGCGAATACGCGCGCCGGCCAGCGCTTCTCGTCGATGCCTTCGGCCGCGAGAATCTGCTTCAGCAGCCGGATCTGATCGTCGACGTCGAGAATCGTAAAGTCGCTTTTCAGCCCGACCAGTTCGGCATGACGGCGGAGAATCTTCACGCCGATCGCATGGAATGTGCCGAGCCACGGCATGCCCTCCACGGCCTGGCCGATCATCGAGCCGACGCGCTGCTTCATCTCCCGCGCGGCCTTGTTGGTGAAGGTGACGGCGAGGATTTCGGCGGGCCGGGCCCGGCCGCTGGCGAGGATGTGAGCGATGCGCGTGGTGAGCACGCGGGTCTTGCCGGTTCCCGCGCCGGCCAGCACCAAAACGGGGCCGTCCAGCGTCTCCACGGCCTCGCGCTGCTCGGGGTTGAGCCCATTGAGGTACGAGGCGCCGCCGCGCGCGGCCAACGCCGCACGCGCGGCAATACCCCCAGGCGCAGGCGCCGGGGCATCCACGGGTAGCGGTTCGCGCTTTGCGGGGTCAGCCAAGGCCAAGCCTGTCCATCAGAATCATGGGTAGAAAATGGCACTTGCGGTCCGGTTTTGCGAGGGCACGGTCCACAGGGCTTTATGGCGTCCTCGACCCGGCGATTCCGGCCACTCTTTCTTCCCCCGGTGCGGTTACAATTGACCCATGGACGTCATCGATATCCTGGTTCGGCTCGGCCTTGCGGCAATCGCCGGCGCTGCGATCGGCCTCAATCGCGACCTTCACGGCAAGCCCACCGGAGTGCGCACCCTTGGCCTGGTGGGGTTGGCTTCGGCACTGGCGGTGATGGCGGTCGGCCATGGCAGCAGCAGCGACGCGAGTCGCGTCATCCAAGGCATTGTGACGGGCATCGGATTTCTCGGCGCGGGCGTCATCATCCGGGGCACGGGCGGCAAGCATGTCCACCACCTGACAACGGCGGCGTGCGTCTGGCTGACGGCGTGCATCGGCTCGGCCTGCGGCGTCGGAGAACTAAGGCTCGTTCTCCTGGGCGCGCCCTTCATCATCGTCATTCTGATCTTCGGGGGGCCATTCGAGCGAATGGTCCATCGGATTTTTCCTCAATCGAAGGATGCCGCAGACGACTGAAGGAGGGCCGCATGATCGTTGTCCGCGAGCCAGTTCTGCACCCCGTTGCGATTACGGAATTGCGGCCAACACAGATCACGGTTGGCATGCGCGAGGTGGATGAGAAGCGCGAGCGCTTTCGCAAGCATCCAACGGAAACGGTCGGCAAGTTCCTTGGCGGCCATATGATCCCTGTGGTCAAGGGGCCGAAGGGCGGCCTTTACGTCATCGACCACCATCATCTCGCGCTCGCGCTTCACAAGGAGCGGATTCGCGACGTGCTGGTCGTCGTGGTGTCGGATCTGAGCATGCTCGATACGGAGGCGTTCTGGACGGTGCTCGACCATCACGCCTGGGTTCATCCGTATGACGCCGATGGGCGGCGGCGAGCGTTTCGCGATCTCCCGAAATCGGTCACCGGTTTGGAGGACGACCCGTTTCGGAGCCTGGCCGGTGAAATCAGGCGAACAGGCGGGTTCGCGAAGGACACGACACCGTTCGCCGAGTTCTTGTGGGCGGATTTCTTCCGGCGGCGGATCAAGCGCAAGGACGTGCAAAAGCACTTTCGATCCGCGGCGCGGCGGGCGCTCAAGCTGGCAAAGAGCGTCGACGCCCGCTATCTCCCCGGATGGTCGGGGGCAACCGACACGTAAGTGTCGGCGGAAGCCGCTTAGAGTTTTTTGGCGAAAGCATCCTGGATGAAATCGTCGACCATGCGGAAGGTCTGATGCGCGGCCCCCGCATGAAACTCGGCGATGCCCTTCATCATCGTTTCTTCCTCGGTGAAGGAATGCAGCCGCCCGCCGAAGTCGAGCATCTGCCAGTTGACGCCGGCGCCGTCCATTTCGGCCTCGAGGGCGTCGCGCTCGGCCTTCGGCGCGACCGGGTCTTTCGAACCGTGAATGACAAACACCGCGGCTTTGATGTCGCCGGCCTTGGCCGGCATGGTGGTGGCAAGATCACCGTGCAAGCTGACCACGGCGTCGAGGTCGGCGCCGCTGCGCGCCAGTTCGAGCACATTGCCGCCGCCGAAACAGAAACCGACCGCGGCTTTCTTGGTGCTGTCGCCGATGCCGCGCCTGTCGGCTTCGGCGATCAAGGTTTGAAGCGCGGCGTTGACGCGCTTCCGTCCCTCGACGCGATCCTGCCGCACCGCCATCATCCAGTCTTGCGATGTCGGCGGGCCTTCGCAGGTCTTGCCGCCGCCGTACATGCAGCCGATGAAGGCGATGTACTTGTCGCCCGCCATCTTGGTGGCGCGCTTGATGGCGATGTCGGTGACGCCGAGCCAGTTCGACATCACCAGCAGCAGGGGACGCTTCCCGCCGATCTTCTCGTTCCAGATCAGCGCGCCCTTGGCGGTTATGTTGCCGGCCTGATAGTCAATCCGCTCGACCGTCACGAAAATCCTCCCGACGTTGCTTCGTTCTCTCGTGCGACGATGCTAACGATCCACGCGGAAAAGTGTCAATCGCAGCGGACAAGGAGTGATCGCATGCCGAAGCTCGATGGCATCCTGGAGACCGCGCTTTACACCGACGACATGGAGCGCGCGCGGGGGTTCTACGAGGATGTGCTGCAACTGGAGCCGATCTTCAGCGACAGCCGGCTTTGCGCCTATGCCGTCTCGGGCCGCGAGGTGCTGCTGATCTTCCGCCGCGGCAGCGCGACGCAAACGGTCACCATGCCGGGCGGTACCATCCCCGGCCACGACGGTTCCGGGCCGGTGCACATGGCCTTCGCCATCGGCAAGGACGAACTGGAGCGGTGGGAGCGGCATCTGGCGGAGCACGATGTCGCCATCGAGGGCACGACCACATGGTCGCGCGGCGGCCGCAGCATCTACTTCCGCGATCCCGACGGCCATCTGCTGGAATTGGCGACGCCGGGGTTATGGACGGTTTATTGAAGCCGGTTATTGGCCGGGGATTCCGACCCGGCGTCCTGCCGCCTCGGGATTTGGCAACTGGCCGTGCACAGCCTTCATGTGAGCCAGCCGCTGCGCGACGTCGGCGGGGAAGGGGGCGACCTTCTTCTTCGCCATGTCGATGTGCAGCGTCAGGTTCTCGGATGTGGCGGACACCCAGCCCTCTTCGGCGTGGAAGAGCTGCTCGAAGAAGTGCAGCCGTTTTGAATCGTAGCCGAGCAATTGGAATGTGACGCGGACGGGAGCGCCTTCCTTCAGTTCGCGCAGGTAACGCACATGCGCCTCCGCGGTGAAGGTTGAGAAACCGCGTTGGACGTAGTCGGCGCCGCAGCCCAGCAGCGTGAAAGCCTCGTCGACGGCACGGTCGAACAACACATTATAATAGGCCATGTTGAGATGGCCGTTGTAGTCGATCCAGGCGGGCTCAACCTTCATCACCGAGGAGACGAAGGGAGCGAAGAAGACGGGTTCGAAATCGCGGCGGTCGAGCATGAGGCCATTTTGCATATGATGATTAAACTTCTGCAAAGGATTCGGCGGAATTGCGTCGAATATCTGCAGCGTTCGTGAAGTCCGCCTAGTTCAATCCAGCCCGCCGGAATCCGTCGAGATAATGGGTGCGGTCGGCGTCGTGCCGGATCGGCATATACGAGGCGATCCAGGCCAGCGAGATGTTGGGTTGGGTGCGGCGCAACTCCTGGAGGGCGGCCTTGGCCGTCTCGGTCTGGCCCGCCATTCCGGCCGCAGCCGTCAGCACCCGATGGGCGCCGACGAAATCCGAGCGCTGGCGCAACGCCTCGCGTGACAGCCGCATCGCCTCGTCGTAATTGCCGCCGAGGAATTGGGCGTAGGCCACGATCCCCGTGTAGACGGCCGAATAAGGGTCGCGCGGACTGAGCCGCAAGGCGCGGCGGGCGGCGTCGTCGGCGTCCCGCCAGCGCCCGCTGTAGGACAGCGACAAGCCATAATAACCCTGGGCCAGGGCGAAGTTCGGATTGAGCCGCAGGGCCAGTTCGAACTCGGCGAGCGAGTCGTCGAAGCGGCGGGCGAACAGATAAGCATGGCCCAGCGCATTGTGGGCCCAGGGGTCCTCGCTGTCGGCCCGGATCGCGGCCAGCGCGGCGCGCTCGGCGAGCGGGATCGTCTCGGTCATGTCCGCCCAGCCCATGTGGGCCGTGAACATGTAGCTGGTCGCGAGCACGCCCATGGCTTGGCCATATTGCGGATCGATGGCGATGGCTTTTTCAAGCAGCGCCTGCGCCACGACGTTGTCCTGCCGCGTCACGCGCCAGTAGTGCGACAGAGCCCGCATCACCAGGTCCCACGCATCCATGCTGTCGGGGGCTTTTCGCTGGGCATGAAAGCTTTCCGCCGCGTAGAGCTGAGGTTCGATCGCGGCGACGATGGCCTCGGTGATCTCATCCTGCACCGCGAATACGTCGGCGAGGCCGCGGTCATACCGCTCCGCCCAGATGTGGCCGCCGGTGGCGACGTCGTTGAGTTGTGCCGTGATCCGCACGCGGTCGCCGCCCTTGCGAACGCTGCCTTCGACCACGTAGCGGACGCCGAGTTCGTCGGCGATCTGCTTCAGGTGGACCGCCTTGCCTTTGTAGGTGAACGACGAGTTGCGGGCGATGACGAAGAACCAGCGCAGCTTCGACAGCGCGGTGATGATGTCCTCGCTGATGCCGTCGGAGAAATACTCCTGCTCCGGCTCGCCGCTCATATTGATGAAGGGCAGCACCGCGATGGCGGGCCGGTCGGGAAGCTGCAGCGTCGGCCGCTCGGGTTTGGCCCGGGCCGGCGTCACGGCCTCGCGCCCGGTTTGCACATCGCCGACGAAACGGACGCCTTTGCGCGCGACGGTGCGGATCAGCCGTTGTTCATCGCCGCTGTCGCCCAGGGCCTTGCGCACGGCGTTGATCCGGCTGGTCAGCGTCGATTCCGAGACAATTCGCCCGCCCCAGACCGCGGCGATCAACTCGTCCTTGCTGACCACGCGGTCGCGATTCTGCACCAGATGGACCAGCAGGTCGAACACCTGCGGTTCGACATGCACCGGCGTTTCGGCGCGTCTGAGTTCGCGCCGCGCGGTGTCAATTTCACAGTCGCCGAAGCTCAGGATCATTCTTGGCGCCAAAAACATTGGGAATTGCTGCTGCCCGCCGCCTGCAACAAGGTTGGTTGTCCTGCGTTCTGGAATGTCCGGGTCGGCGCCGACAAAAATTCAAGCACGTCTCAAGACTATCTGAAGATTAAACCATGATGTTCTGAAAGTCTTGGCCGGCGGCCCCATGCATGGTTCGGGCAGATGCCTCACGTGAGGCCCTTTCACAGGAGCAGGACCATGCCACTGATCGAGGTTCATCTGATCGACAAGGTGTTCAACCCGGACCAGAAGCGGCAAATCATCGAAAAATTGACCGATGCCATGGTTTCGATCGAAGGCGAGAACATGCGCGGCGTGACGTGGGTCAAGATTTCGGAGGTGGCGAGCGGCGATTGGGGTATCGGCGGCAAGCCGTTGACCACCCAGGCGGTCAAGGATCTGGCGGCCGGCCGAAAGGCGGCCTGAGGCACTGTCGGCGTCGGCTGCCGTCGTCCGGCGCTGCCGCCTTTACGTGCGCATCACGACAACACTCCGCACCGGATTTCTCATAGGAGACCCCCATGGGTCGTTTCATCGCATTTCTCTATGGCCTCGTGGCCTATGTCGTGTTTTTCGTGACCTTTCTCTATGCCATCGGATTTGTCGAAGGATGGGTTGTGCCGAAAACCATCGACACCGGCACGGTGGTGTCTTTGGCTGAAGCGCTGATCGTGAATGTGCTGTTGATGTCGGTGTTTGCCATCCAGCACAGCGTGATGGCCCGCAAGCCGTTCAAGCAATGGTGGACGACGATCATTCCGGCGTCGGTCGAGCGAAGCACCTATGTGCTGTTTTCGAGCTTGGCGCTCATCCTGCTGTTCTGGCAATGGCGTCCGATGCCTGCGGTGGTGTGGCAGATTGCCGATCCGCGGATCGCTGCGGCCGTCGTGGGTCTATCGGCCGTCGGCTGGCTGATCGTGCTCACCAGCACGTTCCTGATCAATCACTTCGAGCTGTTCGGCCTGCATCAGGTCGCCAACAATCTCGCCGGTCGTCCGATGCCGACTCCGCGCTTCCGGACGCCGCTTTATTACAAGCTGGTCCGTCATCCGATCTATCTCGGCTTCATCATCGCGTTCTGGGCTGCGCCGACGATGACGATGGGGCATCTCCTGTTCGCTGCCGTAACCACGGCCTACATTGTCGTCGGCGCCTCGCTCGAAGAGCGCGACCTGATCGAGGTGTTCGGCGACGAGTACCGCCGCTATCGCGGGCGGGTGTCGATGCTCGTTCCCTGGCGCAAGTCGACTTGACGGGAGCGCCCGTCGCATCCGGAGCTTTGCCGGCGCCACGGCCGTTCTGATAACGTGCAGGCATGATTATGCCTGCCGTATCCTCTGCGCCTTCGCGGCGCGATCCCGAAGCCATGGCAACCGCTCTGCGCGTGCTTGCCGCCCAGTTCGGCAACCGCCTTGTGACCTCGCAGGCGGTGCGCGAGCAGCACGGCAACGCCATCACCTGGATCGAGAACCAGCCGCCGGATGCGGTGGTTTTTCCGCAGTCCATCGAGGACGTGCAGGCGATCGTGCGGATTTGCGCCGAGCATCGGGTGCCGGTGATTCCGTTCGGGACCGGGACTTCGCTCGAAGGACACGTCAACGCACCGTTCGGCGGCGTCTCGATTGACCTCCGCGATATGAACCGGGTGCTGGCGGTGCATGCCGAGGATCTCGATTGCGTCGTGCAGCCGGGCGTCACCCGCAAAGCGCTCAACGAACACCTGCGCGACCAGGGCGTGTTTTTTCCCATCGACCCGGGAGCCGATGCTTCGCTTGGCGGCATGGCGGCGACGCGCTGCTCCGGCACCAACGCCGTGCGTTACGGCACAATGAAAGACAATGTGCTGGCGCTCAAGGTCGTGAACGCGAGCGGCGAACTGATGACCACGGCGCGGCGTGCGAAAAAATCCGCCGCCGGTTACGATTTGACGCGGTTGATGGTCGGCTCCGAAGGCACCCTTGGCGTCATCGTCGAGCTGACGCTGAAACTCGCCGGAATTCCCGAGGCGATTTCCGGTGGCGTCTGTCCGTTTCCCTCGGTCGAGGCGTGCTGCAACGCCGCCATCACGACCATCCAAACCGGAATTCCGGTGGCGCGTATCGAGCTGCTCGATGCGTTGCAGGTGCGGGCGGTCAATCTGCACGCCAAGCTGGGCCTTCCTGAGACGCCGATGCTGTTCCTGGAGTTCCACGGCACCGAGGCCGGCGTCGCCGAACAGTCCCAACGGTTCGGCGAAATCGCCGCCGAATTTGGCGGCGGGCCGTTTGAATGGACCACCCGCACCGAGGATCGGACGAGGCTCTGGGAGGCGCGCCACAACGCGGCGCTGGCGAATTTCGCGCTGCGGCCCGGCTCCAGCATGATCGCGACCGACGTTTGCGTGCCGATTTCCCGGCTGGCGGAATGTGTGACTGAAACGCAACGCGACATCGCCGAGAGCGATCTGGTCGCGCCCATCGTCGGCCACGTCGGCGACGGCAATTTCCACCTGACCCTGCTTGTGGACATGAACGACGCCGCCGAGATGGCGCGCGTCCGGTCATTCAATGAGCGGCTGATCGAGCGTGCGCTGGCGATGGACGGCACCTGCACCGGCGAGCACGGGGTCGGGCAGGGCAAGATAAAATACCTCTTGGCCGAACACGGCCCGGTGGCGCTGGAGGCGATGCGGGCGATCAAGCGGGCCTTCGACCCGCTGGGTATTATGAACCCGGGCAAAATCGTGACCTTGAGCTAAACTGTCCAAACAGCGGATGGAGATTCGGCGGACACAGATTCGCCGCCAAGCAACGCCAGTGGAATGATGCAGGCCGGTCGGGAAAGGCTCGCCTGCCTGTCGCCATTCCGATCTGGTGAGGGCTGGTTCCGCGTGCGCGGGGTCGGTCGTGGGGTGCCTGTGCAGACGACGCTTTTAAGTTTTGCGATTGCCTTGATCCTGGCGCTGCTGGCGGCGCTGGTCGGGCCTCATTTCGTCAATTGGAACGACCACCGCGCCTTCTTCGAAGCCGAAGCGAGCCGTCTGGTCGGCGTCAGCGTGAAGATCGGGGGCGATATCGACGCCGGCATCCTGCCGGTCCCCTCGGTGACGCTCAACGACATCGTCATCGACGCCAACGGCAAGGCGGACCGCAATTCGGCGAGCGGCGTGGGCCGGCTGCGGGCCGGATCGTTGCGAATCGACCTCGGTCTCGGACCGCTGATGCGCGGCGAATTGCGCGCGACCGAAATGAAGCTCGTCGCCCCGCAGCTTCGCCTTGGACTCGACAGCGACGGCCGCATCGATTGGCCGCCGCTCGCATTGGCAGCCGATACGCTGTCCATCGATCAGCTCAGCATTGAGGACGGCCGCGCCACGCTGACCGATGCGGCGAGCCAGTCGGAGGTCGTGCTCGACCGGCTGTGGTTTGCCGGGGAGGTCCGTTCGCTCACCGGTCCGATCCGGGGCAATGGCGCCTTCGTCAGCGGCGGCAGTTCGTATGGCTACGACATTTCGGCGGGCCGGCCGGGACCGGACGGCAGCCGGGTGAAGATCACCCTGAAAACCGACCAGCGCCCACTGACTGTTGAAGCCGACGGATTGCTGGCATTCGATGGCTCTGCGCCGCGCTTCGACGGTGCGCTCACGCTGTCGCGCCCTGCAGGAGCGGTGCTGGCGAGCGGCAAGGCCGCCGCCTACGAGCCGTGGCGGCTGACCAGCAAGATCAAGGCTGCCGTCTCGTCCGCCACCCTCGACGAGGTATCGTTCCAATATGGGCCGGATGAGCGCGCGGTCATGCTGACGGGCATGGCGGATTTCAAATTCGGCGCGCGCCCGCAGATGCGGGGCACGTTGTCGGCGCGCCAAATCGATCTCGACCGGCTGCTGGCCACGGCGGTTGCTTCGCGCCGCTTGCCGGTGTCGGCGGTGCGGGCCGTTGCCGAACTGTTGGGCGGGGCGCTGCGTCCGTCATGGCCGATCCAGCTTTCGCTCAACGTCGACGCGCTGACGCTCGGCGGTGGAACCCTGCAGAACATCAGCAGCGCGCTGCGGTCGGACGGCGTGGCCTGGACGCTCGACAAGCTTGAATTCCGCGCGCCGGGCTTCACGCAGGTGAAGGCGAACGGCCGGCTCAATCTGGCGGAGCGCAGCCTGGGGTTCGCCGGCGCGGCCAGCGTCGACTCCAACGACCCGAAGAACCTGATGGCGTGGTTGGGGGGCAGCCCCAGCGTCGCGGCACAATTCAAGCCGTGGCGCGCCAAGGGCGATGTAACGCTTGGCCCGGATCGGATCGCGGTTGCGGGGCTTCGAACGGAGTTCGACCGCGGCGCGGTTGAGGGCAGCGTGAGCTACGCTTGGTCCGCCGGCAGCCGTCCGGCTCGGCTCGAGGCCGATCTGCATGCGGCTGATATCGACCTCGACGGCGCGCTGGCCTTGGGAGAGAGCGCGCTCGCGGGATTGGGGCTGGAGCGGCCCGGCGAGATGGTGCTCGCTTTGGAGATCGGCAAAGCCCGGCTTGCCGGTCTCGATGCCCGCAACATCGCGGCGCGGTTGAAGCTCGATTCCGCCGGTCTCTCCATCGACCGTCTGTCGATCGAGGACCTGGGCAATATGAGCTTTGTCGCCACAGGCCGCATCCAGACCCTGTCGTCGCCCGGCGGCAATATCACGCTCTATCTCGATGCACGCGATCTGAAGGGGCTTGTCGCGCTGGCCGACGCCGCCGCGCCTGCGTTCGCCGATCCGCTGCGCCGGCTCGCGCTCCGGCAAAAGTCCGCTGTGCTGCAGGCGAACGTCAGCCTGGAGAATGGCGGCGACGATCGCGTGAACGGCAAGATCGGCGTGACCGGACAGCTCGGCGCGATTCGGGTCAACGCCTCGGCAAGCGCCAGCGGAAAACGTGAGGCCTTCACGCTCGCCGGGGCGGGCACTCTCGCGGGCGCCGATACCCATTTCCAAGGTCAGTTCGAATCCGATGCCGCCGCTCCGCTGCTGGCGTTGTTTGGACTCAACGGGATCGCCGTGGCGGATCGGCATCCGGCGCGGCTCAGCCTGTCGGCGGACGGGCCGTTGGGTCGCGATCTTCGCTTCGATGGCAAGCTCGATGCCGGACCGATCGATGTTGGCGGCAAAGGCGTCCTCAAGCTCGCATCGGGCCAGCCGGCCGCGCTCGATCTCGAACAACTGAGCGGAACCATTGGCGGCAGCGCGCTCAAGGGCCGGTTGGCGCTGCATTTTGGCGAGACCGCCCAGATTGATGGCGCGATCGAAACCGACACGCTCGATGTGCCGGCCGTCGTCGCGGCCACCATCGGGATGCCGGCCAGTGCGTCGACGTCCGGTACTGGGGTCGGCACCGCGAACGGCTGGTCGACCGGGCCGTTTGCATGGAACACCTCGGGCTTGAGTGGCCGTGTCGACTTCAAAACGCAGCGTGCGGTGTTCGCATCGGGGCTCGCAACAGCACAGATGCGCGGCGCGGTGCGGTTCAGCCGTTCGGAAATCGTTTTTGAGAATATCGCGGGCGATCTTGCCAAGGGCCGCCTCGAAGGCCGCCTGGCGATTGCCAACGGCGAAGGCGGCGTATCGGCGCGCTTGCGCGTCGGGCTGACGGATGCCGATCTGGGCGCGGTGTTTGTCGCGGCGAAGGGGCGGCCACTCTCGGGCCGCATGGCGTTCCAGACGGAGCTCGAGGGGACCGGGCGGAGCCCGGCGGCGTTCATCGGTTCCCTGGCTGGATATGGCACGATCGGCCTCGATCAGGCGCAACTGGCGGGCTTTAATCCGGACGTGTTCGGTGCAGTGTCCCGCGCCATCGAGCTTGGCATTCCGACCGACGGGGCACGGATGCGCGAATTTGTGACGGGCGCTCTCGACAATGCCGCTCTGCCGGTATCGCGCGCTTCGGCGGCCGTCAGCGTCAAAGCCGGTCAGGCGCGGTTGAGCGACATTGTCATCAAGACATCGGGCGCGGACCTGGATGCGGTCGCCGGCGTCGACCTCACCGACGGTACGCTCAACGCGTTGCTCACGCTCAACGGCCGGGTGGCGGAAGGCGCAGCGCGTCCTGCTGTTCAGGTGACGCTGAAGGGGCCGTTGCCGAATCCGCAGCGGACGGTCGACACCAGCGTGCTGACGAGTTGGCTGACATTGCGCGCAGCCGATCAGAAATCCCGGCAGATTGATGCGCTGGAACGCTCCCGCCGCGAAGCGGCCGCATCCGCGGAAACGCCTCGATCCGTTTCGGCCCCGATGTCGATTGAGCCGGCTGCTTCGGCGACAGCGCCGGACACGCCGAACCAAACGTCGGCGAGTCCCCAAGCGCCGGTTTTGCCGCCGCCCGTCGATGTTCCGGCAACGCCGAAACCCCGCACTCCACCACGAGCCGACAACGCGGCTCCCTCTCGTGCGATGACGCGCCCGCCTGGATTAGTCGGCGCGCAGAACTGACGGTACTCTGGTCTGGATTCCGATCAGGTCATGCGCCACGGCGGGCGGAGTCTGATTGCGGTAATGGTCCAGGACAAACAGCCGAATCGCTGACGACAGATTGCCGTGCTGACGATCGGTATCGATAGAGGAGACGAGATCGGACAGAGTGATGTCGCGATCGTCGGCGATTTCCTTCAAGCCTTTCCAAAACGCATCTTCAAGACTGACACTGGTTTTATGACCTGCGATGACGATGGAACGTTTGATCACCGGCGACTTCATCAGCAGTCTCCTGGTTCGATTCGGTGCTGATCGAGCGAGTGACGGGCCTTGTCATGGTCCGCCGCCACATGGTCGCGTTCCGATTTGGAAACGCCATGGGCAAGCCGCTGCTCTGCGGCACTGCGTTCGGATTTGCTGCGGGCCGCCCGTTTCCGAGCAATCCGCAGATTGATGATCTCAGCCATGCAAGATCTCAATGGTGACCGAATGCAAGAAGATGTCCTCAATGTTCCGACGCGAAATCAATCTGCGCCAATTGTGCCGATACAGTGGCGAGATTTGCAGATGTGGATGGCGAACGAGTACTCAGGTAGGGAACCGCGCGTTGAACAAATGAAATCGCGTGGATCAACGCTGAATTTTTTTGTATCGCCACAAATGGCGAATGCCGAATAACGACAGCGGGCTCGTTATTATTTTAAATATCCTGGGCAACGCTTTGTTAGACGCTCGTTAATTCAGCCCGGCCGAGTCATGCGCTCCGGCTGTACCAGCCTGTCGAATTCGCGTGCCGTCAAATAACCAAGCCGCACAGCCTCCTCACGGAGCGTCGTGCCGTTGGCATGCGCGGTCTTGGCGATCTTCGCCGCCTTCTCGTAGCCGATGGTCGGCGCCAGCGCCGTGACCAACATCAGCGAGCGCTCCATCAATTCGCGGATGCGGGTGCGGTCGGCGCGAATGCCGATGACGCAATGATCGGTAAAGGATCGTACCGCATCCGCCAGCAGGCGGATCGACTGAAGCATGTTGTAGGCCAGCACGGGCTTGTAGACGTTGAGCTCGAAATGTCCCTGGCTCGCACCCGCGGTGATCGTGGTGTGATTGCCGAACACCTGGCAGCACACCATCGTGAGCGCTTCGCATTGGGTCGGGTTGACCTTGCCGGGCATGATCGAAGAACCAGGCTCGTTTTCCGGCAGGATCAATTCGCCGAGACCCGAGCGCGGTCCCGAACCGAGCAGGCGGATGTCGTTGGCGATCTTGAACAGGTCGGTGGCGAGCGCATTGAGCGATCCGTGGACGAACGCATAGGCGCCATGGGAGGCGAGAGCTTCGAACTTGTTGGCGGCGGAGACGAACGGCAGCCGTGTAATCGATGCCGCCTTTTTTGCGAACAGCACGCCGAAGCGGGGATGCGCGTTCAATCCGGTGCCGACGGCGGTGCCGCCCTGGGCCAACGGATAAAGCTCGCGAAGCGACAGGCGGTTGCGTGCGATGCCGCTGCCGACCTGGGCGGCATAGCCCGAGAATTCTTGTCCGAGGGTGAGGGGAGTGGCGTCCTGCGTGTGGGTCCGCCCGATCTTGACGATGCGCGCGAACTCTTTGCTCTTCTTGTGGAGCGCGCGATGGAGATGCGTGAGCGCCGGATCGAGCAGGCGCACCATCTCTTCGGCCGCCGCGATATGCATGGCGGTCGGAAAGCCGTCGTTCGACGACTGGCTCATGTTGACGTGATCGTTCGGATGTACCGGCGATTTGGCGCCGAGCTTGCCGCCCAGCATCTCGTTGGCGCGGTTGGCGATCACCTCGTTGACGTTCATGTTGGTCTGGGTGCCGGATCCGGTTTGCCAGACGACCAATGGAAAATGAGCGTCAAGCTTGCCGTCGATCACCTCTTGCGCGGCTTTGACAATGGCGGTGGTGCGCCGAGCGTCGAGCAGGTGAAGCGCATGATTCACTTCGGCCGCGGCGCGCTTGACGATGCCGAGCGCGCGGATCAGCGGTTGCGGCATGTGCTCGGTGCCGATGCGGAAGTTTTCAACCGAGCGCTGGGTTTGTGCGCCCCAATAGCGGTTGGCCGGCACCGCGATCGGGCCGAAGGTGTCGGTCTCGATCCGGGTGCGGCCGCCAGCGGCCAAGCCGGCCGCGCTTTTGATCTGCTTCCTGGTTTTCTGTTCGGCCATGCGCCGGGCCCTCTGTCGGGCGTTACTTTTTGCGGAAACGATCGAGCCGGACGACTTCGGCGCCGGGTTTGTCGTTGCCGCCTTGCGGGTCAGGCGACCCTTCCGGCGTGGTGGCCGCGGGCGCAGGGGCAGGAACGCCGGTGGGTGCGGTCTCCCGGGGGCCTGAGTCCGATCGTTTGGTTTCGGCGCCAACAGAGCCGCGCTCCGCAAATCCTGGCGCGGCAACGTCGCGGGCGGCGGGTGTTCGCCGCTTGTTTCGCGCCGTGCCGCGGGCGGCAGTAGGACTCTTATCCGTTTCAGCGCCAGACCCGGCATCTTCGTCGGGCGTTTCCGCGAGCGATT
>Ga0070679_100002674_pt1 | contig 16230 bp, 13 predicted proteins | sample KBSC63BmetaG_FD_65652 | JGI IMG/M metagenome (GOLD analysis project Ga0070679, IMG submission 65652) | Corn rhizosphere microbial communities from Kellogg Biological Station, Michigan, USA - KBS C6-3B metaG | ecosystem: Host-associated > Plants > Roots > Rhizosphere | place: USA: Michigan... | reverse complement strand
GTGCTCACGCAGGCGCGCTCGCAGCTCTTCCCGCAGGTCGGCTACGCTGGCAGCGGCCAGCGCGAGCGCGTGCCCGACACGGGGCTCGCGGCGCTGCTGCCCAACTATCCGAACCCGCAGACGTCGTACCAGGCGCTCCTTACCGCGTCGTGGGAGATCGACCTGTGGGGCCGCATCCGCCGGCTGTCCGAGGCCGCGCGCGCCAACCTGCTCGCCACCGCGGCCGCGCGACAGGGTGTCGTGCTGTCGCTCACGTCGTCGGTCGTGCAGAACTACATCACGCTGCGGGGCCTCGACCGCCAGCGCGAGATCTCGGGCGACACGCTCGGCGCCTACGCCGACTCGGTGAAGCTCTTCACGCTGCAGTTCAAGTACGGCCAGATCTCGCAGATGAATGTCGCGCAGGTGGAGTCGCAATACGAGACCGCGGCGGCGCAGATCCCGGCCATCGAGAGCCAGGTCGCGCAAGTCGAGAACGCGCTCGCGGTGCTGACGGGCCGCAACCCCGGCGCGATCGAGCGCGGCAAGACGATCGACGCGCTCGCGGCGCCCGATGTGCCGGCGGGCCTGCCGTCCGACCTCCTGCTGCGCCGCCCCGACATCGCGCAGGCGGAGCAGCAGCTCGTCGCAGCGAGCGCGCAGATCGGCGCGGCGCGCGCGCTCTACTTCCCGACGATCTCGCTGACCGGCGCGCTCGGCAGCACGTCCAACGCGCTCGACAACCTCTTCACGGGCCCGACGCGCGTGTGGAGCTATGCGGGGCAGCTGGCGGGGCCGATCTTCACGTTCGGCGCGGTCAGCGGGCAGGTCGCCTCCGCCGAGGCGCAGGCGCGCGCCGCCGAGGCCAACTACCGGCTCACCGTCGAGAGCGCATTCGCCGACGTCGACAACGCGCTGGTCGCGCACGCGAAGCTCGGCGCGCAGCACGATGCGCAGGCGAAGCTCGTCGCCGCGCTCGGCGACTACGCGCGGCTCGCGAAGCTCCAGTACAACGGCGGCTACGCGCCCTACTCCACGGTGCTGCAGGCCGAGCAGTCGCTGTTTCCGGCGCAGCTCCAGCTCGCCAGCGTGCGCACGAGCCTCCTCGTGTCGTCGGTCAACATCTACAAGGCGACCGGCGGCGGGACGCTGCCGGCGGACGGGATTCCCGCGCCGGCCATCCCTCTTGAGCCGGTGTTCTAGCCGACGATGCGGGGATCGTCCGGCGCGCGGGTCATTGCGCCGGCGGGAGCTTCACCGCGCCGAGGTCGGTCGCGAGCTTGGCGAGGATCTCGGAGAGCGCCGTATTGAGCGCGGCCACGTAGGCGTCGGCGTCACCGCCGCCGCAATCGACCTCGCGGCGATAGTCCTCCGACCAGAACGGCACGCCGCTGCCAATGTCGGCCTGCGACAGGTAGTAGTTGATCGCGATGACCGCCTTGCAGCGGCCTTGCACCGTGTGGTCGGCGTACAGCGAGCTGACGAAGCCGTCGAGCACGTAGTCGGCTTGCACCGGCGCGCCCGGCGCGGCGACATGCGTGAACGTGCGCGATCGCGACAGCGCGCGCGAGGTCTGCTCGGCGAGGATCGCCGACGGCGGCACGACGAACTCGTCGTAGTAGTCGGTCTCGTAGCGCAGCTCGCCCGCCTTGATGACGAAATTGCGGTCGCGGAACGGCCCGGCGACGTTGACGATGCCGATGCGCAGCGTTCCCGGCTGCGGCTTGGCGGCGACCGGCGGCGTCTTCGGCGTCAACAGGTACTGGGACTTGACCGGCGCGGGCCGCGTGAACGAGCAGCCGGCGGCGAGCGCGAGCGCGCAAAGCGCCATGACCGCGAGCGCGGCGCGCGAGACGAAGGGGCGATGCGTTGCGATGCTCATCGGCTGCGCTCCAGCGGCGGCGGCGGCTGGCCGAACAGGATGTTCGACGGATAGCGCTTGGCGTCCTCGGTGAGGTCGCGCAGGTTGTCCGTGATCCGCCGCAGGTTGTCGATCGTGGTCGCGAGGTCGGACTCGCCGCCGCCGGTGATCCGGTCGAGCCGCGACAGCGTGCGATCGAGATGCGCGATGCTGGACGCGAGCTTCGGATCGGAGACCAGCGCCTTGACGCTGGCCACCGCGGCATCGGCGTTGTCGGGCAGCCTCTGCCACGCCGGGTTGGAAAGCGTCTTCTTGAGCTCGGCGTTGGATTGGCGCAGCTCCGCCATCAGCGCCTGCGCCTCGTCCGAGAGCTTCTTCGTCTGCAGGCCGGCGAGCGTGCCGTCGAGACGGTCGAGCGTCGCGTTCGCGCGCTTCGACAGCTCGCCGGTGTCGATCGCCGCGAGGCGGTCGTTGGCGGTGATCATCAGCCGGTTGAGGTTGGCGATCGTGCCCTCGATGTCGAGCTTGTGCAGCCGGTCGATGATCTCCTGCGCGGCGTTGACGAACGCGGTCACTGTCGACGGCGCGCTCGGGATGTAGATGTAGTACGGCTTCCACTCGATCGGCAATACCGGCGGCGGCGGATCGACGTAGTCGACCTCGAGGTAGTTGGTGCCGGTGATCCCCTGGGGTGCCAGGCGCACGCGCAATCCGCGCTCGACCTCGAGGCGCGCGTTGTCGACGCTCGTCAGGTCGCCGGCCGCGGCGCGGCCGCCGACGAGGCGCGGCTCGAGCTGCGCCTCGACCATCACGTAGCGCGCGCGCTGCGTCATCGGCACGTCCTGCTGGTAGACGTTGTAGGTGAAGCCGATCGCCGTCACCTGGCCGATGACGACGCCGCGGTATTTCATCTTCGATCCGATGTCGAGGCCCTGCACCGACTCGTTGAAGTAGGTCTCGATCGTCACCTTGCGCACGAACCAGCGGCCCGAGCCGATGATCAGCAGCACGACGATCCCCGCCGCCACCGCCGCGATGACGAAGAGGCCGAGCTTGAAGTAGTTGGCGCGCTCGCTCATTTCGAAGCCTTAAGCCGCCGCCGCTTCCGCCTCGCGGCGGAAGAACTGGCGTACATACGCGTCGTCGCTCTCGTCGCGCAGCACGCGCGGGTCGCCGACAGCGGAGATGCCGCGGGTGCGCTTGTCGAGCATGATCACGCGGTCGGCGATCGCGTAGATGCTCGGCAGCTCGTGCGTGACGATGACGAACGTCATGCCGAGCGCGCGGCGCAATCGCAGGATCAGCGCGTCGAGCTCCGCCGAGGTGATCGGATCGAGCCCCGCCGAAGGCTCGTCGAGGAACAGGATCGGCGGGTCGAGCGCCATCGCGCGCGCGATCGCCGCGCGTTTTTGCATGCCGCCGGAGATCTCCGCGGGCAGGTGCCCCGAGAACTGCTCGAGGCCGACGAGCTCGAGCTTCATCCGCGCGACGAGGTCGATCGCCGCGGCCGGCAGCGCCGTGTATTCCTCGAGCGGCAGGCGCACGTTCTCGGCGAGCGTCATCGACCCGAACAGCGCGCCCGACTGGTACATGACGCCGATGCCCTTCAGGATGTCGCGGCGCTCGTCGCCCTCCGCCGCCGTGAGGTCGCGACCGTCGATGACGACGCGCCCCTCGAGGGGCGGATAGAGCCCGATCATGTGCTTCAGGAGCGTGCTCTTGCCGCTGCCCGATCCGCCCAGGATCACGAATACCTCGCCGCGCGCGACGCTGAACGACACGTGCTCGAGGATCACGCGCTCGTCGTAGCCGACGGTCAGGTCGTCGACGACGATGAGGGGGTCGGCGTCCGCCATGGCTTCAGATGTCGAGGACGAAGTAGAGGTACGCGAAGATGCCGTCGGCGATGACGAGCAGGATGATGCCCGAAACGACCGCGCGTGTCGCGCTGTCGCCGACGGCCGAAGCACCGGCGGACGTCTGCAGTCCGCGCATGCAGCCGACCGCAGCGATCAGGAACGCGAACACGAACGACTTCGCCCATCCGGCCATGAAGTCGGTGATGTCGACGGCGGAGTCGAGCTCCTTGAAGAACGTGACGAGCGGGATCTGGAACGTCTCCATCGTCAGCGCGCCGCCGGCCAGCGCGACGAGGTTGGCGAACAGCGTCAGGAGCGGCGTCATCAGGAGCGCGGCGATGATCCGCGGCGTCACCAGGAAGCGCACCGGGTCGAGTCCCATCGTCGTCAGCGCGTCGACCTCCTGGTTGACGGTCATCGTGCCGATCTCGGCGGCGAACGCGGCGCCCGAGCGCCCGGCGAGCAGGATCGCCGTCATCAGCGGGCCGAGCTCGCGCAGCACCGACAGGCCGAGGAGGTCGGCGACGAAGATCTCGGCGCCGAAGCGCTTCATCGGCACCGCCGACTGGAACGCGAGGATGAGGCCGAGCAGGAACGAGATCAGCGCGACGATCGGCAGCGCGTCGGCGCCGACGCGCTCGCAGATGCGCCACACGTCGCGCCAGCGCACGCTCGCGGGATGCGCGATCGCGTATGCGAGCGCGGCGGCGAGCGCGCCGACGAACGAAACCATCTCGGCGAGGTCGCGGCTGACGCGATACGTCGCGCGGCCGATCTCCGGCACGACGCCGAGCGGCTTCGGCGGCGGGTCGAGGTCGTGCTCGAGGCGCGCGAGGTCGAACTGGCGATAGAGCGTGTCGACGTCCGGTCGCATGCGCACGACCTCGACGGGCGCCGCGCGCGCATGCGAGGCGAGGTCGACCAGGAGCGCGATGCCGGCGCCGTCGCAGGATTCCACTTCCGCGGCGTCGACGGTGACCGGGCGCGCCGGCGCATCGTCGAGCGCGCGATGCACGGGGTCCCAGATCGACGGCACGCTCGCCGCGTCGAGGCGGCCGGCGAGCGCGATGACGCGGCGTCCGTCCGGCAGGTCGCTGACAGCGCAGGACGCCATCGCGCTCACCCGTCAGTGGCCGATGAGCTCGAGCTGCGTGCCGTAGACGCGCACGCGGTCGCCTTCGGCGAGCGTCGGCGGGTAGCTCTGGCGCAGCGAGCGCCGCGAGCCGTCGTCCATCCGCACGGTCACCTCCCAGCGCTTCTGCGGCGCGTTCGCCGGCGTGCGCGCGTAAGCGACGCCGCCAGCCGAGCCCAGCAGCACCATGCCGTCGTTGGTGAAGCCGCGGCCGATCGCAAACTGCGCGGTGACGCGGCCCGATTGCCCGGTGCCGTTGTCGCCGGCGAGCGTGCCCGGCGAGACCATGCCGAGCGACGTCAGCTGCTGCTCGCTGTCGAAGCTGTCGATCGCGATGACGGTGCCGCAGTTCGCGCAGGCGCCGCCGCCTTGCGCCTGCGCGAGCGGCGCGAGAGTCGGGGCACCGAGCGCGCCGAGCGCCCACGCGAGCGCCAGCGACCGCGCCAGGCGTGACGCGCTCATTCGGGCAGCATGTTGAGGTAGAACATCGCGTTGAGCAGCGGACCGGGACGGCCGAGGTCGCCGAACCACGTCGCGAAGATGCCGTCGATCTCGCCGCTCTTGTAGATGCCGACGAGCGCGCGGTCGAGCGCGAGCCGGAAGTCGGGGTCGTCGCGGCGCACGACGATGCCGTACGGCTCGTACGAGAAGTCCTGCGCGAGGAACGTGAGCGACTTCGCCGCGTCGGAGCGCTGGCGCAGCTCCGTGAGCACGATGCGATCGCCGGCGTAGCCGTCGACCCGCTTGGCGAGGAGTGCGGCCACGCCCTCGGCGCCGTCCTTGACGTGCACCAGCGTCGCCTGGGCCTTGGCGAGCGCGAGCGCCCGGGTGAGCGCCGCCTCGGTCGTGGTCGCGCCGATGACGGCGATGCGCTTGCCGTCGAGGTCGGCGAGCGTCGCCGGCACGGGCGCGGCATCGGTCCGCACCATCAGGCTGCCGCCGTCGACGTAGATCGGCACGCTGAAGTCGACGCGCTCGCGGCGCGACAGCGTGATCGTCGTCGTGCCGCAGACGGCGTCGACGCGGCCCGACGCGACGGCGTCGATACGGGTGGCGGCATCGACGGCGACCCATTCGATCTTCGGCGTTGCGACGTGGCGCGCGCGTGCGATCGCCGCCACCGACCGCTCGCAGAGCTCGACCGAGTAGCCGCGCGCCTTGTCGCGCTCCTTGAACGAGAACGGCGGCGTGCCCTCGCGGAAGCCGAGCCTGATCGCGCCGCCGTCGATGTGCGCGAGTGCCGCGCTCGCGGCGAACGCCGGCGTCGACGCGAAGGCGATGCAAAGGACGATGGAAGCGAGGACGAGCGGCGTGCGCGGAAAGGGTCGCATGCGGTGGCGGCCGACGGCGGCAGGAATGGGCACGGCGCTTCGGTGCGGCGAGTGTAGCATGCGCGCCGTGTGATTCGCGCGGCGCTTTGCTAAGATGGGCGCGGCGTGCGCAGTGCGTCGCGATGCGACGCGGCGCATCCGCCGGGGAGAACGCTCATGAGCGGCAGGACAGCAGCAATGACGCACCGCTGGCGGCCGCTCGTCGCCGTCGTCGCGCTCCTCGGCGCGCACGTCGCCGCCATCGCCGCCACGCCGGCGCCGGCGCCCGACACGCTGTCGCGAATCCGCGCCGCGCACCGCATCGCCATCGCGTTCTCCGGCGACTCGCCGCCGTTCTCGTCGGTCGGCGAGGGCAACGCGGCGGTCGGCTACTCGATCGACATCTGCCGCAAGGTGGTCGCCTCCATCGGCATGGGCCTCGGCATGCCCGACCTCAAGGTCGACTGGCGCGTCGGCACCGTCGCCGAGCGCCTCGCGATGATCGAGAAGGGACAGGCCGACCTCGATTGCGCGAACACGTCGGAAACGCTCGAGCGCCTCGCGCGCGTCGACTTCTCGAACCGCGTGTTCATCGACGCCGGCGGTCTCCTCGTCAAGGGCTCGAGCCGCATCGATCGCCTCGCCGACCTCGCCAACCGCAAGATCGGCGTGATCGGCGGCACGACGACCGAGGCGCGCCTTCGCGCGACGCTCAAGGAGCGGCTCGTCAACGCCACGGTGATCACCGTGCGCGAGGGGCCCGAGGGCTCGGCGATGCTCGAGGCCGGCTCGCTCGACGCGTTCGCCGGCGACAAGATCAAGCTCGTCGGCCTCGCCGCCGCCGCCAACGAGCCCGGCGCGCTGCGCATCCTGCCCGACGACATCTCCTTCGAACCGTACGCGTTCGCGGTGGCGCGCGGCGATTCGGCGATGCGCCTCGCCGTCAACCGCGCGCTGTCGCAGCTCACGACGTCCGGCGAGATCGAGGACATCTTCCGGCGCTGGCTCGGCCAGTACGGCCGCCCCACCGGCCTCCTCGCCGCGATGTACATCCTCAACACCATCCCCGAATAGCGGAGCGGCGCGTTGCCGCGGCGCCGGCCATGACCCACGGCAACCCGCGCCTCGAGCTCGCGGGCATCACCAAGCGCTACGGCGACGTCGTCGCCAACGACGCGATCGACCTTGCCGTGCATGCGGGCGAGATCCACGCGCTGCTCGGCGAGAACGGCGCCGGGAAGTCGACGCTGTCGAAGATCATCTACGGCGTCGTGCGTCCCGACGCCGGCACGCTGCGCTGGGAGGGCCGCGCAGTCGAGATCGCGAGCCCGGGCGACGCGCGCCGGCTCGGCATCGGCATGGTGTTCCAGCACTTCTCGCTGTTCGAGTCGCTGCGCGTGGTCGACAACATCGCGCTCGGCGAGGACGGCCCGGCGAGCGGCGCCGCGCTGTCGGCGAGCATCCGCGGCATCTCGCACGCGTACGGCCTGCCGCTCGACCCGTCGCGCTACGTGCACACGATGTCGGTCGGCGAGCGCCAGCGCGTCGAGATCGTGCGCTGCCTCCTGCAGTCGCCGAAGCTCCTCGTGATGGACGAGCCGACGTCGGTGCTGACTCCGCAGGCGGTCGAGCGCCTGTTCGCGACGCTGCGTTCGCTCGCCGCCGAAGGCACGGCGATCCTGTACATCAGCCACAAGCTCGCCGAGATTCGCGCGCTGTGCGATCGCGCGACGATCCTGCGCGACGGCCGCGTCACCGGCGAATGCGATCCGCGCGCGGAAGACCAGGCGTCGCTCGCGCGGATGATGATCGGCAGCGACCTGCCGCACCCGCGCCACCGCGCCGCGATTCCCGGCGCGACGATGCTCGCCGCGCGCGCGCTCGACCTGCCCGCCGGCGATCCGTTCGGCACGCCGCTCGCCGGCATCGACCTCGACGTGAGGGCGGGCGAGATCGTCGGCATCGCCGGCATTTCCGGCAACGGCCAGCGCGAGCTCCTCGCAGCGCTCTCGGGCGAGCGCACGACGCGCGCCGACGCCGTCGCGATCGATGGCGTTGGCGTCGGCCATCTCGGCATCGCCGCGCGGCGCCGCCATGGCCTCGCCTACGTGCCCGAAGAGCGCCAGGGCCGCGGTGCCGTCCCCGAGCTCTCGCTGGCCGACAACACGCTGCTCTCGGCGAGCGCACAGGGCCTCGTGCGCCACGGCATCGTCGACCGGCGCGCGACGCGGGCGCGGGCCCGCGACGCGATCGCCGCGTTTCGCGTCAAGGCTGCCGGGCCGGACGCGCTCGCCGAGACGCTGTCCGGCGGCAACCTGCAGAAGTTCATCCTGGCGCGCGAAATGCAACAGTCGCCGAAGGTGCTGATCGCCGCGCAGCCCACGTGGGGTGTCGACATCGGCGCGAGCGCGGAGATCCGCCAGGCGCTCGTCGACCTGCGCGACGCGGGTGCCGCGGTGCTCGTCGTGTCCGAGGACCTCGACGAGCTTTTCGAGATCGCCGACCGCATTGCCGTCATCGCTCGCGGGCGGCTTTCGCCGGCGATGCCCGTGACCGGCACCGATCCCGAAGCGATCGGCCTTGCAATGGCCGGCGAGCCCGGCGCGCGCGCCGCCTAGATGGCGCCGTTCCGCCTCGAGGCGCGCAACGCGCCGTCGTCGCTCGCAAAGTGGCTCGCGCCGCCGCTCGCCGCCATCGCAATGGTCGCCTGCGGGTTCGTGCTGTTCGCCGTGCTGGGCAAGGACCCGGTCGCGGCGCTGCACGCGTTCTTCGTCGCGCCGGTCGCGACGCGCTACGGCATCGGTGAGCTCTTGCTGAAGGCGAGCCCGCTGGCGCTCATCGCCACGGGCCTCGCGATCGGCTATCGCGCCAACGTCTGGAACATCGGCGCGGAGGGCCAGCTCGCCGTCGGCGCGATCGCCGCGGGCGGAGTCGCGCTCGCGCTCGACGCGAGCGGCCCGCTCGTCGTCCTTCCGCTGATGTTCGTCGCCGGCGCGCTCGCCGGCGCGCTGTGGGCGGCGATCCCGGCGTGGCTGCGCACGCGCTGCAACGCCAACGAGATCCTGACGTCGCTGATGCTGGTCTACATCGCCACGCTGCTGCTGTCGTACATGGTGCATGGCCCGTGGCGCGACCCGGAAGGCTTCAATTTCCCGCAATCGCGGATGTTCGCGGCAAGCGCGCTCCTGCCCGTCATCGTCGAGGGCACGCGCCTCAACGCCGGCACGCTGGTCACGCTCGCCGTCGTCGCGGCCGCTTGGCTTTTCGTCGCGCGCACGTTCGTCGGCTTCGAGATGCGCGTCGCCGGCCTCGCGCCAGGCGCCGCGCAATACGCCGGCGTGTCGCCGGCGAAGGTGGTGTGGATCGGCATGTTGTGCGGCGGCGCCTGCGCCGGTGTCGCCGGCGTCAACGAGATCGCCGGGCCGATCGGCCAGCTCTTGCCGTCGGTGTCGCCGGGCTACGGCTTCGCCGCGATCATCGTCGCGTTCGTCGGCCGGCTGCATCCGGCCGGGATCGTCGTCGCGAGCCTCCTCATGTCGCTGCTCTACCTCGGCGGCGAGGCCGCGCAGGTCGCGCTCGCGCTGCCGTCTTCAATCACCGGCCTGTTCCAGGGGACGCTGCTCCTGTTCCTGCTCGCCGCCGACGTGCTGATCCACTACCGGGTCCGCATCGGCGCGCGCACCGCGATGGCGACGCCGTGATCGACACGCTGGTCGGCATCGTCGCACTCACGCTCGCCGCGGGCACGCCGCTCGTCATCGCGGCACTCGGCGAGCTTGTCGTGGAGCGCTCCGGCGTGCTGAACCTCGGTGTCGAGGGCATGATGCTGATCGGCGCGGTCGCCGGCTTCATCGTCACCGTGCACACGCACATGCCGTGGCTCGGCGTCGCCGCGGCGATCGTGGCCGGCGCGGCGATGGCGCTCGTGTTTGCCATCGTCGCCGTATCGCTGCAGGCGAACCAGGTGGCGAGCGGGCTCGCGCTGTCGCTGCTCGGCATCGGCCTGTCGGCGTTCGTCGGCCAGCCTTACGTCGCCGCGGTCGTCGATCCGATCAAGGCAATCAATTGGCCGCCGCTGAGCTCGCTGCCGGTGCTCGGCCCGCTGCTCTTCGCCTACAACCCGCTCGTCTACGTGTCGGTCGCGCTCGCTGCCGGCGTGCACCTCTTCCTGCTGCATTCGCGCGCGGGCCTCGTGTTGCGCGCGGTCGGCGAGTCACCGCGATCGGCGCATGCGATCGGCTACCGCGTGCTGGCGATCCGCTATGCCGCGGTGCTGTTCGGCGGCGCCTGCGCGGGCCTCGCCGGCGCGTACCTGTCGCTCGCGTTCACGCCGCTGTGGAGCGAGGGCATGACGAGCGGGCGCGGCTGGATCGCGCTCGCGCTCGTCGTGTTCGCGACGTGGCGGCCGTATCGCGTGCTGCTCGGCGCGTGGCTCTTCGGCGCGGTGACGCTCGCGCAGTTCCAGGTGCAGGCTGCCGGCATCGAGATCGCGCCGCAGCTCCTCGCGATGCTGCCGTACGCAGCGACGATCGTCGTGCTCGCCTGGATGAGCCGCGATGCCGCGGCGATCCGCCGCCATTCGCCCGCCTCGCTCGGCAAGCCGTTCCATCCGCAGCGCTGACCCCGCACCGGAGGGCGGCTCGCGCATCGCGCGTTGGCGTAGAATGCGCGTCCTCGGCGGAGCCGCGCGCTTTTGCGCAACGGCTCGCCGGTCGCCCGACCCTCCCGGAGAATTGCCGATGATATCCCGCCCGACGATCGTCGCCGCGCTCGCGGCCGCCGCGCTTGCGCTGCCAATCGCCTCGCTTGGACAAGCCCCCACGACGCCGATCAGCATCGGCTTCGTCTACGTGAGCCCGGTGGGCGACGCGGGGTGGACGTCGCAGCACGACCGCGCGCGCAAGAAGATGGAAGCGGCGCTCGCCGGCAAGGTGACGACGCACTACGTCGAGAACGTCGCCGAGGGCCCCGACGCCGAGCGCGTCATCCGCGAGATGGCGGCGAGCGGCGACAAGCTCATTTTCACGACGTCGTTCGGCTACATGAACCCGACGCTCAAGGTCGCGCAGCAATTCCCGAACGTGAAGTTCGAGCATGCGACCGGCTACAAGACCGCGCCCAACATGGGCACGTACAACGCGCGCTTCTACGAGGGCCGCTACCTCGCCGGCATCGTCGCGGGCCGGATGACCAAGTCGAACGTCGCCGGCTACGTCGCCGCGTTCCCGATCCCCGAGGTCGTGATGGGGATCAACGCCTTCACGCGCGGCATGCGCAGCGTCAACCCGAAGGCGGAGGTCAAGGTCGTGTGGACGAGCTCGTGGTACGACCCGGGCAAGGAGCGCCAGGCGGCCGAGACGCTGGTCTCGCAGGGCGCCGACGTGCTGACGCATCACACCGACTCGACCGCGGTCGTGCAGGCCGCCGAGGCGAAGCACGTCTACGCGGTCGCCTACCACAGCGACATGGCGAAGTACGGCCCGCACGCGCAGCTCACCGCCGTCACGCATGTCTGGGACCAGTACTACATCCGCGTCGTCAAGACGGTGCTCGATGGCACGTGGAAGCCCGACCACGTCTGGGGCGGCCTCAAGGAAGGCATGATCGAGATGGCGCCGTTCGGCGCGATGGTGCAAAAGCCCGTGCAGGACGAGATGAAGAAGGCGGAAGCCGCGATGATCGCCGGCACGCTGCATCCGTTCGACGCGCCGGTCAAGGACAACGCCGGCAAGCTGCGCCTCGCGTCGGGCACGCTCTCCGACGACGCGCTCAACAAGATGGACTACTACGTCGAGGGCGTGCAGGGCAAGCTGCCGTCCGCGAAGTGATCAGCCGTTGAAGCGGTCGAGGAGCGCGAGCAGGCGCTCGAAGCGCGCGCCGTAAGGCGGCGCGAGCGCGCGCGCGAACGCGAGGCGCCGCTGCACGAACACCGGCTTGCGGTGGCTGAACGCGAGGAATCCCGCCTCGCCGTGGTACGCGCCGTAGCCCGCCGCGCCGATACCGCCGAACGGCAGCTCCGGGTGCGCGAAATGCCACAGCGTGTCGTTGACGGTCGCGCCGCCGGCACGCGTGGCGCGAAGCGCCGCGGTGGCGCCCCGCATGTTGCCGAAGTAATAGAACGCCAGCGGATGCGGCCGCGCGTTGACGCGCGCGAGCGCATCGGCCTCGTCGCGCACGATCTCGATCGGCAGCAGCGGCCCGAAGATTTCCTCGCGCATCGCGTCCATCGACGCCTCGGCGCCGACGACGAGCGTCGGCGGGAACACGCGTGCGGCCGCATCCGCCGTGCCGAGCTCGACGAGCGTCGCGCCCTTCGCGCGGGCGTCGGCGGCGAGCGCCGCGAGGCGCGCATGGTGCCGCGGCGACACGATCGACGCGTAGTCGCGCGCGAGACCCTCCGGATACAGCGTCGCGACGGCGTCGCGCAATGCTGCGACCAGCGCATCGGCGCGCGCCGCGTCGATTTGCACGTAGTCGGGCGCGATGCACGTCTGCCCGGCATTGAGCCATTTTCCGGCGGCAATGCGCGCGGCCGCGAGCGAGAGGTCGGCGCCCGGCGCGATCAGCGCCGGCGACTTGCCGCCGAGCTCGAGCGTCACCGGGGTCAGGTTGCGCGCGGCAGCGAGCGCCACCTCGCGTCCCACCGCGGTCGAGCCCGTGAAGAAAAGATGGTCGAACGGCAGCGCCACGAACGCGCGGCCGACGGCGGCGTCACCCTCGGCCACCGCGAGCTCGTCGGCGGCGAAGCGTCGCGCGATCGCCTCGCGCAGCACCGCCGACGTCGCGGGCGCGAGCTCGGAGGGCTTCAGCATCGCGCGGCAGCCGGCGGCGAGCGCGGCGACCGCCGGCGCGAGCGCCAGCTGCACCGGGTAATTCCACGGGCTGACGATGCCGGCGACGCCGACCGGCTGGCGCATCACGAACGCGTGCGCGGGTTGCAAATGCCATGGCGTGGCGACGCGCTCGCGGTGCATCCAGCGCGGCAGCGCGCGCAGCGCGTGGCGTGCCTCGGCCGCGACGACGTGGAGCTCGGCGAGCCTCGTCTCCTGCGCGGGGCGGCGGCCGAAGTCCGCGTCGACGGCGTCGCACAGCCGCGCCACCTCGTCGCGCACCAGCGCGCGCAGCCGCGCCACGCGGTCGCGGCGCACGCGCAGCGTCGGGTACGGCTCGCGCGCGAACGCATCGCGCTGCGCGGCGAAGCGCGCGTCGAGCGAGGCGGAGCCGCCCGCGGCCGGGCTAATGGGCGCCGCGCTCGGCATCGAGGTCGCGCAGGAGGCGCGTGAACTCGGGCGACGTGCGCACGATCCGCCCCGCCGCCTCGCGCAGCCGGTCGACCGCCTCGTCGGGCAGCACGAACGAGGTCGGCAGGTTGTTGAGGTATTCGCGCTCGGCGAGGTTCTCGTCGGCGGCGATGCTGACGTCGACCGCATAGAGGTCGATGTCCGGCACGTCGACGGCGCGCTCGAGCGAGCGGCTGTTGGCGCCCGCGAACGCACCGGTGGCGCGCAGCGCGCGGATCTCCTTCCAGCGGAAGATGATGTCCTTCAGGAGCTCGACCGCCTCGTACGAATAGCGGTCGATCGGCACGCCGGTGGCCTTCAGCAGGATCTGCAAGTCGTTGGGCGGACGCTCGTGCGTGTCCCAGTCGGTATCGGGTACCGACAGCGAGTTGACGACGAACACGACGATGCGCTTGACGTTGCGCAGCCCGGTGCTGCTGCGGAAGCGCGGGCTCGCCTCGAGCTCCTCGAGCGCCTCCAGCACGGCACGCACGCCGAGGTTGTCGGAAAGGCCGCCGTCGACCAGGTGAATGAACGGCCGGTTCGCGCTGTCCTCGAACGAGCGCATCTCGTTGTAGCGCTGCAGCGCGCGTCCCGCCGGCCGCGACCGGTTCGTAGGATCGGTTACCGACGCTACCCAAACCGGGTAGCGATAGCCGCACCGGCCGCCGTAGTTGTTGATCGTCACCGGCGAGAGCGCCAGCGGCACCGCCGACGACGCCGCGGCGGCGCGCGACAGCGGCATCGTATCGAGGTCGGAGCAGATCAAGTCGAACTCGCCCTGCGTGAACGCGAGCCGCGAGCCTGTCGAGATGTCGGTCGCGGTCGCCATCACCATGGGACCGGGCCGCTTCTCGAGGTCGGCGAACGTGGCGCCATGGAAAAGGAGCTCGTCGTACAGCGACGACGCCATTTCCGAGCGCCCCCAGGTGCCGGTGGCGAGCGCGGGCCAGTAGTACGGGTTGAGGAAGCGCGCGACGAGGTCGCCCTGCACGTTGTGCTTGAGGAAATCCTTCTCGAAGATGTCGAACAGGCGGTCGCCGTAGAGGCCGTACGCAAGCGCGGTGAAGCTGCCGCCCGACACGCCGGTGACGATGTCGACCTGGTCGAGCATCCGCGCCGGCTTGCCGGCGATCGTCACCGGCGTGCGCCGCAGCTCCTCCAGCACGCCGTATGCGAACGCCGCGGCGCGCGTGCCGCCGCCCGAGAACGCAAGGACGACGACGGTGTCGGCGAGGTTGGCGACCGGGCGGGTCTCGATGCGGTATCCCGCGTGCAGGTCGACCTTGGCGAGCGGCGGGTTGACGTAGCGGCCGGTGCTCGTCGCGCAGCCCGCGACGAGCGCGATCGCGCACAGCGCGCCAAGCGAGCGGACGAGCGACGCCGCGCCCGTCACGGCGCGGCGAACCAGTCGCGTGCGGGCTTGCCCTGCGCCGACGCCACCGCCGCGATGCGCGTGGCGAACGCCTCGGGGCAGCGCGGCTCGAGTCGCGCGCATTCGCGGAAATCGCGTACCGCGTCGTCGTCGTCGCCGGCCGACATCTCGAAGAGCCCGCGCTCGCCATGCCATTCGGCATTGCCGGGCACGATCGCGAGCGCGGCCGTCAGGTCGTCGCGCGCGCGACCCACGTCGCCGTTGGCGAACCGGGCGCGGCCGCGCGCGGCGAGCGCGTCGGCGTCGCGCGGGTCGAGCGCGATTGCGCGCGAGAAGCTCGCGATCATCGTCGCGCGGTCGCGGCTCGCGAAGCCGCGCTGGCGCCACGCATCGGCCCAGTCGGGCCGGTGCGCGAGCGCGCGATCGAGGTCGGCGGCGGCGCCGTCCAGGTCGCCTGCGGCGAGCTTGGCGACGCCGCGCTCGAACGCGCTCTGCGTCGCCGCGCGCTCGTAGCCGCGCCAGGCGAGCACGCCGAGCGCGCCCAGCACCACGACACCGGCGACGATCCACGCCGGCGTGAGCCGCGGCCGGTCGAGGCTCATGATGTCGATGCCGCCTTCGCCGTCGTCGACGTCCTCGGCGTCGCCGAGCGGAATGCCGGCCGCCTGCTTCGCGCGCACGACGATGCCCTTGACCCGCTGCGGCAGCTTGCCGCCGGCCGCGTCGATCGACGGCGCGCCGCGCAGGAACGAGCGCAGCCCGGACGCCGGCTTCGCCTCGTCGACGCGCACGACGATCATCGGCAGACGCTTTCCCGCCGCCGCCTCGGCGACGCGCAGCATGCCGGCGTCACCGTTGGCGGCGCGCGAATGCACGATCACGACCACGCGCGCGATGGTGATCGCCGCGGCGATCGCGCTGCGCGCCGTGCCGTCCTGCGGCGCGACGTCGACCCCAACGCCGCTCCTCGCGAAAGCATCGCGCACCGTCTCGGCCGCGAAGCGGTCGGCCGGTGCGAACGCCAGCAGCACGGGTGGCATGTTGGGGCTCATGGCGCGCATTGTAGCCGCGGGTTGCGCGATTCCAAGCGCGCGCCGGAGGCGCGTCCGGGACTTCGGCGGAGGCATAATCGACGGCTTCGCCATCCGCGGAAATACCACGCCATGCTTCGTCGCTTCCTTTCCGTCGCGCTGGCCATGCTGGCCGCGCTCGCCGGCACGGCCCCGGTCGCGCGTGCGCAGGCGCCCGAGCGCATCGTGTTCAGCACCGACTGGCTCGCGCAGGCCGAGCATGGCGGCTTCTACCAGGCCGTCGCCGAAGGCATCTATCGCCGCCACGGCCTCGACGTCGCCGTCCAGCAGGGCGGGCCACAGGTCAACGGCCTGCAGCTCGTCGCCGCCGGCCGCATCGACGTCGCGATGGGCGACGCGCTGC
>Ga0070679_100002668_pt1 | contig 16241 bp, 15 predicted proteins | sample KBSC63BmetaG_FD_65652 | JGI IMG/M metagenome (GOLD analysis project Ga0070679, IMG submission 65652) | Corn rhizosphere microbial communities from Kellogg Biological Station, Michigan, USA - KBS C6-3B metaG | ecosystem: Host-associated > Plants > Roots > Rhizosphere | place: USA: Michigan... | reverse complement strand
GATCGAGAAGCCGGCCGGCGTTCGATCCGGCGGGGGACCCGCGATCATGCGGCGGCCTCCTAGCGTCGAGCCACTCAACGATCGACAAGGAGAGACTGCGATGAACACCACCAAGACAGCCCCGCTCGCGGGGGTGCTCGGCATCGCCGGCGTCATCGCCGGACTCGCGATGGACACCTTCCCGGACGGCTCGATGGACGACGCCGCGGTCACCCGATGGTTCGACTCCCACGGCACCGGGCTGTGGATGGCGTCCGGGTTCGCGATCGCCCTGGGCGGCACCGTGCTGCTCCTCTTCGCGGCCGTGCTCGCCGCACGGGTCGAGGAAGCCGGCGCGGGCCCGGTCGCCCGTCACCTCACCAGCACCGCGGCCACCGCCTGGGCGGTGCTCACCATGACCGGCGGGGCGCTGTGGCTCGCCGTACCGGTCGGCGTGCAGTTCTTCGACGTGAAGCCGACCGCGGCCCTGATGTCCCTCAGCGGCCTGCCGTACTCCGTGCTGGTCAGCGTCTGCGCCTTCGCGGCGGCCATGACCGCCGCGACCTTGACGACGGTCTCGCGGCAGACCGGGCTGCTGCCCCGCTGGCTGACGCGGGCCGGCTACCCGGCGGCGGTGCTGATGCTGACCAACATCTTCTTGCCGATGGCGGTGATCACGCTCTACTTCCTGGCGGTGAGCATCAGCCTGGTCCGGCGCACCCCGGACGCGACCACCGTCTCGCCGGCACTCGGCGCGGCGTCGGTCCTGGTCGGCTGACCTGCTCGCCGGGTCAGCTGTGCGTCCGGCGCCAGACCACCAGCGCCGAGCCGGGTTCGGGGGCGCGGAGTACGGGCAGCTTGTTGGGGTCGGTACGACGCGTGGTCGCGGCAGCGAGGCGCAGCGCCTCCCGCGTCAGGTCCAGCTCGGACTGGAGCTCGGCGTTGCGGGAGCGCAGCGCCGAGACCTGGTGCTCCAGCTCGAGGATCCGGCGTACGCCCTCGATCCCGACGCCGCCGGCGGTGAGGGTCGCGATCTCGCGCAGCAGCTCGATGTCGCGGTGGCTGTAGCGACGGCCTCCACCACCGGTGCGGCCGGGCATGATCAGGCCCATCCGCTCGTAGGAGCGCAGGGTCTGGGGATGCAGCCCCGACAGCTCGGCGGCCACCGAGATCACGTAGACCGCGGCGTCGGGACCGGGGACGCGTGGCTCAGGCATCGCCGGCGCCGTCGAAGAGGTTGGCCCGCAACGTGCCGTCGACCCCCGCGGCGCGGTAGTTCGCGATCGCCTCGCGGGCCGCGTCGTTGAGGCGCGCCGGCACCTGGACGTGCACCGTCGCGAGCAGGTCGCCCTTGGTGCCGTCCTTCTTGGTGGCACCGCGCCCACGCACCCGGAACGTGCGGCCGCTCGGCGTGCCGGCGGGCACCTTGAGGATGACCGGGGCGCCGTCGAGCGTGGGGATCTTGACCTCGGCCCCCAGCGCGGCCTCGTCGAACGAGACCGGTACGTCGAGCGTGAGGTTGTCGCCCTTGCGGGCGAACAGCCGGTGCGGCGTGACCTTGACGGTGACGTAGAGGTCCCCGTTGGGGCCGCCGTTCTCGCCGACCCCACCCTTGCCGCGCAAGCGGATCCGCTGCCCGTCCTTCACACCCGCGGGGATGCGCGCCTGGATCGTGCGCGACGACGTGCCGCGCCCGGAGCCGTGGCAGGTCGGGCACGCCTCGTCGTACACGAGCTGCCGGCCGCCGCAGCGGGGGCAGGTCTCGTTGATGGAGAAGCCTCCGCCGGAGGAGTTCACGACGAAGCCGGCCCCCTCGCACTCGGGGCAGATGTGCGGCTGGGTGCCGGGCTTGCCGCCGGTGCCTCGACAGTCGGGGCAGGCCGCGTCGGAGGTCAGCCGCAGGCTGACGGTGACGCCCCCGAGGGCATCGGTGAAGCCGATGGTCGCCGCCGTCTCGACGTCGGCCCCGCGCACCGCTCGGGTGCCGGACCGCTGCCCACCACCCCGACTCCCGAAGAGGTCGCCGAAGAGGTCGCCGAAGCCGCCCGCACGGTCGCGGAACAGGTCACCGAGGTCGAAGCCGGCCGCGTCGCCCGAGCCGCCCCGCGGGAACCCACCCCGGAGCCCGCCGCCGCCGTAGGCACGCCGCACCTCGTCGTACTTCTTGCGCTTCTCCTCGTCGCCCAGGACGTCGTAGGCCTCGGCGACCGCCTTGAACTTCTCGTGCTTGGCCCGGCTGGCGGCGCTGTCGCCGGGGTTGGAGTCGGGGTGGTTGTTGCGCGCGAGCTTGCGGTAGGCCTTCTTGATCTCGGCCTGGGTCGCCTTCTTCTCGACACCCAGCTCGGCGTAGTAGTCCTTGGTGATCCACTCGGACCTGATGCCGGTCTCGCTCACGGCTCTCCTCCTGGTGCCCGGGTCAGCCCGCGGCCGGGTCGACGACCAGCACCTGTGCCGCCCGCACGACGCGGTCGCCGATGCGGTAGCCCGCCTTGGCGATCACCTTGGCGGTGGTGACCTCCACGTCCGGATCCTCGCCCATGTGGCTCAAGGCCTCGTGGAGGCGCGGGTCGAACGCGTCGCCCACTTCACCGAACTTCACCAGCCCGGCGTTGGCGACGACCCGCTCGAGCTGGTCGGCCACGGCCCGGAGCCCCTCGTCGAGCTCGCTGTCGCTCGACTGGGCGGACTCACGGGCCCGGTCGATGGTGTCGAGGACGTCGACGATCGGCGCCAGGGCGGCGTACGTCGCGTTCTCCCTCACCAGCTCCCGGTCGCGGTCGACGCGACGCTTGTAGTTGACGTACTCCGCCTGCAGTCGCTGCAGGTCCAGGGTGCGCTCGGCCAGTGCCGACGCGAGCTGCTCGGCCGACGGCGTCGCGCCCTCCGGCACTCCGTCCACGAGGTCGGACGGCTCCAACGGAGCGCCCTCCTCGATGAAGTTGTCGATGCCGCTGATGTCGTCGCCGGGCTCGGCTGTGGACGTCTGGTCCGGTGGCTCCGCCACGGGGTTCTCCACGGGGTCCTCCACGTCGGTCGGAGGGGGAGTCGCGTCGCGCGACTCCCCCGCGTGCCGTTCGGTCACTGGGACTCGCCGGCGTCCGTCTCGCCGGACGCGTCGGACGGCTCGTCCACGATCTCGGCATCGACGACGTCGTCGTCGGCCGCGCCCGTCGAGGTGTCCGTCCCGCCTGCGGCGGCCTGGTCGGCCTCGGCGGCGGCGTACATCGCGGCACCCATCTTCTGGCTGGACTCACCGAGCTTGGTGACCCCGGCCTGGATCTCCTCCTTGCCGGCGTCGGCGTTCTCGAGGGTCGCCTTCAGCGCGTCGACGTCGGCCTGGACCTCGGTCTTGACGTCGTCGGGGATCTTCTCGCCGTTGTCGGCCAGGAACTTCTCCGTCGAGTAGACCAGCGACTCGCCCTGGTTGCGGACCTCGACCGACTCGCGCCGCGCGGCGTCCTCGGCGGCGTACTGCTCGGCCTCCTTGACCATGCGGTCGATGTCGTCCTTGGACAGGGCGCTCCCGCCGGAGATCGTCATCGACTGCTCGCGGCCCGACGCCTGGTCCTTGGCCGAGACGTGGACGATGCCGTTGGCGTCGATGTCGAAGGTGACCTCGATCTTGGGCACGTTGCGCGGCGCCGGGGGCAGCCCGGTCAGCTCGAAGTTGCCGAGCGGCTGGTTCTGCGCCCACATCTGGCGCTCGCCCTGGGCGACCTTGATCTCCACGCTGGGCTGGTTGTCGTCGGCGGTGGTGAAGATCTCCGACCGCTTCGCCGGGATCGTGGTGTTGCGCTCGATCAGGGTGGTGAACACGCCGCCCTTGGTCTCGATGCCCAGGCTCAGCGGGGTCACGTCGAGCAGGAGGACGTCCTTGACCTCGCCCTTGAGCACACCGGCCTGCAGCGCGGCACCCACGGCCACGACCTCGTCGGGGTTGACGCCCTTGTTGGGCTCCTTGCCGCCGAGCAGCTCCTTGACGACGTCGGTGACTGCCGGCATCCGCGTGGAGCCGCCGACCAGCACGACGTGGTCGATCTTGGAGATGTCCACGCCGCCGTCCTTGAGCACCGACTGGAACGGCGCCTTGGTGCGGTCGAGCAGGTCCGCGGTCATCTTCTGGAACTCCGAGCGGCTCAGCCGCTCCTCGAGGTGGAGCGGGCCCGACTCACCGTGGGTGATGTAGGGCAGGTGGATCGTGGTCTCGCTCGAGGCGGACAGCTCGATCTTGGCCTTCTCCGCGGCCTCCTGGAGACGCTGCATCGCGATCTTGTCCTGCGCGAGGTCGACGCCGTTGTTGTCCTTGAACTTCTTGACCATCCACTCGACGACCCGCGAGTCCCAGTCGTCGCCACCGAGGTGGTTGTCACCGGAGGTGGCCTTGACCTCGATCGTGGCGAAGCCGTCGTCGTCCTTGCCGATCTCCAGCAGGGACACGTCGAAGGTGCCGCCGCCGAGGTCGAAGACCAGGATGGTCTGGTCGCTGTCGCCCTTGTCGAGGCCGTAGGCCAGCGCGGCCGCGGTCGGCTCGTTGACGATCCGGCTCACGTTCAGGCCGGCGATCTCGCCGGCCTCCTTGGTGGCCTGGCGCTGCGCGTCGGAGAAGTACGCCGGCACCGTGATCACCGCGTCGGTGACGGTCTCGCCGAGGTAGGACTCCGCATCGCGCTTGAGCTTCTGCAGGACGAACGCGCTGATCTGCTGCGGGGTGAAGAACTTGTCGTCGATCTGCACGGTCCAGTCGGTGCCCATGTGGCGCTTGACCGAGCGGATGGTGCGGTCGACGTTCGTGACGGCCTGGCGCTTCGCGACCTCGCCGACGAGCACCTCGCCGGACTTCGCGAACGCGACCACCGAAGGGGTCGTGTGTGCGCCCTCCGCGTTCGCGATGACGGTGGGTTCGCCACCCTCGAGGACGGCCACGACGCTGTTGGTCGTACCGAGGTCGATGCCGACGGCTCGAGCCATGTCTGATTACCTCCGAATGTGTAAACGCTGTGATCGCAGAGTTCTTGAGTCGCTTGCACTCAAGTCTGACATCTGGCCCAACGCACCGATCCGGCGGGGTGTTCCCGGCGTCCGAGAAAAGTTCCGTGGGGCTACCGTGCGCAGGTGGCTCGCCATCGTGTCCTGGTCTCGGCCCACCGGTGCGGGTACGCCGAGCTGGGCGAGATCGGCGGCCACGAGGACCCGATCGCCGGGGTCCGTCACTCCGCGCAGGTCGGCGCCGACTACTGCGAGTTCGACGTACGCCGGTGCGCCGACGGGACGTTCGTGATCAGCCACGACGCCGACGGCGGCACGGGCGACGACTCGGTCGTCATCGCCGACCTCACCTGGCCCGAGCTGCACGAGCGGGCCCCCGGCGTCTGCACCCTCGCGGCCCTGCTCGACGTGCTCTCCACGTGCGGCCTCGGCGCCCACGTCGACATCAAGTTCCGCACCCCGGCGGCCCAGCGGAGGACGGGGGCGGCGTGGGAGGTCGACGCCCTCGCGGCGGTGGCCGCGCGTCTCGACCCGTCACGGATCGTGATGACCAGCGGCGTCCAGCGCACGACGACCCGGGCCCGGGAGTGGGCCCGGGAGCACGACCAGCCCGTCGTCGTGGCCCTCAGCATCGGCGGCAGCGTGCGCGGGATGACGTGGCGCAACGCGGTCCAGCGGCGGTGGGGCGAGCTCTTCCCACAGCTGCGCTTCCGGCAGTCGCAGGCCGACGCGGTGGCCGCCCACTTCGCCTTGGCGATGATCCGGCTCTCGCGATGGACGACCCGCATCGGCGTACCCCTGCTGGTGTGGACCGTGGACGGAGCCTGGCTCCAGCGGCGCTTCGTGCACGACAAGCGGATCTGGATGATCACCACCAACAAGCCCGCCCAGGCGATCGCCCTGCGCGACCGCCCTGCGCCGCGACGCCGGTGGCTCGGACGCTGACTACTCTCGGCCGGGTGCCGACCCCTGAGGAGATCACCCGACACCACGACGAGCCGCCGCCGCCCGGGGCGAACCCGTACGTCGACCCGAGCGCCGCGCAGCCGTACGAGATCGCGGTCGTGGAGTACGACGACCGCTGGCCGGCGGACTTCGAGCGCGTGGCGGCCGTCATCCGCGCCACGTTGGGCGACCGGGTGCTGGAGCTCCGCCACGTCGGGTCGACGTCGGTGCGGGGGCTGCCGGCCAAGCCGGTGATCGACGTCGACCTCGTCGTCGCCGACCCGGCCGACGAGGCGGGCTACCTCCCGGACCTGGTCGCCGCCGGCTTCCGGCACACCATCCGTGAGCCCTGGTGGCACGAGCACCGGCTCGTGAAGTGGGCCGACCCGCTGGCCCACGTCCACGTGTTCGGGCCGGACTGCCCGGAGGTCGTGCGGCACCGGATGTTCCGCGAGTGGCTCACCGAGCACGCGGACGAACGTCAGCGGTACGCCGACGCCAAGCGCGCCGCCGCGGCCGCGATGAACGCCCGCGAGGAGATGGGCACGGGGATGGAGTACAACGCCCACAAGCAGCCGGTGGTCCGCGAGATCTACGACCGGATGTTCCGCGCGCACGGACTGCTGCCGTGACCCGGCCCACCAGGGTTCGCGAGGCGACCGAGGCCGACCTCGCCGCGGCCGCGGCGATCTACGACGAGCAGGTGGCGACCGGGATCTCGACCTTCGACCTCGAGCCACCTCCGCTCTCCTACTGGGAGCATCACCTCCACAGCACCGAGCGGGGCGACCACTTCCTGGTCGCCGACCACGAGGGCGAAGTGGTCGGCTTCGCCTACTCCTCGGCGTACCGCCCCCGTCCGGCCTACGCGCTGACCCGCGAGACGTCGGTCTACCTGTCCGGAAGTGCCCGCGGCCAAGGCCTCGGCCGGCGGCTGTACGACGACCTCCTGGGCCGGTGCCGAGCGGACGGCATCCACGTCGTGCTCGCCCTCGTCGCCCTGCCGAATCCGGCGAGCATCGCGTTGCACGGGGCCAGCGGCTTCGAGCACCTGGGCACGATGCGGGAGGTCGGCTGGAAGTTCGACAGCTGGATCGACACGGCCTGGTTCCAGCTGACCCTCTGAACCGACCCAGGTACCTCAGCCCGATGGCGCGGTTCCGAGGCCCGGATCTGAGGCACGGGATACGGCGCATGCCCGATCCGTACCGGCCCCTCGACGACGAGTCTTGGGGTCATGAACGCACTCACCAGCACCCACATCGTCCTCACCGAGATGGCGCTGCGCACGATCGAGGACCGGGTGAGCGACGCCGAGCGCCGCCGCCAGGTCAAGACCGCACGCACCGCACGCCGCCAGGCCCGGCGCGAGGCCCGCCGCGAGGCCCGGCGCACCCGTCCGACCGCATCCGCTCCGGCGCTCCCGGCCGCCGCACACCGGTTCCTGCCCGTTGGGCACTGACGCCCCGTCGCGGCGAATCCCACAGGCGTGACTTCGGCCAGCACCTCCCGCAACGACCGCGGGCCTGGGAGGATGCGGTCATGACCGCCACCGCAGACGGTCCAGACTCGGCCGGCCCTCCCCCCGGGACCGCGGGCAGCGAACGCGCCGCGGCCCTGCTGCGTCACGCCCAGAACGTCGCCGACGAGCTGCACGCACGCGCGGTCGAGGAGGCGGAGGCCCACACGGCGGAGACCCGCCGGATGCGCGACGAGGCTGCCGACCTCCACGTCGAGGCCACCCGCGCCCGCGACCGCGCCCAGCGCCTGCTCGACGACAGCTCCCACGACGCGCAGCAGATCGTCGGCGACGCCGGCGAGCAGGCCCGCGTCCTGCTGGAGGCCGCGCAGAACCACCACGACCAGATCGTCGCCGAGGCCGAGCGCGCGGCGGGTGACCGCACGAGCGAGGGCGCGCGGGCACATGCCGAGGCCGTGGCCGCCGCCGAGTCGCTGCGGGCCGAGGCCCAGCAGCAGGCGCACGCCGTCCTGGCCAGCGCCCAGGCCCGCGCCGACCAGCAGGACTCCGAGACCCGCGACCTGGTCGAGCGACGTACCGCCGAGGCCCTGGCCGCCGCCGAGCAGGTGCTGGCGACGGCCCACGAAGAGGCGGATCGGCTCCGGTCGGAGGCCGAGCACGAGGCCAAGGCGCTCAAGGAGACCGTCCAGGGCGAGTCCGACGCGACCCGGCAGGAGGCCGAGCGGGTCCTCGACGAGGCACGCTCCCGCGCCGAGACCCTGGTCGCCGAGGCCGAGGCGGAGGCGCAGCGCCAGCTGACCGTCGCGGCCGAGCAGACGACGTGGACGCAGGAGACCGTGAGGTCGCTGCTCGCGACGGCCGACCTCGAGGCCGACCGCATCCGGTCGGTCGGTCGGCGCGACTCGGCCGACGCCGTACGCCGTGCGCGTCTGGAGGTCACGGGTGTCGCCGGCCGCCTGCGGGCCAAGCTCGCCGCGGAGACCGAGGAGTCCCGCGCCGAGGCCGACGAGCGGCTGCGTTCGGCCCAGGACGCGCTCGCCGCCGCCGCGACCGAGGCACAGCAGACGCGCGCCGACGCCCAGCGCGACGCTGCCGCGATCCGCGACGACGCGGAGGCTGCGGCAGCCCAGGCCGACGAGCGTGGCCGCCACCGGCTCGCCGAGGCCGAGCAGGGCGCCAAGGCGCTGCGCGACCAGGTCGCCCAGCACGTGCTCACCCAGCAGCGAGCGGCCGACGACGAGCTTCGTCGGGCTCGCACCGAGGGCGCCGCGCTGGTCGCCGCCGCGCGCGCGGAGGCCGACGAGCTGCGGAGCCAGGCCCGGCGTATCGTCGAGGACGCCCGCGCCGAGGTGGCCGCGCTCGCCCGCAGGCGCGACGGCATCACCCAGGAGCTCGGCCAGCTCTCCGGCGTCATCCAGGCCCTCGCCGTACCGACCCCCACCCAGCCCCCGACAGCACAGGAACCCGACCAGTGAGCGACCAGACCCCCGCCTTCAAGACCGTCATGCGTGGCTACGACCCGACCGAGGTCGACCACCACCTCCAGGAGCTCGCCCAGCGCACGAGCGGCCTCGCCCAGGAGCGTGACCAGCTGGCCCAGCAGCGCGACGGCCTCGCCGCCCGTGTGCAGGAGCTCCACGAGTCCGCGTCGACCTCGGCCGAGCCACCGAGCTACGAGCACCTCGGCGAGCGGGTCGGACAGATCCTGGCGCTCGCCGACGCCGAGGCGACCGAGCTGCGCGACCGCGCTCGCGACGAAGCGGAGGCGCACACCACATCGGTGCAGTCCAGCGCCGCGCAGGTGCGCGACGAGGCCGACCAGTACGCCGCACGCATCCGCAGCGAGGCCGACGCGGCGGCGGCGCGGATCGAGGAGGAGGCGCGCAAGGCCGCCGACGAGCACCGCGACAGCGCCGAGCGCGACGCCTCCGTGCGCCTCCAGGAGGCCGAGGCGGTCTACGAGGAGCAGCGCGCCCGTGCGGCCAAGGCTGCCGCCGACTTCGAGACCACCCTGGCCGGACGCCGCCGGGCCGCCGAGGACGAGTTCACCCACAAGATGGGCGAGTCCCAGGCGCGCCTCGACGAGGCCGCCGAGCTGGCCGAGCGCACCCGCACCGACGCCGAGCACTCGCGCACCGAGGCGCAGCGCGAGGCGGCGCGGCTGGTCGAGGAGGCCCGGCAGGAGGCCGTGCGGATCGTCGGCGACGCCAAGGCCACCGCCGAGCGTGTCCGTTCGGACTCCGAGCGGGAGCTCGCCGCCGCCAGCCAGCGCCGCGACAGCATCAATGCCCAGCTCGCCAACGTGCGGCAGATGCTCGCCACCTTGACCGGCACCGCGGCGATGCCACTCACCGCGTTCGGCGATGCCGACGAGGACGAGACCGCGGCTTCGCAGGCGGACGAGCAGGTCGAGGAGCAGACCGCCGACGAGGCGGACGACGAGGCGACCGACGAGGCGACCGACGGCGACGAGGCGGCCGCAGCCGAGCGTGAGGAGTCGCTGGCCGGCGAGCGCAGCTGACTTCTCATCCTGGCAGCCGGGGGGCAGGCTGGGCCCATGAAGCCCACCACCGTGGTCCTGTTCGGTGCGACCGGGGACCTCAGCCGCCGCAAGCTGCTGCCCGGACTGCTGCACCTGTTCCAGACCGGACTCCTGCGCGACCTGGTCGTGGTCGGGACGTCGCTGGACGAGCACGATCGCGAGTCGTTCATCGAGTTCGCGCACACGGCGGTCGAGGAGTTCGGTGGTGACGACCACGACACCGACGGGTGGCCGGAGTTCTCCAAGCTCCTCCATTGGGCGCCGGGCGACGCCGGACCGGACGGCCTGCGCCGGACCATCGAGGAGGCCGAGGGCGAGCGCACCGGCGAGTTCGACCGGCTCCACTACCTGAGCGTGCCGCCCAAGGCGGCCCTGTCGGTGGTCCACGAGCTCGCCGAGGCCGACCTGGTCCGCAACAGCCGGATCGTGATGGAGAAGCCGTTCGGCACCGACCTGGCCAGCGCCCGCAAGCTGAACGCCGAGCTGCACCAGGTGTTCGCGGAGGAGCAGATCTTCCGGATCGACCACTTCCTGGGCAAGGAGGCGGCGCAGAACATCCTGGCCTTCCGCTTCGCCAACGGCCTGTTCGAGCCGATCTGGCACCGCAACCACGTCGACCACGTGCAGATCGACGTCCCCGAGGAGCTCGGGCTCGACCAGCGGGCGAACTTCTACGAGAGCACCGGCGCCTACCGCGACATGGTGGTCACCCACCTGTTCCAGGTGCTGGCCTTCACCGCGATGGAGCCACCGACGGCGCTGGAGCCCGAGGCCATCGGCGAGGAGAAGAACAAGGTGTTCCGGTCGATGCTCCCCATCGAGCCGACCGACGTCGTGCGCGGTCAGTACGTCGGCTACCGCGACATCGACGGGGTGGCGCCCGACTCCGAGACCGAGACGTTCGTCGCGCTGAAGTGCTACGTCGACAACTGGCGCTGGGCCGGGGTCCCGTTCTACCTGCGCACCGGCAAGCGGATGGCCGAGGGGGCGCGGATCATCTCCATCGCGTTCCGTGAGCCGCCGCGGTCGATGTTCCCGACCGGCTCCGGGGTCGGGGACCACGGACCCGACCACCTGACGTTCGACCTCGCCGACGAGGCGAAGATGTCGCTGTCGTTCTACGGCAAGCGCCCCGGGCCAGGCATGAAGCTCGACAAGCTGTCGATGCAGTTCGCGATGCAGGACACCGGGTGGTCGGGCTCGGTGCTCGAGGCCTACGAACGCCTGATCTACGACGCGGCGCGGGGAGACAGCACCCTGTTCACGGCCGCGACGGGCATCGAGCGGCTGTGGGAGATCTCGACGCCGTTGATCGAGAACCCGCCGATCGTGCGTCCCTACGCGCAGGGCTCCTGGGGGCCCAACCAGATCCACCAGCTGGTGGCGCCGTTCGCCTGGCGACTGCCGTTCGAGCGGCAGTGGCGCAAGCCGAACAAGTCGGGCGCCTGACCGGGGTCAGCCGCTGAGCTCCTGCGCCAGCGTGGTGGCCGACGCCTTCTGGTAGGCGCCGGTGATCGCGAAGTGCGACGGGTGGAAGTTCTGGTCGATGGCGATCGAGGTGAGCACCTTGCCGTTGTAGCTGAACGCCAGCTGCTGGCCGGTCATGCTCGGCACGGCCTGCGCGAGCTTCTGCGCGACGGCGTCGGTGAGCTTCACCTCGACGTACCAGATCTTGCCGTGCCCGAGCTGCATGGCCGTCGCGGAGGCGACGCTGCCCTCGACGATCGGGTTGCGCAGGAGGTAGACGCCCTTCTCGGCGTCGCACTCCATCAGCAGCTGGTCGGTGATCCGGGGCACCATCGGGCAGGCCTGGCCCTGCATCTCCTTGATGACGGCCTGGGGGATCTGCGGCCCGAACGGCACGCCGGGCTCGTAGCGGGCGTACACCGGACGCGCCTCGAACCCCTTCGAGGGACCCAGGATCGTGGAGTCGGCGGTGCCGGAGCTCGAGTCGGACCCGCTGCCGCAGGCGGCCACCAGGCTCGCGACGAGCGCCAGCGGCGCGAGGGTTCGCAGAAGACGCACGGCCCCCATCTAACAGGGTGGTCGCAGCGACACCACCCCCGCGTCGGGAGAGACCGGAAGAAGTTGCCGAATCGTGTTGTCGGCCCCGGTACGGCGGGCAGGGGTCAGACCGAGCCCGTCTCCGCAGCGAGGGCGTGACCCCAGCGGCGGAGGATCGCGGCGAGCTGGGCGCGGTCTCGCTCGCTGAGTCCGGAGACCAGCCGGGCCTCGTTGGCGACGTGGGCGCCCATCAGGGCGTCGATCTTCTCCAGCCCCGCGTCGGTCAGCCGGATGCGACGGGAGCGGCCGTCCTGCTCACTGACGGAGCGGGTGACCAGACCCGCACGCTCCAGACGGTCGATGCGCTTGGTCACCGCCGACGAGGTCACCATCGTCGAGGCCCCGAGCTCGCTCGGCGTCAGCTCGTACGGCGCCCCGTGGCGTCGCAGCGTGACCAGGACGTCGAAGTCGCCGTCGCCCAGCCCAGCCTCGGCGAACACGGCGCGCAGCTCGACGTTCAGCACGTCGCCGATGCGGTGCAACCGGCCCACCAGCCCGATGGGTGAGGCATCCAGGTCGGGCCGCTCGCGGGCCCACTGCTCGAGGATCGTGTCGACGTGATCGGGCTCCATGTCTTCACATTACCTTCCTGGGAAGGTACATTAGTTTCCGTGGAAACAATCTCCTGGCGGCCCGCTCTTCTCACCGCCGTCGCGCCCGCCGCGTGGGGCACGACGTACCTGGTGACCGAGCGCCTCCTGCCGCCCGACCGACCCCTGCTCTCCGCGACCCTGCGCGCACTCCCGACCGGGCTGGTGCTCCTGGCCGCCACGCGGCGGCTCCCCTCCGGTGCCTGGTGGTGGCGCAGCCTCCTGCTCGGCGTCTGCAACATCGGGATGTTCTTCCCGCTGCTCTTCCTCGCGGCGTACCGCCTCCCCGGCGGCCTCGCGTCGACCCTGCAGGCCACCTCGCCGCTGGCGGTGATGGGGCTCGCCGCCCTGGTGATCGGGGAGCGCGCGGGGCTCGTCCGCCTGGCCGCGGCCGGCGTCGGGCTGGTGGGCGTCTGCCTCCTGGTGCTGCGCTCGCCCGGGCAGCTCGACACCGTCGGCCTGCTCGCGGCCTCCGGCTCGGTCGTGGTCTCGGCACTCGGATTCGTGCTGATCAAGCGCTGGACCCCGCCCGTCGACATGCTCACCCTGATCTCCTGGCAGCTGGTCGCCGGCGGCCTGGTCCTGCTGCCGCTGACGCTGCTGGTCGAGGGGCCGCCGCCGCACCTCGACGCCCCGGCCCTGGGCGGCTACCTGTGGCTGATGACGGCCGGCACCGGGTTGGCCTACTACTGCTGGTTCACCGGCCTCCGGTCGATGCCGGCCGGCGCGGTCTCGCTGATCGGCCTGATCAACCCGGTCGTCGGGACGACCCTCGGCGTCGCGATCGCGGGCGAGGCCTTCGGCTGGGTCCAGGCGCTCGGCATGGTGCTCGTGCTGGGCGGGGTGGTGGCCGGGCAGTCCCGAGGGTCAGCCGATCTGCACCCTGACCGGGTTCGAGGCCAGCTTGGTGTCGGAGTCGATCACCCGGAAGCGGTTGAGCCCCGGCGTGCCGGTCTGGATGTAGGTGGAGAAGGTGCCGTTGGTGACCGAGGCGGAGATCGAGTAGAAGTCCTGCCAGGAGCCGTTGCTGAACTTCTGGACGTTCAGCACCGCGCCCTCGCCGCCGGGATAGGTGCCGGTGAGGTCGATGCGTCCCATCGGCGACACCTGGGTCTCCCCGGCCTGCAGCGAGATGCGCTTCTTCGGCTTGTGGATCTTCGGCGGCGGGCTGGAGCTGGTGCTCGACGTCGGGTTGGAGCCCAGCGTGATCGACGGCCCGCTGGCCGGCTGCGTCTTCTGTGGCTTCGGGACGATCATCGAGGCGTTGTCGTTGCCGCCGACCGCGGCGGCGTGCCCGCCGCTGAGTCCCACCACCTGGGCGCCGGCGAGCACCGCGACCGCGGCGACCAGACCGATCGCGACGGCCACGCCCACGAGGGCGAGCAGCCCCGCGATCACGGGTCGGTTCTCGTCGGCCTTCACGTCGGTGGACACCTCCTTGGCGACCCCATTGTCGCGGACCGGGCAAGCAGGTCCGAATCGGGAGGGTGACCGGGCGGGTGTCATCCCTGTGGATGATTCCGGCCCCTCGGGGTCATCCTTTCGGCCGAATCCGGGCCAGGGGTGGTGGCCGGCACCTCCGCTGTCGACGTACAACAGGCTCGCACGGGGGTCCGCCCGAGAGGCCCCCGACGTTTCCACGAGGAGAACCCATGCAGACGCGTCACCGTGCTGCAGCCACTGCGCTGCTGCTGACGGCCACTGCCGGCCTGGCCGCGACCGGAGCGACCGCCGAAGCGGCCGGCACGCACCAGACCCAGGCACGAGCCGCCACGTCGCTCACCGTCAAGGTCATGTCCACGAAGAACGGCCCGAAGCTCTCCGTCCAGCGCATCCGGCCCGGCTTCACGACGTTCACCTTCGTCCACAAGTCCGGCAAGGCGGCCCAGCTGGAGATCGTGCGGCTCAAGTCCGGCTACAGCCTCAGGCACCTGCTCTCCGACATCCCGAAGCTGCTCGGCGAGCCGACCCACAAGCTCATCCACCGGGTCGACAACAAGGTCGTGTTCTACGGCGGCGGCGACGTCGCGGCGCAGGGCACGACCCGCACCAAGATCGCGGTCGACATCGACCGGTCCGGCACCTACTACGCCGTCAAGGTCGGCAAGCACCCCTCGGCCGTCGCGCTGAAGGCGCGTGGATCGCACCAGAAGCGCACCCACCCGCAGGCCGACGGCATCCTCACGATCGGTGCCGGCAACACGTGGGAGCCGAAGGGCACGCTCCCCCACAAGGGCTGGATCAAGACGACGAACAAGGCCGCGGAGCCGCACTTCATCGACTTCATGCCTGTCGCCGACTCCGCCACGGACCAGGACGTCGCCGACTGGTTCGGCAACCCGTCCGGGCCGCCGACGTGGTTCGACGGGGCGCGGGCGCAGTTCGAGTTCGGCACCGAGGTCGTCTCGCCGGGTCACACCGTGTACTGGCAGGCGCGCGGTGACGCCGGACGCTTCGCCATCGCCTGCTTCTACCCGAGCCTCCACGGCGGGATGCCCCACGCGTTCATGGGGATGTACCTCGTCGTGACGCTCGACTGACGCGGAGCGGGTCAAGCCACGGGGAAACCCTCCCGGTCCGGCGCTCGGGCGCCGGGCCGGGAGTGCGTCACGACTCGGCGCGGTCCACCGACTGCTGGTGCGGCCGGCGCCTGTGCCGCTCGGCCTGGGCGTGCTCGTCGGTCCGGGCGTCGTACCGCCAGAAGTCGTGGAGCCAGATCGCAGTGAGGGCCACGCCACCGACGCAGGCAGCCCCGCCACTCACGATCGAGCCCCGCACCGTCCACCGATCGGCGACGACGCCCGCCCGCACCTGCCCGCCGAGCGGGCCGATCGAGTAGCTGAGCATCTCGATGCCGGCGAGGCGGCCGCGGAGGTTGTCGGGGATGGTCTGGTTCCAGATCGTCCCGCGGAAGACCGCCGAGATCATGTCGGCGGCGCCGGCCAGGGCGAAGAAGAGCACCGCGAGCCAGATGGTCGGCGCCCAACCGGCCAGCGCGATGCAGACGCCGTACAGGGCCGCGGCCAGGACGATCGCCCGCCCGTGCCGGAAGACGCGGCCGGTCCAGCCGGACAGGGCGGTGGCCACGATCGCCCCCACGGTCTCGGCCGTGTAGAGCAGGCCCAGGAGATGGGGTTGCCCGAACACCTGGGAGGCGAGGGCCGGGAACAGGACGACGGGCATCGCCAGCAGCATGGCGGCCAGGTCGACGACGTAGGTGCCCAGCAGGTCGCGCCGCCCGAGTGCGTAGCGCAGCCCGGTGACGATGCCGGAGAGGCTGGGGGCCTCGGTCTCGCCGACGTGGGGGTAGCGGCGCATCGCGGCGTACATCGCGGACGCCACGAGCAGCCCGATGATGTCGATCAGGAAGCACCAGCCGACGCCGGCGGACGCCACGATCAGGCCGCCGATGGTCGGCCCGACCAGCACACCGGCCTGCATCCCGAAGCTCGACAGCGCGTTGGCCGCGGTCAGCTCGTCGTGCCGGACGGTGCGTGGCACGAGCGCCTCGCGCGACGGGCGCTGCAGGGCCGACGACGAGGTGAGGAGCCCCGAGACCACGAAGATCTCCCAGAGCCGCGGGTGGTCGGAGAACGCGTTCACGGCCAGCCAGGCGGTGAACGCCGCCTGGGCCACACCGGTCCAGACCAGCAGC
>Ga0070679_100002667_pt1 | contig 16241 bp, 16 predicted proteins | sample KBSC63BmetaG_FD_65652 | JGI IMG/M metagenome (GOLD analysis project Ga0070679, IMG submission 65652) | Corn rhizosphere microbial communities from Kellogg Biological Station, Michigan, USA - KBS C6-3B metaG | ecosystem: Host-associated > Plants > Roots > Rhizosphere | place: USA: Michigan... | reverse complement strand
ATATATAAATTATTAGACAAAGACAGTGCTTGAGGTTAAAATGTAACCCATAATGGCAAAAATAAAAAGTTTACCTAAAAGTACATCCCATAAACACAAACCAAAAGGCGTAAGCTCGCACGATTTCCATAAAGTCCACTGGCCGTATCTACCAGTTTGGGCAGTATTTAGTTTTGGCGCAATTGTCGGCGGCGCAGCAGAGTTCGGCGCAACTGGCGCCGCTGTTGGCAGCCTTAGCGTTTTTGTGTCCGCAATCGCTTTGGCTATTTAGCGCACAACGACGTTTAGGGCACCGAAGATTGAGGCTAGATCGCGCAGGCTTTCTTCGTTTACGTCTATCATTTGCGGCAGTTTTATAATTTGCTTAGATGCCGACGGCCCGGTTACTAAAACAACTTCTGTTTCGCCGCGGTAGCCGTCTAATTTTTCTTTGAGCGTAACTAATAACGGCTGATCCTCGCTATTCTCTAAACGAATATACAAGCGCTGCTTAAGTACTGCAGACGGACTTGTTGCTGCCGATCTTGAGGCGGTCTGGGCACGGTTTCTGGAATTGCCAATTTCATATAATTTGCCCTTGGGTTTGTAGTTTTTGGCTTTTCCAAGCGAAATACTCTGGGCCTTGTCTACTAGCATTTTGAGTTCGCTTCCGTCGCCGCGGCCATTTTCGCGGCCGGAACTAAGCTTGCCTTTAGCCAATACGACAGTGTCTCGCTTCCAAATTTCCGGGTCTTCCAAATAAACCTTTGGAAAAACCACCAGCTCTATATCTCCATCCAATCCCGCCAATCTCACAAAAGCCATTTTAGAGCCGTTTTTTGTGGTAATTTCGCGGATTTCGGAAATCGAGCCACCGAGGTTAACGCTAATTCCTTCCAGTGCTGGCTTAACGTCCGCAAACGCTAAGGAGTTTTCGGTGAGATACGCCTCGTATTCGCTCAGCGGATGGCTGCTCAAATAAAGTCCTAAAAGTTTACGCTCCCAAATGAGTTGCTCAGTCGTCGGGATAACAGGCAAAGAATCGTCCCAATTGAGCTTTAACGCCATCGAATTATCTTCCACGAGATTCCCAAACAAATCCACCTGCCCGCTGCTCGATTCCTTTTGGACTTTATTGGCAAAGGCCAAAATGTTATCAATATTATTAACAATCCGAGAACGGTCGCCAAAACAGTCCAGTGCACCGGATTTTGCTAAACTCTCGAGTGCTTTGCGGTTTGCAATGCGTACGTTAACCTCGCGGCAGAAATCCTCGATTGTTTCAAACTTGCCTCCAAGCTCGGCTCGGGCACGGATAATTTCCTCTACCGCACCATGGCCAACATTTTTAATTGCATCCATACCAAAACGTATTTTTGCCTCGCCCGGAATCACAGCAAATTCATGAAAAGATTCATTAACGTCGGGCGGCAAGACTTCCACGCCCATTTTTTTACATTCGGCAATTTCAATACTCAGCCGGTCAGTATCGTCATAATCGCTGGTCATTAGTGCAGCCATGAATGCTGCAGGATAATGGGCTTTTAAGTACGCAGTCCAGTATGCAACTTGTGAGTAGCATGTGGCGTGAGCTTTATTAAAAGAATAGTCAGCAAATGGCTGGATAAGTGCCCATAAATGGTTGGCTTGGCTCTCACTCAAGCCTTGTTTTTTACAGCCAGTAATAAATTTGGGTTCTTCCGCGGCCATAATGTCGCGTTTTTTCTTTCCGATGGCTTTGCGTACCAAATCTGCCTCGCCTGGCGTGTATCCGGCTACCAGCTGCAGAAGCTGGATGATATTTTCTTGGTAAACTATGACGCCATATGTCTCCTTAAGGACAGGTTTTAGTGAATCGTGTAAATAGGTGACAGCATCGGGATGGTTTTTGCCCTGGATAAATGCGGGAATTTGTTCCATTGGACCGGGCCGGTACAGTGCGTTCATAGCGACTAAATCCATAAATTCCGTTGGCTTTAGCTCTTTTAAATAGCGTTTCATGCCGGCAGATTCAAATTGGAATACGCCAGTTGTATCGCCAGACCTAAACAACGCAAAAGTTTTGTCGTCGTCGTTTGGTATTTGGTCTAGCTCAATTGTCTTTTTGTAAACTTTTTGGACAATACGCATGGCATTTTTTAGAATAGTTAAGTTAGATAACCCTAAAAAGTCCATCTTAAGAAGACCAAGTTCTTCAATAGGACCCATTGAATACTGGGTAGCGATTGACCCTTTTTGTGCAACTTCGAGTGGTACAAAATTAACAATGTCGTCTGGAGCGATCACTACGCCTGCGGCGTGCACACCGTGGCTTCTAATCGTGCCCTCTACTCTCATGGCCAAATCAAATACACGAGCGGATTGCTCGTTTTCTTCATTCTCAGATTTTAACTCGGCATTTTCTTTTAGACTTTTGGCTAGTGGAATATGGCGCCCTTGCACTGGCGGCGGTATCATCTTTGCCAAACGGTCGGCCTCAGCATAAGGTACCTGCAAAACGCGTGCAACATCACGCACGGAGTTACGTGCGGCCATTCGGCCAAAAGTTACAATGTTAGCTACGTGGTCTTTTCCGTATTTTTCTATGCAGTAGTGGATAACCTCGTCGCGGCGCGTGTCCTGGATATCAATATCGATGTCGGGCATCGAAATACGGTTTGGGTTTAAGAACCGCTCAAACATTAAGTCGTAATACATCGGGTCTATTTCCGTGATGCGGATTGCGTAAGACACAATAGAACCGGCTGCAGAGCCTCGGCCAGGCCCAAATATAATCCCGTTATTTTTACCCCAGTTGATAAAATCTTGCACGATCAAGAAATAGCCGTTGTAACCCATGCTATTCATTACAGAAAGTTCGTATTCTGCGCGCTCTATAATTTCTTTGCTCAGCGTTTTTTTAGCATCTACGACCGATATGCTGTCGCGATCTTTTAAGTTCACCCCACCGTATCGCCAAGCCAATCCCTGCCACACCAACCTCTCCAAAAAACTTTTTTCACTCATGCCTTTGGGTACTGGAAATTTTGGTATTAAAATTTTTCCGAGTTCAATGCTTACGTTGCACTGCTCGGCAATTTTTTTGGTGTTTGTTATAACCTCCGGGTGACTTTTGCCCCAGCGCTTGATAATTTCTTTAGGGTCTTCTACGTGCAAATGAAAATCTTTTAGCGAAAAGCGGTTTTCGTCCGTCAAATATGCACCAGTTTGGACGCATAGTAATATTTCGTGCGCTTCTTGGTCTTCGTGCATTAAATAGTGGGCGTCGCATGTTACGACTGCTGGAATGTTTAATTCTTTGGATAATTTAAGCAGCTGCTCATTAACACGCGTTTGCTCTTCCCAGACTGCCGTGTGCTCCGGATGGCCGTGGTCCATAAGTTCTAAATAATATCTGTCGCCAAAGATTTTTTTGTACCACTGGGCAGTTTTTTTAGCTTGGTCGTATTGTTCTTGGCGCAAAGCGTCGCCAACTTCGCCGCCAATACAACCGCTCAAAACAATTAAACCCTCATTATATTTTTCGATTAAATCGTGGTCGATCCTCGGCTTGTAATAAAATCCTTCCAAGTTGGCAAGAGTGCTCAGGCGCATAAGATTTTGATAGCCAGTGTTATTCATGGCAATCATCGTCAAGTGGAAATATTGGCGGTCTTTTGACGGGTCGCGGTCTTGATATGTTCGCGGTGCTACATAAGCTTCCATACCAATAATCGGTTTTATGTCCGCGGCAGTTGCCGCTTTGTAAAACTCAATCACGCCGCTCATTGTGCCGTGGTCAGTCATAGCAACGGAGTCCATGCCCAGTTTTTTGACACGCTCAATAAGCGCTGGGACTTTGGTTAGTCCATCCAGCAAACTATATTGGGTGTGATTATGCAGATGTACATAATCACTCGATGAGAGTGCAGCTTTACCGCTCATATCTACTATTAATTATAGCAATTAATAAACATGAGCGCTTGAGAAGAGGCGTTGTAAAATGGGATTTTAGCCTTTAAAATACTTCGACAAGTTCTTTGCAGCCTGGCGCGCTTGTTTAACTGCCTTGTTAAGTTCCGGGTCTTCGGCTTCGCCAGACTTCATTGCCTTTAGTGTTGTGGTTGCTTTATTTTGTGCATCTTTAGCCCGCAGCACAGCTTCGTTAAATTCTTCGCGAGCTTTTGCGCTTAGGCTTACGCTCTTTGTTTTGGCGTCTTTAATTAAAACTTGTAGTTCCTTATTGGCTTTTTCTAATTGTTCTTCTGTGCTTTGCTTAACACCTTCTGCTTCTTCGGCCAATTGTCTACGGGTTTCTTTGCCGCTTTTTGGCGCTGTTAAAATTCCGCTAATATATCCTGCAATTCCAGCAATTACTGCGCTGGCGGCCATTTTTTTACCTACATTTTGTTTCCTGCGAAGCATTTATTTTCCTTTCTTATTGTATTTTGACGCTTGGCTAACAATTTTACCGACCAGTCTCAAAACGCCCAGTGGCGACGCAGAACGCTCAAATGCCGCAGCTGCTGACTGCATAGAATCTACTGCAAGTTCCGCCTGCGCTGTAATTCGTTTTACTTGTTTTAAAACGCCTACAAAATAGACAATTGCGACTATAAGAACTATTAAAAATAGTGTTAATGCTGAACTAACTACAATCAGTAATACAAGTGATGCTGTTTCCATACCCATGAGTATATCCTGAAATTTTAAAAACTAATAGTAAAAATTTTCACCAAGCTTTACGATTTATTTTGCTTCACGAGCCAAGCTAAAATTACGCTCTTTTGCGAGCTTGTCTACGTAGACATTATCACCGACAGCAATAGTTTGATTTTCTTGCCAAATATGACTTATATTTTGACCAAAAAATATTTCATTTTTTTCTGGCTTGCCTTTATGCTCGCCGTTACGACCTCTAATATACTTTAGTCCCGGGCTTGGATGCCCTGTTTCTTGGTCTATATTTGGTATCGGACACCTAGCGCATGCCTTGACTACATAAGCCATCATCTTGCCCACTCTCATTCGGCGAATAAAATCTTCCCCATAAGGCCCGACCGCGGTTCCAGCAATTTCAATATTGCCTCTAAAGCGGTCGAGTGAAATGGCGCCAGGTTTATAATCATTACTTTCATGGCTAGAATCAAGTGACGCTTGGTTAACTAGCAAAAAAGGAAACCCATCGGCGCCGGCAACGCGATTTAATGAAAAGGGCATGTGGTAGATAGATGGCAAGTACCGCGGACGGCTGCGGTCGGCCCTAACCAAGCGTACCGCCCGGCCCACGACTGCTGAGAAAAATTCTGCCGGCTCCTCACCCTGGTCAAAACAGCTTAATGTTTTACCAAAAATTTCAATCGTTTGAGGTTCGGCGCCGATTTCTCCAGCACTTGGGATAACTATCGTGCCAGTTTGGTCATGTACAACATGAAATTGGTGATCTGTTATGTTGGGCTTTACCGTTGCAAGTGCTCTGTCTTGTTTATACTTTACGGCATGCGCGCCGATTGGATTTTCCCATCCGCGCTGCGTCACCATGTGTCGGTCGTTGGAATTTTCTACAATTACGAAATCACGGTCCGCTATCCCATTTACTTCAAAGCCTGTTTTTCCAACAGGCAAGCGCACAGGTTTTACACCATTAACAGTGGCGGCGTGGCATGACTTAATAGGGTATATATTAACTCCTGTTACGGAGTCTGGTTTCTCGCTCATTAAGGAGAGATTATAACCCGAGTTGTTTCTTAATCAAAGCTTGAGCAAGCCCTGGATTGGCTTGGCCTTTGGATTTTTTCATAACTTGGCCAACTAAGAACCCGATGGCTTTTGTTTCGCCGTTTTTTACATCTTCTGCTGCTTTTGCGTTTTCTGCCAAAACTTCCGCGACTATTTTTTCAATTTCGCTTTCGTCTGAAACTTGGATGTACCCATTTTTATTTGCATATTCTTCGGCATCGGTATCTTGTGCAAGATCCATGAGTTTAAGTAGAAGTTCCTTAGACTTTGTAGAATTAAGCTTTCCATCCTTAACCAACTTATGTACAGCCGTGTACTGGTCCAGTGTTAGATCATGTTTTAACGAGCCCGCACCATCTGCAATGCCGGGTAAATCATTAAGTTGGAATTTTACAATAAAGGCCGCTAGGTCTTTGTCTTGGTTGATTATCGAGTCTAAAAGACCAATATGTACATAACCGGTGCCTTCATTTTCGAGAATTGTCTCAAGTATTGCGCTGTTTAGGTCTAAATTTTTAAGCCTGGACCTCCACTCAGAAGGCAGAATCGGCATAGTTCTTTTAATTTTTTCGATATAATCATCGCTTAGTGCAACCGGAGGGATGTCTGGTTCTGGCATGTAGCGATAATCTTGGGCTTCTTCTTTACTGCGCTGGCCGACCGTTTTTTGTTTTGCCTCGTCCCAGCCGCGGGTTTCTTGTACAATTTCTTCGCCTTTCTCTAACAGCGCAACCTGACGGTCTATTTCATACAAAACGGCGTTTTCTACGCTTCTAAAGCTATTCAAATTCTTAGTTTCGGTGCGTTTGCCAAAATTTTTAGGGTCTTTACTAACACTTACATTCACATCAAAACGCATATTGCCGTGGTACAAATCCACGTCGCTTACACCGGCGTATTTCATTAAAAGATACAGCTCACGCGCGTATGCTTTGGCTTCTGCGGCCGAATGAATTTCCGGCTCTGAAACTATTTCTAAAAGCGGCGTACCAACGCGGTTTAAATCAACAAGCGAATAATCCGCGCCCTCTGGGTGGGTATTTTTGCCGGCGTCGGCTTCTAGCTGCCCGCGATTAAGATTAATTTTCTTTTTCTCGCCGTCAATCTCAATTTCTACAAAGCCGCCAACAATTATTGGCGCATGCAGCTGGCTGATTTGATAACCCATTGGGAGGTCGGGGTAAAAATAGTGTTTGCGCTCAAAGTAACTATGTTTTTGCGGCTGCGTATTTAGTGCAAATGCAGCCATACTTGCAAGCTCTATTGCGCCTTCGTTTAAAACCGGTAAGGCGCCCGGCATACCCACATCAATATGGCTAATTAAAGTATTGGGTTTGGCGTCGCGCGCATCGTTGCCAACTGCAGAAAACAGTTTGGTTTTAGTTTTGAGCTGCACGTGGCACTCAATACCAATGGTCGGCAAATAATCGCTAGCGCTCATATTCACCTCCAATGTTCAATAAACAACGTTCAATAAAAAATGAATGATCGATGAAGCAATGATTCAACGCATTAGAATATTGACCATTTCTATATTCATTGAACATTGATACTTGAAAATTGATCATTTTATAAAGCTCCCAGATCACGCAGAGCTTGACGGAACCCTGCCAAAGATTTTTGGACGTCGCGCTTTTTAAGTCTTACATTTTGCTCGTGTACAAGGCGGTTTCGAAGCTTGTGCCCAAACCAAACAGCATCGTTATCGCTTAGAGTCCGCTGTGCTGCAACTAGCCTTTCGCCCATGGTTTTGCCCTTAAAATGGCGCTTTTTTAGCGCGTCGTCTACTAATTTGTCGGCATCAATTATTGCAAGTGCCATGCCGTCGTTCGTCTTAACTTTAGCTAATAATTCACTCCAGCGCGTTTGGTAATATTCGTGGTTTAGCTTAGTCGGTACAACTTTTCGGCCAAGGTAGCCGATTCCGGCAAGTACTCCAAAGCCAAAAACGATTACACCAATTAAAAATGCAATTTCCACTTAAAGCTCCTCAAAACCTTTCGCAGCGTTTAGCAGTTCGCGGTCGGCGCGGTGCGGTGCAATTAATTGCAAACCAACCGGCAAATTTTCGCTCATGCCAGCAGGGACGCTAATTGCCGGATTGCCGGAAATATTAGCAGCAACAGTCATAATATCAGTTAAATACATCTGCAGCGGGTCGTTGGCTTTTTCGCCAATCTTAAATGCCACGCCTGGACACGTCGGCCCGAGCAACAAGTCGTATTTAGCAAACGCTTCTTCAAATTCATTGATAATTTTTGTGCGGACAGTTTGTGCTTTTTTGTAATATGCGTCGTAAAAACCGCTTGATAAAACGTGCGCACCAATCATAATACGACGCTTGGCCTCCGCACCAAAACCTTTTGAGCGGCTTAAGAAGTAGCTTTCATTTAGATCTTGAGCACTTTCATCGCTAAAGCCGTATCGCTGGCCGTCGTAGCGCGCTAAATTACTGCTAACTTCTGCAGGGCAAATAATGTAATAAACTGCGAGAGCCAGTGGTAAACTTGGCATGCTAATTTCTTCTAAGGTTGCACCTGCTTTGCGCAGTTTTTCCATCGCATCGTCCATGGCTTTTTTAACGCCTGGCTCCAAACCTTCTTCAAAATATTCTTTAACGATTCCAATTTTTTTACCGGATAATTCGCTCTGCAAGTTTGAATAACCATCTTTGTCTTTGTCGATAGTAGTTGAGTCCAGTTCGTCTTTACCGCTCATAACATCTAACACCAATGCTGTATCTTCGACTATCCTAGTTAGTGGGCCGATAACGTCCGTACTGCTTGCCATCGCCACAACGCCGCTGCGGCTAACTAATCCGTAGGTCGGCTTATAGCCAACAGCGCCGCAAAAAGCTGCCGGTAGTCGGATAGATCCGCCAGTGTCAGTGCCTAATGCAAACGGTGCGATATCAAGGATTACCGAAGCTGCCGAACCGCCGGAACTTCCGCCTGGCACGCGCGTTTGGTCGTGCGGATTTTTTGTAGTAAAAAAATCACTATTCTCCGTGCTCGATCCATGCGCAAACGCATCTAAATTTGCTTTGGCAACACATATTGCGCCTTCCGCTTCCAGCTTTTCAATTGCAGTTGCTTGGTAAGGAGCTTCAAAAGGTTTTAAAATATTGCTCGCCGCCGTTGTCTTGCCGCCAAGAGTTAAAAAGTTGTCCTTAGCAATAAACGGCACACCGGCTAGTTTTCCTTTAGGGTCTTTATCAATTTCTGCCGCACGGGACAGTGCACGTTCTTCAACCGTAGAGATTATAGCGTTATAGTCTTTTGTCTCTTCGATTTTAGATAGAGATTTTTTTACCAAATCAATGGCTTTAAGTTCGCCCGAGCGGACTTTTTCTGCAATCTCGCTAATTGCTGCCCAGTCGTTCACTTTTAAAGCACCCTCTTAACTTTAAATTGATTGTCTTTGACCGCCGGTGCATTCTTAAGTAAACCTTCTGTTTCATAACCATAATCAACCGGCTCGTCTTTACGCATCACATTTTTAAGACCTGTTACCTGGTATGTAGGTTCCAGTCCCGAAACATCCACAGAATTAAGCTTTTCTACATATTCCAAAATAGAAGAAAGCTCGACCCTAAAGCGCTCGATTTCATCGTCGGTCAGTTTAAGTCGGCTTAACAAAGCCAATTTTAAGACATCATCCCTGGAGAGTTTACTCATTCTTGATGATTATTATAGCAGACTGAAGCTTCATAAACTTAATTGACTAACTATTTATGATATTTTATAATATATTTCATGAGTATAGAAGCAACTTCATTTGAAAATGATAAGATTTCTCCCACCCCGCCTGAGAGGGTTTTTGTCGATGAAGTTTTAAGTATTGAAGACCTAAACATACCTCCTTACGATCCAGAAGAAAGCTTCGCCTCTCGTCGACAGATAGTTTATGATTATCTAAAAAATCTAGAAGATGGCGAACGAGAAATCGCAGAAAGCATTGCAAATGATTTGCTGGAAACCGGCAAATCTCTTGCCAACATGGTTGTGATCATCCCTGTTGCCGCTCACCAAGAAGCTGCACAAATTGCCACCGCGATAGCACAATATGCAAAACAGGAAACTGAAGAACCATTTTCGGTTGTTTTAGGTTTAAACTATCCACTAAATAAAGTTAACAACCCAAACATAAGTGCCACCGCCCAAGCAGTAGAAAAAGCAAAGCATGATTATCCTAGTCTAGATCTTCGTATCACAGCTACAATTTACGATGAGCCAGTTATTGGAAAAATTCGCCGCGACTTATGGAATGGAGTCGCTATGGCTGCAGCAAGAGGCGGTAATTATGAAGAAAACATTGAGGTTGTAGGGATAAATCATGATATTGATTTAGTGCGTTTATCCAAAAATTTTATCGCAATCATCCAAGAAAGATATAAAAAACTTGATCAGCGACATATTATAGCTGATGTCCTGCCTATATTTGGCACTGAGATAAAGCATGCTAAAAGTCCGCAACACCCAAACATATCATCCGCTGTGTTTTGGTCCGATTACATAATACGAAAATCAGGGCACACATTCGAAGCTGGGTTAGTTATTCCATTTAGCCGCTACGCGTTTAGTGAAGGTTTTGACCCTTCAAGTCGAACGCACGAAACCCAGGCTATTATGCACCGAAAACCTCATTTGTTACCCGGGACGAAAACGGAAACATCGCCGCGACGCTACATCGCACGCATGCAACAAGACGGTTACGACATTTGGTCCCCAGAAACTTTCTCAGCAGAAGATGAATGTCGGGAAACTTTAGACTTTCCCGACCTCACAAAGGAGAGATACCAAGAAATAGTCACTACCAGCATGCAAGGAAATATCAAATTACTTCTAAGCGGTACAATCGCAGATGCTATTCGTTCTTTTAAGTTTGAGAAGGGTAACAATACAGAAGCTCTAAAAAAGCATATTGATGAGTCAATAGAAAGAACCGCCAAGGTCACAAACTATATTTTACGTAATATTGTAGGTCTAGGAGAGTTAAGTCATACCGCAACGGATATGCTACTCTCTCAAACTTTGAGAGATTTTTACACCAAAAGACATTTTGGTGGTTTATAGTTTGGCTTTTATTTCGTCAATAAGGTCGCGGAGGTCGGCGGCTTTTTCGAACTCTAAGTTAGCCGCGGCAAGGTCCATTTGGCTTGTTAAATCTTTAATTACTTGTTTATATTCATCTTTTGGAATTTTCTTAAGGTCTAGTTTTGGTTTTTCTTCTTTTTCTACTGTGCGCGGCAGCATTTCGCCAATTTCGCGGCTAATACTGGTTGGCGTAATTCCGTGTTTGTTGTTGTATTCTTCTTGAATTAAACGTCGGCGGTCTGTCTCGTCGATCGTGCGCTGCATACTACCCGTTATATGGTCTGCATACATAATTACGTGGCCTTCTTGGTGGCGCGCGGCGCGGCCGACTGTTTGGATAAGGGCTTGTGCAGACCTTAAGAATCCTTCTTTGTCGGCGTCTAAAATCGCAACTAAAGATACTTCAGGCAAATCCAAACCTTCGCGCAGTAAGTTAATTCCAACCAAAACATCGTAAACTCCCAATCTAAGGTCGCGCAAAATATCTGTACGCTCCAGCGTGTCTATGTCGCTGTGAATGTAGGCAACTTTAATATTTAGTTCTTGTAAATATTCTGATAAATCTTCTGCCATGCGCTTTGTTAACGTAGTTACCAAAACGCGTTGGCTCTTTTCTACTGTGCTGCGAATTTCGGCAATAAGGTCGTCTATTTGGCCTTCGATTGGCCTGACTTCTATTGGCGGATCAAGGAGTCCTGTGGGGCGGATAATTTGCTGCGCTGGTTCAGGAGATCTAGAAAGTTCAAATTCTGCCGGTGTTGCACTTACATAAACTACTTGGTTCATATGGCGCTCAAATTCCGTAAAAGTCAGCGGACGGTTATCTAAGGCCGACGGCAATCTAAAACCGTATTCAACCAAAACTTCCTTGCGTGCGCGGTCTCCGTGGTACATGCCGCGCACCTGCGGGATTGTCATGTGCGACTCGTCTATCAGCATCAAATAATCATCCGGAAAATAATCCATGAGCGTGGCGGGCTGTTCACCAGGAGAGCGGTTAGTCAGATAGCGGCTGTAATTTTCAATTCCTTTTACAAAGCCCGTTTGTTCGAGCATTTCGAGATCGAATTTAACACGCTGTTCCATGCGCTGGGCTTCTAACAATTTGCCCTGAGATTCAAACCAAGCTTTGCGCTCTTCCGCTTCGTCGCGGATTTTTTGCAGCGCACGAGCTAACTTTTCATGTGGTGTTACATAGTGCGAACCGGGAAAGACCGTATATTCTTTTAGTTGTTTTTCTATCTCACCAGTTAGCGGATTAATTTGCATTAGCCGTTCAAGCTCGTCGCCAAAAAACTCCACGCGGTAAGCAGCTTCCTCACCTGCCGGAAAAATATCCACCACATCACCGCGCACGCGGAAAGTACTGCGATGAAAATCAATGTCGTTTCTTTGGTACTGGATATCTGTTAATTGGCGCAACAACTTATCACGCACGCGGCGCTCGCCGGCCTTTAGCTTAACGGCTAGACTGCCATAATCTTCAACAGAACCTATGCCGTAAATGCAAGAAACGCTGGCGACAATAATTACATCCCGGCGTGATAATAACGCGGCTGTTGCGGCGTGGCGAAGACGGTCGATTTCCTCGTTAATATCACTGTCTTTTTCTATGTATGTATCAGACCTCGGCACATAAGCCTCCGGCTGATAATAATCAAAATAACTTACAAAATAATGCACTGCATTGTCTGGAAAAAACTGTCTAAATTCGTTATAAAGCTGCGCGGCCAAAGTTTTGTTATGGGAGAGAACCAAAGTCGGCTTTTGTGTGTTGGCAATTAAATTTGCCATTGTAAAAGTCTTGCCGGACCCCGTTACGCCAAGCAAAACCTGGTTTTTTTCGCCCTGATTTAAACCGACGGTCAATTTCTCAATTGCCGCCGGTTGGTCTCCCATCGGCGAATAATCAGAGTTAAGATGAAACTTAGCCATCATTATATTGTAACAATTTCTTTTATAAAAAGGTGCTAAGGGGCGGTGTCACCGCATATTTGGACACTGCAGTAAGACACAAAGCTTTTAGCTATACTCTGTACGTCTCCATAAACTTCCGACTGAAGCCTCTGAGACACTGCTGACTCTTTACAAATAATTTTACTCTGCGACGCTACATAATAATATTTTCCTACGTGACTATATAACCCAGCTTGACCCGAGGCAATGTAAGCCTCAATAGTTTTTGTTGTTCCATCTTTTAAAGTTACCTTTTCGCCTTTTGCATATTTGTCTATGTAACCGCCAGCCCCACTTTCTATATTGCAGAGAGTGTCCGCAGCAACCAGCTCATCAGAAGAAAAAAATGCTCTTTGGTGTCCGTTATCGTTAATGGCATATTTGAGCTTCATCGTGCCAGTATAAACACCTCTAACGCCCCATTGAAACATAGGATAGCCATGCTTCCTAAGCCCAGGATTTTTTAATACGAATGAAGCATTCTGTGAAACTTTTTCGGCGTTATCTAGTGCTCGGTTTGACTGTATGACACTGTACAAAACGTACATTAAAATGAAGCTAATCAAAATTACAATCGAGATACTAAGTAAGCGTTTTTTTGTTCGGAGGCTTGTTTCGGCTTTTTCTTTCTTCTCAGCCCACTTTTTAAGTTCTTTTGATTTTTCTCCCGGTGTGGGATAAAAAGCTCTAGGATTAAACTTAGCCATCCTTAAATTGTAACAAGAGTCTTATTTAATTTCAGTTGCAGTTGATTGAACCGCTTTTATGAATGTGTCGGACACTGTTTGTTCGACGCTTTTTAAGCTGTCCATTGCTTTCTCGTCAGGGTAACACGGACTGTTACCGTTGGGATATGAAATATCCAGATAGAAGGAGCTAAATTGCTTAAGTAATTGAGATTCCACAAATTGGTCTGAGCTGTACTGGCCGTCCACTTTGCCTATGCCGGCAAAACTATACGATGTGGCATCCAACAACTTAGGATCAGCCTTTTGGCCTTCTAAGCACTTATTGATCATGCTTTTTATATCCGTCGTAGTTAAGTAGCCGCCTTTGCCGCCATCACTAAAAGTCCAAGGTGTATATTGCAAATTATTTATCGAACTTGGCAGGGTGAACTGTACTCCAAGATTCGAAAATTTAAATATTGTACTATTTGTTGACGATTTAGGCTGAACTGCGCTTGGAATATTTTGGCTAGTTTTTCCGGTCGAATTTAAAGTGTCGTCCGTTTGTTTTTGGGCATGCCAGACATAGTAGCCAATGCCGCCGAGCATTCCAACAATTACTACTATTAATAGCACTTCTACCGTAGAAAATCCTTTTTGATTTTTTTTCATATATTCTCTTTTTACGATTTTACGAAGCTGCTTCTAGGCTGGTTAGGAATGCTTTGACATCTGCGGCAGTTTGGTCTTGGAGATCCTGCAATTCTTTAAGGTCGGAGCATTTGGCAACCGGACCGCGGTAGAAATAGTAGTAATCGCCAATTTGCCTGTAAGTATCGTTTGGATTGGCAACAACGTAATCCTTGGGCGTTTTTTTACTGTCGTTACCTTTGGCGTCTATTACATGTTCGTCAGATTTAAAGCGAACTAAGTAACCTGCCGGATAAATTTCGGCTTTGCAGGCCTTGTTTTTGGCCAAAAGCTGTGAAGATGTAAAGAATATTGCGTGTGAGCTTTTATCATTGGAGTCGTGTGCATACATAATAGTAATCGTGCCGTTATGCTTAAACTTGACGTTCCATTCGTTAATAGTTACAAAATTATTAACGACAGATGGTGTGGTGGTTACATAAGTAGGGCTAGCGCTAACAATTGCAGCCGGAACCGATGGCGGCGTAATTGTGCTGGCCTTGGACGGCGGATTATTTATTGAATTAGAGCCCGATTGTGTGGGTTTTTTCTTGCCCGCACTTGCAATATTAGTATTGGCGGCACTGTTAAGGTTTTTATTTGCTTGACTCACCGAATGCCAAACATACCAGCCTACAAAGGCGATAATTAATACGATTACACCCAATAAAAGCTTCTCCAAGTGGGCGAAGCCTTCTTGATTTGTGGATTTTTTCATTTATTTTTCCTTAATTCTTAAGCTTAAGCATGATTATAAATGGCTTTTTATTAAATGGCTAGGGGTTTAGCACAACATTTTTATAACTAGGAAGCTTATCCCAAAGATCGTAAGCCTGGTTGCTTAACGTTTGAGTTTGATCAATATTCGTTCCGATACATGGCGAAACCGAAGGCCTGGCGCCATCGAAGTAATAATATGCCCCGATTTGCTTATTGTCTGATGGGGGCGGAGTAGTTTTTACCCGGGTAATCTTAGTAGATGTATTAGCATTGGCACATTCAGGATGGGCGGCCACAAGCTGGTCTAGCGCGGCAGAGCTGAGCGTTATGTCGTTTGGATCACTAGCGCTTATTTTATAACTAACTTTAGATTCTGTGTCGGGAAGTTCTAGGTAAACATCCCATTCTTTAACTTGTAAGAATTTAGATAAATCGGCTTTAGGTTTTTGCGGCGCTTTTAAAGTTTTTTGGTGGTGCGCAACAACCAATGCAATTGCGATAATAAAACCTAGGGTTACCAAAGTTAATAATATCTCCAGAATTGCGAAGCCGTTTTGTTTTTTACTTTTTGTTTTCATAAAGTTTTTAGCTGCTATAAAGTCTGCGGTACGGGCTGTGGAGTTTATCTAAAAGAGCAGTTATTTTGGCGATCAGCCTGTCCGGGTCTGTTTCTATAATTACTAACTTCCTGTGAGCCAACGGCAAAACATCCAGTAATTTCTCGATTTCTGCCCCTGCTCCTCCAGCGCCCTGCAAAAGCCCTACCGGAGTTTCGGTTTCCATAGCAATAGCAAATTCGTGCATTGTGCCCCATCGCCCACCCACACTCACAACAGCATCCGCGGAATTTATTAAAAGCGCATCGCGGCCAACATAGTGCAGCCCAGTGTATAAAATTACGTCGTAAGCATCGATTGGCAGGTGGTATTTAAGGACGTGTTCAACTTTACTGCCAGCTGGGCTAATACCAAGACTCACTTTACCGCCGGCTTTTATGTATGCCCTTGCACCAATTTCGGGCAAACCAGTAGTTGCGCCAGTCATTAATCCATGTCCTGCTTTAGCAATTGCCACAGCGGCTTTTTCTACGAGTTCCTTGCCTTGCGTTACGCTATCACCCTTAGCGGCCCCGGATATACAAATTTGGTAAGACGTACTCACGCCAGCTCCTTTTTTGTTAATGAAAAATTTCTTTTGGCGATACCAGGTATTATTTCTGACGACAAGGCGTATGCTATACGCCGCGAAGACAAAATATTAACTGGCGCGGCAAAAATGTTTTGCAGTAAAAAGGAGGGGCTGACGTGAGTACTACTCATACTCCCACCTCAAACATTTGTTTAATTTCTTCTTCAGGATTTGTAATTTGCGGAATTTCAACAACTGGAACTGTTTGCGGCTCCAGCTGCTGCAT
>Ga0070679_100002665_pt1 | contig 16248 bp, 11 predicted proteins | sample KBSC63BmetaG_FD_65652 | JGI IMG/M metagenome (GOLD analysis project Ga0070679, IMG submission 65652) | Corn rhizosphere microbial communities from Kellogg Biological Station, Michigan, USA - KBS C6-3B metaG | ecosystem: Host-associated > Plants > Roots > Rhizosphere | place: USA: Michigan... | reverse complement strand
CACCAAGGCGGTGTTGATCGTGCTCGCATTCACGAAGATCAGTTTCGCGAAGTATTCCGTCGTTTCCTTGGTTTCAGCGTCAATGACCCGGACCCCCGTGGCGCGCTGGGTGGCATCGTCGAACAGGATCGAGTGTACGACGGCGTGCGGCCGCAGCGTCAGGTTGCCCGTCGCGATCGCCGCCGGCATTGTCGCCGAGTTTGCGGAAAAGTACCCGCCAAAAGGACACCCGCGCGCACAACGATCGCGCTGCACGCAGGGACCGCGGGTGCCGATGGACCGCGTGAGATTGGCGGTGCGGCTGATGACGAGATGGCGACTGGGCCAGCGCGCCGCGAGCGCCTGCTTCAGATGCCGATCGAGGCAGTTCATTTCCATCGGCGGCTGGAATTCGCCGTCGGGGATCTGCGGCAGGCCGTCGCGATTGCCGGAAATGCCGGCGAACTTCTCGACGTAGGAATACCACGGCGCGAGGTCGGCGTACCGGATGGGCCAATCGACGGCGTGGCCCTCTTCGGCGTTCGCGGTGAAATCGAGATCGCTCCAGCGCTGCGTCCACCGCGCCCACATCAACGAGCGCCCGCCGACTTGGTAGCCCCGCACCCAGTTGAACGGCGCCTGCTGCACATACGGATGCTCGGCGTCCTTCACGAAAAACTGCTTCGTCGCTTCGTCGGCGGCATACACCTGCGAAAGCAACGGGTTCTCTCGGCGGAAGCGCGGCGACAGCTCATTGCGGTGCGGCAGCTCCCACGGCTCTTTCATGGCGGTGGGATAATCCTTGATGTGCTCCACGTTGCGGCCGCGCTCGAGCACGAGGGTCTTCAGTCCCTTTTCGCACAGCTCTTTCGCGGCCCAGCCGCCGGACATGCCCGAACCGATCACAATGGCGTCGAAGGTATGTTGTTCGCGTCCGCGAACAGCGAGGTACGGCAGCGCAGCATCGGCCATTAGCTTCAGTTTAGGATTTTTCCGGGAGCAGCAAGCCTCACGACGCGCGCTTGCCGGGAGTCGTTGGCCGGCGCGCGGTTCGAGTCGCCGGCCGTGAGCGTGATTAACGCCGCCCGACACGGGGATCAGGCTAATGCGCCCGCTCGACCGCGAGGAATTGCTCTGAAACGGGGCGGGCGGTTCTGCGCACCGCCGGCGGTTCGGGATGGGCGAAGCTCGCTCGGCGCTGGCCGGCGTGCGCCCGTCGCTTGAAAATGGTTGGCGTCGGCGCTTAGCTCACCGGATGAACCCCCGTTGGCTTTTTCCCCTGCTGCTCCTCATGGGCGCGTCGTTATCGGCGGCGCCGAACTGTCTTATCTTTGAACCCGCCGGTCCGGCGAAGGGCAAACACCTCGTTTTTCTTTCCGGAGACGAGGAGTACCGCAGCGAAGAGTCGATGCCGATGCTGGCGAAGATTCTGAGCCAGCGGCACGGGTTCAAATGCACGGTGCTGTTCGCGCTCGATCCCGACGGCACCATCAATCCGGACAATCTCAAGAGCTTGCCCAATGCCGCGGCGCTCGATTCGGCCGACGGGATTGTGATGGCGCTGCGGTGGCGCGATTATCCCGACGCGGTGATGAAGCATTTCGTCGCGGCGTATCATCGCGGCGTCCCGATTGTCGCGCTGCGGACCTCGACGCACGCGTTCAAGCTGTCGAGCCCGACCTACGCGAAGTATAATAAATTCGGGAAAAACGTCTTCGGCGAGGAGTGGGTGGACCATTGGGGCCATCATAACTTCGAGTCCACGCGCGCGGTGAAGGATCCTGCCGCCGCCGGAAACCCGGTGCTCAATGGCGTCGAGTCGTTTTGGGTGCCAACCGACACCTATGAAGTGTACCCGCCGGCCGACATCGCGGTGCTGCTGCGGGGAGAGGTGCTTAGCGGGATGAAACCCGACGATCCTCCCGCCACCCACCCGCGCAAGCGCAGTTCGGATGGACGGGAGCAGCCGATCAACGATCCGATGATGCCGATCGCGTGGACGCGCGTGTATCGCAACGACGTCGGCAAAACCAATCGCATCTTGTGCACGACGATGGGCGCGGCGGTCGACCTCCGGAGTGAGGACCTGCGGCGGCTGCTCGTGAATGGCGTGTACTGGGGGCTGAACTTACCCGTGCCGCCGCGGGCGAACGTCGACTTGGTCGATCCGTACGTGCCGCGTTACTTCGGGTCGACGAAAGATGGCTACAAGCGGGGCATGCGGCCGGCGGACTACGGCTTGGGCCATCCCGACCGCACGGGCGAATCGCAACCCGGCCGCTGAGTTCGGCGCGGAGGATGCCCGAGCATAAACCGGGCAGTTTTCGAATCGGAGTAACTAAAAACAAACGAGCCGCACCGGGGTATGGGTGCGGCTCGCGAAACTGAGGGTTATACGGCCGTCTGAGGCCGTTTCAGATTACCAAACGGTCGCGTTCGAGCTGCCGCTGCCGCCGCCCCATGCCTCGGTGAGGAGGATCATGTAATTGAAGCTGCCGAAGCCCTGGCCGCCGTGCGCCTTCCAGTAGTTGATGTGGTTGCCCATCGTCACGCTGCGGTTCGAGCCGGTCGAGGTGCCGCCCCAGTTGCTGAAGTACTGCCAGAAGGTCGCCGTCCCTTGGATCGAGGGCTGGCTAACCTGCTGGTGCTTCGCGCAGTTGTAGGTGTGGCCATCGCTGCTCAACGAGCCGAAGCCCGTGCCGCCTTGATTGCCCTTCTCCACAACGTAGTACTCGATCAACGGGCCCGTGGTCCAGCCGTAGACGCCGAAGACCTGCGGGTTATTGAGCACGCCGGCGTTGTAGCCGACCGTCCGGGCGCTGCCGGGATTCCAGCCTTTGCCGGCGGTGACATCGCCAATGCTCGACCAGTTCAGGGAGTAATTGCCCCCTGAGTTCAGGTTCATCGACACATTGCCGGAGCTATGCCAGAGCGAATAATAATAGCCGTTATTCGTGCCGGTCTGGTTGCTGGTGATGGTGTTTGCCTGCAGTCCGGGGACGGAGGCGACAACGAGACCCGCGAGGAGGAGCCCTTGCGGGAGAACGCGCCGAAGCGCGGAGGTAACGAACGTATCTTTTTTCATGGGGGTTGGTAGTAACAAACTCGGCATTGTAGCCCTTGGCTCCACTGGGGAGAGGGGCATTGGGGTTAAATGCCGTGGCCATTTTGGCCGCGGGAACGAAAACCTTACCCGCAACCGACCCGCAAATAGGGGTTCATGCTAATTATAGCGTTACAAGGGTACCGGGTGCGCAAAAATAAGCGAAGGCCACGGCTCCTCATTCAGTAGCGTAAGCGACAAATTTAAATCTCCTGCGCGGCAGCCTACCGGCGAAATTGCACCCCGTGGCGTGTCCGACGGTCGCGAGCGAGCGGCGACGGCCCCGACGCGTCCGTCCTAAGTTGCTGCGCCGAACCGACCCCAAGCAGCAATCGGGTGCCGGCCGGGCACCGCAGCCGACGCAGGCTGACTGTGCAAGAAAAGCACTTATGAAAACGACCCTCCTCCGACCTTCGTGGCTGCCGTGGGCGCTCGCTGTCGCCGCACTGCCGCTTGGCTCCCGCCTTTGCGCCGACGTTGCGACCACGACCCATGCCGATATCACTTCCCGCGTCAGGCTGACAACGCCCGACGAGTATAAAGATCGAGGCTTCGGTCACCTGAAAAGCGAAGCCGTTCGCGGGGCCGATGGCCATACCCTCGGGCATGTGCGCGATCTCGTGCTCGACGCAAAAACCGGCGAGCCGCGCTTTGTTGTCGTGTCGGGCGGCGGGTTTGTCGGCCTCGGCGGAGACAGCCGACTGCTCCCGTTGGACGCTTTGATGCGCGACCCGAAAGGCGACGATTACCTCACGCGGCTGGAGCGCGTTGACTGGGACCTGTTGCCGACGCTCGACAAGGCGGACATCAAGGAAGGCCGCGTCGCCCTCACCGCCGAGGAGCAGCGCAATCTGCCCCACTTGCGGCAGCAGTCCTGGGCGCGCGCGTTCGACGCGTTGTCAGCGCCGGCGGACCCACGCGTCCAACGCTTCGTCTTCGCCAGCTCCATCGCGGGCAAAGCGCTGTACGCCGACGATCAGAAAGTTGGCAAAGTCGACGATCTCCTCCTCGATCCAGCGAACGGCCCCGCCTTGGCCGTCGTCGAGATCGATCGGGACTTCGTCGGCGGTGCCGACCACCATTATCTGGTTCCCATTGGCCATCTGATCGTCACGGCGGGCGATGCCGGCCGCGTCCATACGAATTTGGCGGCGGCCGAATTTCAGCAGGCTGCTGGCATCGCTCCCGATCCCGACGCCGGCGAGCACGGTCCCTGGGTCCGCATTCGGGATAACCGCCACGACCACCACGCCGCGGATGTGCGTCGTGACACCGACGAACCGACGCGCAATTCACTGGATACGCGTGGCGAAAACCAGGACAGGGCGAATCGCGATGTCGTCACCGATCGCGGGCTGGAAACGACCGAGTCGAACCGGACGACCACGGGCGACACCCGCACGGGCGGAGTCGAAGCGGAACTCCTTGCCTCCGCGGCCCGCGCGGTGCGTGAGGTGTGGAATGGAGATCCGGACCTGCAGCACTGTCATTTGACGGCGACACCGAGCGACGATCGGCTCGTCCTCGAGGGCACCGTCGCAACGAAGGATTTGGCCGATCGCGCGGAAACCGTCGCGCGCCACGCCACGACCCGGATCAGGATCGACAACCAGATCCGCGTCGACGACGACCGGCGCTGAGGCGCGTTCGAGCGCAGCCGTCACCCGGGTTCCGGCCCGGTGACGGTTTTTTGTTGGCTCGCCGCGCCCGCCCGCAAGCGGCCGCCTCGGAGGTTGTTATAGCATTGAGCGATCCGCGGTACCAACCTCCTGGGACTAAACTGGATTGCCTGCTGGTAATACCTGTTTCCTGACCTGCCGGATCGGTTTGACCGCGGGCGGGTGGGGTCAAATCGCACCACGTCGATGCCGCGCCGTGACGTGCTAATCTTGTGTGCCCCCGGATGTGTACAGGACCGTAATATGACTAAGGGTATAATTGAAGTACTCCGATCGTGGAGTTGCGCGTGGGGATGAAATCGATGCGGTTGCTCGCACGCTGGAGGCGGCCTCGCTGCCGGCGTGCACTGCTTTCGCCGGACGCTCCGTCCGGCAACAACAACCCCACCCCGATGAAGAAACCACAATCCTGCGCCGCGTTGGCGCGCATCAACCCCGACCGGCGCTCCCGGTTTTCCCACATCATCGCCGCCGCGCCCTTGGCGTGCACGCTGGCCTTCGCCGTAGCCGCATCGCCCGCGCAAGCGGCGACGTGCACGGTCAATGTCGGTTCAAACCTTCAGACCATCGACGGCTTCGGTTTCGCCAGCGTCTTCGCCTCGGTTTTGACCTCCGCTCAAGCGGACACGTTTTTCGGCACCGGCAATGGCCAACTCGGGTTTTCGCTGCTTCGCGTGTACATCAACGAGAACAGCAGCTTCAGCACCGATGCGAGCAACGCGTCGCTCGCGCACGCGCGCGGCGCGAAGGTCCTCGGCACCGCCTGGAGCCCTCCGCCATCGATGAAGAGCAACAACAGCAGCGTCGGCGGCGTGCTGAACACCAGTCAGTACGCGGCGTACGCTTCCTACCTCGCCAACGCGGCGACGCAGATCGGGCTCGACTACGTTTCGCCCGCGAATGAGCCGGACATCACGGTATCCTATCAATCCTGCACGTGGACGCCGGCGAACCTGCAAACCTGGGCGGCGAACAACGCGCCCGCGGTCGGCAAGCCGATCGTGATGCCCGAGTCGTATCACTTCAACGATGCCTACTCCGACCCCATCCTCAACAACAGCACGTCCGCGAGCCATGTGACCTATGTCGGTGGGCACATCTACGGCGGCGGCAACACGCTGCATTCAAATGCGATCAGCCACGGCAAGCACGTGTGGATGACGGAGCATTACAACAACGGCCAGACCTTGAGCAACGCGATCACCGATGCGAAGGAGGTCAGCGATTGCATGAACAATCAGATGAGCGCCTACATTTGGTGGCGCGCGTATCACGACACGCTGGCCACCGATGACCTCATCCAGGGCAGCACGCCGCTGAAGAATGGCTACGCGATCGGGCAGTTCGCCAAATACATTCGGCCGGGCAAGGTGCGTTGCAGCGCCACGTACAACCCGAGCACGAGCGTCTACGTCACCGCCTACCACAACAACGGGCTCGTCATCGTGGCGGTGAACACCGGCGGCTCGTCCGTCAGTCAGAGCTTCACGCTGCAGAACGTCAGCGGCGTCAGCTCGTTCCTGGTGAACCGCACGTCGAGTAGCGAGAACATGGCGTCGGTTTCGACCGCCACGGTTTCGAGCAACACGTTCACCTATTCGCTGCCGGCGCAGAGCGTCACGACGTTCCATCAGTTCTAATTTGGTTAGTAGGGCAAGTACGCCCGCGGACCGGGGATGGTCCGCGGGCTTTTTGTCGGTAAACACCCACGAGGTCGGGCGGCGGAGGTGAAAGGAAGATCGAACGGTTGAGCGCCCCCAACTTCGACCTTCCCTCGCGCCCCCGGTCCACCTTCGATGCTGCGATGCCCCGGACGCGTTCGTCGCTGCTCTCACTGCTTGCGATCGTTCTCCTCGGGCTCTTCGCCTACGCAACGTCGTTCGACGGCGCCTGGCTGCTCGACGATCACCCCACGATCGAGCGCAACGCTTCGATCCGCTCGCTCCACTCGTGGGCCATGCTGGCGCCGCCGCCAACGGTGGGCACCGCCGGGCGGCCCTTCGCCAACCTCACCTTCGCGCTGAATTACGCGGTCGGCGGCACTCGGGTGATCGGCTATCACGCGGTTAATATCGCGCTGCACTTGGCGGCGGCTCTGCTGCTGGCCGGCGTCATCCGCCGCACCCTGGAATTGCCCGGCCAGGCCGCGCGGTGGGCCACGCACAGCCACGGCGTGGCGCTGGCGGCGGCCTTGCTCTGGGTGGCGCATCCGCTGACGACGGCCACGGTTACATACGTTTCGCAACGAACGGAGGCGCTCGCGGACGCCGGGATCGTCGCGGTGCTGTATGCGCTGCTTCGATACGTCGCGTCCGGCCGGCGCCGCTGGCTGCTCGCCGGGTGGGCGACGGCGGCGATCGCCATGGCCAGCAAGGAAACGGCGGTGACGATCCCGATCGTAGCGTACGCCTTCGATGCCTGGTTCATCGCCGGTTCGTGGCAGCAGCCGTGGCGGCAACGCCGGAGTTGGTATCTCGGCTTGGGCGCGGCTTGGATCCTCCTGGCGGTGCTGCTGAGCCTGGCGCATCTCGGCGTGCGCGGCGTCGGCCTGGATCAAGGCGTATCGCCGTGGCGGTACGCCGGGATTGAGTGCAGCGCGTTGCTGACGTATGCGCGGCTCAGCCTCTGGCCGGCGCCGCTCGTCTTCGATTATGGATGGATCACGGCTCCGTCGCCCCTGGCTGTCATCCTCGTGGCGGCGCTGGTGCTGGTGGTTGCGATCGGAATCGCCCGCGGCTGCCGCGCCGCCTGGCTTGCCGCCTTGTGGCTGCTGCTGCTCGCGCCCACCTCGACCCTCGTCCCCATCGCCGAGCAGCCGATCGCGGAGAACCGGGCGTACCTGCCCCTGGCGATCGTGTGCACCGCCATCGTGCTGGGGGCGTACCGATGGCTCGGACGCCGCAGTTTGCCGCTGCTGACCGCTGCCGCCGTCGCGCTCGGCGTCATCACGCTGCAGCGCAACCGGCTCTACGCGAGCGAAGCCACGCTTTGGCGCGATGTGGTGGCAAAACGGCCCGCCAACGCGCGCGCCTTCAATGTCCTCGGCCTGCTGGCCTATCAAACCGGCGATCTCGACCGCGCCATCGCGTTGCACGCCCGCGCCGTCGAGCTTCGGCCTTCGTATGCCGAGGCCGAGGGGAATCTCGGCGCCGATCTGCTCCGCGCCCATCGACCGGCCGACGCGATCCCGCACTTCCGACGCGCGGCCGCCGTGCAGCCCGGCTTGCCGGGTATCTCATCGAACCTCGGCAGTGCACTCCTCGAAGCTGGCGATGTCGCGGGCGCCATCGATGCGTTGCGTCTGGCGACACGGCAGCTTCCCGGCGATCCAGAGCCGCACCTCGCCTTGGCGCGGGCCTACGCCACCGGCGGCTCGCTGGCGGATGCGCGCGCGGAGTTCGCCATCGCGCAACGGCTCGGTCCCGGGAGCCCGGACGCGCAACTCGACCTCGGCAATCGCTTGCTGCGCGCGGGCGACGTCCCGGGGGCCCTTGCCGCCTATCGTGGCGCGTTGCGCGCGAACCCCGATTACGCGGCGGCGCACAATAATCTCGCGGCGGCATTGGTGCAGGCCGGCGATTGGGCGGGCGCGTTGCAGGAAGCGAAGGCCGCGCTGCGGCTCCAGCCGAATTATCCGGCAGCGCATGGCACGGCGGCGACCGCACTGCTCCAACTCGGCGATGCCGCCGGGGCATGCGACCATTTCCGCGCGGCGCTGGCGCTGGATCCCCGCAGCGCGCCGAGCCACACCGGGCTCGGGTTCGCGCTTTCCCGTCTCGGCCGCACGGCGGAGGCCGCGCAGGAGTTCAGAACTGCCTTGCAGATCAACCCAAATTACGCGCCCGCACGCCGCGCACTGACCGAACTGAACGGCATGCGCGACGACCAGCCGGCCGCGCGCTGAAGGCGCACTGCGTGGTCACCTATCCTGGTGCGACCGAGCGGCGTGCTGCGCCTTGATTTCAGCGGCGATCCCCGGATCCTTGTCGAGCAATCCGCGACCGCGCAGCCAACCCTCGAGCAACTCCGGCCAATGATCCAGCGCCGGATCGCCGGTGCCGAGGCCGGACCCGTGCGCGCCGTGTGCGAAGATATGCAATTCCGCCGAGACGCCGGCGGCGACCAACGCGCGATAGAAGTCGACGCTCGCGTTCACGGTCACGGTGCCGTCGTCGGTCGTGTGATAAAGAAAGGCGGGCGGCGTGTTGCTCGTGACGTGCAGCGTCGGCGTGTACTTCTCCGCCAGTTCCGCCTGTTGCGCCTGCGGCACGTGCATCAGCACCGCATAGGAAGGGATCATCTTCGGCGCCGCCGGTTGCATCGCATCGATCCAGGCATAGCCCAGCACCAGGAAATCGGGGCGGCTGCTCGCCCGATCCACCGGGTCCGGGGCGGCGGGATTGCCATCATCAAACGAAGTCCCCGTCATCGCGGTGAGATGACCGCCCGCCGAGAACCCGGCCATGCCGATGCGGTTCGGCGCGATGTGGTACTCCTTGGCATGCGTGCGGACCCAGCGGACGGCGCGTTGCGCATCCTCTAGCGGCACGGGATAAAGATAACGCTGATTGACCCGGTATTTCAGGACAAACGCCGTGATGCCGTGCGCGGCGAACCAGTCTGCCACCTGTCGGCCCTCGAGATTGGCCGCCAATCCGCGGTAGGCGCCGCCCGGCGCAACAATGACGCCGGTACCATTGCCTCTGCCCGGTTGCACCGGGAACACGGTCAGCGTGGGGATATCCAGCGACTCCGTCCCTTTGGCATTCGGAGCGTCCCCAGCCCACAAACGAATCGTCGTGAGTCCGAGGGCCGGATCGATGGGCATCGTGGCTGGCGCGGCCTCGGGCTGAGCCTGGACAGCGATCGCGCAAACGCAGGCGAGCGCGAGTGCGATTGGGTGCAGCCACGGGGTGGCCGAATTGCGAGGCGACGAAGTGAGAGTTCTCATGGGGTTAGAGTGGCAGGGACTATTCGTTGCGTCCGCCGATTCTGCAACTTTCTGCCGTGCAGGCGTGAGGCTCTTCGCGTCGCTCCGCCGGCCGATCGCCGGCCGATCGAATCCCGTTTGAACGGGCGAGGCCTCTCCGCCGAGCCGCTCTCCGACCGCCCCGCGCGGGCACCGATAACCCCTACGGCTTCACCCGCCGCAGATCGCCGACACAATGCAGGCAAACGAAAGCGATGCCGAGCCCGGTGAATGCCGCGACCACACCGGCGGCGGACGCGTCGACGGCCAAGGCGAGGCTGCCCGTCCGAATGGCGTGCGCCGCATAGGAAAGCGCGAGCGAGAGCAGCGAGGCGACCAGAGCAATCCCGCGCTCAAAGCCGCCGGGCGAGAGGCGTCGGATAAAAAGACGGTGTCCGAGATAAGCCCCGACGCCGCTGGTCGCGCAAAAGAGCAGGAAGAATGGATTTTGTAGCACCGCCGCCATCCTCTTTATGTCGACCTAAAAAATCCGGAGCTAAATGTTATTCGGCCGCGGCCGAGCAAAGCGCGACGCCGGGCGCGGATCGGAAAAAGATCCCTTGCTGCAGCGCGCGGCGGCATCGCAGCCGCCGTCGTGGCGTCGGATTAGTCGAGTCGCCTTGACTAATCACGTTGGCAACGCGGAGGTTGCCGTCTGGTTCGTCCTTCGGCGGCCACCTCGAGCTCATGCGCTTTATCGATTCGCACGTCCACTTCTGGGATCGCGCCGCGCTGCAGCCGTACGTCTGGCTGCATGAAGTGCCGACGATCAATCACCCGCATGTCCCGGCAACCCTGCACGCCGAAGCGGGCGCGCGGTTCCCGGAGAAGATCGTGTTCGTCGAGGCTGGCGCACCGTGGCCCGACGAAGTGAGGTGGGTGGAGGGACTGGCCGTGGACGAGCCTCGGCTGCGCGGCATCGTCGCGCGCCTCGCGGTTGACGCCGGGCCTGCCACCACCGCCGGCATCGCCGAGCTGAGAAAGCACCCGCTTGTGCGCGGGGTTCGCCACCATTTCGAACACGACCCGGTGGATTATTGCGCGCGGCCGGCCTTTGTTGCCGGGGTGCGCGAACTGGCCGATGCCGGGCTGAGTTTCGATTTGTGCGGCAAGCACGGTCAACTGCCGGCGATGATCGAGCTGGTGCGTCAGTGTCCCGAGGTGAGCTTCATCCTCGATCACGCCGGCAAGCCGGGCATCCGCGGCGGTTTGCTCGATCCGTGGCGTCAGCAAATACGCGAGCTCGCGGCGTTGCCGAACGTCGTCTGCAAGCTTTCTGGTCTCGCCACGGAAGCGGACATGGCCAACTGGACCGACGCGCAGTTGCGGCCCTACACCGATCATTTGCTCGAAGTCTTCGGACCTAAGCGGCTGCTCTTCGGCGGCGATTGGCCGGTCGCGAAATTGGCGACGAGTTACGTCCGCTGGCTCGAGACCGTGGAAAGTCTAACGAGCCGCTTGTCGCCGTCCGAACGGGCCGCGATCTTTTACGACAATGCGGAACGCGTGTATCGAATTTGAAGGAGACCGGGATCGCTGCAGCCCGCCGCTCGCGTGGTCGACGGCGGGATACGGCGATCGCGCCCTGCCATGACGGCAATGACTCGCATGCTCACACGTCCCTTCGGCCGCACCGGCGAATCCTGGCCGGCCCTTGCCATGGGCGGCGGGTTTCCCCGGGGCTTTGTCAGCTTCGATCGCGCCGTCGAGACCGTGCGTCGCGCGCTCGAGCTGGGCATCCAATATTTCGATACGTCGGTGATGTATCGCTCCGGCGCTTCGCAGGCGATCCTCGGCGAAGGCCTCGCCGGCGCGCCGCGGCATTTTCTGGCGACGAAGATCGGGTACTTTCGCGACCCGCGGCATTTCCGGTCGGTGGAAGCGATGCATGTCCAGCTCGGCGAAAACCTGCGCCAGTTGCGCCGCGACTCGGTGGACCTGCTGCAGGTGCATGAAGCGGACTGGGATAATTGGTGGGCCGACCGCGCCAGCGTGACGCCGGGTCGCTTGCTCGACGTCCAAGGTGACTACGATTTCGGCCGCGCGCCCGTGCTGCAATTCCTGCGTGAAGCGAAGCAACGCGGGCTTTGTCGCTACGTCGGCATCACCGGCAATCACGCGCGTCACCTCGGCCGGCTGATCACCGAGATCGATGGGCTCGATTCTGTTTTGGTGGCCTATAATTACACGCCGCTCAATGTGACCGCGCGTGAGTTTGTGCTGCCCGTCGCAGCGGCGAAGAACCTGGCGGTGATTGTCGCGGGAGTTTTCACGTTCCTTTACTCGCTGCCCGCGGGCTGGGCAACGGAAGGCAGCTATCTCGGTCCCAGGTCCGATCGACAACTGGCGGATATCCAGGCGCTCCAGACCGCTTCGGGATTGCCGATGGCCGAGCTCGCCTTGCGTTTCGTCGCGGCCGATCCGGCGCTCAACGTCATTCTCACCGGCGCGTGTCAGCCGGCGGAAATCGCCGAAAACGTCGTGGCGTTCGAGCGCGGACCGCTCCCGTCGGAACTGCACGCGGCGGTCGACGCGATCGCGCGGCAGTTCACCTGACGCGGTGGCGGGCTGGAACGGATCGCGGCTTGCGTCTGCTTTGCCGCTGGCCGGAAATCGCCACGCCCCATGAAAATCAAGGCGACGCTGGACCGCATCCCCGGCGGTCTGATGATCGTGCCGCTGCTGATCGGCGCGACCCTGAACACGATCGATCAAGCGCATGTGCGAGCCATTGAGTCCGCCTTGCGCGCCCTCGGCGCGGGTGTCGTGCGCAACGGGCACTATGAATTTCTGCGGATCGGCGCCGTTGCGGCGGAGGGCACGCCGTCGTTTGCCGAGAGCCTTTTCAAGACCGGCGCGTTGACCTTGATCGCGCTGTTTCTGTTTTGCGTAGGCAGCCAAATGACGGTGCGGATCGGCGCCCGCGCGCTCGGGAAAGGCGTCCTGCTGACGGGCGCGAAGTTCGCGGCCGGTGCGATGGTGGGCTGGGCGGCGGCCAAGCTCAGCGATCCCTTCCACGGGTTTCTCGGACTCTCGACGTTGGCAATCGTCGCGGCGATGACGAACGGGAACGGCGGTCTCTTCGCCGCCCTCACGGGCCAATACGGCAATCGCAGCGACGTCGGCGCCTTGTCGGTGTTGTCGCTTAACGACGGCCCGTTCCTCACGATGATCGCGCTCGGGCTCATGGGCGAACGCTTCCCGGTCGTGGTTTTTCTCGGCGTGCTGTTGCCGCTCGCGCTGGGGCTGTTGCTGGGCAATCTCGATGAGGACGTTCGCCTCTTTCTGCAGCCCGGCGAGAAGCTGCTCGTGCCGTTCTTCGCGTTCGCGCTCGGTGCGAACATGAACCTGGCGGTGTTCGCGCAATGGCAGTTCCTCGTGGGCGGTGTCACGCTCGGCCTGCTCACGTTGCTGATCAGCGGCTCCGTCATGTGGCTTTCGCTCGCACTGGGGGGCTTTCGCTCGCGCCTCGCCGCGTTCGCCGAGGCGAGCACGGCTGGCAATGCCACGGCGACGCCGGCGGCGATCGCCGCCGCCGCGAGCGCAGCCGGGTCGCCGCACGCGGCCGCCTATCGCGAGCTCGTCGGCCCGGCGACGGCGCAGATCTCGATCGCCGTTATCCTCACGGCGCTGCTATGTCCGCTCGCGGTGACGTTAGTTGATCGGCGCCAACGTGCGCGCGACATCGAAGCGCGGGTGGACCTCAACGAGGTCTAGCGAAAATCATGACCTCGACCGCGATTGCCGCCCGAATCAAGCGCAGCCCGTCGCGGCGATGAAATTCGGATTTTACCCTGCACCGGAGGCTTGAGTCGCTCTCGGAAACCTAAGTGGCTCGTTCCGGTCCCTTCATGATGTCTCGCTCCTGCATGCAATCCTGCCGCGCGTCAGCGCGCGCCCTCTTTGCCTGCACGCTGCTCTTGCTCTTCAGTTCCATCGCGCGAGCGGACGGAGAGTTGCGCACGGGCTTTCCTTATACCGTGGATAGCACGAGCAAGCAGCCGGCGATCCAAACCGCGGCGGCGATCGGTTCGGATGGTACGATTTACGTCACGGTCAATTATGGAGCGGGTTCTGACGCGGCCGCGCTGATCGCGCTGGATCCGGTCAATGCCGGCGCAAACGGGTTCAACCGAAAATGGATCCACGTGTTGGGCGATACCACCGGGGCTTCTCCGACCCTTGGTCCCGATGGAGCGGTTTACGTCGGCGCTGACGATGGACTCGTGTACGCCTTCACAAAACCAAATGGCGACCCCAAGTGGGCGCCCTTTGACGTGAGCTCTGTCACTGGCAACTTGGCGTTGGTGACCGCGACGGCGGCGCTCAGCCCGGATGGCGCGACGCTTTACATCAGCGTCGCGGTTTCCGCCTCAGACGCGGGCACCTCCTTGGGTGGCGGACTGCTGGCACTTTCAACCGCGACGGGCCAAAAGCTCTGGTACTGGCCTGCCCCGGGTGGTCCGGTGCTGGATTCCGCGGCGGTGGCCAGCGACGGCACGATTTACGTCGCCGCAATTGGCGCCTCGAATCGCGGTTATCTTGCCGCGTTGCTGCCTAGTGGGGCGGAAAAGTGGCACCGCGACTTTGTCGGCCCCGTCCTCACCAGCCCGGCGATCGGCGCCGATGGCACGATTTTCGTTTCGACGAACGGGACGTTCTTTGCGCTGACGTCGGCGAACGAGATCAAGTGGTCCCGAGCCTCATCGATCATCACCTCGCCTCCGGTCGTGAGCGCCGACGGCACGGTGTACGTCACCGACCACGCGGATTTCGCGCTGCATGCGCTGCGCGGCAGCGATGGCGCCGAGCGCTGGCATTTCACCTCGACGACCGCCGGGTCCACGGCGGCGGGCACGGTGCCGGTGACGGACGGCGCACCGGCGATTTTGGCCGACGGCACCGTCGTCACCGCGGCCCTGGATCACACGGTGCGCGCGATCGATCCCGGCGGAACGCTGCATCAGCTCGCCGCGGGTACGGTGCGGTGGAGTTCCGGCACGATCATCAAAAGCCCGATGGAAGGAGCGGTCGCCGTTTCGCCTTGGGACAATACGATCTACGTTGGCACCCTCAGTGGCCAGATCTACGCGTTCAACAATGCGTATCCGCTGTCACAGTACGCGAGCTGGCCGACGTTTCAGCACGATCCCGCCCACACGGGGATTGGGCCGCCGCCCGTCGGCGGTGCTCGCTTGGTGAACCTTTCCACGCGCGCGGTCGCGGGACCGGATGTCGACTTTATCGCCGGGCTGGTGCTGGCCGGCCCGACTTCGAAGCGCCTCTTGTTGCGCGCGGTCGGCCCGACCCTCGGTCAATTCCTGCCCGGGGTCATGCCCGACCCGGCGTTTACGCTGCACGTCGGGAACGCCTACACGATCGGCAATGACGACTGGGGCGTGATTGATCCCGGCCGGCTGCCGGAAAGCGATCCGGGGTTCATCAGCGGTGTGGCGGCGCAAGTCGGCGCATTCCCGTTGCTCGAGGGCAGCCATGACGCGGCGATGGTCACCGATCTCGCCCCGCTCACGAGTTCCGTTGGGGCGTATACCATGACGGTGAGCGCGCCGCATAACGACAGTGGCATCGCCCTCCTCGAAGTTTACGACGCCGACGCGGGCGCCGCGGCGAGCGGCACGCGGCTGATCAATCTCTCCACCCGCGGTCATGTCGGCACCGGCGACGCCATCATGATCGCCGGTTTGGTGATTGGCGGCAACGGCAGTGTGCCGGTGCTGATTCGCGGCGTTGGACCGGGGCTGGCCGCGGTTGGCGTCCCAAATGTGCTGCCGCGGCCGAGCATTACGGTGACGGACCAGCAGCAGTCCTTCAGTCAGAGCAACGAGGGGTGGGGCAACACGGCGTCGCCGCGCGATCTGCAGTTCGTCAGCAACGCCGTCGGCGCCTTCAGCCTACCGGACAATAGCGCTGATGCCGCCATGATTCTGTCGCTGGCCCCGGGAAGCTATACGATCAAACTAAGCGGCGTCGCCGGAGCTACCGGCAACGCGATCATCGAGGTGTACGACGTATCGTTCTGAGCGGCTCCGCCGCATCGGATCGCGCATCGCTCACGGTTGCGGCGCGAGCAGCGGCAAAACCGTCTCCGCGTAACGCCGGCCCAGCTCCCGATAGCCGGCCGGGGTAAAATGCAGGTGATCCACCCGCGCCGGACAGCCCGCCGATGAGACGACATGCGCCGACGGGATGACTTGCGGCAGCGTATCCACGATCCGGTTCATGCTCGCGCACGCACCGTGCTGATCCGCGGCAACCAGTTCGCCGGCGATCAACGGGACGTCCGCGGCTTGCAAATTCAGATCGTGCAGCAGTCGCTCGTAGGTGGCCTTCACTTGAGCCGGCCACGTCTGGTCGTTCGCATTCGACTCACCCTGGTGCAGGAGGATGCCACGAATGACGCCGGCTTTCTGCGCCTCACGCGCGGCGGCAACGAGGCACTGATACGGGCTGCCGCCATACGTCGCGATGATTCCCTTCATCCAGCCCGGCGCGGTCTT
>Ga0070679_100002663_pt1 | contig 16252 bp, 6 predicted proteins | sample KBSC63BmetaG_FD_65652 | JGI IMG/M metagenome (GOLD analysis project Ga0070679, IMG submission 65652) | Corn rhizosphere microbial communities from Kellogg Biological Station, Michigan, USA - KBS C6-3B metaG | ecosystem: Host-associated > Plants > Roots > Rhizosphere | place: USA: Michigan... | reverse complement strand
GCCGAGTTGCGTCCAAGGATTGAGCTGCCAGTTCGTGTTGAGATTGTCGATCGCACGAGCGGACTCGAACTCGCCTGACGTGTCCTTGCGATCCTCGTCTTTCAGGTCCAAGCGATTCAACATGATCCACGCGCTATCGACTGGACGGAACGCCCACGAGAATTGCATCTCGCCGGCGAGCGTCTCGTTGCCATTTTCGAGTTCGCTGTCGAACCACTGAGTCGTTAACGAGAATGCATGACCCGCTCGCGGCTCACGATAGAAGCCGCCGCTATAGACCCAACGATTTTCTTGATCGGAATCGCGATTTTCGACGCGTGACGTAAACGTCCACAATTCGCTGCGGTACATCGCGCCCACAAACGTCGCGAGGAAATCGCCTCCCAACGAGCCCGATGCGAGCGGTACGTTGGCATTCAACGGTTGTGCGGTTGAGCCACTCACCGTCTTGCTTTGATCGACACCCAGATCCAGTGCCCACTTCTCGTTCACCTGCCAGCCTTGCGTGAGACCGACGTTCGCGAACACGCGCGGACCGAATTCAGTGGCTTCTTGATTCATGCTCGACTGCAACTGGGCTCGATTCCACGGTGACGTGCGTACGCCGACTCGCGTCATGTCGGAATCGATGACCTTTCCGTCAGCATGCTCGTACTCTGCGAAGAACGCGGTGTCTGCACGCCAGTGATAATCCACACCGACGAGCGAGCGATTTGGGAAGTCGACGCTGCCGTTCTGGCCCGCGAGCGCGAAGTCCTGCGATGCACGCAGAGTGATCAAATCGCGGAACAGATCGATGCTGCCATTGACGAACGCCTGCTCGGACTTGGTATCGCCTTGCGTGAGCCCCACATCCGCGACGTGGCGGCCACCAAAACCAAGTTTGTAGTCGTCCTGCTCGTAGCGCGCTTCGGCGCTGATGAGATCTCGCTGCGCGCCCGTCTCCAAGACTTCCTGTCGATACGTTTCGCCTTCGAGCGCAGTGTGTTCGCTCATTTTGTAGCGGCCATCCAATCCATACTTGCGCGTGCCGGCCTCGGTCGAAAGTTGCTGGCCAAGACCGAAGCCTGCTTCCTGTTCGCGTACGTATACGCGCGCGTCCATCTTGTCGCTCACGTGAGTGAGCTCGGTCAGATAGGCATCGGCGCTGTCTACCGATGTCGGGTTGTCCGATGAGCTATGCGCCATCTCGGCTTTCAATTCTGTGGAGGGCGCGATTTGCCAGCGCAAGTCGGTGCCCGCAACGCGCGTGTCGCCCGCCGTTGCACCTTCGCTGATGTAGCTGGCGCCGATCTCGACCTTGTCGTCCGCGAGCTTCACGGAGGTGCGGCCACCGGCGGTCAGTTGCGAAGCACCGCCGTTGATCACTTCGTATTCGGCGATGATGTAGACGGGATTGAAGTTCTCATCACGGCTCGGCACCGGATGCTTGAAGAAGATCGTGCCGTTCAAGTAGTCGAGGTCGTAATCGATAAACGGCGTGAGCGGCCGAGTGTCGACGACGATCTCGCTGCGGAAGCGATCACGCACTTCGATACGCACTTTGTCGCTGTTCAAGATGATCGGGCGACGCGAGAGCCGATACAGGCCCGATGTGCCATCGCCTTGCAGCTCGTCTTTCACGTAGCCTTGATCGGATTGCGCAGCGAACGCGCTGTAACCGAAATGATCGCCAGCGTAGTCCGACTTGAAGCCGGTGAGTGTGCGGCTGTAACGCGAAAGCTCCGTGATCGTAAGCCCGGTTTCGAAATCGCCGAACATCGCCGCGAACTGGCGCCGTTCCACTTTGACGTAGAGCTTGCGCGACGTCGCTGCTTCGAAACGCTGTTCGGTCGCATCGCCGTACAAGGTGTAGAACCGATTAGGCTCAACCCCGCCCATGAGTTGATCCTTCGCTTCCTCGTGCTCGCGCGCGGAGTCATAAGCTGCGGTGAGCAGGTATTCGCCTTTGATTGCGCCTTTGGCGAAGAACGCTACGCGTCCGTCTTTCTCATATCCTTCTTCGAGGCCCGCATCAGCCGCAGTCTGCATGTTGTCGCTGATCTTGTTGTAAGTGGCGGTACCTTCGGCAATGCCGACCAAGATCCAATCGCGTGCTTGCGGCTCGAGCCAAACGCGGATTTCTTGCTGCTGACGTTCGTTCAAGCGCAAGCGAATAACAGCCGTGCCTGCTTGCGTTGTCGGTTCGAGTTCGAGGCGTGCGAGACCATCGGCATCCACTTTGAAGGTGGGCTCTCGCACTTCGAGTGCGACCAGCTTGTTCTCATCGAGAGAATCGATTTCCCACCAAGAACGGTAGGGCGCGTCCACCTTGAACGCGCCGGTTGTACCCGGACGTGCTGGCTTGCCGGACGCGTCGATCATTCGCAGCGCGATGATCGGATGTGTGCGCCCATCGGCCACCAACGTCGATGCTTCGCGAACCAGCTCGCCGCGCACCGCGCCGCCCGAATAGTGAACGGTACGTTTCAGGCGCTGGATTTCCTTGCCATCTCTATCGCGAACGACGGCAGTAAGTTCGTTGTCGCCGTTCCGCAAATCGATTGCGCGCCAGCGGCTGACTGCAACCGTCTTGGCCTCGTTAGTCGATGTGCCATCGAAGTTGAGAGGACTGACGGACGATCCATTGCTGAGCAATTCCACTTTCTGTTCTGGCAAATGCTGAACCGCGACTTTGATGCTCGGAATCGTCGGCACATCGTCGATCGCCGGCGTGATCCACTCGACGCTCGGCGCAAGCTTTTCGATGTTGATCGAAGGACCGGCGTACGAATTTGCAGAGACTTGTCGAACTTTCGCCGGCTGCGGTTGGGTCACGGCTAAGACGCCGAGGGTCTTTACGGGAGCTGAAACTGCCGAGCCTTTTTTCAGGCTGACCTCTCCGGCCGCGACAACGCGCAGCCCTTCTATGTAGATGTCGACGCGGCGATTGAGTGCCAGGCTCTGCGCATCGTGGCCTTTAGCGATGGGTTCGGAGGATCCGCGGCCTTCGACGGTGACGTGTGAGGCGTCGATGTTGAGCGCACTCGACAGATATTCTGCCACTGCGCGTGCGCGAGCTTCCGACAACGCGCGGTTGTCCGAATACAAGGTTTGGCTTCTGGCCGCAATGAGAGCCGCATCGGTGTGACCGATTGCTTTCAACTTCAGCTGCGTGACGCCATGCCACTCCGCAATGATCTTGTCGAGCTGTGCGCGATCAGCCGGTTGAATCGTCGTGTCGAGCACGTCGAACTTCGGCGAGAAGCGATATGAGGAACTCTCATAAAGCATGTCGCCTCGAATGAGCACGTTGTCGATGGCCTCGGTCCGCAGCCCTTTCGCTCCCGCCGAGTCGAACATCGCGATCGCCTTCACCGTCAAACCACCGCTCGCGGAGGTCAGCGCATCCGAATCGAAGGCGAACGTGACGAGCTGATCTGCATGCACGTGGCCAATGGAGAACGTGACGACGCCTTCTGAAACTGTGGGCTCGTCTGACTTTGCCCCGTTCACAAGTGAGGACTCGGCTCGATATTTCAGACCCTCTGGGAGCATCACCATCACGCGCGCATTGTCTAGATCCAAACCCTGTGCATTCAGCACAAGCGAGTGATGCACGCGTTGATTCGCAAGTTCACTCTGCATTTGCAACGATGCAGTCCCCTCAGGGGTGGGCTTGCGGGCCACGACGAAATCGCTGCGCCACAACGCGCCGCCTCGAACATCGACAAATTGCGAATACGCGCTACCCGCGTTGCGCACACGGTCTGGGCAAACCAGTAACTCATGGGTTTCCGGCAACGTAATCGTGTCCATTTGCACGACGTGCGAACCGGGAGCGATGTCATCGAAGTGGTACTTGCCGTTCTCGTCGGTTACGGAGTAGCGGCCATCTTCGAGATAGACGCGAACGCCCCCGATGCCCTTCAATTGTTCGGTTCGTGTTTTGCAATCGCCTTCGACGACGCGCCCCATCAGGATGGCGCGCTCACGGAAAAGTTCTTCGCGTAGTTGAATGACCGCTTGTGCGTCATTTGAAGCAATATTGTCTGGCCCCAGCGCGTGTGCGCTGTTGATGAGCTGCTTGCCGTGCGCGCCCGGAGTGACTTCGACAACGTAGCGGATCTCGCGATGTTGGCCCGCGCGTAGTGCTGCAGTTGTGAATGTGAGCGTTTGACCATCCGCAGAGATCTGCGGATCAGCGGCCTTCACGCCGTCGACCCGCGTCGAGCCCGCGCGATAGCGAGCGCCAAGCGGTAGTCGATCGACAGCGCGCACTGACGCGACTGCGCTGTTCGTCGCGGTGTTTTCGATGCTGAGCGTGTACTGAACGAAGTCGCCGATGCTGGCCACTGTCGTGGTCGTGCTCTTGCGCATGAAGAGCTGCGTGGCTGCTGCGTCGACGGGAATGTCTAACGCGATCGCCGGCGCATTGGCGATGAAGGCGGCGCCGAACGAAGCATCATTGATGCGGAAGGGTCCACCGGAAACCTGCGACAACTCTGCCGCGGTCTTCTTGGATGGAAACGCGCGCCCCGCAGGCGGATCGACTTCAACTCGGTAGTCGCCTGCAGTCACGAGTGGGAAACGAAACACACCGGCAGGCAGGCTGTACACCGTGCCGCCTGCATCGGTCACAGGCGAACCCGTCACCACTTCGGCGGGATAGCGGCTGACGCCGTCATCGCCGAACACCTGGGCGAGCATTCCGGTTTTGGCGTCGAGCAATCGAACTCGTGCGCCGTTCACTGCTTCGCCCGTTTGCGAATCGAACACCAAACCGAACGGATCGACTAACGCGCTCGCACGGCTGGCGTCGCGCGCATCCTGTGGATCGACGTAGACCGAATTGATCTCGGCGTTGCGTTCCACTTCGAGCACGCAGTTACCGACGACGGCAGTCTTGGCGCTAGTCTGAATGTATCCGACGAACTCGCCCGTGTTGATGCCTGTCTCGGAGAGTTGCACAGTCTCGCTATCGCCCGCTGCAGTTGTCAGCTGCAGCTTCACTGTATCGATCGCTGTGGCATCGCGGTTCTGATCCGCATCCTTCACCTGCACGAATACGGCATCGCCACCATGCAGCATCGTCGTGGTCGCAAGTGAAATCGGCTTCAATGGATCCAACTGACCGTTTCCGCTCACGACGGGATCTGCCAGTGGGATCATTCCTTTGTTGGATTGGCACTGAGTCGGGCCTGCCGTGGCCTGCTCAGAATTATCCGCGAGCGTCGTCCGCAGGATGGAGACGCTCGAACTCGTTGGCATCGGTACGACCTGCGCCGTGACCGCGTTGCTCGTGATCGTTCGCTGTTGTGAACTTCCGTCGACGAACGACACGCTCGCACTGTTCTGAATCAGCGTACCCGTGGGCGTTGCTGCTGAAGCAAATTGTGCGAGTGCGAAACACGTCATTGCAATCACGAACGCTTTCAGAACCTGCAAAACACAGGTCCTAGATACACCGAAGGCGGAGCGGTTATTCACCGCTCCGCCCGCGTCGTGTGTCGAGCGTTCGAGAATTGCGTCGCACATATTCATGCGCTGGAGCTAGAGCTCCGCGGGCGTGAATGGTGCGTAAGTGACGCGTGCATGATCGATTACTTGATCGTCACGCGGAACGTCACGGTGGCCGTGCCGCTTGCAGCAATCGCACCCGGATCGACACTCACCGATGTCACCGGCGTGCCCACCGTGCGGCCTGTGTCGGACACAGAAGAGCCGTTCACAGTGATCGAATTCGCGACATAGTCCGTGTTCGTCGGAATCGGATCGCTCACTGTCACGCCCGTTGCCTGCACTGCGCCTGTGTTCGCAACCGTGATCGTGTACTGCACGGTCGCGCCCGGAATTGCTTTCGGGTTGGTCGTGTTGTTGAACGGATCGCTGAACACTGCCGACGCCTTCGTAACCGTCAGCATCGCGGACTGGATCTGATATTGGTCTTGTGCTTCAGAAATACCGTCACGCGCGACTGCGCCGCCATCCGCAAACACGATGTCCACGGCATTGGCGTTGTCCGCACCAGCCGTTTGTACCGCCGCGGTCGTGGTGTTCGCGGTCGCCGCTTGCGCCGCAAGCTGCACGTTTGCGTACTGATTATTGACTGCCGTGTTCGGGATATCCGCGACCACGTACACCGTCACCGCTGCATCTGGTGCAAGGTTGGCGATGTTTGTTGCGGTATCGGTCGGGTCGTAACCAGCAGTGGTACCCGATTCGACGAACACCCTTATATTATTGACGTCCGCGTTGTCTGCAGGTGTCGCAGGACTCGTGAACGGAGACGCGGTTCCTGTCGCTCGATTCGTTGCAGTCAGCAAATAGGCTTGCGCCGTGTTGCCCTGGTTCGTCACCGTGAACGTCGTGACGAGATTGGTCGCGCCTGGCGCGGTTCCCGTGCTCGTCGGGGTGCCGGAAACCTCGGCGACTGTGTGAATGATCTTGTTGTCGACTTTGAAAGTCGTATCCGAACCCGTTGCGGTCGTATTGCCAGTCGGCGAGCTTTGGATCGCCGTCTGAGCCACGCCGCCCACGCTGTAGTTCACAGTCGCACGGTTGGTAATCGAAGTGTTCGATGCGGTACCTGCCGCACTTGCACTTTGGATCACGCCGATCGACCCGATCGCCAGCAGCGCGAGGCTCGCCTTTATCAGGTGCCTTGCGATAGTCATTGAAAATCTCCTCTAAGCTTGAACACACGTTTGGCCAGGAAGTGAAAGCGCAGCGACCGCCCTTGCCATGCGATCGCTGCGTGTTGAACTGGTTATTCGACGACAGCGCGGTAGCGCACGAATGCCGTGGCACCTGCTGCGAACGGCGCTTGATACGTCCAGCGCAAGTGGCGCAATTCTTCTTGCGTCGCGGTGTGCGTGCCGTTCGCGTCTTTGACGCTGAGCGTGCCGGCAGGTCCGAACTGTTTCCCGTCGACGGAATAAGTGATCACGGTGCCGGCGCCGACTGCGGAGTCGGCCACGAGCTTCATGTGCTCAGGCACTGCGTTGTCGATCACGATGTGATCAGCAGGTTTGTCGCAGATGTTTTTCGCTGTGATCGTCCAGATGACTTGGTCGCCTGGAACGACTTTGCCGAGTGGCGCTAACCGCGATGCCTTTTGGCCTTGATCGTTCGTGTATTCCTGTTCGGTCTCGGCTGTCGTCTGCAATTCGATGCAGCCCTTTTCTGCCGCGTGTGACGCGGTCGAAAGGACCAGCGATGCGAACGTGGCGAGCGCTGCGAGCGACACCGGTCCAAAGATGCGATGAGTCATTTCCCTATCTCCTATGAACTAATTGATCGTGACCGCGAACGTGATCGTCTGCGGCCCAGAGGCCTGCGAAAGATTGCCGAGGCTCACGCGAACTTCGGCTGTCGGTGTGGCGATGTACTGGCCTGCATCTGCGTCCGCAGCATCGGAGAGCGCGGTGCTGTTGAAATGCATCGAGCCAGGAACGAATGTCGTATTGGGCGGAATGGGATCAGTGAACTGCGCTGATGAGGCAGTGCCGGTTCCAGTCGCAGTCACGACGATTTGATAATTGATGCGTGCGCCCGGAACCGGGCGCGAGCCGCCGAATTGATCCACGACCGTTTGGGTCTTCACTGCGCCGACAGTGAGTGCTTCGACGAGATATTCGCCGAACATCATCTTCTTTGCGCCGCTGGAGCCGACGACCGCGTCTACGCCTCCAGTACCCGCGCCTGTGAATGCAGTGCCCGCAGTTCCACTTCCGGTCGCCGCGGTAGCAGTCAGCTGACTGCGGCCACGTTGCCCGTCGGTGACATTGCTCGGGATGTCGTTCACGACCATGACGCGCACCGCCGCATCAGGTGCCAACGTCACAGGCGTGGAATACGCAACGAAGCTGCCAGAGACTTCAACGAGGAGCGGTGTGGAAGCGAGCGTGGGATCGAAATTGTCGCCGGTCACGCCTGCACTGAGTGCTGCGAGATTGAACGCTTCGCTGCCGTTGCCGGTGTTGGTTACGGTGAAGATGAGTTGCTGACCGGTCGCGCTCGGCGAAACGGTGACGCTCGCATTGGCGATCGTGACGTTGACGTCGAGAATTTCGGCAACCGTCAGGCTGGTCGAATTCGATGAAGCAGTGACGGTGGAGGCGCCGACCGTGTAGCTGACTTGCGCAGTGTTTTGGATATTGGTGCCAGCGGCAGTACCTGCGGCATGCGCGTGTGCGCCGAGCAGCAAGAACGCCAAAGCGGCGCCCGCTTTGCGAATCATCGACATAGAACCTCCCCGAACGAAAAACAATCGCAGCGGCTTACGCTCGGGCATTTCAGTTCTTCGATGCCTTGATCCTTAATCGATGCCCTATTGGCGAGCGCAGGCGCTTCCTTAGGGCAGCGATTCTTCGCAATGCGGAAAAATGGATCGTGAGGTTGTTCGCAATTCATCTGCGGACCCCTCAAGTTTTTGCATGAAGTGCCGACCGCTTCGCGCTTTACAGAAGCATGTCAACGCGCTGACGGACGCGCTCAAGCCCGAGCTGAGACATGCGTCGCTTTTTCCTGTGGGTAGCGCAACTTGCGCCCGTCTGTTGTCGATCAGCTCAACTGTGAGCTCATGCAGTGAAGCCGCCGGCGACGAGACCGGCCGACGGAGTGAGCGCGATCTCTCGATCTGAAGCAGTGCCCGACATAAGCACGTCAAAATGTGAACGCTTCGACGTGTTCACAGCGTTTCCCTTAATTAGGCTGCGCCGGCTTAGAAAACTTAAAGGCCGCGTGTGTCGTCCCGATCGTTCATCTCCAAATGCTTTCTGACGCTTGCGACGCTGTTGATCAGCGGCATCGCCCTGCGCGCGCAGGCTGCAACGATCTCGGGCACGGTGTTCGAAGATCGCGACTATGGCGGCGGCTCCGGGCGTTCGTTGAGCGCGTCGGGTGGAGTAGGCATCCCGGGTGTGCGCGTCGAGCTGTACAACGGCAACACGTACGTGACGTTCGACACGACCGATAACAACGGCGTCTATAGCTTCAACTACGGGGGCGGCGGAGAACGACGCGTCCGCGTCGTGAATGGCACTGTGCGCTCCACTCGAAGTGGGGGGACCAGTTGCACTACCTGCGTTCCGATCCAAACATATCGTGTTGAGGCGCCGTCGGGCCCCACTGTCGGGGTAACGAATGAAGTCGGCGGACGCAATCCTGGAGTGAGCGATCCTGGCAACGGCGCCAATTTCGGCACGCTTCCCGCTAATGCGCAGTCGTACAGCGATGTAGACCCTCCGAATAGCGGCTCGACGGTGAGCGGCATCGACTTCGGCTTCAACTTCGACACCATCGTCAACACGCGCGATACGGCGAGCTGCGGACCTAGCAATAACTCGTATCCCTGCCAAGGCAGCCTGCGGCAATTCATCATCAACTCGAATGCGATAGGCGGCGAAGCGTCGTTATCGCAAGACGGCGACGGCCAACTCGATGGACTGGCAAGCGCACTTCCTGCGGGGTACGAATCCAGCATCTTCATGATTCCGAGCAGCGCGCTGAGTTCGGGCATTGCCGTGATCACGCTCGCAGATGACTTGCCTTCTGCAAGCGGCGCCAACACGCGAATCGATGCAACCACGCAGACAGCAAACATCGGCAACACGAACGGCGGCAGCGAAGGCACCGGTGGAACAGTCGGCGTCGACAGCATTTCGTTACCGACGTTTCCGCGCCCAGAAGTGCAGTTGAATTGCGCGGCGAGCGGCTCGCCCGTTACGTTGTCCGCGGCGAATGCGGCCCTCTTAGGATTCGCGCTCAATCAGGGTTACGTGCTGACGTCCGGTTCAAACGGGCTCGTGCGCAACAACCTCGTGGGAATGACCGCAACGGGATCCAGCGCTGCTGCGTCCTCGGGCTTCTACGGCATCGCATTCTCTGGACCCAATTCGACGATCCGCAATAACTACGTAACCGTGAATAATTCCGCGATTCGTAGCGATGGCGGCGCTACCGGATCGATCGTCACGCTCAATGAAGTCGCACGCCCGAGTTCAGGGCACACGGACACGTTCGACGGGATCTTGCTGATCGGTGGCGCGACGAGCGTGCAAATCACATCGAATCTCGTGCGCAACCAAACAGGCGGCGGTATCGAGCTCGGATTCGGCGCGGTAAGCGACAGCTACGTGAACGTCACCGTGTCCAACAATACTGTCACGAACAACGGCTTCACATCCGGAAGTACTGCATCGACGGAGCCAGTCGGCATGGTCGCGTACAACCTCACCGGCACGAGTGTGGTGTTCTATCGCAACCGTTCTGTGAGCAATGCAGGGCCGGGGTTGTTGATCATGTCTGCCACGGGTGTCGCAGCGTCTCAGAACAGCTTTTCGAACAACGGTGGACTCGCCATCGACTTGGATCCCAATACGCGCAATCCAAACACCATGGGCGCGCCCAACGGAGTCACCCTGAACGATAGCGGCGATGCGGATACTGGCCCCAATGGGTTGTTGAACTATCCCGTCATCACATCAGCCGTTATTGCGAATGGAGAACTCAACGTAGCGGGATTTGCGCGTCCGGGCAGTTCGATCGAGCTGTACCTCGCCGCTGCCGATCCGTCGGGGTTCGGTGAAGGGCAAACGTATATCACCGTCTTCACCGAAGGCACGGCGAGCGACTCGGACAATTCGACGGGAACGTACGGCCCTGGAAACATCAACGGTCGCGCGCAAGGCACGGACACGACCAACCGTTTTGCGTTCCACATGAGTGTGCCAAGCGGCGTCGCGATTGGATCGGTGCTCACAGCGACTGCGACCTTGACCGGTCAGACTTCGGAATTCGGCGGCAACGTCACCGTGACATCGGGTCCGACGCTGGTCCACATGAAGACGGTGGCGGTGCTTTCGGATCCCGTCAACAACACCACCAATCCCAAGAGCATTCCAGGCGCAATCGAGGTCTATACGATTCGGCTAACGAATCAGGGCTCCGGCGGTGTCGATACCAATTCGATCAGCATTATCGATTCGATTCCAACCAACACCGCAATGTATGTGCTCGACATCGGCGGGACCGGTTCGGGACCCGTTGCGTTCTCGAACGGCTCTCCCACAAGTGCGCTCACGTACGCCTACACGGCACTGAACAGCACATCGGACAATCTCGATTTCTCCAACGACGGCGGCGCAACGTGGTCGTATACACCCGCCGCCAACGCAAACGGCTGCGATCCCGCCGTCACTCACATTCGCGTGAAACCGCAAGGCACGATGGCGGCGAACGTCGGATCGGGCAATCCGTACTTTGAGATTAGGTTTAGGGTGCGAGTGAACTAGTGGAGCTCGTGAGAAAGTGAGGGAATGAGCAAGCGAGGAAGTGAAAGTCGCAGCAACCCAGTATCTTCGAACTACAGGCTTGGCAAAGCATCGATGGAAACCTACGCCTATCACGCGCGGCGCGCTCTCACTTCCTCACACCCTCACCCGCCTCTGCGGCGGTCCCTCCTTCCCCCACGCTTCCAGTAGGTATAGGCTTCTGCACTCTTTGTGCAACCGCGAGACAACGCATCGTACGTTGTCCGATTGGTAGGGGGCTAAGTAACGGTGGAACCAACCGATACTGGAAATCCTGACTATTTCCATCGCGTCGTCGACTGCCAATGGGCATGCCCCGCACACACCGACGTTCCTGAATACATCAGACTGATCGCGCTCGGAGAATTCACCGAAGCGTATCTCGTCAATCGCGAATCCAATGTGTTCCCCGGCATTCTCGGTCGCGTATGCGATCGGCCGTGCGAACCTGCCTGTCGTCGCGGACGCGTTGAAGCAGAGCCCGTCGCGATTTGCCGATTGAAACGCGTCGCCGCCGATCACCGCGACGATGTGACTGATCGATTGCCACGTGCACCCAAACAAAAGAACGGAAAACGCGTTGCGTGTATCGGCGCGGGGCCCGCATCGCTCACAGTCGCCAACGATTTAATGCCGCTCGGCTATGAAGTTGCGATTTTCGAGAAGTGGGGATCGCCGGGCGGACTGATGCGCTCGAATATTCCTTCATTCCGCCTGCCCGCCGGCGTGTTGGATGAAGAGATTCGTTACATCGTGAATATGGGGGTGGACCTGCGTCTAGGCACGCCGGTGACGAGCCTAAAACAACTTCTCGCATCGGGTGAGTTCGACGTGGTCTTCGTTGGGAGCGGCGCGCCGAAAGGCAAGGATTTGGACTTGCCCGGCCGCCGCGGTTTTCCGGCAGTGGAAGAGCACATCCATATCGGCATCGATTGGTTGGAATCGGTGGCTTTCCAGCACATCAAGTCGATTGGCAAGCGCGTTCTCATCATCGGCGTCGGCAACACGGCGATGGATTGCTGTCGCACCTCGCTGCGACTCGGTGCGACGGAAGTCAAAGTCATGGCTCGTAAGCCGCGCTCGTTCTTCAAGGCGTCGGACTGGGAACTCGAGGACGCCGAAGAAGAGAACGTCGAGATCGTTGTGAATCACTCCCCGAAAGCATTCGTCGCTCAAGACGGCAAGCTCGCGGGCATGTTGTTCGACAAGATGGAATACGACTTCGACGCGTCTGGCCGGATCACTGCAGAGCGCGTGATCGGCGAACAATTCTTTCCTTGCGACGATGTGATTCTCGCGATTGGACAAGAGAACGCCTTTCCTTGGATTGAAAACGATGTAGGCGTCGAGCTCGACAAGTGGCACGTGCCTAAAGTCGACAAGCTAACGTTTCAATCGACGTTGCCGAACGTCTTCTTCGGTGGCGATGCTGCATTCGGACCTAAGAACATCATTTGGGCAGTCGAGCACGGCCATCAAGCCGCAATCTCGATTCACAAATTCTGCCAGGGTCTTCCCGTTAGCGAACGCTTGCCGCCGATGATGAAACTCTCGAGCCGCAAGATGGGCATCCACGAATGGGCTTACAAGAACGACTACAACCCCGCTGAACGCCGCTTGATGCCGCACGTCGATCTCAAGGAGCGGTTCAAGAAGGTCAACATCGAGGTCGAACTCGGCTTTACGGCCGAACAAGTCGCTGCCGAAGTGCAACGCTGCTTGAACTGCGACGTGCAAACCGTATTCGAAGCCAAGCTTTGCATCGAGTGCGACGCGTGCATCGACATTTGCCCCGTGGATTGTTTGACCATGACGCATAACGGCACAGAGGCTGAATTGCGCACGCACTTGAAAGCACCGGCAGTCAACCTGAAACAGCCGCTGTTCGTTTCCATTCCTTTGAAACAGACCGGACGCGTGATGGTCAAAGACGAAGATGTCTGCGTGCACTGCGGACTGTGCGCTGAACGCTGCCCCACTGCCGCGTGGGACATGCAGAAGTCAAAGATTCAGATCCCATACGCGAGCGACGAGACGCCTCCATGCCTGCCCCAGCAGACGCGCAAAACCGCCTAAACGATTTCGTCATCAAGCTCGCAAACGTCAATGGCACTGGCTCGGCCAGCGCCAACACGTTGCTGATGAAATCCATCTTTCGGATGGGTGTGCCGGTAATGGGGAAGAATTACTTCCCATCAAACATCCAAGGTTTACCGACTTGGTATGAGATCCGCGTGACTCGCGACGGGCATGTCGCACGATCGGGCAACGTCGATCTCATGGTTGCGATGAATGCCGAAACCTATGCCCGCGACATCAAAGAGTTGTCGCCGGGCGGATTTCTCATTTATGACTCCACCTGGCCACGCCCCGCGCTACTCAAACGCGAAGACGTTACTTTTTTCGGAATTCCGTTCGCGCGCATGTGCAACGAGACATTCTCCGGCGTGCGAGCACGTATCTTGCTCAAGAACATCATGTATACGGGCGCGCTTGCAGCGTTGCTGGACATCGAACTCGACATCATGCGTACGCTGTTGGGCGAGAGCTATGCGAACAAGAAGGCGCTACTCGACTCCAATGTCAAAGCGTTGGAGATGGGCTTCCACTATGCGAGAGAACACTTCCCTTGTCCGCTGCCGTTACGCGTCGAGCGGATGGACAAGACAGCCGATCACATCTTGATCGACGGCAACACTGCAGCAGCACTCGGATGCTTGTATGCCGGAGCAACCGTCGGTGCGTGGTATCCGATCACGCCTTCCACTTCGCTCATGGATGCGTTCAAGAGTTTATGCCAGAAGTGGCGGGTCGATCCGGATACGGGCAAGCGCAATTACGTCATCGTGCAGTGTGAAGATGAGTTGGCAGCGATCGGTGCGGTCATTGGCGCAAGCTGGAACGGCGCGCGCTCGTTCACTCCCACTAGCGGGCCCGGCATTTCACTGATGAACGAATTCATTGGGCTCGCGTATTACGCGGAAGTGCCTGCGGTTCTGTTCGACATTCAACGCGTCGGTCCCTCCACCGGAATGCCCACACGCACGCAGCAGTGCGACGTGCTGCTTGCAGCCTACGCATCGCATGGGGACACAAAACACGTGCTCCTCTTTCCCAATAATCCCGAGGAGTGCTTCTACCTATCGGTCGCCGCATTCGATCTGGCCGAGCGTCTGCAAACGCCGGTGTTCGTGATGTCGGATCTCGACATCGGCATGAACGACTGGATGTGCCCAGCGCTCAAGTGGGACGACACCTATCAGCCGGATCGCGGCAAAGTGCTCTCCAAGGAACAGATCGAACAACTCGATAAGTTCTATCGCTATTTCGACAAGGATGGTGATGGCATTCCTTATCGAACGCTGCCTGGCGTCCATCCCAAGGGAGCGTATTTCACACGCGGTTCTGGCCACACTCAATACGGCGGTTACACCGAAGACGCGACCGAATATCAAATCGTCGTCGATCGCTTGAAGCGCAAATTCGAGACGGCGAAGAAGTTGGTGCCGAAAGCGGTCATTGAGAATCGCGGCGCACACGATTTCGGCATCGTGTCGATGGGCAGCTGCGATGGCGCGGTGCGTGAAGCGCTCGATATTCTCAAGCGCAAAGGTGTGAACGTCGATTACATGCGCCTGCGTGCGTTCCCATTCGGCCAAGAAGTCGAAGAGTTTTTGGCCTCGCACGCGAAGATCTTCGTAGTCGAGCAAAATCGCGATGCTCAACTGCGCAGCTTACTGATGCTGGAGACTGCAGTGGAGAAAGCGAAGCTGCAATCGATTCTGTACTACGCGGGGCTGCCGATGTCGTCGACTATCGTGGTCGATGGCGTACTGGCGGCGATTGGCTCGCATTCGAAGATTCGCTCCGCTGTTTAGGAAATGTTTGCCACAAAGAGCACATAAAAGAGCGATAAAAAAGATCTGAGTTATTTTTTTATTTCTTTTTTGTGGCTACTCAACTCCTGAGTTTCCGATCATGACATTCATCGCCAAACCCAAAGTCGCGCATCCCAGTCTGCCGAAGAATGAACTCGGTTTTACGCGGCGAGACTACGAGGGCGGCATGTCTACGCTGTGCGCGGGCTGCGGTCACGACTCGATCACTGCCGCGATCATCGAAGCAGCGTGGGGCTTATCGCTCCGTCCCGAGCAACTCGCGAAGTTATCCGGCATCGGCTGCTCATCGAAAACGACTGCCTACTTTGTAAGCGGTGGGCACGGCTTCAACTCGGTTCACGGCCGGATGCCTTCGATTGCAACAGGCGCGATCTCTGCGAATCGAGATCTCTACTACTTAGGTGTATCAGGCGACGGCGACACCTTGTCCATTGGCTTCGGCCAATTCGCGCACGCAATTCGCCGCAATATCAACATGCTATACATCATCGAGAACAACGGTGTGTATGGACTGACGAAGGGCCAGTTCTCGGCCTCTGCGGACGTCGGCACGAAAGCAAAAAAGGGCGAAGAGAATTTGCAGCAGCCGATCGACCCCGTACTCACTGCGCTGACGTTGGGCTGCACATTCGTTGCGCGCAGTTTCTCGGGCGACAAAGAACAGCTGGTGCCGTTGATCCAAGCCGGACTCAAGCACAAAGGGTTCGCGCTGATCGATGTTCTGTCGCCCTGCGTGACCTTCAACGATCACGAGGGTTCAACCAAAAGCTATCAATACGTGCGCGACCACTATGACGCGGTCATTCAGGCAGATTTCGTGCCGCCAGCGCAGACAATTACTGCCAGCTATGCGGCTGGAGAGGCGATGCCGATAACTATGCACGATGGCAGTCGCGTCATGCTGAGGAAGCTGGACCCGACCTACGATCCCACCGATCGCTCGAAGGCGACGACGTACTTACGCGAAAAGCTCGGCCAGGGCGAATACGTGACTGGACTGATTCACATCGATGAAAGGAGTCCGGATTTTCACGAAGTGAACGGCACCAGCGCGACGCC
>Ga0070679_100002662_pt1 | contig 16253 bp, 12 predicted proteins | sample KBSC63BmetaG_FD_65652 | JGI IMG/M metagenome (GOLD analysis project Ga0070679, IMG submission 65652) | Corn rhizosphere microbial communities from Kellogg Biological Station, Michigan, USA - KBS C6-3B metaG | ecosystem: Host-associated > Plants > Roots > Rhizosphere | place: USA: Michigan... | reverse complement strand
GCAACCGCGGGTGATGCTGCTGGACGAGATCACGGCAGCGCTGGACCCCGAGCTGGTCGGCGACGTGCTCGAGATCGTCCGCGAGCTGGCCCACGGCGGTCTGACAATGCTCCTGGCGACTCACGAGATGGGCTTCGCGAAGGAGGTCGCCTCGCAGGTGTGCTTCCTCGACGCCGGCTCGATCCTCGAACGCGGGTCGGCCCAGGACATCTTCGAGAACCCGCGGGAAGAGCGCACCCAGCAGTTCCTGAGCCGGGTGGTGAAGTCCGGTCGTCTGTGACCCGAGCCCGCTCGGTACGGTCACGGCATGACCGGTGAGCTGAAGGACCGCGACGAGTCGTGGCCCGTCATCTCCAGCACGGACCTCTACCGCACCGACTGGGTGATGGCGCTGCGTCAGGACACCCTGCGCCCACCCGCCGGGGACGAGACGTTCGACCGGCTCGTGCTGGAGCACCCGGGCGCCGTCATCGTGCTGGCGGTCGACGACGAGGACCGCGCGTACTGCCTGTGGCAGTACCGCCACCCGGCCCGTCGCCGCTTCGTCGAGCTCCCTGCAGGGCTGCTGGACACGGCGGGTGAGGGACCGCTGGACGCGGCCCGCCGCGAGCTCCGGGAGGAGGCGGGGCTCGAGGCGTCGAACTGGACGCCCCTGGGGACGACCTGGTCGAGTCCCGGCATCAGCGCCGAGGAGATGCACTACTTCCTCGCCCGCGGGCTGACCGCCGTCGACCACGAGTTCGAGCGGGCCCACGAGGAGGCCGACATGGAGGGGGACTGGGTGCCGATCGCCGACCTGCGCGCCGCCGTGCTGGCCGGGGACATCGGCGACGCCCCCTTGGTCGTGGCCGTGCTGCTCGCCGACGCGAAAGGACTGCTGTGAACACCACCGCCGAGGATCTCCGGAGCCTGCTGGCCGCCCATCCCGTGATCGACGGGCACAACGACCTCCTGTGGGCGATGCGCGACCTGAACGGCTACGACTTCGCGGCGTACGACGTGGGGGAGCGGCAGTCGCAGACCCACACGGACCTGCCGCGGCTGCGGGAGGGCGGGGTCGGGGCGCAGTTCTGGTCGGTGTTCGTACCGTGCTCCGAAGGCGAGCGCTCGGTGCGGTCGACGCTGGAGCAGGTCGACGCGGCGTACGCCATGGTCGCGAGGTACGGCGATCGGCTGGCGCTCGCGACCACGGCCGACGAGATCGAGGCCGCCTGGCGCGACGGCCGGATCGCCTGCCTGATGGGGGCCGAGGGCGGCCACCAGATCCAGGAGAGCCTGGCCGTGCTCCGGATGTATCACCGGCTGGGCGTGCGCTACCTGACCCTCACCCACAACGACAACGTCCCGTGGGCCGACTCCGCGACCGACGAGCCGTCGCTCGGTGGGCTGAACGACGTCGGCCGCGACGTGGTCCGGGAGATGAACCGGATCGGCATGCTGGTCGATCTCTCGCACGTGAGCCACGACGTGATGCGCGACGCCCTGGACACCACGACGGCCCCCGTGATCATGAGCCACTCGTCGGCGTACGCCGTGTGCGACCACCCGCGCAACGTGCCCGACGACGTCCTCGCCCGCCTGGCCGGGAACGGCGGCACCTGCCTGGTCACGTTCGTGCCGCGGTTCGTCAACCAGGCCGCGCGGGACTGGGCGCTGGGCGCCCAGCAGCAGGCGCGGGCCGGCGGCGTCGACCCGCGCGACCTGTCGGCCATGCAGGAGGTGGAGCTCGCCTACCGGGCGCGCGTGCCCGAGCCCCGGGCGACGCTCGACGACGTGGTCACCCACCTCGAGCACGTGCGCGACGTCGCCGGGATCGACCACGTCGGCCTCGGAGGCGACTACGACGGCGTCGACGTGCTGCCCACGGGGCTGGAGGACGTCTCCTGCTACCCGCGTCTTCTCGCGGCGCTGCGCGACCGGGGCTGGTCCGACGCCGACCTGGCCAAGCTGACCTGCCGCAACGTCCTGCGCACGCTCCGCGACGCCGAGAGTGTGGCCGCGGCGACCAGGGACTAGGGTCGGATCGGCCCACCCGAGACGGGCGATGACGAAGGAGCAACCCGTGAAGATCGGCGTCCCGAAGGAAGTCAAGAACCACGAGTACCGCGTGGCCATCACGCCGATCGGCGTCCATGAGCTCACCGCTCACGGACACGACGTGTACGTCGAGAAGGGCGCGGGTGTGGGCTCGCAGATCGACGACTCCGAGTTCCAGGCCGCGGGCGCGAAGATCCTCGACGGCGCCGACGAGGTCTGGGGCAACGCCGAGATGGTGCTCAAGGTCAAGGAGCCCATCGCCGAGGAGTACCACCGGATGCACGAGGGCCTGACCCTCTTCACCTATCTCCATCTGGCCGCCGACAAGCCCCTCACCGAGGAGCTGATGACGCGCAAGGTCACCGGCATCGCCTACGAGACCGTGCAGCTGCCCTCGGGCGGGCTCCCGCTGCTCTACCCGATGTCGGAGGTGGCCGGGTGCCTGGCACCCCAGGTGGGCGCCTACTCCCTGATGAAGGCCCAGGGCGGCCGCGGGGTGCTGATGGGAGGCGTGGGCGGGGTCGCCAACGCCAAGGTCGTGATCATCGGCGCCGGGGTCTCGGGCCAGAACGCCGCCAACATCGCCCTCGGCATGGGTGCCGACGTCACCCTCCTCGACACCGACCTCGACAAGCTGCGGATGTCGTTCTGGCGCTACGACAACCGCGTGCACGGCCTCGCGTCGTCGAAGCTCGCGATCGAGCAGCAGGTGACCGAGGCGGACATGGTCATCGGCGCGGTGCTCATCCCGGGCGCCGCGGCCCCCAAGCTGGTCTCCAACGAGCTGGTCTCGCGGATGAAGCCGGGCTCGGTGCTGGTCGACATCGCCGTCGACCAGGGCGGCTGCTTCGCGGACACCCACGCCACGACGCACGCCGACCCGACGTACGAGGTCCACAACTCGATCTTCTACTGCGTGGCCAACATGCCCGGTGCGGTGCCCAACACCTCGACGTACGCGCTGACCAACGCGACCCTGCCGTACGCCGTGGCGCTGGCCGACAAGGGCTGGGTACAGGCGTGCCGCGACGACCACTCGCTGGCGCTCGGGCTGAACACCCACGACGGCCGGCTGACCAATGCTCCTGTCGGCGAGGCGACCGGCATCGACGCCGTCGACGTCGATGAGGTGCTCGCCGCGAGCTGAGCTCGCAGGGGCGGGCAGGGGAGGACCCTTGGCGGACCCGACGGCGGCGCTGCGGACCTACCTCGACCACCTGGCGGTCGAGCGTGGGCTGGCGGCCAACACGCTGTCGTCGTACCGCCGCGACCTCAGGCGGTACGCCGAGTTCCTGACCGAGTCGGGCCTGGAGGACCTCGACGGGGTCACCGAGGCGACCGTCTCGGCGTTCTTGATGCGCCTGCGCGAGGGGGACCCCGACCACCCGCCGCTCTCGGCGACCTCCGCCGGCCGGACCGTGGTCGCGGTGCGCGGGTTCCACAGGTTCTGCGTCAGCGACGGACTGGCCGCGTCCGACCCCGCTGCCGGCGTCCGACCACCGGCTCCCGCTCGACGGCTGCCCAAGGCGCTGCCGCTCGCCGACGTCGAGGCGATCCTGGAGGCAGCCGGATCGCCCGGCACGGTGCTGGCGCTGCGCGACCGGGCGCTGCTCGAGGTCCTCTACGGCACGGGTGCGCGCATCAGCGAGGCCGTGGGACTCGATGTCGACGATCTCGACCGGGTCGAGGGAACCGCGCTCCTGCGCGGCAAGGGAGGCAAGGACCGGCTGGTCCCCGTGGGCTCCTACGCGCTGGCGGCGGTCGAGGCCTACCTGACCAGGGCGCGTCCGGAGCTCGCCTCGGTCGGCACGTCCGAGCGGGCGGGCGCCATGTTCCTCAACGCGCGCGGTGGGCGCCTGTCCCGTCAGTCCGCGTGGACGGTGCTCGTCAAGGCGGCCGACCGGGCGGGAGTGACACGTGACGTATCGCCCCACACCCTGCGACACTCTTTCGCGACACATCTGCTCGAGGGGGGAGCAGACGTGCGCGTGGTCCAGGAGCTGCTGGGCCACGCCTCGGTGACCACGACCCAGATCTACACCCTGGTCACCGTGGACAACCTGAGGGAGGTGTTCGCAGCTGCACACCCACGCGCACGCTGACCCGCGCCTCCTCGTGCGGATGTCGAGGTACGGCGACCTACGGCCTAGTCACTTGGGACTACCGGCCCTCCCCGTTGTGCCTACTTCTTTGCCAATCGCATCTCGTCGGTCCCATCGGCCTCCTATCGTGGCTGCGCCGGGCGGCTCTGCCCGGACGTCGCCGGCCACGGTCGGGGATGAGGGTTCGACTCGAATCTCTGTGGAGTTCCGTTGAGGAAGAAGAATCGCCGCGAGGCAGCCCCGGTGGTGCGCGAGACGGCTCGCCGCCGTTCCGTGCTCTCCGTCTTCCGTGTCAGCGAGTGGTCGGTCCGCCGCAAGGTCATCGCGGTGCTCGCGCTTCCCGTGGCCCTCGCCGCCGTCTTCGGTGGCATGCGCGTCTCGACGGAGCTCAAGGACGCCAACGCCTACTCGACCAACCAGACGCGCGCCGGTGTCATCGGCCCCGCGATCGACTACCTGACCGCCACCGAGCGGCTCGCGCTGCCGACCCTGCTCGCCCAGGCGACCGGCACGGACGGGTCCACGAACCCGCGCGACCAGTACGCCAGCGCCGAGACCGCGCTGACCCGAGCGGCCAAGACCGCGGACCTGACCCCGGACCAGAAGTCCGACGTCGCGAAGCTGGTCGAGGCCGGCAAGACGTTCGAGACCGGGACCGGCACCGGCGTGACGGCCGACCCGTCGGTCGTCATGTCCGACATGACCCGCAACACCACGAACCTGATCAACTCCACTCTCAACACCCAGGGCACGCCCGACCCGACCGTGCAGGCGCTCATCCAGTCGCTCGACGGTCGCCTGTCGCTGGTGCGCCAGCAGATCCTGATCAAGAACCTCTCCGACGGCACCTCCCAGCTCACCGCCTCGTGGCTGGCGGCCGAGATCGGTGCCGAGAGCACCGCCCTGGACAACCTGTCGTCGTACTTCGAGGGCAAGCGGGTCGCGACCCTGACGTCGTCCAACGGCTCGCGCCTGTCGAACATCACCGGCAAGAACATCGAGTCCCTCGCGGCCACGCCGAAGCTCTTCCGGGTCTACGACACCCTCAACTCCCGCCTGCTGTCGAGCATCCAGGGCAGCCTGGCCTCGAGCGCGTCCTCGTCGAAGTCGCGGGCGCTGACCGACTCGGCGATCATCCTGCTCGCCCTGCTGGCCTCCCTGTTGCTTGCACTGTTCGTCGCGCGGGCCCTGATCGTGCCGCTCCGCACCCTGCGCACCGGCACGCTGGCCGTGGCCAGGGAGCGGCTGCCCGAGACGGTGGCCCGGATTCGCGCCGGCAAGGAGCCGGACGCGGTCACGCCGATTCCCGTGCACAGCCACGAGGAGCTCGGTCAGCTCGCCCGCGCGGTGGACGACATGCACACCCAGGCGGTCACCCTGGCGACGGGGGAGGCCCAGCTGCGGTCGCAGATCGGCGCCATGTTCGTGACCCTGTCGCGCCGCAACACCACTCTGGTCAACCAGCAGCTGGCGCTCATCGAGTCGCTGGAGCAGGACGAGGAGGACCCGCAGCGCCTCGAGCAGCTGTTCAGCCTCGACCACCTGGCCACGCGCATGCGGCGTACCGCGGAGAGCCTGGTGATCCTGGGCGGCTCCGAGGGCCGCGCCGCCAGCTTCGAGGAGCTCAGCGTCTCCGACGTCATCCACGCCGCAGTGTCCGAGGTCCAGGACTACCAGCGCGTGCGGATCGACGCCGCCCCGGATCGACTCATCAACGGACGTACGGCCTCCGACGTCGTGCACCTGCTCGCCGAGCTCATCGACAACGCCCTGTCGTACTCGCCTCCGGGCAGCCCGGTCACCATCCAGGCCGCCGAGGATGACGGCAAGGTCGAGATCGAGGTCGTCGACAACGGCCTCGGCATGGCCGGAGAGGCCCTCGCTCGCGCCAACGACGCCCTCAAGACGGGGGGCGAGGTCACCATCGACACCGCACGCCGCATGGGCCTGTTCGTGGTGAGCCGCCTGGCCGAGGAGCACGACCTCAAGATCAAGCTGCGCCGCAACCCCAACGGCGGAGGCATCATCGCCTCGATCCTGCTGCCGGCGTCCGTGCTGCTGGGCGACGGCCCGGTCGAGCACGTGTCGGTCATCGACGCCCCGCCCCCCGTGGAGGAGTCGGAGGCCACCACGCCGGTCGCGGACGCGGAGCCCGCGGAGGAGTTCGACCCCTACCTCGAGCGCATCGAGGAGGCCATCGCCGCGGTGACCGGCCTGCCACGCCGCCGTCCCGGCCAGACGCCAGGAGTGGCCACCCCGGCCCCGGCTGCCGCGGTGGGCATGTTCGACGCCAGCCCGGAGCTGCCGCCTGTCGTGGAGCCGGCCGAGCTCTCCAGCCCGGCACCCGCCTTCGAGTCGGTGCCGGACGAGCCGGTCGCCCTCGACGAGCACGTGGACCACCCCGACGCCGAGGTGGCCTCGGTCGCCGACACGGTGTCGGAGGTGGGGATCAGCGAGGCCGAGCAGCCCGCTGACGAGGAGCCCGAGGAGGTGCTGGCGCAGGTCGTCACCCCCGACTTCGGCGGGGACCGCCGCGACCTGGCCGACGACCTGGCCGACGACGAGCCGGCAGCGCCGGCGGCCGGACCGTGGGCCGAGGCGAGCTCGGGCTGGGGTGCCGCGATCAGTGAGCCGGAGGCGCCCGCCGCGCAGGCCGACGTACCGGTCGAAGACGAGCCGGTCGAAGACGAGCCGGTCGTGGCGCACGCCGAGCAGCCGGCGCCCGTGTCCGAGGACCAGCAGCCCGTCAGGTTGCAGATCCGTCGTCCGCTGGCCGCCGCTCCCGCCGCCTCTGCGCTCGAGGGGGACTTCGTCCCCACCAGCGAGGGGTCCGTCGACTCGCCGATCTTCGGCCAGCTGCGCACCAACTGGCTGAGCGACGGCGGTGAGGACGTCGAGCGCTGGTCGGCCAACGAGGTCGACCAGGGCTGGGACGCGGCGGAGCGCGCCGAGAGCGCGGACGCCGAGGACACCACCCGTACGGGGCTCCCCGTACGCCGACCGGGCGGTCGCCTTCTGCCCGGTGGCGTCTCCCAGGAGCCCGCGAAGGTCGTCCGTGACCCGGAGGCCATTCGCAACCGGCTGGCCGCGCACGCGGCCGGCGTGTCCCGTGGCCGGGCGGCCGCGGCGTCACAGACCGCCACCGAGGAATACGCGCACGAGGAGACAGGACCGGCATGACCGAGAGCCTCCAGGCAGAAATGACCGCCGTCGAGACCGAGACCCGGGAGCTCGACTGGGTCGTCAACAGATTCGTCGACAGCGTTCCCGGTGCGGCACACGCCGTCCTGGTCTCCGCCGACGGCCTGTTGATGGCCGCCAGCGGCCGGCTCCCGGCCGACCGCGCCGAGCAGGTCGCTGCGGTGTCCTCCGGGCTCGCGAGCCTGGCCACCGGCGCCGCGCGCCTCTTCGAGGGCGGCGCGGTGATGCAGACCATCATCGAGATGGAGAACGGCTTCATGCTCCTGATGAGCGTGGGGGACGGGTCGCACCTCGCGGTGCTGACGCAGGCGACGGCCGACATCGGCCAGGTGGGCTACGAGATGGCCCTGCTCGTCGAGCGCGTCGGCCAGATGGTGCAGGCCCAGGCCCGCGTCCACGGCGTATAGGTCCGGTTTCCGCGATGGCAGAGGAGCCCGAGGTCGAGGAGATGCGCGCCAGCCCGCCGGCGGCCCGCATCGTCCGGCCCTACGCGCTGACCGCCGGACGGACCAAGGCCGTGGTCGACCTCCCGCTGGAGGCCACGCTGCGGCTCGACACCAGCGCCACACGACGGGCGTGGTCTGACGACGTCCAGGGAAAGATCGTGGCGGTCTGCGACCTCCGCTCGGTCGCCGAGGTCTCGGCCCTGGTCCAGCGCCCGATCGGAGTCGTGCGCGTCCTGCTCGGGGACCTGGTCCAGCAGGGGTACGTCAACGTCCAGGCGACGTTGACCGAGAACTCCACCGATGACGAACGCTTCGACCTGCTTGAAAGGACCCTCCGTGGACTCCGTGCTCTCTAACGCCGCCCCCGGCGTCAGCCGCACCGCCGCCTCGACCAAGATCGTCATCGCCGGCGGCTTCGGCGTCGGCAAGACGACCCTGGTCGGCTCCGTGTCGGAGATCGTGCCGCTGCGCACCGAGGCCCTGGTGACCAACGAGTCGGTGGGGGTCGACGACCTCGCCCAGACGCCCGCGAAGTCCACCACCACGGTGGCCATGGACTTCGGCCGCATCACCCTGGCCGAGGATCTCGTGCTGTACCTCTTCGGCACGCCGGGCCAGAAGCGCTTCTGGTTCATGTGGGACGACCTGGTGCGGGGCGCCATCGGCGCCATCGTGATCGTCGACACCGCCCGGCTCGACGCGGCGTTCGCTCCGCTGGACTACTTCGAGTCCAAGAACGTGCCGTTCATCGTGGCGGTCAACGAGTTCGAGGGTGGCCCGAAGTACCCCCTGCACGAGGTGGCAGAGGCCCTGGCGCTGCCCGACGACGTACCGCTGATCACGCTCGACGCTCGCAACCGCGACTCGGCCAAGCGTGCCCTGATCCGGATCACCGAGTTCGCGCTCACGCGACTCGCGAACCAGCAGCGCACCGCCTGACCCTCTCGACCTTCGACGCCTCCGGAGCTGCAGGCCCGGGGGCGTCGTTGCGTCCGTCGACTGGTGGGGGATGCGGTGCGGTGCGGTGCGCGTGACGGTTCCGTGCGGTGCGGTGCGGTGCGGTGCGCGTGACGGTTCATCACGCTGAGTGGTCGAACGGGAGCATGGCGTGCGGAGTTCCGCTGGCCCAGTGCGCATTCACCCACTCAGCGTGATGAACCGGCGCCGGATCGGACCGCCGGATCGCGGCGCGGGATCGGACCGCCGGATCGGACCGGCGCCGGATTGGACCGCCGGATCGGACCGCCGGACCGCACCGCCGGAGGGATGTCGCGAAGCCGCCCGCAGGCGGTGACCGCGTCAGTCGGCCAGCCGGCGTACCTCGTAGCGCCCCTCTGCGAAACCCTGACGCACGACCTTCTTGTCGAACTTGCCGACCGAGGTGCGCGGGACCGTGTCGACGAAGGCCCAGGCGTCCGGCAGCTGCCACTTGGCGAACGACGTGGCCAGGTGCTCACGCAGCTGCTCCGGAGTGACCGTGGCACCCTCGCGCACCACGACGGTCGCGAGCGGGCGCTCCTGCCACTTCTCGTCGGGGATCCCCACCACGGCGGCCTCCACGACGTCCGGGTGGCCCATCAGCGCGTTCTCCAGGTCGACCGAGGAGATCCACTCACCCCCGGACTTGATCACGTCCTTGGCCCGGTCCGTGAGGGTGATGTAGCCGAGCTCGTCGAGCGTGCCGACGTCGCCGGTGCGCAACCACCCGTCGTGGAACTTCTGGGCGGCCTCGCCGTCGTCGGGGTTGTAGTAGCTCGCGGTGACCCACGGCCCGCGCACCTCGAGCTCGCCGACCGAGGTGCCGTCCCAGGGACGAGCCGTGCCGTCGTCGCCGACGATGCGGCCCTCCACGCCGCACAGGAGTCGGCCCTGGGAGCCGCGGTAGTGCCACTGGTCCTCGCCCTCCACCCCGACCGGGACCAGACCCGCGGAGGCGACAGGGGAGGTCTCCGTCATGCCCCAGGCCTGACGGACGTAGAGCCCGTGGCGGTCCTGGAGACCCTGCTGGAGCGACACCGGGACGGCCGAGCCGCCGCACAGGATCAGCCGCAGCGAGTCGAGGCGTACGCCGTCGTGTCCGTCGAGGTAGGACAGCACGTCGTTCCACACCGTCGGTACGGCGCCCGAGACGGTCGGCCGGCTCTCCTGGATGAAGCGCACCAGCGGCTCGGCCTGGAGGAACCGGTCGGGCATGCACAGGGAGGCGCCGGTCATGATCGCGGCGTAGGCCAGGCCCCAGGCGTTGGCGTGGAACATCGGCACGATCGGGAGCACCCGGTCGTGGAAGTCGAGGCCGGCCGCGTTGCCGGTGCTCACCGCCTGGGAGTGCAGCCACGCCGACCGATGGCTGTAGACGACTCCCTTGGGGTTGCCGGTGGTTCCGCTGGTGTAGCACATGGCCGCCGCATCGCGCTCGTCCATCTCCGGCCAGTCGAAGGTGTCCGGGCGCCCGGCGAGCGTGTCCTCGTAGAGCAGGACCTCCTTGCCCGACGCTCGCAGCGCGTCGAGGTCGGCGTCGGCCGCCGACGGGCCGGCCACGAGCACGTGCGTGACGGTGTCCAGATGGGGGAGCTGCTGGGCGAGCAAGGGGACCAGGGTGTCGTCGACGATCACCACCCGGTCCTCGGCGTGGTTGGCGATGTAGACGAGCTGCTCGGGGAACAGCCTGATGTTGAGCGTGTGCAGCACCGCCCCCATCGAGGGGATCGCGAGGTAGGCCTCGAGGTGCTCGACGTTGTTCCACATGAACGTCGCGACCCGCTGGTCGGCGTCGATCCCCAGGTCGCGTAGGGCGTGGGCGAGCCGGGCCGCACGACCGCCCACCTCGGCGTACGTGCGCTGTCGGGTGCCGTCGACGGTCGCGGTGACCACCTCGGAGTCACCATGGACCGCGGTGCCGTGCCGGAGCACGGATCCGATCGTGAGCTGGGCGTCCTGCATGGTGCTCCGCAACGGGGTCTCCTCGCATCGGCGGGCGTGACCCCTTCATCTTGCACCTTCCTATGCTGTCGGCGTGACCGTCGCCCTCCGCCTCCTCAGCGAGGTCTCCTACGACGGCGCTGCGATCCCCGGTGGGCGCTCGGCCGACCTGCTCGCGGCCCTGGCCGCGTCGCCCGGCGGGGTGTCCGATGCACGCCTGCTCGCGGAGGTCTGGTCCGGCTCGTCCCCGAGCCCCAAGGCGCTGCAGGTGCAGGTCTCACGGGTGCGGGCTCAGTGCGGGGCAGGCATCGTCGAGCGGTACGACGGGGGGTACCGCCTGGGGCTGGCCGACGACGAGGTCGACCTCTGGCTGGCGCGGTCGCGCGCCGAGGAGGCACGTGCTGCCCTGGCCGTCGACCCGCGGCAGGCGCTCGAGCTGGCGCGAGAGACCGACGACCTGCTCGGGGGTCTGCAGATGCCGGTCGGCGACGGCCCGCTCGCGGACGTACGCCGACGTGCGGGGCGCCTGCAGGTCCCGGTGGCGCGGACCATCGCCCTCGCGCTCGCCCGCTCGGGCCGCGACCGGGAGGCGATGCCTGTGCTGGAGCAGGCCCACGTGCACGACGCGGACGACGTGGAGGTGCTCGAGGCCCTGCTGCGCAGCGAGGCCGTCGCAGCGGGCGCGCCCGTGGCGCTCACGAGGTACGACGCGTACCGTCGCGACCTGGCGGACCGGCTCGGAGTGGATCCCGATCCCGCCCTCCAGCGCGTCCACCGCGAGCTGCTGGCCGCCGACGACCCGGTGCGCAGCGGTGTGCGGTTCGACGCGGACGAGCTGCTGGGTCGGGCGGCAGACCTGGAGGGACTTCGCGCCCTGGTCCGGGCGGGACGGCTCACCACGATCCTCGGCCCCGGTGGCCTGGGGAAGACCCGGGTCGCGCACGTCCTCGCCCGCGAGGCCACGCAGCCCCGCGTCCACTTCGTCGAGCTGGTCGGCATCTCGTCCTCGGCCGACGTCGTCTCCGAGGTGGGCTCGGCGCTCGGCGTGCGGAACTCGGTCACCGGGCGCAACGCCCTGACTCCCGCGCAGCAGGCCGACGTCCGCGCCCGGATCGCCCAGGAGCTCGACTCAGTCCCGACCTTGCTGGTGCTCGACAACTGCGAGCACGTGCTCGACGCGGTGGCGTCGCTGGTCGCGTTCCTGCTGGTGACCACGCGTGACCTGCGGGTGGTGACGACGAGCCGGGCGCCGCTCGGCATCGCGGCCGAGCGGCTCTTCCCGTTGAGCCAGCTCGCCCCCGCCGACGGGGCCGAGCTGTTCCGGCGCCGGGCACGCGCCGTACGCCCCGACGCCGAGCTGCCCGGGGGCGTGGTGGACGAGATCGTGGCGCGGCTGGACGGCCTGCCGCTGGCGGTCGAGCTCGCGGCCGCGCGGGTGCGCACGATGTCGGTCGACGAGGTGCGGCAGGCGCTCCACGACCGCTTCGCGCTGCTGCGGGGCCGCGACCGGTCGGCGCCGGCGCGCCACCAGACCCTGACCGCCGTGATCGCCTGGTCGTGGGACCTGCTCGCCGCCGAGGAGCAGCGGGCGCTGGCCTGGCTCTCGGTGTTCCAGGACGGGTTCGCCCTCTCCGGGGCGGCCGGGCTGCTGGGTCTCGAGGGCGGCGCTCGGGTCGAGGCCCTCGTGGACCAGTCGCTGGTCGGTGTCGTCGAGCAGCTGGGCGTCACGCGCTACCGCATGCTCGAGACCGTCCGCGAGTTCGGCGGGCTGCGGCTGTCCGACCTGGGGGAGTCCGAGGCGGCGCGCGAGGCGCTGACGCGCTGGGCGGTCGAGCTGTCCGACGAGGTCGGACCCCACCTGTTCGACCGCGGTCAGGTCGATGCCGTGACGGTCCTCGATCCGGAGGAGGCCAACCTCGCGGACGTCCTGCGGCGGCTGCTGATGGGCGGCGACGCGACGCGGGCCGTGCGGCTGCTGGCGACCCTGGGCGGACTGTGGTCGGTGACCGGCAACTTCCCGCGGTTCCTGGCGATGGCCGACCTCGCCGAGCAGGTGCTGACCAGCTGGGAGCCTCCGCCCGAGCTCGAGGAGGTCACCACCGACGCGGTGGCGCTGCTGCTGGTCCACCTGGGGTTCATGCGGCCGGACGGTGTCGCGGACCTGGTCTCGGTGCTCCGCAGCCTCCCCGACCCGACGCGGCCCTGGAGCCGGATCGTCCGGGCGATGTTCGTCGACGTCGACGACTCGGGCGACCGTCGCAAGGCCGTGCTCGGACTCACCGACGATCCCGATCGTCGTACGGCGGCCATGGCCTGGCAGTGGGCCGCGATCCTCGCGGAGAACGAGGGTGCGCTCGCCGAGGCGGGGGAGTACCTCACGCGGGCGCTCGCCCTCGTCGACGAGGACACGACCGAGTGGGAGGTCGCCTCGCTCAACGCCCAGGCGGCGACCCGCGCCCTCAACGACGAGGACCCGACCCTTGCCGAGCAGTACGCGCGTACCGCCATCCCGATGCTCGACCGGATCCACTCCCATGACGACGCCGCGAGCCTGCGCGCGGCCCTGGCGCTGTCGGCCCTGCGCCGCGGGGAGATCGACGAGACGGAGCGCCTGCTGACCGAGATCGGTGAGGTCAACGCGTCCGACCTGACCGCCGACTTGGCCACCTCGCAGGTGCGAGCCGAGCTGTTGCTGGTGCGTGACGACGTGGCCGGAGCCCTGGCGGCGTTCGACCGCTGCCTCCACGTGACCCGGGGTTGGGGGTTCGGCGGGTCCGCCAGCAGCGGCCTCGAGCCGTGGAGCCTGATCGCGCTCGCGACGGACCTGGCCGCCCACGGCCGCTTCGGCGAGACCCCGGCCCAGGTAGCCAGAGGTGCCGAGCTCGCCCGCGAGACGCGCGACATCCTCTCCCGGTTCGAGACCGTGATCGACGCGGCCATCGACTATCCGGTGACCGGGATGTCGTTCGCTGCCCTCGGGCAGTGGGTACTGCTGCGTGAGTACCCCGCCGACCCGGAGCCCGCCGTACGACTGCTCTGTCTCGCCGAGCGCTTCGGCTACAACCGCTGGTTCCCCGCCATGACGTGGGGGCCGGTGGTCGAGATGGCGAACGCCGCAGCTCCCGGTCTGCTGGACACCATCCTCGCGGAGTACGGCGACCGGCTGGGCCGGGAGCTGCGGGCCGAGGCCGAGCGGGTGCTCGCCGGCCCGGTGATCACATCTTCCGGCTGAACCTCCGCACGGACAGCGGCGCGAACACCGCGACGATGACGGCGAAGCCGAGCAGCGCCCAGCCGAGGTCGGCGTTCACGGTGCCGTGGTTGGCCAGCCCGCGCATCGCCGAGATCACGTGCGAGACCGGGTTGACGTTGGCGAAGGCCTCGAGCCAGCCGGGCATGGTCCTGGTCGGGACGAACGCGTTGGACAGGAACGTCAGCGGGAACATCACCATCAGCGAGATGCCCTGCACCCCCTGGGCGCTGCGTCCGACGGTGCCGAACCAGGTGAAGATCCAGGCGAGCGACCAGCCGGCGACGACGCCGAGCAGCACGGCGCCCACGACGCCGAGCACGCCCCCACCCGGCCGGTAGCCCATCGCGATGCCCGTCGCGAAGGTGAGGGTCCCGGCGATCGCGTAGCGCAGCAGGTCGGCGACCATCGGCCCGGCCAGGGGCGCGATCCGGGCGATGGGGAGCACCTTGAAGCGGTCGAAGACCCCCTTGTCCATGTCCTCGCGGAGCTGGACGCCGGTGGCCACGCACGCGGTCATCACGGTCTGGCCGACGAGCCCCGGGATGATCGTGGGCAGATAGCCGCCCACGCTCCCCGACACGGCCCCGCCGAAGATGCCGGCGAACATCGCGGTGAACAGAAGCGGCTGGATCGTGACGTCGAACATCTGCTCGAAGTTCCGGCGCATCTTCATCGTGGCGCGCCAGGCCAGGGTCATCGTCTGGGCGACGGTGGCCCGCAGGCCGACGTGTGCCGAGAGGCCCTCGGCGGGGTCGCGCAGGGCGGTGGTCAGGGCGGTCATCGCACGGCCTCCATCTGGTGGGTCGGGTCGGGGGTCGGGTCCTCGGTCCCGCCGGCGTCATGGCCGGTGAGGGCCAAGAAGACCTCGTCGAGGGACGGCTTCTGCACGTTCACCGCATCGATGGCGATCCCGCGCTCGCGCAGGGTCACCAGCACGTCAACGGCCTGCTCGCTGCGCTGTAGCGGGACCGACAGTCGGCGTACCTCGGGCGAGAGGGACGGTCGCTCGCCGACGATGCGAGCCGTGATCTCGGCGGCCGCCTCGTTCTGCTCGGCGTCGACCAGGTCGAGGGTCAGGGTGGAGCGGCCGATCGAGGTCTTGAGCTCGTCGGACGTGCCCTCCGCGACCTTCACCCCACGGTCGATCACCGCGATCCGGTCCGCGAGCTGGTCGGCCTCGTCGAGGTACTGCGTGGTCAGCAGCACCGTGCAGCCGTTCGTGACCAGGTTGCGGATGGTCTCCCACATCTGGCCGCGCGTGCGCGGGTCGAGCCCGGTGGTCGGCTCGTCGAGGAAGATCAGCGGCGGCCGGGTGATCAGGCTGGCCGCCAGGTCGAGGCGCCGCCGCATGCCGCCGGAGAAGGCCGAGATCGGCTTGTTCGCCGCCTCCGTGAGGTCGAACTGCTCCAGCAGCGTGGCTGCGGTCGCCCGGGCGGTGGGCTTGCCGACCCCCTGCAGTCGCGCGAACAGCATCAGGTTCTCGGTGGCCGTGAGGTTCTCGTCGACGGAGGCGTACTGGCCCGTGACGCCGAGCAGCTGGCGTACGACGTGTGGCTGCTTGCGGACGTCGTGGCCGAAGACCTCGGCACGGCCCCCGTCGATCGGCAGCAGCGTGGCCAGCATCTTCAGCATCGTGGTCTTGCCGGCGCCGTTGGGACCCAGGACGCCGAAGACCTGTCCGCGCCGTACCTCCAGGTCGACGTGGTCGACGGCTCGCTGCTCCCCGAAGTTCTTGACCAGGCCCTCGGCCCGGACTGCGAGTGTGGTGTCGTTCATGGCGCCAGTGTGCGCAGCGCCGGTTACACCGCGGTTTCACCGGGCCCGCGCGCGACCTACACGGAAGCCTCCTACAGCTCGTCGGGCGCCGACCCGTGGACGAGAAGGCCCGCGGTCGGATCGAACGTGACGCCCGCTTCCAGCGACGGCCTGCCCGCAGCTCCCAGGCGGGTTGTCGTGCCGTTGTCAGGCACTCATCTGCCGATGAGCGTGCGAGCATGAGTGTTCGAATGCTGCCCGAGGGGGACGGGATGACCGAGTCTGAACGGCGTGCGGCAGTCAGTTCCCTCATCGCGGACTTCGGCATGTGGGCAATCGGCGACGACTACGATCTCGGCCGCGCTGTGGAGCAAGCCGAACCTGAAGCGCTTGGTGCTCTTGTGGCGACGGTCAATGCTTTGCCTGACTCAGTTTGGGAGTGGCTCGCTGGACCGGACGAACACGCCGCAAATCCGACTGATGAATACCTCGCCACCAGCGAGATCACGTTCGCGGCCGACCTGGCGCGAGTCACACTGC
>Ga0070679_100002659_pt1 | contig 16264 bp, 13 predicted proteins | sample KBSC63BmetaG_FD_65652 | JGI IMG/M metagenome (GOLD analysis project Ga0070679, IMG submission 65652) | Corn rhizosphere microbial communities from Kellogg Biological Station, Michigan, USA - KBS C6-3B metaG | ecosystem: Host-associated > Plants > Roots > Rhizosphere | place: USA: Michigan... | reverse complement strand
CGCTGATTCGCCGGTGAGCATCGACTCCGTGACGGCGCTCTCGCCGTCAACGACAACGCCGTCGGCCGGAATGCTGCTGCCGGGTCGAATCAACACGATATCATCAGCGCGAAGCTGCTCGAGCCGTACGTCGTCGAGCGTTTCGCCACGAACACGCGTCGCCACGGAGGGCAGGAGCTTCGTCAGCTCCTTCAGTGCGCCACTCGCCTGCGCGATCGACCGCATCTCGATCCAGTGGCCAAGGACCATGATCGTGACGAGTGTTGCGAGCTCCCACCAGAGATCCATTCCGGGATAGCCGAGCGTGACCGCCAGACTGAAGACGCAGGAGACGGTGATCGCGAGCGCGATGAGCGTCATCATGCCCGGTAGCCGATCTTCGAGCTCTCGCTTCGCGCCGGCGATGAAGACCCACCCGCCATAGAAGAAGACGGCTACGCCGAAGATCGCGGGAATGAACCGCGCGCCAGGGAACGCTGGCGCGGTGTAGTGGAACCACCGCTGAATCATCGGCGCCCAGATGAGCGTCGGAATGCTCAGCGACAGCGTTCCCCAGAATTTCTGTCGGAACATCTGAACGTCGTGGCCAGCATGCTTGTCGTGGCCACCATGCTCGTCGCGGCCACCATGAGCGCCCTGGTCGTGCATCTCGTGATCGGCATGCGCCGCCATGTGATGACCCTGTGAATGCGTCATGCGAACGCCGGTGACCGCCTCGTCGAGCTCCATCGCATCTTCCATGACCGTTTGCTCATGTAGGCCGGCAAATGCGTTCGGTCGTCCAGGCGCGCGAATACCGCCTCCGCGCTCGCGTTGACGGTGTCAACTGCCTCGTCATGTTTCGGAAACATGGTACGCTCCTGGCAGTTCACTGCCGCGATCACCGCTGAGCAGCGCGGGAACCTCGGGCGATGAGCTCTCGGATGCGTCGTCCCCGGCACGAAGCGACAGAAGTTCGTGTTCCTTCCACAGCGAGTACAGAGCGGGAATCAGGACAAGCGTGAGGGCCGTGCTCGAAATCATGCCGCCCACCATCGGCGCGTCAATTCGCTTCATGACACTCGCACCGGTCTCGCTACCCCACAGAATCGGAAGCAGGCCAGCCATGATGGCCGTGACGGCCATCATTTTGGGCCGGATGCGTTCGACCGAAGGTCTCGCACCTGTGTGGACTCACATGCCATTATGCGGCATTCCGTGACCAAGGAGATGAAGGATCACGACCGCGACGAGCAGTAGCCCGAGCCCTGTGTAAAAAACGCGAACTCCGAGGGGGGTCGAACGTTGAATGGTGCCGCCGAGCCGGCGATCGAGCATCTCGTCAGCACCAATGGCCCAGGGTGTCATTCCCCACGGCTTGTAGATCGAAAGCGCTGTCACGAGGAGCAGGGCGGCGATCGCGAGCGCAGCATCGAACACGAGTTGGGTCCCGTTGCTTCCGATACCGGAGGTTCCCGGTGGAACCGCGGACAGCGCGCGCCTCGATGCGGCAGCCACCGCAGTGAATTGGTGAAGCAGCAGCAGCGCGGTCGCGCCCAGGGTAAGAATGAGCTTCGTCAACACCCAGTAGTAGCGACTGAGCCCCCAGTGCGTCACAACGGACTGAGCGATCCCGGTGATCGATGTCAACGCGCTGAGCGGGACGATGGCAGCAAGGCCGATCAGATTCATCGAGACATAGCATGCCTGTACGATGCGTTGATCGCCGCTGCGCAAGCCGATGATACTGAGCGCGAGGAAGGCGGCGACGGCACCCAGCCGCCCCACCGACGTCACGACGTGCGCGGTGAGATTGAGCTTTCGGATACGGGCGTTCATCGGCGGGCTCCCTTTGTCGGACGCGCCACAGCCGGCTTCGGTAGCGCGTCTTCGGCACGCATGAGCGTGATCTCGCGATAGAGCACCTCGGCGCTGCGCGACAGGAACTCGGAAATCGCTGAGAGCTGTGCAGCGTCGAAGCCGCTCAGCACATCGGCCACTGCTCCATGCACGCGTTTGAACGTGCCATGGATCGCGTGTGACGCGTCGGTGATCGCGGTCAACACTTGCTTGCGACCATCACTCGGATCGGGCGCTCGGCGCACGAAGCCGGCGTCTTCCAACCGAGCAACGACGCCGGTCACCGCTCCGGTAGTCAGTCCCGTGAGCGCCGCGAGCTCGCTTCCGCTCATCGCTCCGTGCTCTCGCAGCAGATCGAAGCACTTGAGATCGGTCGGGCCGAGGCCGAGGCGCTCGGCCAGCGAATGATGGAACAGAACGGCCGCGGTCGTGTGGCGGCGGATGAGGTGACCCGCGATCTTCGCGATCTCGTCCTGACGGCTGCTGCGGCGCCGAACCATTTCTCGCTTCCGTATTCGCTTAGCTACTAAGCGAATACGGAAGCCGACTCGTGTCAAGGCATGTGTGCGCGTTCATGGTCGACATCGACGTGTCGAGCCGCTCTGGCTCTCGAGCACGGAAGTGCTGTACCGGAGCGGCGTGTCGTGGTATGTGTCGCGTGTCGAAGTGAATCATTTACGCGCATGGTCCCGAGCAGGGATCCGCGCGCTCGCTCCGCGTGGTGCCGACCTGGGTGCGGCGAATGGAGGTGGCGGTGGACAGCGTCAACAACCGATAGGCGGCGGCGATGAAAGACCGTCTCTCTGAAGTCACCGATGATCCGGCTCGAAAAGCTCGATGGGATTGCCGTCCGGGTCCTCGATCTGAATCTGTCTGCCGCCAGGACCTTTCTCCAGCGCATTCCGAAAGTGGGCACCGCGTCGCGTGAGCTCGGCGATGCACGCTGACAAATCTCGCACCTGCAGCACGACGCGATTCCACCCACCCGGCTCCTGGGAGCTGCCGTCGGCCAGCGGTCGGGAGCCAGATGCGCCGGGGCCGCTGAGGATCAACTTCAGGTTGCCGACCGACACCTGTCCGAATGCCGGCATGAACTGTTGATCGAGTTTGAAGCCCAGCACCGAGGTGTAGAACTCGATGGAGCGATGCACGTCCTTCACCTGGTAGCGTACACCCCACAAGCCCTCGACAACGTTCGTCGGATGCTCCGTGAGCTGATCGCGTTCGTCATTGGTGTTCTTTTCCGTAGCCACCGATCTCTCCTTCCGATTATCAGGTCGACTAGGCTGGACTCATCCGGCTCCAGACGGCCGCAAGCGCTGGCCGCGGCAAAGCAACGAGTCCGGGAGCTCTTCGGCGAGCTGTTCGAGCCGGGGCACGGCAAGCACTCGGCGAACGCTCCGACAGAGGCCAGATCGCGCACTCCGCGAGCTACGGGTCTCAAGCGTAGGCGAACAACGTCATGAAGCCGAAGTCCATGTGTAATTGCTGATGACAGTGGAATAGCGTGAGCCCGGGATTGTCGGCGACGAAATCGATCGACAACTCCTGGTATCCTCCGAGCATCACGACGTCTTTCATCACACCGGACGTCGGCCGCCTCATGATGCTGGACAGCTCGAACGTGTGACGATGAAGGTGAATCGGGTGGAGATCGTCGCTCTCGTTCCGCACGTGAATCCGGTAGCGGCGGCCCTCCCTGAGATGGAACGCCGGTGTGGCGGGTGAGGACTTCATCGGATATGCAACGCCATTGATCGTCCATCGGTTGAATCCGTCCACGGCGGCGTTGTCCTTCGCGAATACCATCTCGAACGTTTCGTCGGGGCGCGCGGGCGCAGCGCCGGACTTGCCGAATGCCGTGTAGTCCCAGCGAAATTTCGGCGGTGCGACCCACTGCGGCTTGTTTTTATGATTTGCATATTCGACGACGACGCCCATGCCGTGACGGCGGTCATCGTCGGCGGTATCACCCATGATCCAGACGCCCGGGTGGTTCATCTCCACGATTGCCGACACGCGTTCAGCGGTGCCGAGCCAGAGCACCGGAACAATTGTCGGCGTTGGGACCGGGTTGCCGTCGAGCGCGACGACACGGAACTGGTGCCCTGGTAACGCCAGGCTGCGGATTTCAGTGGCGCTCCCGTTCAGGACGTGAAAGAGCACGCGTTCGCCCTGCTTCACGCGAACCGGTTCACCGTGTCCCAACATGCGACCGTTGATCGTGAACGTGTCGTAGCCGACTTCATAGCCCTTGGGCATTCCTTTGGCGAGCGACGCGTTCATCGCCGCCTCGCCCTTTGCCTCGAGTGCCGGCACGTCCGTCGTCGGCGTGAGCACGTCCTGCGGCATGTCGCCGCCACGGCTGAACGTCGGCCCGAACTCCTTCAGGACGAGGAACACCTCGCGATCGTAGGCGCCAGGCTCGTGCGTCGGCTCGATGTAGACGTGGCCGACCTGTCCGCTGTACATGCCGGCCGACAGATCCGCGCCCGCGCGGTTGTGAGTGTGGAAGAAGCGGTACCCAGCCGGCTTCGGCACGAACGAAATGCGCCGCGACCCGTGCGCCGGAATGAACGGCGTTCCTTCTTCCGCGGCGCCGTCCACGTCCGTGGAGACGGACTGGCCGTGCCAGTGCAATTGCTCCGGCGTATCGGTGTCGTTCTCCAGGTCGACCGTCACGCGCTGCCCCTCTTTGAATCGGAGCAGCGGGCCCGGGAACTGGCCGTTGTATGCGATCATGGAAATGAACTTTCCCGGCGCGACCTCGACGGGCGTCGCAGAAATCTTGATGGTGTAGTCCGCGGGCTCCGGCGTCCGCCAATTTGGGATCTCTCGAGATAATCCAAGCGCATCGTTGTCGCCGGTGAGCGGATGAACCAGCGCCGTGCCCGCCACCAATCCGGCCCGCCTGAAGAAGTCACGCCGCGACACGCTCATTGTGCTCGCCCTGTCGGTTGGAAGGTCCCCGAGTGTCGCAAGGTCCGTGCGGTTGCGGCCCACGACGCGAGTCGTAAGCTATATCGCCATTCGATAACGGACGTGGATAGTTCGCGCGCCACGTGCCGACGTCGGCCTTGCCCCCGCCCCAAGGCCGTGTGGCTGCCTCCTCTCGACGCCCAAGCGATTCTGCCCAGGAGTTACGAGTGAATCTCGTCCGACTCGCGCTGCGACGGCCGGTCACAATCGTCATCGCGGTGGTGTCCATGCTGCTTGCCGCCACGCTCGCGATCGTCCGCATGCCGCGCGACATCTTCCCGACGCTCGGCATCCCGACCATCTACGTCGCGCAGCCGTACGGCGGCATGGACCCGGCGCAGATGGAAGGTTTTCTCACCTACTATTACGAATATCACTTTCTGTATATCACCGGCATCGAGCACGTCGAGTCGAAGTCGATCCAGGGCGCCGCGATCATCAAGCTGCAGTTCTATCCGGGCACCGACATGTCGCAGGCGATGTCGGAAGTGGTGTCCTACGTGAACCGTGCGCGCGCGTTCATGCCGCCGGGAACGGTGCCGCCATTCGTCACGCGCTTCGACGCCGGGAACGTCCCGGTCGGCGATCTCGTGTTCTCGAGCACGACACGCACGGTGGGCGAGCTGCAGGACGCCGCGCTCAATCGCGTGCGCCCACTCTTCGCCACGCTGCCCGGCGTCTCCGCACCGCCGCCGTTCGGCGGAGGCGCGCGCTCCATCGTGATCAACCTGCTGCCGGACCGGCTGCGCGCGCTCAACATGTCGCCCGATGAAGTGGTCTCGTCGGTCACCGCGGCGAACCTCATCAGCCCATCGGGCAACATGCCGCTCGGGGACAGCTACCCGATGGTGCCGCTCAACGCCACGGTCAAGAACATTCAGGATCTCGCCGCCGTGCCGATTCGCACCGGCGTGTATCCCACGGTATTCCTGCGCGATGTCGCGACCGTGACCGATGGATCAGACATCGTGACGAGCTACGCGCTCGTGAACGGACGCCGAACGGTCTACATCCCGGTCACCAAGCGCTCCGACGCATCGACGCTGACCGTCGTCAATCTCGTGAAGCAGAACCTGCCGCGGTTTCAAGCCGCGCTGCCGCCCGACGTGAAGGTGAGCTACGACTTCGATCAATCGGGCTACGTCACTGGCGCGATCAGCGGACTCACACTCGAAGCCGCGCTGGGCGCCCTGCTCACCGGCGTCATGGTGCTGCTCTTTCTGCGCGATTGGAAGAGCGCGCTCATCGTCGTCGTTACAATTCCGGTCTCGCTGCTCGGATCGCTCGTCGCGCTCTGGCTCACCGGTCAGACGGTGAACCTGATGACGCTGGGCGGTCTCTCGCTCGCCGTCGGTGTGCTCGTCGACATGTCCACCGTGGCGATTGAGAACATTCATACGCACCTGGCGCAAGGAAAGAGCATTAACCGGGCGGTCGCCGACTCGGGGCGCGAAGTGGCGCTTCCGCTGCTCATCGCGATGCTGTGCGTGCTCGCCGTATTCGTGCCGTCGTTCTTCATGCAGGGCGCGGCGCGCGCGCTCTTCGTGCCACTCGCTCTCGCTGTCGGCTTCGCAATGGCGGTGTCGTTTGTGCTGGCCAACACCCTCGTTCCCATCCTCTCGGCGTGGTGGATTCGTGCGCATCCGGCAGATGGCCGGCACAGCGCCGGGCCTTCGGCCTTTGCGCGTTTTCAAGACCGCTGCGACGCCGTCGTCGCGCGGCTCCTCCACCAGTCCGCATTCGTCGTCGCCGGATATGTGCTCATCACAGGCGCGTTGATCGTTGCACTCGGCATCGGCCTGGGTACGGACATCTTTCCAAAGGTGGACGCCGGGCAACTGCAGGTGCGGCTGCGCGCGCCGGCGGGTACTCGCATCGACGGCACCGAGCAGGTTGCGCTGCATACGCTCGATCTGATCTCGCAGATAGTCGGCCCGAAGAACGTCGACGTCACGCTCGGCTTCGTCGGTGTCCATGGATCGGCCTATCCGATCAACTTCATCTATCTCTGGAACGGCGGTCCCGAAGAAGCCGTGTTGCAGGTGCAGCTCAAGCACGGCACGCCCGTGAACATGGACGCGCTCAAGGAGCGATTGCGCACGCGATTCGCCGCCGACATGCCGGACGTCGAATACTCGTTCGAGCCGGCGGACATCGTCAGCCGCATCATGAGCTTCGGCTCGGCCACTCCCGTCGAAGTCGCGGTGAGCGGATCCGACCTCACGGCGGTCACGGAGTTCGCGCAACGCGTGCGAGCTTCCATGGCTGGCATTCCATCGCTCCGTGACGTGCAGTTCGCGCAGTCACTCTCGTATCCCACGGTCGACGTGCAGGTCGACCGGCAGAGGGCCGGTCTCGAAGGCGTGCGTATGTCCGACGTATCGCGCTCCCTGGTCACGGCAACATCGTCGAGCCGGTTTGTCGTCCCGAACTATTGGGCGGATCCGAACAGCGGCGTCGCGTACCAGATCCAGGTGCAGATGCCGCAGGCCGTCATGGACTCGATCGAACAGGTGCGCAATCTCCCGATCAACGCCGGCGGTCGCAGCGTATTGCTCCGGAACATCGCGTCAGTTGAACAGGGCACGACGGTCGGCCAGTATCAGCGCTATAACATGCAACGCATGCTCGCCGTCACTGCGAATGTCGCGCGCACCGACCTTGGCAGCGCGGCGTCCGCGATTTGATCGCAACCTCGCATCGTTGGGGAAGCCGCCCGCGGGAGTCAACGTCGCCGTGCGCGGACAGATTGCGCCGATGCGTGAGATTCTCGCAGGCCTACGCGGCGGTCTCCTCCTCGCGGTGGTCGCGATCCTCCTCTTGTTGGCCGCCAACTACCAGTCCTTCCGCCTCGCCGTGGTCGTCGTGGCCACGACGCCCGCGGTGCTCGCCGGCGTCGTGATTGCGCTTCGCGCTACTGGGACGACGCTCAACATCCAGTCGTTCATGGGCGCGATCATGGCGATCGGGGTCGCTGTCGCGAACGCCGTGCTCCTCGTGACCTTCGCCGAGCGAAGCCGGCGAGGCGGCGCGTCATCGACTGACGCGGCACGAGATGCCGCGCGCACGCGGCTTCGCCCCATTCTCATGACGAGTCTCGCCATGATCGCCGGCATGCTGCCCATGGCACTCGGATTCGGAGAAGCGGGGCCGCAGGCCGCCCCACTCGGACGGGCCGTGATTGGAGGTCTAGCCCTCGCCACCATCGCAACGCTCTTCGTGCTCCCGGGTGTGTTCGCCTTAGTCCAATCAGGCGCGTCGCGACAGTCGGCATCGCTCGATCCTGACGACGCCGAGACCCAGGCATTCGCCGTGGCTCAGTGATGAACGAAACGCGAGCGATCCCTCAACCTTTTCCTCGAATGCGCTGCCCTTTACTCGTTGCGCGCGCGCGTCTCATGGCCGGGCTGGTGCTCATCTCCAGCATCGCCGCCTGCGTCGATTCCGCACCGGCCTCCCAGCTCCCGCCGACCGCGGCACCGGTACCCGTGAAGACGGTCACGCCAACGCATGGCGCGATCAGCCGGCACATCACCCTGCCCTCCTTCCGCATCCTGCCGTATCAGGGCGCAACGGTCTACGCGAAGGTGCCTGGCTATCTCAAGACCATCACCGTCGACAAGGGCGACTTCGTCAAGCGCGGGCAGTTGCTCGCGGAGCTTGAGGTGCCCGAGCTCCAAGCCGACGAGGCAGAGTTCAAGGCCGAAGCCGATGTCGCGCGCACTAACTATGAGCGGATGGCGCAAGCGCAGAAGAGCTCACCCGACCTCGTGGTTCCACAACAAGTCGATGACCTGCGCGGCAAAGCGGAAATCGCCGAGGCCAAGCTGCAGTGCACGCGCGCCCTGCTCCAATTCGCGAAGATCACCGCACCTTTCTCCGGCGTCATCACGGCGCGGTACGTCGATCAAGGCGCGTTCATCCCCGCCGCGACGGCAGGCAGCACGCCGCAGGGTGCAGCGCTGGTGATGCTGATGGACGTGAGCCGGCTCCGTGTACAGGTGTCCGTGCCTGAAGCTGAGGTGCCGCTCATTCGTGTTGGTCTGCCCGTGACGCTCACGCTGGATGAGTTCCCGGGGCGCACGTTCCGCGGTACCGTGTCACGATTCTCGCACGCGCTGGACGAAAGCACCAAGACGATGCTCACCGAGATCGATCTCGACAACGCATCGGGCTCCCTGCGACCCGGGATGTACGCGAACGTCGAGTTCGAGATGCAGAGAAAGACGACTGCACTGCTCGTTCCGAGCGATGCGGTCTCGTTCGAGAAGGCCGGCACGTTCGAGAAGGCCGGCACGTTCGTCTACGTCGTCGCCAATGGCCTGGTGCACAAGACGCCGGTGAAGATCGGATTCCGAGATGGCGCGAACGTCGAGATCGCGAGCGGGATTCCCGAGAGTGTCGCGCTCGCACGCCTCGGAAAGCAGCCGCTCATCGACGGCCAATCCGTCCGGCCGACCAAGTCATGAATCCACGCACGATGGTTTCGCACTGGAGTCCGTCAGCGATCGCCGCGCTGTGTGTCGCGCTCGCAGTTCGCGCTGGAGCGCAAACGAGTCCGCAGAGCTATCCAATCGACTTGCCGACCGCGCAGCGCCTGGCAAACGCGCAGAATCTCGACGTCCAGATCGCCCGCGAGTCCGTGCGGCAGGCCGAAGCGCAGCGAACGAGCGCCGTCGAACAGTTTCTTCCGTGGGTGTCGCCAGGCGTCGGCTATCATCGGCGCGATGGCGTTGCACAGGCATCTCCGTCCGGCATCATCGGCAACGCGGCGTATCAGAGCTATCCGCCCGGCGGATCGGTGATCGCTCAAGTCGCGATCGGCGATGCGTATTTCAATTCACTCGCGGCGCGACGTCTCGTCGCCGCATCCCAGGAAGGGCTGGAAGCGCAGCAGCAAAACGCCGTGCTGCTCGCTTCGCAAGGATATTTCGAGCTCTTGAAATCGAAGGCACTCGTCGACGTCCTGCAGAGCGCCATCGCGATCTCGCAGAACTATCAGAATCAGTAACACAACGCGGTCGCTGCCGGGATCGCCTTCCGTGGCGATGAGCTTCGGGTGCAGTCCCAGACGGAACACTACCAGATGCTGCTGCGCGATGCCGTCGCTCAACAACGCTTGGCAGCCGTCGATCTGGTTCGCGTGCTGCACCTCGATCCGAACGTCGATCTTGCGCCACGTGATTCCGATCTCGTTCCGGTCACCGTTGTGGACACCTCGGCGTCGGCGGATTCGCTGGTTGCGCGAGCGATTCGCGCACGACCCGAGCTTCGCCGGGCAGCGGCGGTGATCGACGCTTCCGCGGCGTCGCGTCGTGGCGCCGTCTACGGGGCGCTGATCCCGGCAGTCGGCGTTCAAGGCTTCGCCGGTGCGCTCGGTGGTGGCCCGGACAGCGGACGCTCGCGTGTCGCAGGCATGGGGGATTACACTGTCAGCATCGGCTGGCGATTGGGGCCGGGCGGGCTGTTCGATCAGGGTCGAATCAACGCCGCGAGCGCGCAGCTCTCGACCGCGAAGCTCAACCAGCAGAAGCTCAAGGAGGGCATCTCCGCTGAGGTGCTACAGGCAGTGGCCCGAGTTCGCGCGTATGGCGGTGAGATCGGGCTCGCCGAGCGCACGCTGGCGAGCGCGCAGGAAACGTTGCGACTCACCGAGGCGCGCCGGCAGTTCGGCGTCGGCGCTGTGCTGGAGGACATTCAAGCGCAGCAAGCACTCACTCAAGCGCGGTCGGATTACGTGAACGCGATCGCACAGTTCAACAAGGCGCAATACGCCTTGGCAGCGGCGCTCGGCGAGCGCACTCGGTGAATCGCAAGATTGCGGGCGCGGACGTGCGCCGCGCTGGCGCGTCGGCGGCATTCGCCTTCGTGTTCACGATGGGCATCGTGAATCTGTTCGGCGACACGACGTACGAAGGCGGCGCTGCGATCAATGGCCAATTCCTCGGCTCACTCGGTGCGAGCGCGGCGGCGATCAGCATCATCGCCGGCGCCGGCGAATTTCTCGGTTACGCGCTTCGGTCCGTCGCGGGATGGACTGCCGACAGGACCGGGAAGTATTGGCCCGTCACGATCGTCGGATTTGCCATCAATCTCTTCGCCGTACCGGCGATGGCGCTCGCCGGCAGTTGGCAGGTTGCGGGACTGCTGATTTTCGCGGAGCGCACGGGCCGCGCAATCCGAAAGCCCACGGTCGAAGCCATGCTCTCGTACTCGACCGGCACACTCGGCACAGGGTGGGTGTACGCGCTCAACACGGCACTCGATGAAACTGGCGCGACGATCGGTCCGTTGCTCATCGCGTTCGCGATGTACCGCCACGCGAGCTACCGCACCAGCTATTCGTTATTGCTCATCTCAGCGGTGCTGGCGTTCATCGCGCTCATCGTGGCGCGCATGATTTTCCCCGTACCATCGAAGCTCGAACAGGGCGCGCCAACGGCGAAGGCCGAGCGCTTCACACCGGCGTTCTGGATCTACATGGTGGGTGCGGCCTGCTTCGGCGCCGGGTTGATGAGCTTCGAGTTCATCGCGTTTCACCTGGCGAGTCATCGCACGGCGGGCGCCCACTGGATTCCGGTGTTGCTGGGCATCTCGACGGGGTTTGGCGTGCTGGCGAACCTGGTGCTTGGACGGCTGTACGATCGCAATGCAATCGGCACCGTCGTCGGCGCCGTGTTCGTGAGTGCGCTCTTCTCGCCGTTGGTGTTCCTTGGCGGCTTCGGTGTCGCACTCGCCGGGATGCTGCTGTGGGGAATCGGGTACGCCGTGCAGGACACGCTGTTCAAGGCCGTCGTCGCCGACCGCCTGCCTGAAGGACGCCGCAACTTCGCGTTCGGCATCTTCTACACGGGCTACGGCGTGGGCTGGCTGATTGGAAGCGTCGCCGTCGGATTGCTGTACGACGTTTCAGTGGTGGCCGTCATTGCGTTCTCGATGGTGGTGCAGCTCGGGTCGATTCCCGTGTTCCTCTTGGCGCGCCACAAGGAGTCCACCGCGTGACCTCACGTCGGGGCCCGCGCGATGATGATTAGCGCTTTCTGAAGGCCGGTTGGAGGCGCTAGGATGTACGGCCCAAGCCTGTGCTTCGATCTTCCACGCGCCGTCGCGCTTCGCGAACGTGTACGCAAGGGTACCTGTCCGAACGACGGACTTCCCCTTGATCGTCACAGTCAGCGTCCCTGACACGACGGCATACGCCGACGCACCCTCGACATTCCAGAAACCCATCTCGTAGTCGAGGTGCTCGTGGCCCACGCCGAGATCTGCTCGCCATTTCGCGACATCGGCGAGCCAATTCGCCGGGGCGTTCGGGTTCAACCAGCCCGGACCCCGACGCGAGCCGCGTTCCAGAGGCCGGCGCTCACCGGATCGCGATGTTCTTCCAGAACCGATCGAGACTCTCGTCGCCGCCGAAGAGCGTCGTGAAGATCGGCGACTCGGCGAACAGAATCGCCCGCCCGGTCACCCGTCGGCGGCATCCACAGGAACATGTTGAAGTCGCGGTTGCCGGCCGGACGCGAAGCGCGATAGAATCGCCAGCAGTCCGGCAACCGCTTTGACCTGGTCCGCCTACCGCGAACTGGAGACGGTTCGACTGCATATGCATCTCACACAGCTCTTCGACGTATCTCTCCGCGGCCGAGCCGAAGACATTGGGCTCGAGTACGACGATAGCGATGGACGACTGAGAAGCCTGACGTTCGGCGAGATCGACGCCCGCGCAAGCCGGATGGCCCGCGAGCTCACAGCACGCGGACTCCGTCAGGGCGATCGTCTCTGCCTTCACATTGCTAATGGCGTCGAGTTCATCGATCTCTACCTGGCCTGCGTACGGCTTGGCGTGATTCTCGTCCCGATGAATGTGTTGTATCGAGAACGAGAACTCGCACACATCATCGCCAGCGCCGAGCCCGCAGCGATCGTCGCTTCGGCGAACGAGGTTGCCTATCCGGACGGCGTGCCCGTGTGGGGCCTCGAGAAGCTCAGCGAGGCTGCGATGCGACAACCGTCATTGCGCTCAAACATCATGCTGGACGGCAGTGCACCCGCCTTGATCGTCTACACATCGGGGACCACCGGCGTACCGAAGGGGGCCGTGCTCTCGCACGACGCACTAGCGGTGAACGCGATGACCCTCGTCGCGATCTGGAAGATCACGGCTGCAGACAGATATCTCGCCATGCTACCGCTGTTCCATTTGCATGGTCTCGGCAACGGTCTTCACTCGTGGCTGATCGCCGGCTGCCGCCTGCGCCTGCTCACCCGGTTCGATCAACGCACCACGCCTGGAATAATGGCGGAGTTTCGGCCGACGCTCGTTCTTGGGGTGCCGACCATCTACGTGCGTTTGCTCGATCCCGAGGTCGTGAACCCCGCTCTCGCCGGCGAGATTGCTACATATGTCCGACTCTTCGTCAGCGGATCGGCACCGCTTCCCAGTCATCTCCACGAGGCGTTTCGGGCGCGATACGGGCAGGCGATTCTCGAACGGTATGGAATGACGGAAACGCTGATCATCGCGAGCAATCTGTACGCGGACGATCGTCGTGCCGGGTCGGTCGGCGTCCCGCTGCCTGGCGTCTCGGTCCGCGTAACCGACGAACAAGGGCGGGTGTTGGGCGATGCTGAAGTTGGTGAGCTCGAGGTGCGGTCGCCGTCCCTTTTCTCGGGATACTGGCGCGACGCGCGTGCGACAGCCGACGCGTTCCGTGATGGCTGGTTCCGAACGGGAGACGTCGGCTCACGCTCGGCTGACGGCTACTACACGCTCCATGGCCGGCGCGGTGATCTGATCATCAGCGGTGGGTTCAACGTGTATCCGCGAGAAGTCGAGAACGTCCTCCTCGCGAGGCAACAGGTCCGGGACGCGGCCGTTGTCGGAATCCCCGACCCCATTCGCGGAGAGGTACCGATCGCCTTCATCGTGTGCGACGACCAGATTGACATGAAAGTGCTCGAAACCTGGTGCCGCACACAACTCGCATCATTCAAGATTCCCCGCGCGTTCCTCCGGGTCGACTCGCTTCCACGGACCGCGCTTGGGAAGGTTCAGACAAGCGGCCTCGTGGCGCTCGCGCGCGAGCTGGTGCTCACTCCGCGAGTGGACGCTTCGCTGTTTCCGTCACCAACGACATCACGATGATCGTCAGTGCTCCCCCGGCGGCGAGCTGCGACGCGAGTGCCAGCCGGCCATGCGGCATCAGTGCCGTGGCGATGAACGGCGACAACCCACCGCCGATGGCCCCCGCGATCTGGTATCCGAGTGACACGCCGGTATAGCGGAGTCGCGTCGGGAAGAGCTCGGACATGAACGACGTCTGCGGCGCATACATCGGGGTGTGGGCGAACACGAGGGCGATCGTCAGCGCCAACCACACGAGGGACGTCGAGCGCGTGTCGATGAGCTGGTAGAGCGGATACGCGAACACGATGGTGACCGCCGCTCCAAACACATAGACTGGACGTCGCCCAACGCGATCCGAAATTGCGCCCGCAACCGGCACCGCGACGATCATGCATGCGGCGGCGATGAGCACTCCGCCAAGCAACACGCCGCGCGACAGGCCAAGCGTCTTCGTTCCATACGTCAGCAGGAACACTGTATAGACGTAGAACGCCGCCTTCTCACCGATTGACGCGCCGATCGCGAGAAACACCGAGCGCGAATGCGTGCGCCACGTTTCTGCGAATGGGAGTGCGGCCTCGCGCTTGTCCGCTTGCATCCGCTGGAATGCCGGAGATTCGACGAGTCGGAGCCGGATGAACAGTCCGATGGCAACGAGGACGAGGCTGAGCAGAAACGGCACCCTCCAACCCCACGCGAGGAACCTCCCCTCGCTCATCTTCGAGCTCGCCGCGAATGCGCCATTGGCCAGCAATAGCCCGATCGGGACGCCCATGTGCGGCCAGCTGCCGTAGAATCCGCGCTTCCCGGGTGGGGCATGTTCGATTGCCATGAGCGCAGCCCCGCCCAATTCGCCGCCCAGACCGAAACCCTGCACGAAGCGCAGGACGACGAGGCCGACCGCGCCCCACATACCGATCGTGGCATAGGTTGGCAGCAAGCCGATACCAAATGTCGCGAGCCCCATCAGAACCAGCGAGAAGACCAGCATGGATTTCCGTCCGATGCGGTCGCCGAAGTGTCCGAAGACGATCCCGCCGACGGGCCGAGCGGCGAATCCAACCGCATAGGTCGCGAACGCGGCCAGCGTACCCGTTCGCGGATCGACGGTCGGAAAATAGAGCTTGTCGAAGACGAGCGCCGACGCGGTCCCGTAGAGAAAGAAGTCGTACGCCTCGATCGCGGTGCCCACCATGCTCGCGAGCGCGACCGTGCGCACCGAAGACGAGGCCCGCCCCGCTGCGCGTGAGTCGTATCTCGCGGCATCCCTCTTCGCTTCGGTGAAAGAAGTCATGAGAGGCACCTCGTTCCGAAATTGGCCCGTGCCAGAATCTGGTGCCGACCGAAGGGGACGCAATAGCGCCGCCCCTGACCGACGGCCCGGTTCGGGTCGGCGACGACGACGTAATGTGCACGTCGTCCAACCAGAGACGATGGCGCGTCTGGCGAGCGATACCCGACGGGACGAACCGGCCACGAGATCACTCGTGCCACGAGGACGCCGCGTAGTGCGCAGTCAGCTCCGCCGCTCACGGGCCCCGCCCCTTACTCGGCGGATGGCGTGCGCCAGGGCGGCTGGGCAGTCCCGTGGCCAAACGCCAGCGCCACTCGCCACGCGACGATATGACATGTCTAACAGCGCCAAGACGCCGCCCCGACGCCAGCCCGGATGAGAAACGGAGTCCGTGGACCCGTGACGGACCCTGCGCCCTCAACCTTCGCGCCGACTGCCCGAGCGGCGGCGCTGATCAAGGCCGCCGCCGCTCGCAACCCTCGGTGGTCCCGTCACGCGTCGCCCCGACGCTCGTCATTTGTTCGCGGCGCATCACCGTGTATGAAAGCCCACTTCGTATCGCTCCCAGGACGGGGGCGTGACGGGCCACGCACACGCCGCTCCAGCCACACGGCCATCCTATTTTCTTGCCTGATGTCAGAGTCCCCACTACTTGATAGGAATCTCGATCCCGATGATTCGCGCGCGTTCGCCGGCGCGATCGCCGAACGCTTCTTCTCGCTGTCGATCGACATGCTGTGCGTCCTGGGCTTCGACGGCTACTTCCGGCGCCTGAGCCCCGCGTGGGAGCGCGTGCTCGGCTACACACTCCCCGAACTGAAATCGCGACCATTCATCGAGTTCGTGCACCCCGACGATCGCGACAGCACGCTCAACCAGAATCGGGACGTCCGCGGGGGCGGCCAGGCCCTGTCGTTCGAGAACCGCTACGTCTGCAAGGACGGCTCGTTTCGATGGTTTCGCTGGAACGCGACGCGAGATCCCGGCGAGCAAACCATCTACTCCGTGGCCCGCGACATCACCGC
>Ga0070679_100002656_pt1 | contig 16274 bp, 17 predicted proteins | sample KBSC63BmetaG_FD_65652 | JGI IMG/M metagenome (GOLD analysis project Ga0070679, IMG submission 65652) | Corn rhizosphere microbial communities from Kellogg Biological Station, Michigan, USA - KBS C6-3B metaG | ecosystem: Host-associated > Plants > Roots > Rhizosphere | place: USA: Michigan... | reverse complement strand
TGGGGCGAGCAGTGCATGCCGGCCAACGACGCCGCGTGCAACACGTCCGCGTGCGCCTCGCAGACCGCCACCTGCAAAGCGGACATGTAAGCGCGATTTTACAATGGGGCTGCACGCATCGCATCGGGGCGACCACCCCCGGTGCGCGGCGCACAAACCGCACGCAACCCCACGATTCCACGCGCGCAGGAGATGGCCCCGGATTTGATGTAGTGGGCGATCGATGAGCCCACCACTCCTGAAGCTGGAATACGAAATCCGCACGCGTAGCGGCGAAACGCTGGAGTCCTCGGCCTCGCGCGGCCCGCTGGAGTTCGTGCCCGGGCGCCGCCGCCTGTTGCCCGCGCTGGAAAAGGTCATCGCCAAGCTGCGCGTCGGCGACGAGGTGCGCGGCGAGCTCGAAGCGGCGCGCGCCTTCGGCGACGAGTCGGTGCTGCCGACGATGGAGATCTCGCGCGAAGAGTTCAAGGACGGCGAGCCTCCCGAGCCCGGCAAGAAGTACGAAGCCAAGACGGCCGACGGCAGCGGGGTCACGTTCCGCGTCCTGTCGTCGAACGATCGCTACGTGCACGTGCGCCTGTTGCATCCGCTCGCGGACGCCGATCTCGAGTACCGGTTCAAGCTGATCGCCGTCGAGGATCCGTCGCTGCCGCCGCCGCTGCCGGCGCGGGCGGTGGGGATCGAGTCGTCGGCCATCGTGATCCTGGATTGAACGAGGCATGCCCGAGGTGATCGAAAAGTCGCTGTCGGTTCTGATCGCCGCGCGCGTCGACGACATCCTGGTGCTGCGCCGCCTCTTGCGCGACACCAGCTATCGCGTCGACCCCGCGACGTCGGCGACGCAGGCGTTGCGCGCGATCTCGATGCATTCGTACAGCGCGGTCGTCGCCGACGATGAAGCGCTCGTCGGCATCTCGGGGCAAAAGCTGCTGTCGAGCGTCGAGGAGCTGCAGCCGACGGCGCTGCGCATCCTGATCGCGCGACGCGAGCGCCGGCCGCAGCTGGCGAACGCGGCGCTGCAGCAGAAGTATCAGCTGTTCGTACGTCCCTATTTTGCCGCGCCGGTGCGCGACGCGTTGCTCGCTCACGAACGTTCCAGCAGGGTGGCGTCGGGACCACGCCATTCCGCGGAACGTCGTGATACGCCGGGCGCCGTCGTCACCGGCGCGGCGATGCTGGAAGAGGACACCAAGCCGTACACGCTGGTGTCCGGTGGCGCGGTCGTGCGCCGTCGCTTGTTGCTCACGATGGCGGAGGTCGCGGAAGGCGGCGTTGGGAGTGGCGCCGGTCATGCGGCGCGCGTGAGTCAGCTGGCGACGGCGCTCGGCCGGGCCATCGGCCTCCAGCCCGGCGATCTCGATGCGCTCGACGAGGCGGCGCTGTTGCACGACGTGGGCGAGCTCGGGCCGCACATGTCGCTGCTCAAGGCCCGGCGCCGCCTGACGCCGCAGGAGCTGCGCGCGGTGCACGCGCATCCGGGCGAGAGCGCGCTCGTCGCCGAGCGCTGCGGGCTGCCCAAGCCGGCGGTGGCGGCGGTGCGCCATCATCACGAGCGCTGGGACGGCAAGGGCTATCCCGATCGGCTCGCGCGCTCGCAGATCCCGGTGCTGGCGCGCATCCTCGCCGTCGCCGACACGTGGGACGCGATGGCCACGCAGCGTCCCTATCGCGCGCAGATGCCGCCGGCGCAGTGTGCGCGCGCGCTACGGCTGGCCGCCGGCGCGCAATTGGATCCGGCGCTCGTCGAGCTGTTTCTCTCGCGCAAGCTCTACGAGCACGCTCGGGGCTCGGCCCCGAGCAAGAACGCCGCATTGTTGATCAGCTGAAAAATAGCTTCGCGATTTTTCAGCCGGCGACGCTGCGAAACGCCGCGATGGTCTGATCTTCGTCGTACTTGTTGTTGAAGCCGGTCTTGGTGCGGAACGACGAGTCGTCGATCACCACCGGATACTTGAGGTGCGCGACGGCGCCGGGCGGCAGCGCCGGCAGCCCGAAGCGGCCGAACGCGAGCTTGAGCACGATCTCGGGCACCGGCACCGGCGTGCGCCCCGCGGCCCTGATCAGCGCCGACAGCGGCATCGGCTGCGGCCCGGCGACGTTGTAGACGCCGCGCAGCTGCTTCTCGAGCGACAGGCAGATCGCGTCGGCCGCGTCCTCCTCGTGGATGAACTGGTAGAGCGGATCGAAGCCGAGCACCATCGGCACGCGCTGCGCCTTCAGGAACGTGGCGAGCGTGCCCGACACCGACGGGCCGAGCGTGTAGCACATGCGCAAGACGCAGGTGTCGAGCTCGGGATAGCGCCACAGCGCCGAGCCCGCGTAGAGGTCGGCGGCGACGAGATCGGCGAGCTCGGGGAACGTGGTCATGGCGAACGGCGGATCTTCCTCGCCGTGGTACAGCGACGAGTCGGCGGCGGCGCCGTAGTAGGTGTGCCGCCCGACGAAGATGCAGCGCTTGGCGCCGTAGTGCGCGCAGTGATCGAACACGGCGCGCGTGCCGAACAAGTTGATGCGGAAGCGATCCTCGTTGCGCACCGTCAGATGCGTCACCGTCGCCATGTGGATGACGGCTTCGGGGCGGTGCTTGCGGAACACCTCCTCGGCGGCGCGCTTGCGGATGTCGATCTGGAAGACCTCGATGTCCTTCGGCGCGTTCAGCCACGGACGGCGATCGATGCCGAGCACCTGGTGGCCGGCGTCGTGGAGCTTGGTGGCGACCGTGCGCGCGAGGCGCCCGGTGATTCCGGGGATCAGCACTTTCATCGGTAGGCTCTCGTCATCGTCTCAGGGCAGGGCTCTCGTCTCGTGATGGCGCTCGGCGCCGGCGGCGATGAGCGCGGCGATGCGCTGCTTGACGCTCTCGACGAGCGCCTCGATGGCCGCGTCCTCGTCGCTGGGCGAGCCGTGCAGCCGGATTGGCTCGCCGTACAAGATGCGCAGCGGCACGCGGCGCGGCAGCGGCAAGAGCCACGGCGTCACCGGGATGTAGGGCGCACCGAAGAGCTTGGCGATCTTGTAGAGGTTCATCACCGTCGGGATGGCGTCGCCGCCGCCGATGAAGGCGAAGGGCACGATCGGCGCGTCCGCCGCCAGCGCCATGCGCACGAAGCCCGATCCGAACTCGACGAGCGAGTGGCGCTCCCAGTAGAGCTTGGCGGTGCCGCGCGCGCCCTCGGGGAAGACGAGCAGCAGGCGCTCGTCGCGCAGGATGCGCTCGGCGTGCTCGGGCAGGCCGGTGAGCTGCCCCGTGCGCGAGGTCCACTGCGCCGAGAACGGGATCAGGTTGAGGAACTTCTCGACCATCGCCTGCGCCAGCCGCGGCGGCTCCATTTCGAGCAGCATCGAGGCCAGCACCATGGCGCCGTCGAGCGCCACACCGCCCGAGTGGTTGCCGACCAGCATGCAGCGCCCGCGCGGCGGCACGTTGCCGATGCCCTCGACCGTCACGTGGAAGTAATTCTTGTAGAGCCACGAGAGGATGGAAAACCAGCGGGTCAGGTCCTTCTTCGAGATCCCATACGGATCGAGCCCACGGCGATTGAACGGAAGCTCGAGGCGATCCACACGTTTCGCGACTTCCTCGTCCCACAGAAGAGACATCGGCAGACGACTCTATCACTGATATAATGACAGTGCGTGGGGGGGCTGCCGCCGCATGAGATCGTCTTCCGCCATCTGGCGCGCTATCTAGGCCCGCATACGGCCAAGACCGCGTTGAAGACCTTTTCCGAGCGCGCGCTGCAGAAGCCGCCCGAGATGGTCACGCGCATCGACGCGCCCCGGCTGCTGCAGGCGCTCAAGCCGATGCTGCGCACGCTCATCGGCGCCGACGAGTGTGATGCCGTTCTACAGCAAGTCACGCGGGAGTTGAGCCTATGACCGAGCGCCAGCGCAGCGGCTTGAGCACTCAGCAGAAGGCGACGCTCATCGCGATCCCGGTCGTCACCGGCATCTTGTTCCTCATCCTGCAGGCGATGTTCGTCGAGGACCACGGCCGCACGCTCTTCTTCACCACCGAGATCGCGACCATGAAGCTGTTCGGCGCGGCCGGCTGCTTCATCGCCGCCTCGCGCTACCGCCGTCGCGAGTACATGGGCATCGCCTGGTACCTCATCGGCATCGACTACTTCCTCTTGTTCGTGAAGGACATGCTGTTCGGGCGGACGATCCATCTGCCCAACATCGATCCGGAGCTGGCGTCGACGTTGCGCGTGATCTTCGTGATCATCGGCAACGCCGGCTCGGCGATCGGCTGCGTCATGCTCGCGCGCGTCTGGCACGTCGCCGGCATCGCGCTGCCGGGCTCGCGGCGGCTGCAGTACGCGGCCATGCTCGTCGGCATCGCCTTCGCCGTCGCGCTCGTCGGCTGGGGCACGTGGCAGGACATCGGCAACCTGCGCTCGGGCGACAAAGAGTCGTACGTCGCCATCGCCTCGAACCTCGGCGACATCGTCAGCTTCTCGGCGATCGCGCCGATCCTCTTGACCGCGATCGCCATGCGCGGCGGCGCGCTGGCGTGGCCGTGGGCGCTGGTGACGCTGTCGAACGTCGGCTGGCTGCTCTATGACATGTCGTGGAGCTTCGAGCGCCAGTGGGCGCTCTCGGAGCACACGCTGCGCATCATCGCCGAGTTCTGGCGCGGCCAGGGCTGCATCATGGCGTTCGCAGCGGGTCTGGCGCAGCGCTGGGCGATCCGCTCGGCGTCTCGATCGTAGCGAACAAGTACAAGATCGAGATCGCCAGCCAACTGAAGATGTCGACGCCCATCGTCAGATCGATGGTGACGTGGAAGGCGATCCCGAGCCACGCGGCGGCGCGGCGCGTGCGCGGCAGCCAGAGCGCGACGGCCATGCCGAGCTCGGTGCAGATCGCGCCCGCCGCCAGGAGGTGCCCACCGACGGGCGACGACAAGAAGCCCATGACCGCGTGCGGCACGCCGAACGCGATCGCGTTGTGCCCCTGGCGCAGCACGCGGTCGGCGAGCACGCGGCCCGAGCGCCAATCGGCGTCGAACAGCTTCGAGCCGCCCGACGAGACGTAGATGAGGCTGAGCTGCAGCTGGAGCAGGCGCACCGCCCACAACGGGCCGCGGCGCTCGTCGTCGGCGGCGAAGCGGCGCCCGCGCGCCCACGAGCGATCGCACGGGGTGAACGCGAGGAGCAGCGCCATCAAGTACAGCGTGTAGATGTGGTGGTGGTAGCGCATGCGATCGGCGCAGAGGAGATAGATCCCGCCCAGGCCCGAGAGGAACAGCGCCGGGCGCGCCGCGATGCCGACCACGACGAGCACGCCCATCGTCAGCAGCGCCGCTTCGAGACCGGCCCACAAGGGCGGCGACGCCACCCACGCCTCGGGAAGGATCGGGATGTGGAAGCGCGTGCCGAAGTAGCCCCAGATCGTCTCGTGCTCGACGTCGTGCAGCGCCTGGCGGAACAAGAAGAAGCCGAGCGCCAGGCGCACGAGGCCCAGGCGCTGCACGTCGCCGACTTCGTCGCGCCACAGGCGCAGCGCGCGCGCGAGCCGGGCGCTGATCGGCTGCGGCTCAGCGCGCATCGAGCGTCCGCGTGCGGCTGGTGATGCGCACCGTCGACGGCCGGCCGCCGCCGCGACGCAGCCGCACGTCGACGACGAAGCCGGCGGTGGTGCGATCGTCGTCGCCGAGCCGCGCGATGACGTCGTCGAGCGCGCGCTGCAGGCGCCAGAGCTCCGCCTCCTGCCCGTACGCCGCCGGCATGCGCTCGTCGTAGTACGACAGCTCGGGCGCATCGAGGTAGTCGCGCATCGACAGGTGCACGCGCGCGCCCGCCTTGTTGCGCGTCCACCAGCCGCCCTGCACCTCCGACACCAGCTCGCCGTCGGCGGTGCGGCGCCACAGGTGCAGCTCGGCGGTGGTCGACTCGGAGAACATGCGGAAGCCGAAGGCGTGCTCGGCGCGCAGCCCGGCGGTGGCGATGAGCGCCACCTGCGCCGCCAGCCACGTCGCCGCGAAGACGACGCGGGCGCGCGGGCCGAGATCGAAGAGCGATGGGCGTGCCGCCATCGGCACGCATCTTACTACGCGCGATTCGTGGCCTGCGGGCTACGCGTCATTCGTCGGCTTGATAGCTCTCGTACACCGGCGCCGCCGCGGCCGGCGCCGACTTCACCTTCACCGACGATCCCTTGACGCCTTCGCCGTCCTGCTCCTCGGTGGTCGCCGCCGTGGTCTCACCGACCTTGCGCGGCGGCGCGACCTTGGCCTTCTTCATGAACGCGCCGACGTCGGCGGGCTTGGGCACCACCGCCTTGTCGTCGACGGGCGAATCGGCGGCGCCCATGTAGATCGAGTCGAGCAGCTTGTCGCGATACGCAGCGAACAGCTCGGGCTTGTCGAACAGCTCGACCGACGTGATGCGTCCATTGACCGCGGCGACCACGCCGACGACCTTGTCCTTCTCGGGCAGCTTGCCGAGCGCGCCGCCGATGTTGCTGCGAAAGGGGTCGAGCGTCTTTTTGCCCTCGTCGCCCGTCGCCAGGTTGCGATAGGTCCCCGTCGACGGCGCGGCGCCGTGCATGGCGTTCTTCTTCGCGACCTCGGCCCACACCTGCGACTGATCGGCGCGGTACTTGGCGCGCATGCGGATCTTGGTGTCGGCCATGCCCTGCGCCGCCGAGAACTGCCGCCCGCCCGACCAGCGCCCGTGCTCGACGCAGAAGACCTGTACGCGCATCTGCTCGTGCGCGGGCACGATCGTGTCCTGCCCGAGGATGCGATCCTGCTGCCCGCCGAGCACCACCTCGCCGCCGAGGATGAGGAGCGGCCGCACCGACTTGTTGGTGACCATGAGCGTGTTGACGCTGCCGCCGCCGGCGAGCTCGGCGACGGTCACGACCTTCTGCTTCAGGCCCTCGGACAAGGTCATGTACTGCGTCTTGTCGACGGACACGGCGGTCTGCACGATCGGGAAGAGCGCGAGCTGTTTATAGGTGATGGGCGCGAGCAGCCTCTGGCCCGGCGACAGGCCGAGCTCGTCGGCCGAGGTGTCGCGCGCGAGGCCGAGGGCCGCGCCGAGCGCGACCAGGGACGCGAGCAGCATGGGACGCATGGGGAGCCTCCTCGCCGTGGCAACGCGCGAGCGGCGCGAAGGATCTGTGCGCGATCGATTATTCCGAGCGCAGCGCGATCATCGGATCGACCGACGCGGCGCGCCGTGCCGGCAGCCAGCTCGCGATCAGCGCCACCGCCACGAACACGAGCGGCACCGCGATGAAGACGAGCGGATCGGTCGGCGAGATCTGGAAGAGCATGGCGCGCAAGAGGCGCGTCGTCGCCGCGGCGGCGCCGAGCCCGACGGCGACGCCGATCGCCGTGAGCACGAGTCCGCGTCCGACGACGAGCCGCAGCACGTCGCCGCGCTGCGCGCCGAGGGCGACGCGGACGCCGATCTCCTGCGTGCGCTGCGCGACCAGATAGGCGATGACGCCGTAGAGCCCGACGAGCGCGAGGATCATGGCCAGCGCCGCGAACAGCCCGACCAGCGTCAGCTCAAAGCGCGGCTGCGCCAGCGACTCCGACACCACCTCGCGCATCGGGCGCACCTGCATCACCGCCTGCGCCGGATCGACGTCGGCCACCGCGCGCTTGACCGCGTTCGCCAGCGCCGCCGGCTCCGCGCGCGTGCGCGCGACCACGTACATCCAGGGGAAGGGCGTCTGCGCGTAGGGCGTATAGATCGTATCGGGGCTGTCTGCGTCGAGCCCCTGGTACTTCACGTCGTCGACGACACCGACGATCCGGCGCGGCGCCGGCGACTGCTGCGGATTGACCAGGCGCAGCGTGCGCCCGATCGGATCTCGATGGGGCCACAGCCGCGCCGCGAGCGAGCGGTTGACCACGGCGACGAGCGGGGCGCCGGCGCCGTCGTCGCGCGAAAACACGCGGCCGCGCACGATCGTGGTGCCGAGCGCGCGGAAATAGTCGGGGCTGCAGCCGACGAACGCCGCGAAGCGGCCGTCGCCGCCGACGAGCGGCTCGTCGCCGATGGCGAAGGCGGTGCCGCGCTGCAACGACACCGGCGCGCGCGCGTTGGCGCCGCCGACCGCTTCGATGCCCGGCTCGTTCGCCAGCCGATCGAGGATGCGCTGGAAGGCCGGCGCCGCCGTCTCGGGCTGCTCGATGTGCTGCAGCTTCGCCGTCAGCATGAGCGTGAGCGCGCGCGTCGGCTCGAGGCCCAGCGGCACCGACGTCAGCCGCGCGAAGCTGCGCAAGCACAGCGACGCCGAGATCAGCAGCACCAGCGACAGCGCCACCTCGATCACCACGAGCGCGCCGTGCCAGCGCGACGAGCCGCGCGATCCGATCACGCCGCGCGCGCCGTGCATGACCTCGCCGAAGCGGCCGCGCGCCGCCTGCCACGCGGGCAGAAGCCCGAAGATCATTCCGCTCGAGAGCGACAGCCCGAGCGCGACGGCGAGCACCGTGCCGTCGACGCCGACCTCGTCGAGCCGCGGCACGTCGCGCGGCCCGAGGGCGCGCAGCCCGTCGACGCCCCACAGCGCAACGACGAGGCCGATCGCGCCGCCGAAGAGCGACAAGATCAGGCTCTCCGTCAACAGCTGCCGCGCGATGCGCCACGGCCGCGCCCCGAGCGCCAGCCGCACCGCGAGCTCGCGCCCGCGCGTCGAGGTGCGGGCCAGCGCCAGGCTGGCCACGTTGGCGCAGGCGATGAGCAGCACCAGCCCGACGGCGCCGAACAGCAGCCACAAGATCTCGGCGCTGTCGCCGAGCATGTGCGCGCGCAACGGCTCGAGCGTGAGCCCGATGTCTTTGTTGGTGTCGGGATGATCGTGCGCGAGGCGCTGCATCACCGCCGTCGTCTGCGCCTGCGCCGACGCCAGCGTGGCCCCCGGCGCCAGCCGCGCGATCATGCGAAAGATGCGGAACGAATGATCGTGTCGCTGCGCCGGACCGGGCGGCGTCGCCATCTCCCAGCCGAGCGTCACCCACAGCATCGTCTCCGTCGACGGCAGGCGGAAGGTCGGCGGCATCACGCCGACGATGGTGTGCGGCCGTCCGGTCAGCACGATGGTCTTGCCGAGCACGCTGCGATCGCCGTGATAGCGCGTGCGCCACAAGCGATCGCTGAGCACGCACAACGGCTGCGTGTCGTCGGCCGGCCCGAGCGCGCGCCCGAGCTCGGGCGCCACGCCGAGCACCTCGAAGAACGACGACGACACGAGGTCGCCGCGCGCCTGCTCGGCCTCGCCGAGATCGTCGGCCGGCAGATCGTACAGGTTCGACGCCGAGTACGACGCGCCGGCGAGGGCGGGCGCCGCGGCCAGCACGTCCTCGATGTCGGCGGCCGAGCCCTTGCCCCACACCAGCCGATTGGAATCGGCGTAGGGCAGCGGGCGCAGCACCACCGCGCGCACGACGCTGAAGATGGCCGTGTTGGCGCCGATGCCGAGCGCGAGCGTGACGATGACCGCGAGCGCGTAGCCGGGGCTGCGGGCGATGAGGCGCAGGGCGTGGCGTGCGTCGCCGAGGAGCGTCGACATGCGCGCGCGTGCTGCGATGGCCGTGCCAGCGACGGCCGGCCGTGCGCCGCGGACTTCCGCGCGCGCGCGTGGCCGCCCTGTCCGCTTGTGGGATCGCGCCGTCCCGAATCCGGGCGGATCGCGCCGTCCCATCCGGGCGCTCGACGACTTTGACGATGTGCGTTATTACCTTCGCATGAGCGCCGCTCCCACGTCTTTCCCCAAGGACCAGATCAAGATCCTGCTGCTCGAGAACGTCGCCAAGACGGCGCTCGAGATCTTCGACGCCGAAGGGTTCCAGGTCGAGTTCCTCAAGACCTCGCTGCCGCCCGACGAGCTGGCGCACAAGATCGCCGACGTCCACGTCCTCGGCATTCGCTCGAAGACCCAGGTGCCCGCCTCGGCGCTGGTGCACGCGCGACGCCTGCTGACGCTCGGCTGCTTCTGCATCGGCACCAACCAGGTCGATCTCGTCGGCGCCAACGCCCACGGCGTGCCGGTGTTCAACGCGCCGTTCTCCAACACCCGCTCGGTCGCGGAGCTGATGATCGCCGAGATCATCACGCTGGCGCGTCAGCTCGGCGATCGCTCGCGCGAGGTGCACAGCGGCAACTGGCGCAAGATGGCCGTCGGCTGCTGGGAGGTGCGCGGCAAGACGCTCGGCATCGTCGGCTACGGCCACATCGGCCGTCAGCTCGGCGTGCTCGCCGAGATGATCGGCATGCACGTGCTCTTCTACGATCACGTCTCCAAGCTGCCGATGGGCAACAACGTCGCGGCGTCGTCGATGGGCGACGTGCTCGAGCACGCCGACTTCGTGTCGCTGCACGTGCCGGAGACGCCGGCGACGAAGAACATGATCGGCGCGCCCGAGCTCGCGCGCATGAAGAAGGGCTCGTACCTGCTCAACGCCAGCCGCGGCACCGTCGTCGTGATCCCGGCGCTCGCCGAGGCGCTCAAGAGCGGGCACCTCGCCGGCGCCGCCATCGACGTCTACCCCGAGGAGCCCGAGGCCAACTCGTCCGACGGCTTCAAGACGCCGCTGCAGGGGCTGCCCAACGTGATCCTGACGCCGCACATCGGCGGCTCGACGTCGGAGGCGCAGGCGGCGATCGGCCGCGAGGTGGCGTCGGCGCTGGTGAAGTTCGTGAACACCGGCTCGACGACGGGCACGGTCAACTTCCCCGTCGTCGAGGCGCCCGAGCTGCGCGGCGCGCATCGCATCCTCAACGTGCACCGCAACGTCCCCGGCGTGCTCCGCGACATCAACCGCATCGTGTCCGATCTGAACGCCAACATTCAGTCGCAGGTGCTGGCGACCGATCCGAGCATCGGCTACCTCATCATGGACATCGACAAGGACGTCTCGAACGACGTGCGCAAGGCGATCGCCGCGCTCGACACCAACATCCGCACGCGCATCCTCTACTGATGCGCGCGCCCGCCGTCGCCGCCGTCGCTCTCGCCGCCGCCATCCTCTGCGGCGCCTCGCCGTCGGCGGCGCGCGCCGATAGCCCGAAATGCGAGCGTGCCGCCGACGGGTTCGAAGGCGTCACCGTCATCGGCAGCTTCGCCAACGACCTCGGCTGCGTGTGGCAGGCCTACATCTTCGATGGGCAGAAGCATGCGCTCATGGACGCGGGCGTGCTGCTCGGGCGGCGCGGTTGGTCCGATACCGGCCAGCGCGTCGGGCTCGCTCGCAGCTTCGTCCGCGGCGTGCTCCTCGATCGCGGCGTGCTGCTCGAGCGCGCGCCCGACGGCTTCACCGGCAGATTCGTCGCGCCGCACGCGACCGCCGCGGGCGACGGCAGCGTGCTGTTCGCCGGCTGGCGCCGCCTGCCCGCCGGCATGAGGCCGGGCACGCGTTACGCGCGCGTCGAGATCTACTTCGCCAGCGACGGCAACATCAAGAACGTGCGCAACGTCGAGATGGTCACCGTCAAGTAGCGCGTCACTGACAGTAGCGCGTCACTGACAGTAGCCGAGGCCGGCGCAGCCCGATCCCTCGATCGCGACCGACGAGCTCACGCCACCGTCGGCGAACGAAAACTCGTGGCAGGTCTGTCCCGACGGGCAGCCCTGCGTGACGAGCGAGCAGACGCGCGCGCACACGCCGCCGCCGCCGCTCAAGTTGCACACGAAGCAGCCGACGTTGCCCGAGGCGTTCGCGCACGACTGCGCCACGCCCGTGCTGCTGCAGCTCGTCGGCTGTCCCGACAGATCGAGCCGCATGCTCATGTCCGGCGCCGGCGCCGGCGTGGAGTCGTCACCGCAACCGGCCACCGCGAGCATCACGACGAGAAAGAAGGTGCGCATCAATCGAGGATCTTACCAGGGTTCAAGATGCCGAGCGGATCGAGCGTCTGCTTGATTCCGCGCAGGAGCGCCAGCTCCTCCGGCGCGCGCGAATAGCCGAGATAGGGCTTCTTCAAGAGGCCAATCCCATGCTCCGCCGAGATGCTGCCCGCGTACTTTTGCACGAGCGCGAACAGATCGCGATCCGCCGCCGCCGTGCGCGCGCGAAACGCGGCCACGTCGAGCTCGTCGGGCTTCATGACGTTGACGTGCAGGTTGCCGTCGCCGATGTGCCCGAACAGGCACAGCTCCCAGCCCGCGTACTCGCGCGCGAAGACCGCGTCGAGCTCGCCGCAAAACGCCTCGAGCGCGGCGATCGGCAGCGCCACGTCGTTCTTGTGCGGCAGCCCCGTCGCCGAGAGCGACTCCGAGATCCCCTCGCGCAGCGCCCACAGCTCGCCCGCCTGCTTGGCCGACTGCGCGATGGTCGCATCGGTGAACAGCCCCGCGTCGCCCGCCGACGACATCCACTCGGCGAGCGCTTCGTCGTCCGCGCCTTCGGCCTCGACGAGCACGTAGTGCGTCGCCGGCGCGGGAAGCGGCGAGCGCAGCGTCGTGCGATGCCGCAGGACACGGGCCAAACATCGGTCGGTGAAGAACTCGTAGGCCGCCAGGACGAACGGCGCCCGCCGCGCCGCGCGAAACAGCGCCAACACGCCCGCGAGCCCGTCGGCGGCGAACAGCATCACGTCCGACTTGCGCGGCAGCCGCGCCAGCTTCAGCGTCGCCTCGGTGATCACGCCGAGCGTGCCCTCCGATCCGATGAACAGCTGCCGCAGATCGAAGCCGGTGTTGTTCTTCTCGAGCGCGCCGTTGAGCTCGAGCACCTGCCCCGACGCCAGCACCACCTCGAGCCCGAGCACCCACTGCCGCGTCAGCCCGTAGCGGATCACCTTCACGCCGCCCGCGTTGGTCGCGATGTTGCCGCCGACCTGCGACGAGCCCTTCGACGCGAAGTCGACCGGCCAGGTCAACCCCAGCGCCGCCGTGTGCTCGTGCACCGCCGCCGTCACCGCGCCCGCCTGCACGCGCACCGTCAGCCCCAGCTCGTCGACGGGATCCATGCGCCGCATGCGCGCCAGCGACAGCACCAGCTCGCCCTTGGCCGCGACCGCGCCGCCCGCGAGGCCCGTGCGCCCGCCCGACGGCACCACCGGCACGCGATGCGCGCTGCACAGCGCGAGCAGCCGCGACACCTCGTCGGTCGTGCGCGGAAACGCGATCGCCGACGGATCGGGCGCGTAGACCTTGGTCCAGTCGCGCCCATACTCGGCGCGCTCGGCCGCATCCTCGGTGACGAAGTCGGCGGGAAAGTCGCGCGCCAGCGCATCGCGGAAGGCCTGGGGCAACATCGCGCGGCAGCGTAGCACGACGTGACCGCGCGCATCGCCTGCGCGCATCATCTCGGCTAGGGTGCGCGCCCATGCTCGCGCTGCCGCTGTTCGCCGCCGCCAGTCTCGCGCTCGCACCAACGGGTGCCAGCTTCCGCTTCGAGCTCTCGCTCGGCGCCGAGTTCGCCGCCGGGTCGGTCACCCTCCCGCGGCAAACGCTGCTCCCCGACGACAGCCTCTTCTCGGCCGGCGGCCAGGGCGGCGTCGGCCTCACCGTCTACGCCACCCGCGTCTTCGACGACGACGCGCCGCCGTCGCTGCAGCCCTACCTGCAGCGCGTGTCCGAGCTGCACGTCGACGGCGGCGCCTCCGGCTACAGCGCCTCGCCCTCGACGGGCGGCCAGCTCCTGCCCGGCACCGGCTACGGCGGCCATGTCGACCTCGACGGCACCGCCTACCTCGATCGCTTCTTCTTCGCCTCGCTCGGCGCCGGCGTGCGCTACCGCAGCGACACGCGCGGCAGCGGCCTCTACTTCGCCACCACGACCGAGACGATCGCCGTCCCCGTCGGCATCGCCGCCGGCCCGCGCTTCGGCGATCTGCGCCTCGCCCTCGGCTGGGGCGTCACGCCCACGCGCGTCGGCGACGACGTATTTCGCGTCCCCTTCTGGGGCAACGTCGACGTGGAGGCCTACGGCGTCGTGCGCCGACGCCTGGTGCTGCGCGCCCGCGTCGACGTGTACGACGGCGGCGCCGGCGCCATCGGCAACGTCGCCGTCTACCTGGCACGCCGCTTCGAGCTCGGCGCGTTCGTTCGCGGCAGCCAGGAGCACATCTACCAGACGACGCTCACCGACGCGCACGCCGGCGCCGGCCTCGACTTCGAGGCGTGGACCGGACCGCGCTTCGCGATCGAGCTCAGCGACTCGTTCGATTGGAATCGCTACACCGACAAGGACAGCGGAGCCGTCACCGAGACCGACTACACCAACGTCATCTCCCTGTCGTTCCGCCTCCGCCCGCGCTGACGCCGTCGCGCTCGGCGTCCTGTCCGAGCTGGCGCACGTACTTGACGAGCGGCGCGTACTCGCCCTCGGCGATCACGCCGTCCCACGTCGGCATCTTGGTGTCCGGCTTGATCGACGGCGCATTGCGGATCCACTTCGAGAGCGCCTCGTCGGTGGCGTACTTCTTGTTCGCCGGCCGCAAGTCGCCCACGCCCACGCCCCGCTCGCCGTGGCAAGAGTTGCAGCCGTACTTGTAGTAGATCTTCTGTCCGTCGCTGGCGCCGGCCGCGAGCGCCAGCGGCGGATTGGGATGGCGCCGCTTGTGGATCTTCGGCACCTGCTGAAGGTACGCGTAGATCGCCGCCACGTCGTCGTCCTCGAGGTCGCGCATCGGCTCCATCGGATAGCGCACCAGCGTGTTGTCGGGCCGGATGCCGTCGCGCAGCGCGCGCTTCAAGTTGGCTTCGCTCCACTTGCCGATGCCGGTCTCCTCGTCGAACGTGATGTTCGCCGAGTACACCTTCTCCTGGCTCAGGCCCACGAGCGCGTTGTCCCCGCCGAGGAACCCGGGCGACTTCTCCGGCTCGTCGACGTTCATGGTCTTGAAGTCGGCCGAGTGGCACGAGTAGCACTCGAGCGCGTGCGTCACGAGGTACCGCCCGTACGCGACCTTGTCCGTCTTCGCCGGCGCCGTCTGCACCGTCGTCGGCATGGGCAGCGGGCGAAACACGGTGTGCGCGAGCACCTTCGACAGGAGCGACGTCTTGCACGCGATCGACGGCTCCTCCGACGCCGCCACCATCGGATCGTCCGAGCGCAAGAACGCGATGATCGAGTACACGTCCTCGTCGCTCATGTGCGGCAGCTTCGCCATCCACGGCGGCGTATAGCGCCCGTCGCGCGCGATGCCCGTGCGCAACAGCCCGACGATCTCGCCGTCCTTCCACGCCCCGATGCCGTGCGCGACCGACTTGGTGATGTTGCGCGAGTGGAGCTCGCCGAACTCGCGCGGCGCGTCCTCCATCCGCTTGCCGGTGAGCTTCCCCGTCGTCGGGTTCTTGTGGCACTCCGCGCACAACAGGCTCACGAGCTTCTTGCCCCGCGCCACGCGCTCGGGCGTGAGATCGACGTGAACGTCGACCACCGGCGGCTTGAAGTGCGGGATGCCATCGATGGCGCAGTACGCGACGAAGCCCCCGACCAGCACCACGACCGACCCCAGCAAGTAGCCGAGACCCTTGAGCACCTTCCTCATTCGCGGCGTCCCTCTCGTCGGGGACCCACGAATGAAGAGCGCGCACGGATCGACCTCCGTGTAGCGGCTTCACACTCCCCCCGTCCGCTGATAATATCATGCACGCGGGGAGGCTTCAGTGGGGGCTTCATGGCGGATCAGCGGGGACGAGCTGGGACAGTACTGGTAGTCGACGACGATCGGACGTTCCTCAGCACCTTTCGTCGCGAGCTCGAGCGGCGGGACTGGCGCGTCGAGACGGCCGACAACGCCGCCGATGCGGAGACGGTCGCGCGCACGCATCACCCGACGGTGATCGTGCTCGACGTCATGCTCGGCGACGGCAACGGCATCGAGCTCATCGAGTCGCTGCGCAAGGAGTCGCCGGCGGTGCGCATCGTCATGACCACCGGCCATCCGACGTTTTCCAACGCGGTGGAGGCGATGCGCCTCGGCGCCCATCACTTCGTGCCCAAGCCGTGCACCGTCGATCGCGTGCTGGCGGCGGCGGCGGCGACGCCGCCGGGCGTCAAGGAGGTCCCGGTGCACGCGTCGCTGGCGCAGTCCGAGCGCGCGCACATCGAGCGGGTGATCGCCTCCTGCCGCGGCAACATCTCCGAGGCGGCGCGCCGGCTCGGCATGCACCGCCGATCGCTGCAGCGCAAGCTGCGCAAGCACGTCCCCGCCGTCGACGCCTAGTGTCCCGAATCGGAAATTCGCTAGCAGTCGGGCGTCGCGACATCCGCGGGCGCTTCGTTGCTCCTCCCTTCAATACCTTCAGGTATTCGCGGTCGTCGCGCCTCGCGCGCGCGGCGCCGCACCGCCCTCGGT
>Ga0070679_100002655_pt1 | contig 16276 bp, 18 predicted proteins | sample KBSC63BmetaG_FD_65652 | JGI IMG/M metagenome (GOLD analysis project Ga0070679, IMG submission 65652) | Corn rhizosphere microbial communities from Kellogg Biological Station, Michigan, USA - KBS C6-3B metaG | ecosystem: Host-associated > Plants > Roots > Rhizosphere | place: USA: Michigan... | reverse complement strand
CTCGCCGCCCGCTTCGTGTTTTCCCACGCGATCGTTTCGCGCTCGGCGCGCAGCCGGTTGTACCAGTCGCGCGTGATCTCCGCGGCGAGCTCGCGGTTGCCCAGGCCGAACGCGAGCGCGAACGCGAGCGCCAGCGCGCCGAAGATGATCGCGAACGCGGTGGTCACGATCTCGGTGGCGATCCCGAGCTCCTGCAGCGCCATGAAGATCGCGAGGATGATGACACCCGCGCGGCCGACGCGCGCGAGCGTCGGGCCGCCGGGAATGCTTCCCGCGGACGCCATGAGCAGCCCGTCCACGAACTCGCCGAGCACGATGCCGACGAGAATGATCACGAGCGCCGCGATGACGCTCGGGATGTAGCTCACGAGCTCCGAGAACACGTTCGTGAGCGACGAGAGCCCGAGCGCGTGCGCCGCGACGAGGATCACCACGAACATCACGAACCAGAACGCGATGCTCCCCACCAGGCGTGAGGGCGTGCGCCGCCAGCCAGTGCGCTCCACCGCGTCGAGCACGCCGCCGCGCTTGAGCCACCGGTTCAATCCCAGCCGGTTCAGCCCGCGGTCGATCGCGCGCTCGATGAGCTTCGCGAGGAGATAGCCCGCGAAGAGGATGACGAGCGCGCCGAGCAGCGCCGGGATGTAGAGTGCGAGTTGGTCGAAGCTGCCCTGCAACCGATCGAGAAAATTCACAGCTTGCTCCCGGCTCGAGCCGGTGAGAGATGAGTCAGTTCGCGAACATCAGGCGAGCCGGCTCGAAGCTGCGCTTGTGCACGCCGGTGCCCAGCTGGCCGTTCGCATTCGATCCCCAACAATACACGGTGTGATCGGTAGTGAGTGCGCAGCTGTGCGATCCGGCCGACGACAGCGTGATGAAGCGCTGCGACCCCGCCACGGGCGCGGGGACGGTGGCGTCGGCCGCGCGCCCCGCGAGCTGCCCCTCGTCGTCGGCGCCCCAGCACTGCGCCTCGCCGGCCGTGGTGAGCGCGCACGTGAACTCGCGCCCCGCCGACACCGCGCTGTATTTCGCGTCGCCGCTGACCGGCGTGGGCACGAGCGGCTCGCGAAATCCGCTCCCGAGCTGCCCACGGTCGTTCGAGCCCCAGCAGTACAGCACGCCGGCGGTCGTGATCGCGCACGTGTGGTTCATGCCCGTCGCGACCATCGCGAACCGCAGCGAGTCCACCGGCTGGCGCAGCGGGAGCGCACACTGTTCCGGCTCCCCATCGCTCTCGCACGCATCACCCGACTCGACGCCCAGCGCGCCGCCGTTGTTCAGTCCCCAGCAATAGAGCTTGCCATCCGTCGTGATCGCGCACGTGTCGTGCGATCCCGCGCTCACGGACGCCCAGGTGAGCTTGGGCGCGACCTGCGTCGCGATTCCCGACTTGCTGAATCGGCTCTGTCCGAGCTCGCCGTGCTCGTTCTCTCCCCAGCAGTACAGTGCGCCCGCCGCGGTGATCGCGCAGCTGTGCGTTTCACCGGCGGAGATCTTCACGAACGCGGGCACCTTGGGCAGGCGCGTGGGAGACGACAGTGATCCGAGCGTGTCGCTGCCGAGCTGCCCCGCCACGCTCGAGCCCCAGCAATACGCGGCGCCGTCGGCCGCGAGGGCGCAGCTGTGCGAGCCTCCGGGCGACACCGCTCGCCACGTTGTCCCTTCTCCGATCTGCACCGGAAGCGGGCGCTCGTCCGTGCTGCTGTCGCCGAGCTGCCCCTGGTCGTTTCGCCCCCAGCAGTACAGCTCCCCACGCTCGGTCACGCCGCAGGAGTGATCGTAGCCGGCCGCCACGCTCGCGAACGACGGGGCGTTCGTGACGCTCGGCTCCGGCTCGGGCGGGTCTTCGCTGCGCACGGCGGCGGTGTGTGGCGGCGACGCCTTCGCCTTCTGCTCGCCGGACGAGCACGCGAGCATGATGACGGCAGGGGCGAGAGCGGCGAGCAGCGATCGTCGCATGCGAGTGTCCACCCGGTTCACGTGATCAATTTCTCGTCCCGCGCTTCACGTCGAATATGGCGCTTCGGCGGCACCGTGGACAGATGAGCCACTCGCGCCGGCGCGCGTAGCCGAGGCCGAACGAGCCGCCACCGATCGGGCGCGTGGTGAGCGCCACCGTGCAGCGCGGACATTCGGGCGCCTCGCCGGCCACGAGCGATGCGCGGATGCGCTTCTGCTCCTCCGGTGTGTACTGCGCGGAGTCAGTCATCGCGCAGGCGCAGGACGATCTTGCCGAACTGTCCGGCATGCGAGAGCCGCTCGTACGCGGCGCGCGCCTCGCTCAGCGGAAAGACAGCGTCGATGGGCGGCAGGAGCGCGCCGGCGGCGAGCTCCGTCATCACCGCGTCGAGCTCGCGATCGTTTCCCATCGTCGAGCCCAGTATCGTCCACTGGTTCCAGAAGAGGCGGCGCACGTCCGTCCGCACCATCGGGCCGCTGGTGGCGCCGCAGGTGACGAGCCGCCCGCCCTTGCCGAGCACGCGCAGCGACGACTCCCAGGTGGCCTCGCCCACGTCATCGACGACGACGTTCACGCCGCGCTTCGACGTTCGCGCGCGGATCTCCCGCGCGACGTCGACGGTGGTGTGGTTGAACGACTCGTCCGCGCCGAGCTCGCGTGCGCGCGCGAGCTTTGCATCGCTCGACGACGTCACCCAGACGCGCGCGCCCAGCCGTTTCGCGATCTGGAGCGCCGCCACCGCCACGCCGCCGCCGATCCCCCAGATGAGCACCGTCTCGCCGGCGCGCAGCTGCGCGCGCGTGACGACCATTCGCCAGGCCGTGAGCGTGGCGAGCGGGAACGCGGCGGCGGATTCCCACGACACGCCGGAGGGCACGGCGCGGAGATTCGCCGCCGGCACGACGACGTACTCGGCGGCCGTGCCGGACAGGTGCTCGCCCAGCAGCTGAAAGTGCTCGCAGAGCGACTGCTCGCCCGCCAGGCAGTACGTGCAGCTGCGATCGCTGATGCCGGGATTGATGAGCACGCGGTCGCCGGGGGCGAGCGATCCGGCGGCGGAGCCGACGGAATCGACGACGCCGGCGCCGTCGGCGCACACGACCCAGTTGGGCTGGAGGGTGACGCCGGGCAACCCGGCGAGCACGAAGAGGTCGAGGTGATTGAGCGCGACCGCGTGCATCCGCACGCGCACATCGGTTGGCGAGCGCAACTCCGGAATCGGCAGATCGGTGACGACTTTCAGCTGCTCCAACCCGCCGTGGGCAGAGACGGTGAGCGCTCGCACGAGTGGTGGGTCCCGTTATATTGAATGAAGAATCCTAAGAGGCATCGGTACCGCGAGCAACGCGAAGTCGGCGCGCTGGCACGTGCCTCTTCGACACTCAATTCACGGCGGAATGATCTCGATCAAGGTGCCACCGCTCGGCGAGTCGATCGTGGAAGCGACGATCGCGCGGTGGTTGAAGAAAGAAGGCGATGTCGTCGCGCAGAACGAGGCGCTCGTCGAGCTCGAGACCGACAAGATCACGGTCGAGGTACCCGCGTTCAAGGCGGGCGTGCTCGCGAAGCAGCTGCACGCGGAAGGCGACGTCGTGCACGTGGGCGACGAGATCGGCGAGATCGACGACGCGGCCGCGGTGGCTGCTGCGCCAGCGGCGGCCGCGACCGCAGCGAAGGCCGCCGCCGCGCCGGCACCCGCCGCCGCGCCCCCCGCGAAGCCGGCCCCCGCGCCAGCGCCACGCCCCGCGCCGGCCGCGGCACCCGCCCAGGCCGCGTCCGCGCCAAAGACATCGCCCGCCGTACGCCGCATCGCCGCGGAGGAGCACATCGATCCGGCACAGGTGGCGGGGAGCGCGCGCGGTGGACGCGTGACCAAGGGCGACATGCTCGCCGCCGCGAGTGCCTCGAGCGCGGCGGCTGCGGCGCCCGCGCCCAGGGCGACGCAGCCGGCACCCGCTCCCGCATCCACGAATGGGCGCGAGACGCGCGAGCGCATGACGACGCGTCGCAAGCGCATCGCCGAGCACTTGCTCGAGTCGCAGCACGCCACCGCGCACCTGACGACCTTCAACGAGGTCGACATGAGCGCGGTGTCCGCGGTGCGCGACAGGCTGCGCGAGCGCATCGAGAAGGAGCACGGCGTCAAGCTCACGTACATGCCGTTCTTCGCGAAGGCCGCAGCGCTCGCGCTCAAGGCGTATCCCACCGTGAACGCGCAGATCGAGGGCGACTCGATCGTCTACAAGCACTACGTGAACCTCGGCGTCGCCGTGGCGGTGGAGAACGGGCTCGTGGTGCCGGTCGTGAAGGACGCCGACAGGATGACGATGCTCGACTTCAGCCGCGCGCTCACGCAGGTGGCGAAGCGCGCGCGCGATGGCGCGCTCACGATGGACGATCTCACCGGCGGCAGCTTCACCATCACGAACGGCGGCGTGTTCGGCTCGCTCGTGTCGACGCCGATCCTCAACTACCCGCAGGTCGCGATCCTGGGACTGCACAAGATCCAGGACCGCCCGGTCGCGATCGCCGGCAAGGTCGAGATCCGGCCGATGATGTACATCGCGCTGTCGTACGATCACCGCCTGGTCGATGGCCAGCAGGCGGTGCTGTTCCTCGTGCGTGTGAAGGAGCTGATCGAGGACCCGGCCGCGATGCTCATCGAGTGATCGTTCGCGTGGACGCAGCATGACGGACGAGCTCGAACCGGACGTCCTCATCATCGGTGGCGGCCCTGGCGGCTACGTCGCGGCGATTCGCGCGGCGCAGCTCGGGCTCGCGACCGTGTGCGTGGAGCGCGACGCTACGCTGGGCGGCACGTGCGTGAACGTGGGGTGCATTCCGTCCAAGGCGTTGCTCGAGTCCTCGCACCATTTCGAGTTCGCGCGCGAGCGCGCGGCGTCGCACGGGGTGCTGCTCGCGGACGTGGGGCTGGACCTCGGCGTGATGCAGAAGCGAAAGACGGATGTGGTGGCGCAGAACACGCGCGGCATCGAGTATCTGTTCCGGAAGCACAAGATCACGTGGGCGCGCGGAAGCGCGACGCTGAAGGCGGGGAACGTGGTCGAGGTGCGGGGGGCCCCCCCCGAAAACAAAATGACGGTCTACAAGCCCAAGGCCGTCATCATCGCAACGGGCTCCGTACCAACCTCGCTCCCCTTCCTCCCGTACGACGAGGAGCGCGTCCTCTCGAACACTGGTGCGCTCGCGCTCACCGAGGTGCCGAATCGGCTCGTCGTCATCGGCGGCGGCGTCATCGGCGTGGAGCTCGGCTCCGTCTGGCGGCGGCTCGGCGCACAAGTCACGATCGTCGAGCTCCTGCCGACCATTCTCTCGGGCTACGACGCCGAGGTTGCGCGCGAAGCCGAGAAGGTGTTCCGCAAGCAGGGACTCGACATCCGAACGTCGACCAAGGTCACGGGCGCGCGCCGCGATGGCGATCACGTGCTCGTGGACGTGGACAAGGACGGCGCGAAGGAGACGCTCGACGCGGATCGCGTGCTCGTGTGCGTCGGCCGGCGTCCCGTGCTCTCCGGCATCGACGCCGCGGCGCTCGGGCTCGCGCTCGGCCCGCGCGGCGAGATCGCGGTGGACGACCAGATGCGCACCAATCTGCCCAACGTCTACGCGATCGGCGACGTCGTGGGCGGAATGCTCCTCGCGCACAAGGCGGAAGACGAGGGCGTGATCGCCGCGGAAGTGATCGCGGGCCGTCCGTCGCGCATGCACTACGGCGCGATTCCAGCCGTGGTGTACACCACGCCCGAGGTGGTGGGCGTGGGACTCACCGAGGAGCAGGTGAAGGAGAGCGGCCGGCCGTACAAGGTCGGCAAGTTCCCGTACTCGGCGAACGGGCGCGCGCGCACCGCTGGCGAGATCACCGGCTTCGTGAAGCTGGTGGCGGACGCCGAGACCGACCGGCTGCTCGGCGCGCATCTCTTCGGGCCGACGGCGTCGGAGCTCGTGGCGGAGCTCACGATCACGCTTGAGTTCGGCGGGTCGAGCGAGGACATCGCGCTCACGGTGCATCCGCATCCGACCTTGAGCGAGGCGACGCGCGAAGCGGCGCTCGCGGTGCTGGGTCGCGCCATCCACATCTGATGCGCGCACGCGAATGAGCGTGCGCCGTGACATCCTCGAGCTCGACTCGGCGCTGTTGGGAGCGGCGACGCAGCTGGCCATGCGCGCGCTCTCGCTCACGCCGTACGGGCCGGGCGCGCTCGAGTCACTCGAGCTCGCGGCGCGGTCGCCCGGTAGCGAGGCGCGCGCGCTCGCGTGCGTAGACGGCGGCGTGGTGGAGGGGGTGATCGCGTTCGGCGCGTTCGCTGGCGCGGAGGGCGCGGCGCGGCTGCACCTCGTGATCGTTCGCGACGAGTCGCGCCGCGAGCACGTCGGTCGCGCCCTCGTGGAGGCGGCCGTCGCGCGGCTCGGCGCCGAGGGCGCGCGATTCGTGCTCGCGGAGCTACCCGACGATTCGCTCGCGCTCCCTCATGCGCGAGACTTTCTCACGAATCTCGGCTTCCACGAGGAGAGCCGCGTCGAGAATTTTTTTCGCGATGGCGTCTCGCTCGCTTTCATGCGGCGCGAGCTCGCGATCCGGTCAGGCGATCAGCCCGTGCGCTGAGGCGTAGCGGACGAGATCGGCGTTGCTCGTCATCGCCATCTTTTCGAGAATGCGGGTGCGGTAGGTGCTCACCGTTTTCGTCGAGATCGAGAGATCGGAGGCGATCTGTCCGAGCGTGAGCCCGCTCCCGATGCGCCGCATGACCTCGAACTCGCGATCGGACAGCAGCTCGTGCGGCGCTCGCTGCGCACCCGGATCGAGCTGGCTCGCCAGCTGCTCGGCGAGCGTCGGGCTCACGTACTTGCCGCCCCGATAGACGCGGCGGATGGCTTGCAGGAGCTGATCGGGCGAGTGGTCCTTGGTGAGATACCCCGAGGCACCGGCGCGCAGCGCGCGCACCGCCCACTGGTCTTCCGCGTGAACGCTCAAAACGAGCACGCGAATCGTCGGATGGCGCTCTCGCAGCTCGCGCAAGGTATCGAGGAAGTGGCCGCCCGGCATCGACACATCGAGCAGGATCAAATCGGTGGCCGCGGCCGCGACACCCGCGAACACCGCCGCCGCGTTGTCGGCCTCCCCGGAAATCCTGAGGCCCGAATCCGCCTCGACGATGCGGCGCAGTCCCTGACGCACGATCGGGTGATCATCGGCGATGAACACTCGAATCGCCGTCACGAGGCTCACGGCGTCACGACGGGAATCTGGACGATGATCGCGGTGCCGCGGCCCGGCTCACCCCGCACCGTGAACGTTCCTCCGCATGCGACCGCGCGCTCCCGCATCCCCACCAGTCCCAGCGAACGGACCCCGCCAACCATCTCCGGCATGATCCCGACCCCGTCGTCCTCCACCTCGAGCACGACCGTGGCCCCCACGTTCCGCACCGTGACGTCCACGCGGCCGGCCCTGGCGTGGCGGCTCACGTTCGTGAGCGCCTCCTGAATGATTCGAAAGATGTGACTCTCCGTTTCGTCCGACAGCCACGGCAACGTCTCGGCCCGCAGCGTCGCCGCGATTCCGGTGTGCTTGGTCGTGTCCTGCACCAGACAGTCGATGGCGGCCTCGAGTCCCAGGGCATCCAGCACGCTCGGGCGCAGCTCGCTCGCGATGCGCCGAACGATCTCCATGGTCTTGTCCACCCGCTCGGTAATCGAGCTCTCGCCCAAGCGGAACGCGCCGGAGCTGCTCGGCGGCAGGCGGTGCTCGATCCACGCGAGATCGAGCTTGAGCGTCGTGAGCACCTGTCCAAGCTCGTCGTGAATCTCTCGCGCGATGCGTGTTCGCTCCTCCTCGCGCGTGGTCTGGATGCGAGCCGCGAGCGCACGCAGCTCCACGCGCGACTGCTCCAGCTCCTCGGCCGCCAGCATGCGATCGGTGACGTCTCGTTGAATCCCGAAGTGTCCGGTGATGCGACCTGCATCGTCGTAGAAGCACATGTAGTCGCCTTCGATCCACATCGGCGACCCATCCAGACGGCGCTCGTTGGTAATGGCGTGCGAGTGGCCCGCGTCGAACAATTGCCGCCAGCCGCGGTGTCCCATCGCGAGATCGTGCTGGAAGAATTCGCTCGGCGTGCGCCCGATGAGTTGCGATTGCGTCGCGCGGAACTGCTCCGCCATCGCCGGATTCACCTTCGTCACGCGCTGGTGCGCGAAGACGTGCTCGAGCACCCTGTCCTTGTCGACCTCGGGTCCCCACTCCACCGGCTCGTCGAGCATCATGAAGAAGAAGCCGTCCCGAGAACGCTCGAAGAAAGCCTCCAGCAGAGCAGGGGTGTTGAACACTGGCGTCTCGGTCGAAGCTGGCGGCATCGAGTCTCCCGTCCCTGATATTGCGGCAAATGGGTGAATCGAGGAAGGAGCGAGGAAGGAGCGAGGGGCCCGCGGCCAGGCCGCGAACCCCGCGCTCGGGACGCCTCATGGTATCGGCTGCGGCTCCCCGTACACGAAATCGTCCATCGCCACGAGATCCGCTGGCCCGCCCGCGCTCACATCCGCGGTATTGCCGATCAACGGTCCATCGCCGCTGAAGATCTGCACTCTGGCGACGACCGCGGAGGTGAACACCACGCCCACGAAGGAGAACTCGTGCGTTCCCGAGTGCGCTGGCGCATCGACTCTCGCGATGCGAGCGCCGTTCGCGTCGAGGAAATCGACGTGGGTGGATCCCGCGCGATCGACGTCGGAGAACACGACGCCGAAGCCGTTCACCAGGCCGGCGGTCGTGGTGCCCACGAGCTCGAAGTCGACCTCCACCCGATTCGTCCCGACCGGCATGAAGAGCTTCTTCTGGGAAAACGCGCTGAACTGATCGGGGAACGCCGCGTTCACGGATGCGAAGGCGGTACTGTCGATGCGAAGTCCCGTTCCCGGGGTGATGAAGACAGCGCCGCGCTTCGAGGTCTCGTTGAAGAACCGGCCCGGGAATGCGTCGATGTTGGTCAGCGCCGGCGGTGCGCCATCCCAGTTGATTTCGCGTCTTCCGCTCACGGCGGGCGGTGCGTTCGGCGCGTTCAGCGCGCCGGGGAGGGCCGCGCGAAACTCATCGAGCTTGGCTGCGACCGCGGCGCTGTCGCCGAGCGCCGTGAACGTGACGTGTGAGGGATCGGGGGGCGGCGTGATGCCGGACGAGTAGCTGCTGCACGCAGCCAGCGTCGCCAGCGCCAGAAGTGGCGCGTATCCGGTCGGCTTCATGGAATCTCCTGCATGGGTGAGGTCACCTGCGAATGGCGTCAATGCTAGCCATCACCCGTGCAGCGAAATATCGGACGTGAGACGCAATGCGGCGGCGACTGTGCAGAAGCCGCGTGTGAGCCGATGGCTTACGTCGCGTAGTGTATTCCGCCCCGAACGCACGACGGGGAGGAGATTGCTCTCCTCCCCGTCGGGATCCTTCGCTCTGCTCGACTTAGATCGTCGGAGGCGTCGGAGTCGGACGTGCGGGCGGAACACCCATCTTCGTGCTGTCGACCGGCGACACGTTCATCGTCGTGTCGGTCTTGGTCGAATCCACCTTCTTGTCGGTCTTCTTCTTGGTGGTGTAGACGCTGCCGTTGGCGGTGTCGGTCGTGGTGGAATCCGTGTGGATTCTCGTCTGCGACGTGGTGTCTTGCGGCACCGTCGGCGTCGTCGTCTGCGCATGCGCCAGGACCGGCGTTGCGACAATTGCTGCGGCGGCGATGAATTTGAAAAGCATGATACTGCCTCCCTCTATGCGGTTCACATTGACTTCGCTCCGCACTGGCGAATCGAGCGCGAAGAGTCCACACGTGAGGTGTGCAAACCATGGACCGCAACAGGGCGTTACAGTGACATTCTACGAAAAAAAGCCGCCGATCTCGTGATGTGAGATCGGCGGCAACAAACAATTGTGACGCAGATTACCGACCGTGCAACACCGTCGCTCCGACCGCGAGTCCGATCGCAACGGCGCCCGCGGCCGCGGCAATCGCGACGGCTGGCGTGAGGGAGAACGAGCGATTCCACCACGGCTCCGCGACAGCCGGCGACGACGTCGGCAGCGCTTCCATGATACGCTCGTAAAGCTGCACGGGCGTCGTCATCTGGCGACGAACCTGAACCTCGCGATCGAGGCGCAGCCAGAAGTCGACATCGCGTGCGGCATCACTCTGCCGAACGGCGCTCTCGGAGAGCTCACCATCCAGCCAGGAGTGGATCGCGGCGGGCGTCTGCTGCCCGGTGAGCGGGACTTCGCGATCGGTGATCGGACGCGGCGCCGCCTCACCATTCTTGGGCGCGGCCGGAGACCGATACTCTCTGGGATCAAGGTTGTCTTGCATCACGCGTACTTTTCCTCAAGAAGAGCCTGGAGCGCCTCACGCGCGCGGTGGACGCGCATCTTAAGTGCTCCGACGGTGGTAGTCAGAAGAACGGCCATCTCTTCGTACGAACGACCTTCGACGTGCTTCATCACGAACGCCTCACGAAGCGACGGCGCCAACTGCATCAGCGCACTGTCCAGATCGCTCCGTAATTCCGTGCGGTCGAGCTCTTCGTCCGGTGTCGAAAACGACGAGGGTTGATCATCCTCCTCGTAACTCTGATGCGTGCGGCGAATGTTCTTGAGCCAGTCCTTGCACCCGTTCGCCACGATCCGGAAAATCCACGCATCGAACCGTCCGTGCACTTCTGCGAGATGCTGATACGCCTTGATGAACGAGGCCTGGAGGATGTCCTCCGCGACATCAGGGCTTCCTGTCATCCCGAGCGCGTGACGAAATAGTGGATCGCTGTAACGCTGGATCAGAATCCCGAAGGCGTTACGGTCACCTGTCAATACGCGCGCAATCACGTCGTGATCCGCCTCGAGCGGATCGATCGGTCGCGGTGCCATCACCGTGGTCTTCACGACGCTAGTGTAACGCTTTGTGCGCCCTCTGGACAGCCCTGTAAGAGCCGAGAGCGGTGGTGCGAGGGTGGCCATGCTTGATGGACGAATTGGCATCGCGCGGGTAACGATGCAGTCACGTCACCTGAGCCGTATGTGATAGAGTAATTCACGCACCCGATCTCCCTGATAGATGCGCCCTATGCGATCGCTGTCGGAGCGATAGCGTCGATAGCCGCGCGAGAAGCGCCGGACCTGTCCAGATTTTGCCGCGTGGGCAAGAGTTTCCCTAAGGTCGCGCTCGCTTAGCAGCCCCTCCGAATTGTAGCTCACCAGCGCGTGCCGCGCCTCGGTTGCCTCGAGCAGCTCCGCGAGCGCCCCGCCCGCCCGGCGCGCCGAGCACCAGGCGCTCTGCTGGCCTTCGCCACCGATGAGGCCGGTTTTGCCGCGCAGCGTCGGCACCGCATCGAACCATCCGCGCGCGATGATCTCCGGCACGTGATAATAGCCCGAGTACTGGCGCGCATTGTACGGTGGATCGATGTAGATCAGCTCGACCTTCCCCACCGCGCGCGCCACCGCCGCCGCATCGCCCCGATGCGCCGTCGCGCCGCGCCGTCCTCGCTCCGGAATCTCGGGGCGCAGCGCGAGCGGACGACGCGCGTTCGGCTGCCACGTCTTCATGTACGCGGCGTACACGCCGGTGGTGTTCGCCACGCGGTCCGCCCCCTCGATGAGCGCGGCCAACAGCACGTAGTACCCATCGTCGTCGATCAGCCCCGACGTCCACCATTCGTGCAGCCGGCGCCGGATCGCGTCGATGCGCTCCGCGTTCTCCTGCGTGAAGTACATCCGCCCGCCCGCCGGCGCGAAGTGCGAGCCCATGAAGCCGCGCTCCGGCTCGACCCACCGGGCCAGATATTCGCACACCGCGCCCAGCGTCCCCGCACCCTCCGCAGCCTTCCGCAGCGCCGGCGACCGGAGCGCACGACGCACCTCCGGCTCACCCGCACGCAGCGCCGCGAAATTCGGCGATCGCTGCGCCACCACGTACGCGCGCTGAAACACGAACGAGTACGTCATCAGATCGCTCGACGCGACGCGCCATCCGGACTGCTTGAGCGCGCGTCCCACCGCCGCCGTTCCGGAGAACGCGTCGTGCGCCGACCCCGGCGCGAGCGCGAGCCGGCGAATCGTAGCCGTCAAAAACGGCAGGAGCCTCGTCTTGTTGCCGATGTATCGCATTCCTAGCCGTGGCTCGCGAACGCATCCCACCCTCGCTCGCGGATCTCCGCGCCATGCTCGTCGAGCCCCGGCGGTGGCATCCGCACCGACCCCGGAACGCTCGGCGGCACGCCCGTGCGCGGCGAGCACTCGAGATCGCGCAGCGACTCGAGCACCGGACGCACGATGCCGCACGGCACACCCGCGCGATCGAGCCGCGTGAGCCAGTAGTCCGAGCTCTGCTCGCGCACGCGCTCCTCCATCGCCGCGATCACGCGCGCACGCGCCGCCACGCGCCCCGCGTTCGTGCGCAGCGATGCATCGTCTTCGAGCGCCGGGATCGCGAGCACCGCGGCGCACGCCATCCACTGCGCGTCGTTCCCCACCGCGATGACGATCGGCCGATCGCGCGCGTTGAACAGCTGGTACGGAACGAGATTCGGATGCCCGTTCCCCCACCGCGCCGGCTCCTCCCCCGTGACGAGCGCGTTCTGCGCGACGTTCACGAGCGCCGCGCTCGCGCTCGCCGCCAGCGACACCGTGATGTGCCGCCCCCGATTCGTGCGCGCGCGCGCCACGAGCGCGGCCAGCACCGCGATGCAGGCGTCCTTCCCCGCCACCACATCCGCGAGCGCCACGCCCACCTTCATCGGCTCACCACGGGGCTCACCCGTGATCGCCATCCACCCGCGCTCCGCCTGCACCACGAAGTCGTAGCCCGCCCGATCGCTGTCTGGCCCGAACCCCGTGATCGTGCACCACACCAGCGCGGGATACTGCTCGAGAATCGACGGCACGTTGAATCCGTTCCGCTCGAGCATCCCACGCCGGAAATTGTCCACCACCACATCGGCGCCAGCGATCAGCTCGCGAATGAGCGCGCGGTCGGCCTCCACCGAGAGGTCTGCCGCGAGGCTCTTCTTGTTCCGGTTCACGCTCAGGTAGTAGGCGCTCTCGCCGATGTCGTCGAAGGGCGGCCCCCAGCCGCGCGTGTCGTCGCCGGAACCGGGACGCTCGACCTTGATGACGTTGGCACCGAGGTCGCCCATCAGCATCGTCGCCAGCGGCCCGGCCAGCACTCTGCTCATATCGAGCACGTTAATGTTCGAAAGCATGTTTTGGGCTGATACTGGCGTTGTAGAGTATCGAAAGTGTCTCGAAAAACCATGATTTTATCAGTACTTTACACTGGCACGCGCAATCGCTTTCCCGTCCCACCGCCCTTGCCGCTCCTTGCATAGCTGCCGTAAAATCATATACTTACCCCCTGAAATCAGGCCGCTCGGCGCCTCACCGCCAGGGCTGCCGCTACAATAGATGGGGGCCAACACTCGCCTCCCACACACGCGCACTCGGAGCGCGACCCGCATGGCCGACAAGCCACTGATCGCCGACACCAACGCCCCCATGGACGGAGGGTCGCCCAGCGCTCCTGTCGCACCTCGCCGACCGCCCGGCCACCGCAGCACCGACGTTCGCGACACGGTCGCCGAGATGGCGGCCCGCGCGCAGGAGATCAGTCAGGAAGCGGGAAGCAAGGTAGCAGCGGCGATGAAGGACGTCATCGGCGCCGCCGCCGGGCTCGCCGGCTTCGCCATCGAAAGCGCGCGCGACCTCGTGCAGTACATGGTACGTCGCGGACAGATGACGCAGGAAGAGGCGGACAAGCTGATGCGTGAGGCCGAGGAGGCGTACGCGAAGAAGAAGCCCGTCGCGCCGCGCGTCGCGGACACGCCCAAGCTCGTCGCGCGTGCTGCCGAGCGGCCGGTGACACCGAAGAAGGCTGCTCCGGTGGCGAAGAAGCCGGTGAAGGCATCGAAGCCGGCGAAGGTGGCAAAGCCCGCCAAGTCCGTGAAGCCGGCCGCGAAAAAGGCGCACAAGCCGGCCAGCGCGGCGTCGCGTTCCAAGGTCAAGCCGGCGGCCAAGAAAAAGAAGTAGCGCGCGAGCGCGTCGATCACGTTCGACGCGCCGCCAGCCACTCCAGAAAATCGTGCACCGCCGCCGGATCGGGCAACCTGATCTCGGCGGCGGTGTCGCGTGCGGGGTCATCGGTCACGCAAATCGTTACCGCTCGCGGCGAGCGCGCGCGCAGCGAGCGGAACGCATCTTCGTCCGTGCGATCGTCGCCCGCGAAGAGAACCGAGGCACCGGCGTCGAACGCGTGCAGGCGCTCGCCCATCGACACGACCGCCGTCCCCTTGTCGACCCGTGCGGCTGGGCGCACCTCCACGACCTCCTTGCCATCCGTGACGCGAAGCCGGAGGCCGAGGGCGATGCGTTCCACCGCGGAGCGAAGGGCGGGCACGGCGTCGCGCGCCGCGAGCCTGTAGTGGACGCTCAGCGTCCAGCGCTTGTTCTCGAGTCGTGCACCCTGCACCCGTGCGACGAGGGGCTCGAGCTCGCGCGCGGCCTGCGCGATCGCCGCCGATTGGTCGGCGAGATCCGCATCTGTCTCCACGTCGCCCGTGGGCGTCAGGATCTCGAAGCCGTGATTCCCCACCGTCCACACGCCGCTGACGCTCACGATCCCATTTGCATCGGCGGCGCCGCGGCCGGACACGAGGACCACGCTCACGCCGGGACTCGCCACCAGACGATCGAGCACGCGGCGGGTGGCCGGCGCCACCGCGGCGTCCTCCGGGCGCGCCGCGATGGGCGCGAGCGTGCCGTCGACGTCGAGCATGAGCACGAGCGGCGTGCCCGCGAGCCGCGCGGCGATGTCCTCGCCGACTCGTTGCGGCGGGTCGGTCATGCGACGCCGCTCTCCGGCTCGCGCTCCGCGATGATGTCGTGCGCGCGCGTGAGCACCGCGTCGAGCCAGTCGAAGATCGTGCGCTCGTGCAGTTGCCGGCGCATGCGGTGCATCCGCACGCGTCGCTCGCCCTCGCTCATGTGCAGCGCGCGGCGAATGCCCTCCACGAATCCGTCCAGATTGAACGGATTGATCAGCACCGCGCCATCGATCTCCTCGGACGCGCCGGCGAACCGGCTGAGCACGAGCACGCCGCGCTCCTCGGTCTGGCACGCGATGAACTCCTTCGCCACCAGGTTCATCCCGTCCTGCAGCGAGGAGATGAGGCACAGGTCGGCGGCGCGATACGCGCCCGCGAGCATGTCCGCGCTCACGTTTTCGTGGATCAGCACGATCGGATGCCAGCGCGCGGTTTTGAATCGCTCGTTGATCTCGATCACCGCGGCCACCATCTCTTCCTCGAGCGCGCGATACGCCGGCAGCTCCGACCGCGACGGCGTCGCGATGAGCAGAAAGGTGAACGTCTCCCGCATCTCGGGGTGCAGCTCCCACAGCTGACGCAGCGCGCGGAGCCGTTCGGGGATCCCCTTGGTGTAGTCCACGCGATCGACCCCGAGGCCGAGGCGCTGACCGTTGGTCGCGTAGCGCGCGCGAAGGCGTCCAACCAGCGCGGTGCTCTCCGGCGCACTCGCCAGCTGCTCGTACCGCTCGACGTCGATGCTGATGGGGAACACGGCAACATCGATGCGCCGGCCGTCGTAGTGAATCGACAGCGTGTCGGCGTCGATCTCCGCCTCGGGGACCAGCTCCGCCACGCAGCCGAGGAAGTTGAGCGCGTAGCGCTCGGTGTGGAACTCGATGAGATCGTTGCCCAGCAGACCGCGCAGCGGCACTCGTCCACGCCGGTGGGCAGGAGCCGCAGAATGTCCGCGGGCGGAAAGGGGATGTGCCAGAACTGATGGATGAGCGCGGGCTGCGCGAGCTCGCGAACCATCTCCGCAGCGAGCGCGAAGTGATAGTCCTGGATCCAGATGATCGGCTTCTGTGGGGCGCGCTTGACCTCATCGGCCACCGCGCGCGCGAACTTCGCGTTCACCGCCTGGTACATGTTCCAGTACTCGGTGCGGTATTCGAAGTGCTGCACGAGCATGTGGCAGAGCGGCCAGAGCGAGCGGTTCGAGAATCCCAGGTAATAGCCGTCCACCTCGGCGTCGCTCAGGAAGACGCGGCGGAGCGTGAAGCCGTCTTCTCCCGGCGGCACGCGGAGACGCCCCTCACGGTCTGCCGTTTCCCGGTCGGCGGAGCCCGAGCCCCACGCGACCCAGACGCCGTCGGTGGCCTGCATCGTCGGGTCGAGCGCGGTGACCAGCCCGCCCGGTGGACGCCGCACATCGATTCCCGTTTCGCCGCGCCGATGCTCGTACGGCTC
>Ga0070679_100002649_pt1 | contig 16293 bp, 14 predicted proteins | sample KBSC63BmetaG_FD_65652 | JGI IMG/M metagenome (GOLD analysis project Ga0070679, IMG submission 65652) | Corn rhizosphere microbial communities from Kellogg Biological Station, Michigan, USA - KBS C6-3B metaG | ecosystem: Host-associated > Plants > Roots > Rhizosphere | place: USA: Michigan... | reverse complement strand
AGTCGACAGCGCGTCCCCGACCCCTCGATCCCGGCCCGAAAAGGGCCTTTCGGGGCCGGAAAGTGTGACGTTCCCGGCCTCTTCGTCGCCGATCGGGCCGAGGTGTGGGATCTCCCGGACAGGATCGTCACGGAAGTCCGACCTCGCACCGTCCCTGTGACGCCTCCGTCACGCAAGTCCGACATCCTCCCGTCCCCTGTGCCGCCTCCCCCACGTAAGTCCGACCTCCCCCGGTCCCTGTGACGCCTCTCCCACGGAAGCCTCACGTCCCGGGCGCCTCATGGGGGTCACAGCCTGCCAGGACCCCCATGAGGCGCCCGGGACACCCTGGGACGCCTCTCGGACGGCCGCAAGCGCCCTGAGCCCCCGCCCGACGGCCGCCCGCCCCCCGAACCCCCGCCCCTACCCCCTGCCGAGGCGGCGGCGGAGCTCGGCGAGGCGCTCGCCGAAGGCCTTCTCGCGGCCGTTGCCGGTCGGCTCGTAGAAGCTGCGCTCGGCGAGGCCGTCGGGGAGGTACTGCTGGGCGGCGACGTTGCCGGGATGATCGTGGGCGTACTGGTAGCCCTTGCCACGGCCGAGCGCCTTGGCGCCGGGGTAGTGGGCGTCGCGCAGATAGTCGGGCGGGGTCTGGGCGCCGTGCCTGCGGACCTCCTCGCGCGCGGCGCCGATCGCCGTCGTCGCCGCGTTCGACTTCGGCGCCAGGGCCAGGTAGATCGCCGCCTGGCTCAGGTTCAGCGCGCACTCGGGGAGGCCAACGCGGTCGACCGCGCGGGCGGCGGCGTCGGCGACCACCAGCGCCATCGGGTCGGCGTTGCCGATGTCCTCGGAGGCGAGGATGACCATCCGGCGGGCGATGAAGCGCGGGTCCTCGCCGCCCTCCAGCATCACCGCCAGGTAGTAGAGCGAGGCGTCGACGTCGGAGCCCCGGGTCGACTTGATCCATGCCGAGATGAAGTCGTAGTGACGGTCGCCCTGGCGGTCATAGTCGATCGCGCGGCGCTGCAGGGCGTCCTCGATCGCGGCGACGTCGACCTCGGAGCCGGCGGCGCGCTCGGCCGCGCGCTCCAGGGCCGAGAGGGCGACGCGGGCGTCGCCGCCGCTGCGCTCGGCGAGCATCGCCAGCGCCCCGTCGGCGATCGGCGGCGGGTCGGCGATCCCGCGCTCGGGGTCGGCCAGCGCACGCCGCAGGAGCTCCTCGACCTGGCCCGGGGAGAGCGGCGCCAGCTCATACACCTGGCTGCGCGAGATCAGCGCCGAGTTGACCTCGAAGTACGGGTTCTCGGTGGTCGCCCCGATCAGGGTCAGGAGCCCTTCCTCGACCGCGGGCAGCAGGGCGTCCTGCTGGGCCTTGTTGAAGCGGTGGATCTCGTCGAGGAAGAGGATCGTCGGGCGGCCCGAGGAGCGCCGCCGCTCCCGCGCCCGCTCGATCACGCCGCGGATCTCGGCTTTGCCCGCGTTCACCGCCGACTCCTCCTCGAAGGCGCCGTCGGCCATCCGCGCCGCGATCCGCGCCAGCGTCGTCTTCCCCGCTCCCGGCGGCCCGTAGAGGATCGCGCTGTGCGGGCGTCCGGATTCGATCGCCGCCCGCAGCGCCGACCCCTCCCCGACGATGTGCTCCTGCCCGACCATCTCGTCGAGCGTCCGCGGTCGCATCCGCACCGCCAGCGGCGCGTTGGGCGGGATCGCTTCCGCGCCTTCGCCCGCCGCGGCGCCGCCGTCGCCGGTGTCGAAGAGCTGATCGCTCATCGCCCCAGTATGAGCATCGCCGCGGCCCCGCCGCCCGCCTCAGCCGTGAAGGGCGAGGTAGGGAGCCAGGCAGATCAAGGCGGCGGCGAGCGCCAGGCGCAGCCGGTGGGTGGGGACCGCGTGGGCGATGCGCCAGCCGATCAGGACGCCGGCCAGCTCCGGCACGCCCACCACCACGGCCAGCGGCCAGTCGATCGCGCCCTGGACGGCATAGCCGACGGTGCCGACCGAGGCGATGACGATCGACTGCACCAGGGCGGCGCCGAGGGCGTCGAGGACCGGCATCCCGCAGACGACCAGCAGCGGCACCGCGAGCATCGGCCCGCCGATCCCGAACAGGCCGGAGGCGGCGGCGACCGCGATCCCCACCACGGCGACGACCGCCGCCTGAGGGTGCCCGGCCGGGGGTCCCACCCGCCGCTCGCGGACCAGGACCAGGATGCCGGTGGCGGCGACGACCGCGGCGAGCAGGACGGCGAAGCCAGGGCCGGAGACGGCGCCGTTGACCAGCACGCCGATCGGCGTCCCCACCAGCGCCGCGGCCGCGAGCAGCGCCGCCGCCCGGCGGGTCGGCGGGCGGCGCAGCTGACCCGAGCGCCAGTAGACCAGCGTGCCGAGGGCCCCGGTCGCGACGTGGGTGACGATCGCCGTCCCGGCCACGGCCGCGGGCGAGAGGTCGGTCAGCACGAACAGGCCGACGGTCACCAGGACCCCGCCGGGGCCGACCGCCGTGATCCCGATTCCGGCAACCAGCCCGAAGGCGACGAGTCCGATGAGCGTGCCTGCCGCGACCTCGAGCAGCGCCGCCTGCGCGCTCACCGCCACGGGTCCGGAGTCTAGGACGCGAGCGCGCGCGAGGGGTCGGCCGGGCCAGGAGGACGATGTACGCTCGATTGATGGAGAGTGCTGCTGAGGTCGCAGGGACCGTGAAGAAGCTCGAATCCAGGAGTCCGACCACGGGCGAGGTGATCGGGAGCGTCGCGACGATCACGCCCGCGCAGGTGCAGGGGGTCGTCGACGAGGTGGCGCGGATCCAGCCCGCCTGGGCGCAGCTGACGCTGAAGGACCGGGCCCGGTACATGCTGCGGGCGGCCGACGCGCTACTCGACGAGATCGACGAGATCGCCGAGCTCCTGGTCCGCGAGCAGGGCAAGCCGCGGGTCGAGGCCTACACGATGGAGCTGCTGCCGACGGTCGACGCGCTGCACTGGGTCGCGAAGGCGGGACCGAAGATCCTGGCCGACGAGAAGGTGCGGATGACGCAGGCCTTCACCCTGTCCAAGAGCGGGCACTTCTCGTATGAGCCGATCGGCGTGGTCGGGGTGATCGCGCCCTGGAACTACCCCTGGTCGATCCCCTTCGGCGAGGTGGCGATCGCCTTGATGGCCGGCAACGGCGTGGTGCTGAAGCCGGCCTCGCTGACGCCGCTCTTGGGCGAGCGGATCCGCGCGGTGTTCGAGCGCGGCGGCGTGCCGGAGGGGCTGGTGCGGGTGGTCCACGGCGGCGGCGCGGTCGGCGAGGAGCTCTGCCGCTCCTCGGTCGGCAAGGTCTTCTTCACCGGCTCGGTCGAGGTCGGGCGCCACGTCGGCGGGGTCTGCGCGCTGGAGCTGAAGGGCAGCGTGCTGGAGCTGGGTGGCAAGGACCCGATGATCGTCTGCGCCGACGCCGACCTCGGCAACGCGGTGAGCGGCGCGGTCTGGGGCGGCTTCGCCAACGCCGGGCAGACCTGCTCGGGGATCGAGCGCGTGTACGTGATGCGCGAGGTTGCCGACCGCTTCGTCGGCGGGGTGGCGCGGGAGGCGGAACGGCTGCGGATCGGCGACCCGCTGATCTGGGAGACCGAGATCGGGCCGATGACCTCCGACTCCCAGTACGAGACCGTGCTCGAGCTGATCGACGACGCGGTCGCGAGCGGCGCCACCAAGCTCTGCGGCGGGCCGGTCGAGGTCCCGGGCCTGGCGGGCAAGTTCATCGCGCCGACGGTCCTCACCGGCGTCACCCACGAGATGCGGATCATGCGCGAGGAGATCTTCGGGCCGGTGCTGCCGATCGTCGTCGTCGACTCCGAGCAGGAGGCGATCGACCTCGCCAACGACTCCGAGTTCGGGCTCGGCGCCTCGGTCTGGACGCGCGACCGTGCGCGCGGCGAACGGATCGCCCGGGTGCTCGAGTCCGGCATGGCCTGGATCAACGACCACTCCTTCAGCCACGGCGCCTGCCAGTGCTCCTGGGGCGGGGTGAAGAACTCCGGCCTCGGCCGCTCGCACTCCAAATTCGGCTTCTACGAGTGCGTCAACATCAAGATGAACGCCTGGGAGCCGGGCCTGACCCGGGACTTCTGGTGGCACCCTTACGACCGCACGCTGGGCGAGGCGGTGCGCAACTCCGCCCGCCTCCTCTACGGCCGCGGCGAGGTGCGGGCGAAGGCCCTGCGGGACGGTGCCCGACCGCTGCTGCGGGTCGGGCGGCGGACCGTGCGGCGGGGTTAGGGGCGCGGGGGACGGCGGGGATCCCGGCCGGGGCGGCCGTCCGAGATGGTCCTGGGCTCCTCATGGGGGTCCTGGCAGGCTGTGACCCCCATGAGGAGCCCAGGGACGTGAGGCTTCTGTGAGGGAGGCGTCACAGGGACGTCACGAAGTCGGACTTCCGTGACGGTCCCTCATGGGAGAGGCGAGGATTCGAACGGTCAGGAATCTGCGTGGTTCGAAATGGGCGTATGGCGACCATTTCGAACCACGGAAGGCCTGACCGTTCGAGAAGCGGCCCTCGGCGCCCGTCCTGGGCGTCCCCGTCACGCTCTTGTCACGGTTCCTCCTCGCCTTCCATACCCGCCCCTCTCGCCACGGCCACAGCCTGCCCGGGCCGTGGCGAGAGGGGCGCGTCCTTCCCCGGGCGCCAGCTTGCGGGGCCTGAGCCCTTCCCGGGCGCCAGCTTGCGGGTCCCCGTCCCTTCCCGCCCGCCGAATCGACAGAATCAGCGCGTGGCCGATGACCAGAAAGGCGCGGAGGCGGCGATCAAGCTGGTCGGGCTGCGGCGGGTCTACGGGGAACGGGCGGCGCTGGAGGACGTCAGCTTGGAGACCGCGGTCGGGGACTCGCTCGTCGTCCTCGGTCCCAACGGGGCGGGGAAGACGACGCTCTTGCGCATCCTCGCGACGCTGTTGCGGCCGACCGGGGGCGAGGTGCGCGTGCTCGGCTGCAAGCTGCCCGACGAGGCCTGGAAGCTGCGCGGCAGGATCGGCTATCTCGGCCACGAGCCGCTGCTCTACCGCGACCTGTCGGGCCGCGAGAACCTGCGCTTCCACGCCAAGCTGCACGGGATCACCGGGGCGCGCGCCGAGGCGCGGATCGAGGAGCTGCTGGACGCGGTGAAGCTGTCCCACCGCGGCGACGAGCGCACCTTCGAGTTCTCTGCCGGGATGCGCCAGCGCCTCGCGATCTGCCGCTGCGTGCTGCACGAGCCGGAGCTGCTGCTGCTCGACGAGCCCGACTCGAACCTCGACATCGAGGGCCGCGAGATCGCCCACACGCTGATCGGCCCCGGCCTCGGCCACACGCGCGTCGTCGTCACCCACGACCCGGAGCGCCACCTGCCGGAGGCCGACCAGGTGCTGCGTCTCGACGTCAACGAGCCGGCGGCGGCCCGGTGAGCGCCTCGTGACCCCTTCGCGCACCGCCTTCGCGGCGATCCTCGGCAAGGACCTGCGGGCCGAGCTCCGCACCCTGCAGTCGCTCCCGGCGATGGCGCTCTTCGCGGTCACCTCGTTCGTGATCTTCCGCTTCGGCCTCAACCGCACCAGCCTCTCCGGCTCGCTCGCCGCGGGGGTGCTCTGGGCGACGCTGCTGTTCGCCGCGGTGCTCGGCATCAACCGCCTCTTCGTCGCCGAGCGCGAGGAGGGCGGCTTCGACGCGATCCGCCTCGCCCCGATCGACCGCAGCGTCCTCTTCACCGCCAAGGTCGCGGCGCTCATCATCTACCTGGCGGCGCTGGAGGTCATCGCGGTGCCGATCTTCGCCGTCTTCTTCCTCAACTCCGCCGCCGCCCTGCCGCCACTGATCGTCGTGCTCCTGCTTGCCGACATCGGCCTCGCCTCGGCGGGCACCCTGATCTCCTCGATGGCAGTCAACTCGCGGGCCCGCGACCTGCTCGTGCCGCTCGTCCTGCTGCCGCTCGTGGTGCCGCTGATGATCGCCGCCACGGCCGCCACCGAACCGCTGATGCTGCTGGGCGGAGTCTCTTATCACCGCTTCGGAACCTGGCTGATGGTGCTGGGTCTATACGATCTGATCTTCGCCCTGCTGGGCTACGCGGTATTCGACTTCCTGCTCGAGGATTGATCCGCCGCGCCCGGTGATATGGGCGCCGATCCCAGCATGTACGGCAAAGGACTCAGACCCCTCTCGATCGCGACCCCCGTGGCGTTCGCGATCACGCTTTCGCTGGTCTTCTTCTACGCCCCGATCGAAGCCGACCAGGGCTTCCTGCAGAAGATCTTCTACCTGCACGTGCCGCTGGCGATCACCGCGCTCTGCGGCTTCATCGTCGGCGGCATCTTCGCGGTCCTCCACCTGCGCCGCGACGACCCGCGCTACGACGCCTACTCCTACGTCTCGATCCACATCTCGGTCATCTACGCCTGCGGCGCGCTGCTCACCGGCTCGATCTGGGCGAAGGGCTCCTGGGGGCACTGGTGGGTCTGGAACGAACCGACGCTGGTCAGCTTCCTGATCGTCTTCCTGCTCTACGCGACCTACTACCCGTTCCGTTACGCGATCGAGGATCGCCAGCGCCAGGCCCGTTACGCCTCGGTCTTCGCGATCACCGCGGGCGCCTTCGTGCCGCTCAACTTCCTCGCCGTGCGGATGTCGGAGTCGCTCGTCCACCCCCGCGTCTTCGCCACCGCCGAAGGCGGCCTGCCCGGATCGATGCTGCTCACCTTCCTCTGCTCGATCGCCTCGATGGCGCTGCTCTGGACGACGCTGGTCAAGTTCGAGCTCTCGGCGAAGAGCGCCCAGGGCCAGCTGAAGCGCCTGCGCCGCGCCCTCGACGCGCCGACCGGCCCGCCCACGTCCCGAATCGCCCCGGAGGTCCACTAGATGGTCGCCACGCTGTACGGCTGGATCGTCGCCGCCCCGGCGATCCCGAACGACGTCGGCGGCAAGTACGTCGCCGGCGCCTACATCGTCTTCGTCCTGCTGCTGCTCATCTACGTCTCGATCATGGCGATGAAACTGGCGCGCATCGAGCGCGGCCTGCGTGAGGTCGCCGAGGTCGCCGAGCAGCGCAAAGAGGACGCGACCGCCGGGGAGACGACGCCCGCAGAGGTCAAGTCTTGAGCGAGATCCTCGCGCTCGGGGTGTCGCACAAGACGGCGCCGCTGGAGCTCCGCGAGCGACTCTCGCTGACCGAGGGACGCTCCGTCGCGGCGCTGCGCGAGCTGACCGAAGCGGGGACGATCGAGGAGGCGGCGGCGATCTCCACCTGCAACCGGACCGAGCTCTACCTGGTCGTCTCCGACCCGGTCGAGGCCGAGTCCGAGGCGCTCGGCGTGCTGACCCGCAAGGCCGGGACCCGGCCGACCGAGCTGCTCGGCCACCTCTACTCGCTGCGCGGCGTCGACGCCGCGCGCCACCTGCTGCGGGTGACCGCCGGGCTCGACTCGATGATCGTCGGCGAGGCCGAGATCCAGGGCCAGGTCAAACGCGCCTACGAGCTGGCGCTGGTCGAGGGCGCGACCGGGCCGATCCTCAACCGCCTCTTCCGCGGCGCGCTGGCGGCGGGCGGCCGGGCCCGCAACGAGACCGCGATCGGCGAGCGCGGGGTCTCGATCCCCTCGGTGGCGGTCGAGCTCGCGCGGCGCGCGGTCGGCGACCTCTCCGAGCGCACCGTGCTGATGATCGGCGCGGGCGCCACCGCCGAACTCGTCGCCCGGGCCCTGGTCGCGCGCGGCGTCCAGACCGTCTTCGTCGCCAACCGCCATCACGACCGCGCGCTCGGGCTCGCCCAGCGCTTCGACGGCGAGGCGATCCGGTTCGAGAGCCTGCCCGAGCAGCTGGCCCGGGTCGACGTCGCCGTCTCCACCACCAACTCGCCGCACCACATCATCGAGCGCGACGGGCTGGAACAGGTGATGGCCGAACGCGAAGCGCGGCCGCTGCTGCTCATCGACATCGCCGTGCCGCGCGACATCGAGCCCGAGTGCCGCGAGATCTCCGGCGTGAGCGTCTTCGACATCGACGACGTCCAGCAGATCGTCGAACGGAACGCGGGGGTGCGCGAAGCTGAGGCCACGCGGGCGGAACGGATCATCGAGGCGGAGCTCGACCGCTTCCAGCGCTGGGTCGCCTCGCTGGAGGTCGTGCCGACGATCACCGCGCTGCGCGAGCACGGCGACGAGGTCGTGCGCCGGGTGCTGGCCGAGAACGAGAACCGCTGGGAGGGCCTCGGCGAGGCCGACCGCGAGCGGATGGAGCTGATGGCGAAGGCGATCGCCTCGCGGATCCTGCACGAGCCGACCCGGCAGATCCGCCGCGCCGCGGGGTCGGACGACGCCTACCAGTACGTGAGCGCGCTGCGCGAGCTGTTCGGCCTCGACGTCGAGACCGAGGTCGAGTCCGAGGCGGACGCGGCGGGCAAGGTCACCGAGCTGCGGCGTCCCGGCCAGGGCTGAGGTGCTTGGCCCTGCGCATCGCAACCCGCGGTAGCCAACTTGCGCTGACCCAGGCCGGGACCGTCGCCGACCTGCTCGGCGGCGCCGAGCTGGTCGAGGTCTCCTCCGACGGCGCGCCGGGCGACAAGTCGCGCTTCGTGCGGGCGGTCGAGCAGGCGCTGCTGGACGGCCGCGCCGACCTCGGCGTGCACTCGGCGAAGGACCTGCCGGGCGAGGAGGTCGAGGGCCTCGAGATCGCAGCGGTGCCGCCGCGCGAGGACCCGGCCGACGCCTGGATCGGCGCCGGGACCTCGCTCGAGGACGCGCCGGAGGGCGCCCGGGTCGGGACCGTGAGCCTGCGGCGGCGGGCACAGCTGCTGGCGACGCGGCCGGACCTGCGGGTGCTCGACCTGAACGGCAACGTCGACACGCGCCTGCGCAAGCTGGCGGCGGGCGACTACGACGCGATCATCCTCGCCGCCGCCGGGCTGCGGCGGCTGGGGCGCGCGGAGGAGATCGGCTTCCGGGTGCCGGAGGACCGGATGGTCCCGGCGGCGGGCCAGGGCGTGCTGGCGCTGCAGGTGCGCTCGGGCGACGAGGAGAGCGCGGCGGCGGCGCGGGCGATCGGCGACGCACAGGCCTTCGCCGAGCTGCGCGCCGAGCGGGCCTGCTTCACCCGCCTCGAGGCCGACTGCTCGACCCCGATCGGCGTCCACGCCAAGTGCGACGGCGCGCTCCTGCGGGTCGGCGCCTTCGTCGGCCTCCCCGACGGCGGCGAGTGGATCCGCGACGAGCTCGACGGCGACCCCGAGGACCCCGAGGCGGCGGGCCACGAGCTAGCGAAGCGCCTACTGGGCGCCGGCGCCGCCGAGCTCCTCGCCCGCGCCGCCGGAGCCCCCCCACGTTGATGGGCCGAAAACTTGCCTATATGTCTAGTTTTCGGCCCATCAACTTGGAGGCTGGCCTGTGAGCGGGCGGGCGGGGGTTGTGTATCTGGTCGGGGCCGGGCCGGGGGATCCGGGGCTGATGACGGCGCGATCGCTGGCGCTGATCGCGGACGCGGACGCGATCTATTACGACCGGCTGATCCCGCCGGGGGCGCTCGACGGGGCGCGCGGGGACGCGGAGCTGATCTACGTCGGCAAGCAGCCGGGCGTGCCCTCGGTGCCGCAGGCGGAGATCGGCGAGCGGCTGATCGAGGCAGCGCGAGCCGGGCGCAGCGTGGTGCGGCTGAAGGGCGGCGACCCCTTCGTCTTCGGCCGCGGCGGCGAGGAGGGCGAAGCCCTGCACGAGGCCGGGGTCGAGTTCGAGGTCGTTCCCGGCGTCACCGCCGGGGTCGCGGCGACCGCCTACGCGGGCATCCCGGTGACCCACCGCGACGACGCCTCCGCGGTCGCCTTCGTCACCGGCCACGAGGATCCGGCGAAGGACGAGACGGCGCTTGACTGGGACGCCCTCGCCGCCTTCCCCGGCACGCTCGTCTTCTACATGGGGGTCAAACGGCTGGGCGAGAACGCGGCGGCGCTGATCGCCGCCGGGCGCGCTGCCGAGGAGCCCGCGGCGGCGATCGAACGCGGCACCTGGGCCGGCCAGCGGACCGTGACCGCGACGCTCGGGACGCTCGCCGCGACCGTCGAGCGCGAGGCGATCAAGGCTCCGGCGCTGATCGTCGTCGGCGCGGTCGCGGCGCGGCGCGAGGCGCTGGCGTGGCTGGAGCGGCGACCCCTGCACGGGCGCACGGTCGTCGTGACCCGGGCGCGTGCCCAGGCGAGCGGCCTGGCGAGGACGCTGCGCGGCCTCGGCGCGAACGTGGTCGAGCTGCCCGCGATCCGCATCGAGTCGCTGATCGGGAGCGACGAGGTGCGGGACGCGGCGACCGGGATCCGCGACTACGACCTCGTCTGCCTGACCAGCCCGAACGGGGTTCGGCTGCTCTTCGAGGCGCTCGCGGAGGCCGGGCGCGACGCCCGCGCGCTGGCCGGCACGACGGTCGCGGCGATCGGCCCCGGCACCGCCCGCGCGCTCGCCGCCCACGGCATCGCCGCCGACGTCGTCCCCGAGCGCTTCGTCGCCGAGTCGCTGGTCGAGGCGCTGACCCAGGTCGATGTCGAGGGCAAGCGCGTGCTGGTCGCCCGGGCGGCCGAGGCCCGTGACGTCCTCCCCGACGCGCTGCACGAGCGCGGCGGCACGGTCGACGTCGTCGCCCTGTACGAGACGGTGCGCGAGGCGCCCGACGATGCGGCCGTCGCCGCGGCCGAGGACGCCGACTACGTCACCTTCACCTCGTCCTCGACCGTGAAGAACCTCACCGAGGCGCTCGGTGACCGCTTCCCGGCGCGGGCGCGGATCGTCTCGATCGGCCCGATCACCAGCACCACGGTGCGCGAAGCCGGGCTCGAGGTCGCGATCGAGGCGGACCGCCACGACGTCGACGGCCTCCTCGCCGCGTTGCTCGCCGACGCGGCGACTCATTGAGCGCGCCCGGCGGCGCGCCGTGGAGAGAAACCGTCGCTATGCGACGGAAAGTCACCACGGCCCACCGTGGTAGGAAAGTCGGTCTATGACCGAGGAAGTCGCCACACCCCGCGCGCGCTTCGGCGCGCCGCACCGTCACTTTCGCCGCGTCGGATCGACGAATACCGTCGCGCGTGAGCTCGCAGCGGCCGGGGCGCCGCACGGGACCGTCGTCACCGCGGCTGAGCAGACGGCGGGGCGGGGACGGCAGGGCCGGACCTGGACCGCGCCGCCCGGCTCGGCCCTGCTCTACTCGGCGGTGCTGCGGCCGATCGAGCCGCGCCACTCGGTGCTGCCGCTCGCCGTCGCGCTCGCGGTCTGCGAGACCGCCGAGGCGCTGCGACCGGGCGTCGGGTGCAAGGTCAAGTGGCCGAACGACATCCACCTCGACGGCCGCAAGCTCGCCGGGATCCTGATCGAGGCGCGCCCCCAGGACGGCTGGGCGGTGGTCGGCGTCGGCGTGAACCTCACGATCGCCGCCGACGAGTTCCCCGAGGAGCTTCGCGACCGCGCCACCTCCCTCTTCCCCTCCTCTTCCGCTGTTCCTTATGGACCTGTGGGGTCCATAAGGAACAGCTGGGCGGAGGGGGCGGCGGAGGCGCTGAGTGGGCGGCTCGAAGTTTGGCTCGAGGCCGACGCGGGGGCGGTGCTCGGAGCGTGGCGGGCGCGGGACGCGCTCATCGGGCGCGAGGTCAGTTGGGACAAGGGGAGCGGGGTCGCCGACGGGGTCGACGAGCGCGGTTACCTACTCGTCCGACTCGCCGACGGCGGCCGGGTCGCCCTCGGTGCCGGGGAAGTTCATCTGACCGGCTTCTGAGCCGTCGGCGTCGCCTTTCGCGGCTTTCGGTTTCCGTTTGCGTTTCGCCGTGGCTTTCGGTTTGGCGGCTTTCTCTTTCGCGGCTTTGGTCGCTTTGGCGGTTTTCGTTTTTTTGGCCGTTTTCGATTTCGCGGCTTTGGCTTTCGCCGGTTTCGCTTTCTCGGCTTTGTCGCCTTTGGCTTTCGGGGCTTTCGGCTTCGCCGCTTTGCGTTTGGCAGGTTTTTTCGGGGCCTCCGGTTCGGGGGCCGGCTCCGTCTCGGCGGCGATCTCGGGTTCGGGGGCAGTCTCCGACTCGGAGGCGGACTCCTTCTCTACCGCTACCGCTGCCTCGGCCTCTGCCTCTTTCGCCTTGCGACGGCGCGAGCGGCGTTTGGGCTTCTCCTCCGGGGCACCGCCGTTGTTCGAGAGCTCGGCCTCCATCGCCTCCGGGGCCTTGCCGTTCCCGTGCTCGCCGTTGCCGTTCCCGCCGCGCTTGCGCTTGCGGCGGCGCTTGCCGCCTTTGGGGAAGTTCCGCAGCAGCTCGCGGGCGACCGCCGACGGTTTCCGGGCCATCCGCATCCGCGCGCCGCGCAGGACCTCCTCGCCCTCCGGCGTGTGGGATACCGCGGCGGCAAGCAGCGCCACCGCCAGGCGGCGGTCCTGTTTGCGTGCGGCGTGGACGAGCCGGCGCGCGTTGCGCCCGTGGGCGCGGCCGCTGGAATTCACCAGCAGACCGAGCAGCCGCTTCGTCTCCGGCCAGCGCTGGACCGCGTACTCCTCGTGCAGTTCGCGGGTGTAGCCGGCGAGGCGCCAGACCCAGGCCTGCGCCTGGTCGCGCCGCCCGATCCGCTTGTCGATCAGCGCCTGCAGCATCGTCTTCGTCCCCGCCCGCTTGTCCTCGCGGCTCCAGGTGCCGACGATGTCGATCGCGTCGTCGAAGGCGTCGGGGTCGCCGAGGTCGGCGATCTCCCCCAGCGCTTTCAGCCGCAGCTGCGCGTTGCGGTTGCGTTGCACGCAGGTCAGCAGGAAGCGGCGGCGGAGCTCCTTGGTGCGGTCGTTCTGCAGCATCGCGCGGGCGCGCCGCCAGCCCTGCGTGTTGACCCGCGCCCCGGCCAGCGCCGCCCAGGCGTGCTGCTCGGGGTAGTCGAGGTTCTCGACCGCGATCCGCCAGATCTCCCGTTCGAGCACCTCCATCCGCTTCTCCTCGACGTCGGAGACCGGGACGATCCGGCGCTCCACCCGCACCTTGCGGCCGCGCCCGCGGCGCACCGGGCCGACGACGATCGCGCCGCCGCGGTAGACGTCGCGGTCGAGCAGGCTGTGCAGGGTGACGATGGTCTCGTCGTGGGTCGTCGCCGGGTGGACGAAGTCGATGACCAGGCCCGCCTCCTTGCCCGGCGCGCGCCGGGTCACGCGGCCGACCCGCTGCTGGTAGATCCGCCGCGAGGCGGTCGGCGCGAGGTGCATGCAGATCGTCGCCCGCGGGCTGTTCCAACCCTCGGCGAGGAGCTGCGCGTTGCAGAGCACATCGACGTCGCCGCGTTCGAAGCCGGCGAGGATGTCGGCGAGTTCGCGCTTCGGCGTCTCGCCGGAGACCGCCTGGGCGTTGATGCCGACCGCGCGGAACGCCTCGGCGACGTTGTAGGCGTGCTTGACGCCCGCCGTGTAGAGGACGCCCGGCGTCTTGCGGAAGCGGGACTTGTAGAGGTCGGCGATCGCGAAGTTGAAGGGGCCCTGGTCGAGCAGGGCCGCCAGCTCGTCCTGGTCGAAGTCCTGGTCGACCTCGCCTTTGCGCAGCGGCACCTTGGCGATCGTCCGCACCCCCGGGCCGGGCGGGATGCGCAGGCAGCGCAGTGGCGAGATGACGCCGCGCCGGGCCGCCTGGGCGAGGTCGAAGCGCGAGGTCTGGGTCGGGAAGAGGTCGGCGACGTGGCGGGCGATCAGCGCGCCGGTCGCGGTCATGCCGATGAAGACGGGGCCGGGCCAGGCGCGGATGCAGGCGCTGGTTTTCTCGCCCAGCGCGGTGTGCGCCTCGTCGCAGATGACGACCGAGTAGGCGTCGGAGACTTTCTTGTGGTTGCGGACGAACCACTGGTAGGTCTCGACCGTGACCGGGCCTTCGGCATCGTCGCGGTTGCCGAGCAGCGGCGGGCGCAGGCGCTCCTTGTAGCCGCGGTCGGAGATCTCGCCGATGAACTGGTCGACCAGGTTGCGGCGGTGGGTGAGGATGAGGACGCCGCCGGTGCGGGTCGCCTCGATGAAGCCGACCGCAGCCACGGTCTTGCCCGCGCCGGTCGCGTGCTCGAACCAGAAGCGGCGCGCCGCGCCGGGGTCGTCGGGGGCCTCCTCGACCACCTCGTCTTCGTCCTCGGGACCGGGTTCCGACCAGTCCTGCGGCTCCTCGTCCTCCGCCTCGTCGGGCGCTTCGTCTTCCCCCGCGCCATCCGGGGCGGCGGCGTCGACGATCGCGGCTTCGGCCGTGTCGGGCTCGTCGACGCCGGCTTCGCCGTCCGCGAGCTCGACCCCGGCCTCGGCGGAGCCGACCTGGGCCTGGGCCATCAGCTCGGCCAGGGTGCCGGAGAGCGCGTCGACCTGATGCGGCGAGAGCTCGGCCCCGTCACGCAGGGTCGGCGGCTCGACCGCGAGGAAGCGCTCCAGCCCGAGCAGCAGCGAGTAGTTGCGGCGCCACTCGATCGAGGGCTCCTCGGCGCCGCCCGCCAGCTCGGCGAGCGCGGCGTCGAGCGCCTGCCGGCGGGCGGTGCCGGGCGCGAGCGCCTCGGGCCCCTCGCCGTCGAGCAGGAACGGCTCGCGGGCGAACGACGACGCACGCTCGATATCGGCGCCAGATGGGACTGCCGCGCCAGCGGCAACATCGGTGGTGTTGGCCATAGAAGGCTTTGGGTGTCTGCCCGGTCGCAACTGGAAGGACGACCTCGGGCAACGATGGAACGAGGGCTGCGGGAAGCCGGGTCTCCGTCTCCCCGAGAACTCAAAGAGGTCCGCGATCCGCGAACCGAACGTAGTCGTATTGTAATCACGGAGCGGATGCGAAGGCGGATCAAACTCGCGCTCGCCCTGTCGGCGGCCCTTGCGCTGACCGCCGTGGCGGTCGGTTGCGGCTCCTCCTCGGGGGGCGACTCGACGCATCCGAACTACGAGAAGGCGCTGGCCGGCGCGCCCGCGCCGCTGGCGCAGCTCTACGACGAAGCGAACGAGATCCTGCCCGGGACGAAGGCCGCGTTCGAAAAGCGCGTCGCCTCGCTCGGCTACCCGGTCGTCGCCAACGTCTGGGCCTCCTGGTGCGGGCCCTGCCGCTTCGAGTTCCCGATGTTCCAGGAAGCCGCGGCGAAATGGGGCAAGAAGGTCGCCTTCATCGGCATCGACTCCGAAGACTCCGAAAAGGAAGCCGAAGCCTGGCTCGCCGACCATCCGGTGCCCTACCCGAGCTACTACGACCCCGACTTCGAGATCGCCCAGTCATACAAGGCGCCCGGCCCGCCCGACACGGCGTTCTACGACCGCTACGGCAAGCTCGTCTACGTGAAGCTCGGCCAGTACGCGCACGACTCCGAACTCGAAGAAGACATCAGGCGCTACGCGCTCGGGGGCGCATAATCTGAGGCATGGAAGCCTTCGCCATCATCGCCCTGATCGGGATCGGGCTGTTGGCGGCGGAGCTGCTGCTGCCGACCGGCGGCCTCCTGGCGGCGCTCGGGATCGCCGGGCTGGTGGTCGGCGGGATCCTCGCGCTCCAGTCCTCGGACAGCGCGGCCGAGTACATCGGCGGCGCCCTGATCACGCTGGCGATCCTCTCCGCGGTGAGCTTCTTCTACGTCAGTCGCAAAGTGATCCGCAGCACCTGGCAGCTGCCGAAACGGGCGGGGACCGAGGAAATGGTCGGCGGCGAGGCGGAGGCGCGCTCGACGATCGATCCGACCGGCCAGGTCTTCATGCGCGGCACGCTGTGGTCGGCGCGGCTCGCCGACGGGGTTTCCCCGGCGGGCCCCGGGGATAGAGTCACGGTAGAGGCGGTCGATGGGCTGACGCTCGTGGTGCGACCGGTCGCCGACGTAACCCCGCGTTCAGGACACCCAATCCCGCAGTCCGAGCAAGGAGCAAGCGAGTAATGGCGGTCGTTGTCGGAATCCTCGTGGTCATCGTCCTCTTCGCGCTGATCGCGCTCGGGCTGTCGGTGCGGGTGCTGCGCGAGTACGAGCGCGGGGTGATCTTCCGGCTCGGCCGGCTGATCGCGACCAAGGGGCCGGGGCTGATCCTGCTGATCCCGCTGATCGACCGGATGGTCAAGGTCGACCTGCGGACGGTGACGCTCACCGTCCCGCCGCAGGAGGTGATCACCCGCGACAACGTCCCCTGCCGCGTCAACGCCGTCGCCTACTTCCGCGTCGTCGACCAGAACCGGGCCGTGGTCGAGGTCGAGAACTACCTCGTCGCGACCTCGCAGATCTCACAGACCGCGCTGCGCTCGGTGCTCGGCAAGGCCGAGCTCGACCAGCTGCTCGCCGACCGCGAGCGGCTCAACGAAGAGCTGCAGAAGATCATCGACGAGTCGACCGAGCCGTGGGGCGTG
>Ga0070679_100002648_pt1 | contig 16296 bp, 11 predicted proteins | sample KBSC63BmetaG_FD_65652 | JGI IMG/M metagenome (GOLD analysis project Ga0070679, IMG submission 65652) | Corn rhizosphere microbial communities from Kellogg Biological Station, Michigan, USA - KBS C6-3B metaG | ecosystem: Host-associated > Plants > Roots > Rhizosphere | place: USA: Michigan... | reverse complement strand
ACGCCGCGAGAAGCGCCTGGTCACGCGCACCAACACGCTCGAAGACGTGATGGCGATGATGGGCAAGGGCGAGGGACAGCAAACCCTCAACATCCTCATCAAGGCCGACGTGCAGGGTTCGGCCGAGGCGCTGCGTGAATCGCTGACCGCGATCAGCAACGAGCTGGTCAAGGTCAACGTGATCGCGTCGGGCGTCGGCGGCATCACCGAATCCGACGCCACGCTGGCCGCGGCCTCCAAGGCGTTGTTGATCGGCTTCAACGTGCGTGCGGACGCCTCCGCGCGCCGCGTCATCGAATCGAGCGGCGTGGACCTGCGCTACTTCTCGATCATCTACGACGTGATCGACCAGGTGAAACAGGCGGCTTCCGGTTTGATGGGCATGGAAGTGCGCGAGGATATCCTGGGCGTCGCCGAAGTGCGCGATGTGTTCCGTTCCTCCAAGTTCGGCGCGATCGCAGGCTGTATGGTGGTAGAGGGCACGGTCAAGCGGCACAAGCCGATCCGCGTGCTGCGCGACGACGTGGTGATTTTCGAAGGCGAACTGGAATCGCTGCGCCACTTCAAGGAAAACGTGGACGAGGTGAGGAACGGCAGCGAGTGCGGCATTGGCGTCAAGCAGTACAACGACGTCAAGCCGGGCGACCGCATCGAGTGCTTCGAGCGCATCGAAGTGGCGAGGACGCTGTGATGTCGGGATTCGGGGCGGCGTGAACTCTCGGCCGCCTCTAGACGTCGTCATTCCCGGGCGTCGTCGGCTTCATCGGCGATGAACCCGGAATCCATTGATCTTGCTTTTCAACATGCCCACCCGTTCCTTCCACCGCACTGATCGCGTCAACGCCGAACTTCGTCGCGAAGTCGGCACGCTGGTGCACGCGGCGGTGCGCGATCATGCGTTGCCGCAGGCGAGCGTGGTAGACGTGGAGACCAGCCGTGAGCTCGATGTCGCTACGGTGTGGGTCACCGCATTGCAGCCGGAACGTTCCGCCGAAGTGGTGAAAGCGCTGAAATCGCTGGCAAAGGAGTTTCGCCACGAGCTCGCGCACACGATGCGCATGCACCGCATGCCGGAACTCCGCTTCAAGTACGACGAATCGGTGGACACGGGCGAGCGGGTTGAGCGCTTGCTGCGTGATTCCGGCGCGGCGAACGGGGAATCGTGACGGCGGAGCACGGGGAAAGCTGATGGCAATCGGTCCCCTCGTCATCAATGGCATCCTCCTGCTCGACAAGCCTTCCGGTATCTCGTCCAATCGCGCGCTGCAGCAAGCGAAACGGCTGTTCGACGCCGCCAAGGCCGGACACACCGGCAGCCTGGACCCGCTGGCCTCCGGATTGCTGCCGATCTGCTTCGGCGAGGCCACCAAGATCGCAGGTTACCTGCTCGGCGCGCGCAAGGCGTATGCCGCCGAATGCAAGTTGGGTGTCACAACGAACACGTGTGACAGCGAGGGCATGGTGCTGGTCGAGCGCGCCGTGCCCGCGCTCGACGATGATGTGATTCGCGGCGAACTCGCAAGGCTCACCGGTCGCATCACCCAGATTCCACCCGTCTACTCCGCGCTCAAGCAGGGTGGTGTGCCGCTGTACAAGCGCGCGCGTCGCGGCGAAGCCGTGGAAGCGCCGCCGCGTGAGGTCGAGGTGTTCCGTTTCGACCTGCTCGGGCGCGACGGCGACACGCTCCGCCTGCACGTCGAGTGCGGCTCCGGTACCTACGTGCGCAGCCTCGCACGCGACCTCGGCGAGGCGCTGGGTTGCGGTGCGCACCTGACGGCATTGCGGCGACTTTGGGTCGAGCCGTTCCGCGAGCCGCGCATGTTCACGCTGGGCGAACTCGCGCATTGGCGCGATGGCGACCAAGCGGATCTGCACGGATGCCTCCTGCCCATCGAGGCCGGACTCGCCGATTGGCCTGTGCTGCAACTGGACGAAAGAGGGGCCGGTGATGTCGCGCACGGGCGCGCCTTGCAGGTCAGCGTCGCCTCGGGTCGCTATCGCGCGCATTCGCCAACCGGCAACCTCCTCGCGATCGGCGCCGTGGATGCGACCGGTACGTTCAAGGTACTGCGCGGCTTCACGGCGTGAGCAACGCCGCGAACCGATCCCCGCTACAGCAGCCGCATCAACTCCGCCCACAACGGCAGCCGGCGCACGCGCACCGTGGTTCCGGCAAAGATCGCGTTCGCAAGCGCGGGCGCGGCGGAAGGGAAGCCCATGTCGAATGCGCCGGTGGGGTTCTCTTGCGACGGTACCAGGATCACTTGCACATCGTGCGGCATCTGCGCCATGGTCGCGAGCGGGTAATCCTTGAAGCCTTGCTGCACGATGCGTCCGCCCTTGACGGTGATGCGCTCGCGCAAGGCCGTGGAGAAACCATCCAGCGTTGCGCCGACCAGCGAGGCACGCGCGCCCAGTGGATTGATGATGCGGCCGAGATCCGCGGCACACACCACGTTGTGGATCACGAGGCGCGTTTTTTCCATCGACACTTCGACCGCGTGCGCGACGTAGCCGCCGAAGGTGAAGTGGCAGGCAAGCCCGAACCCATGTCCTTGCGGGTGCGGCTTGCTCCAGCCGATCGCGTCGGCCGCGAGCTGCAGAACCCACGCGAGCCGGCCGGTGTCGAGCACCGGCCCTCCATGGCCACGATAGGAAAGCTTGCGCGGTTCACCGAGCAGCGCAAGCCGGAATTTCAGCGCATCCTGTTTGAGACCGTGGGCGATCTCATCGAGGAAGCATTCAGTCGCGAAGGCGTTGACCGCGTGCGAACTGGCGCGGTAGCTGCCGCGCGGCAGCACGGAGTCCAGCGCAAACCATGCGTAGTGCAGATTGTCGACCAGGCCGGCGGGCAGGTCGTCCGGGTGCATCTCCGACAGCCACTGGCGCGGGCGCGGTTCGCGGTCCGCAAGCCGCGAGGTGCTCGCGATGCGGTGCGTCCACCCGGTCAACGCGCGTTTGCGGTCGGCGCACGCTTCCAGCTTGTGCACGGAAAACGGCCGATAGGTATCGTGCGCGAAGGCTTCCGCGCGCGTCCACATCAGCTTGATCGGCTTGCCCACAGCCTTGGCCAGCATCACCGCCTCGGCCACGTAGTCGGTTTCGAGGAAACGCCCGAACCCTCCGCCGGCGCGGGGCAACCTGATGGTGATCTTTTCCGGGGCGAGGCCGGTCAGCCGGCGCACGGTGTCGAACGTGGCGCGCGGATTCTGCACGGGCGCGACGACCACCGCTTGCTGGCTGTCCACCTTCACCAGCGCGTTGGGTGGCTCCAGATCGGCGTGCGCGATGGTGGCGAAGCGGTAATCGGCCTTGAACTTGTGAGGCGCACGTTTGGCGGTCTCAGCGAAGTCACCATCGGTGCGAACCGATTTGGTGGGGTCGCCCGCAAATGCCGCCTCGCTCGCTCCGGCCAGCGCATCGTCGCCTTGCACCGGGCGTGGGCCCGCCTGCCAACGAACATCGAGCTTCGCGATCGCCTGCAGCGCCGTCCATGTGTCGTGTGCCAGTACCGCGATGCCCGCGGCCAGTTGCTGGGTGCCCAGCGCGCGTGCAGGATCGGGCGCAGGGATCGTCATGACTTTTTCGACGCCTTTCACTTTCAGCGCAGCGGCGTCGTCGAGGTGTGCGAGCCTGCCGCCGGGCCACGGGCAATGCGCGATCACGGCGACCAGTGTGTCGCCGTACCCTGCGTCGATCGCGAAAGGCTGGCGCCCGGTGACGATGTCGCGCGCATCCACGTCGCCCGCGTCCTGCCCGACCAGCCTGTATTGCGCCGATGTCTTCGGTTTGGCGGGTGCGTTTGCGGGTTTCAATTTCGACGCCGCTTCGGCCAGTTCGCCATAGCCAAGTTTGCGGCCGTCCGCCGCGATCACCACGCCGTGCGAGGTGCGCAGGGTGGCGACGCCGGTTTTCCATTGTGCCGCCGCGGCACGCAGCAGCAGTTCGCGTGCGGCGGTACCCACGCTGCGCAGGTCGTTCCACGCGGCGGGCACGCTGGTGCTGCCCGATGCCATCTGGTGGCCGTAGGTCCAGTGGGGGTCGCCATTGGCATTGGTGACGCCGAGGTCCAACGGTTCGACGATCACGCGGGTCCAATCGGCATCCAGTTCCTCGGCAAGGATGCGTGCCTCGGCGGTGCGGATGCCTTGGCCGACCTCGGGATCGCGCGCGCCGATCACGGTGGTGCCGTCAGGTTCGATGCGTACGTAAGGGCCGAGCTGGAACAGGTTCTGGCCGAGCAGCTCGTCCGGCGTCCATGCGAGTGCGGGCAGGCCGACCACCAGCGCGCCGGTCGCGGTGCCGAACACCTTCAGGAAGCGTCGGCGACTGGCGTTGTGCAGGCGGCTCACTTGGCTTTGTCCCGCATGGTTTTTGCGGCGCGCTGGATCGCGCGGCGGATACGCGGGTAGCTGCCGCAGCGGCACAGGTTGGCAATCGAATCGATGTCGGCGTCGGACGGCTGGGGCTTGCGCGCAAGCAACGCCATTGCCGCCATGATCTGCCCGGCCTGGCAGTAGCCGCACAGGATCGCGTCCTCGTCGATCCACGCCTGCTGCACCGGATGCAGCGCGCCGCCAGCGCGGGCAAGCCCTTCGACCGTGGTGATGTCCGCCTCGGCGATGTCCTGCATCGACAATGCGCATGCACGTTGCAATTTGCCGTCCACCAGCACGCTGCACGCGCCGCAGCTTTGGTCGTCGCAGCCGTATTTGCAGCCGGTCAGCCGCAGCACGTCGCGCACATACCAGAGGAGCGGCATGTCGGGATCGCCAGTGTGGCGGTAGTGCTCGCCGTTGATGGTGACGTCGACGCCTTCGCGGATCGGCTGCGGCACGATTTCGGTGGGCGGGGTTTGCGGGACTTGGGGCATCATCCCGCAATTGTATTGGGTCCCTTTGCAATGCTCACGCGCCGCGGCGGCGGGATTGCACGTGGCGTTCAGCCCGCATCGGGTCTGCGGTTTCGCCGGCGTTTGCCATAACCGGGTCACGGGTCGTTGTCAGCCTGCGCGATTGCGTTTTGCGTGGCCGCACGCAACACTTGCGGGCCTTGTCCGCGCCGCCGCGCACGCACGCTGTACGTCGATCCATGATCGCACCAGTTTTCACGTCGCTGGCGCCCGATGCGCCTTGGGTCGTGCTGAAATTCGGCGGCACCAGCGTCGCCACGGTCGAACGCTGGCGCACCATCCTGCGGCTCGCGGCGGCGCGTCGCGCGGAAGGCCTGCGCGTGCTGGTGGTGGTGTCGGCGTTGCCGGGCGTCACCGATGCCCTGAAGGCGCTGTGCACCTGCGCTCCCGCCGAACGCGAAGATGCGCTGGCCAAGCTGGTCGTGCGGCACCGCGAACTCGCGGAGCAGATGCGGTTGCGCGAGGCCGCCGGAATGGAACATTGGCTGGACTCGTTGCAGGCGCTGATCGCGGCCGCCACACCCGAGCGATTGACGTGGCACGCGGCGGTGCAGGCGCACGGCGAGCTGTTGTCCAGTTCCGTGGGCGCGGCGTTCATGGGCGCGAGCGGCTTGCCGACCGGATGGCTGGATGCGCGCGAAGCATTGTTGGCGCGTGAGCTTCCGTTTCTCAACGAACGCGCTCGCGCGTTGTCGGCACAGGTGCAGGCCGATCCCGATCCCGCGCTCGCCGCTCAACTGGCCGCGCGCGGGGACGTGTTCATCTCGCAGGGTTTCATTGCGCGCAACGCCGCCGGCGAGACGGTGTTGCTCGGGCGCGGCGGCTCCGATACATCCGCCGCGTACATGGGCGCATTGCTGCGCGCGGCGAGGGTGGAAATCTGGACCGACGTCGCGGGCATGTTCACCGCCGATCCGCGCCAGGTGCCGGGCGCGCGCCTGCTGCAACACCTCGACTATGACGAGGCGCAGGAAATCGCGACCACCGGGGCCAAGGTGCTGCACGCGCGCTGCCTGTCGCCGTGCCGGCGCGCACGGGTGTCGTTGTGGGTCAAGGACACGCAGCATCCCGACCTTGAAGGCACTGTCGTGGCGCCGCAGCCGGCCGAAGCCGCGCCCAGCATCAAGGCCATCAGCTCGCGCCGCGGCATCACGCTGGTGTCGATGGAAACCTCGGGCATGTGGCAGCAGGTCGGGTTCCTCGCCGATGTGTTCGCGCTGTTCAAGAAGCACGGCCTGTCGGTGGACCTGATCGGCTCGGCCGAAACCAATGTCACCGTGTCGCTGGACCCGGCTGAGAATCTGCTGGATTCCGACGTGGTCGCGGCACTGGCCGCCGACCTCGCCAAGGTGTGTCGCGTGAAGGTGATCGCGCCGTGCGCGGCGGTGACGCTGGTCGGCCGTGGCATGCGCTCGATGCTGCACCGGCTGTCCGGCGTGCTGGCCGAGTTCGGCCGGATGCGCGTGCACCTGATTTCGCAATCATCGAACAATCTCAACCTCACCTTCGTGGTCGATGAGGGCATGCTGGATGGCTTGTTGCCGCGCCTGCATGAACTGTTGATCCGTGCGGGGGCGTTGCGCACCGATGACGCGTCGTTGTTCGGGCCGAGTTGGCAGGCGCTGTATGGAAAAAGCGCGCCGCACGCCCGCACGTCGTGGTGGCGGGCGGATCGCGAAGGGTTGCTGGAACTGGCTCAGGCGACGCCGCGCTATGTGTATCACCTCCCCACCATCCATGCACGCGCACGCGAACTGCGGGCCATGCAATCGGTCGATCGGGTGTACTACGCGATCAAGGCGAACGCGCACCCCGCGATCCTGCGCACGCTGGCGCAGGAAGGGCTGGGTCTTGAGTGTGTGTCCCCGGGCGAATTGGACGCGGTGGGTGCCATTCCCGAAGCGCGCGAGTCACCGCGCCTGTTCACGCCCAACTTCGCACCGCGCGCAGATTACGAACGCGCCTTGCAGCGGGGTGTTCCGTTGACGCTGGACGCCTTGCATCCATTGCAGTACTGGCCGGAGCTGTTCGCCGGTCGTGAAATCATGCTGCGCGTGGATCTCGGGCGCGGTCTCGGTCACCACGCCAAGGTGCGAACGGGCGGTGCGACGAGCAAATTCGGTTTGCCGCTGGAGCACCTCGAAGTCTTCATGGAACTGGCGCGCAAGCATGACGTGCGCACAACCGGCCTGCATGCGCACCTGGGTTCCGGAATCCTGGATGCATCGCATTGGCCGGCGTTGTGCGGACAACTTGCGAGCCTGGCCGATCGCATCGGCAGCGTGCGTGTGCTGAATCTTGGCGGCGGCCTCGGCGTGCCGTCACATCCAGGCGAGTCGGAACTCGACCTTGCAGCGGTGGACGCGGCGCTGGCCGAGGTGAAGCGCACCTACCCGCATTATCAATTGTGGCTGGAGCCCGGTCGCTGGCTGGTCGCCGATGCCGGCGTGTTGCTGGCGCGTGTCACCCAGGCCAAACGCAAGGGCGCGATCGATTACCTGGGGTGTGACGCCGGCATGCACGCGCTGATACGGCCCGCACTGTACGATGCCTGGCACGAAATCGTGAACCTGTCGCGGCTCGATGCACGGGCCGATACGCTGTACCAGGTGGTGGGTCCGATTTGCGAATCGGGCGACGTGCTGGGCGCTGACCGTCACCTGCCGCACAGCGAGGAAGGCGATGTGTTGTTGATCGCGCAAGCGGGCGCCTACGGCGAATCGATGTCGTCGCATTACAACCTGCGGCCGCTGGCGGAATCGGCGGTGATCGCGGAATGAACATGCTCGCCGACCCACGCCAATCGCAAGTCTTCCGCTTCGTGCGTTGTGGCTACGCCAATGGCGTCGCCGAACTGGCGTACGTGTTCGACGATGGCCAGGAATTGGTAGAACGCATCCGTTTTCCCGAAGCGCCCGCATTGCCGGGAGAGCGCAAGGGCGCGTTTGAAGCTGCGCTGCGGATGCTGCATCTCATTGCTGGCGTCAGCTACTACAAGGCCGGTCTTGCGCCGCGCATTGAAGTCGAAACCGGTTCGATGGACGATGCCACCGCGGACCTGCTGGACGCCTTGTATCTGCACGGGCTGGGCGAGTTCGCATACCGCAACGGATTGGATCTGCGAGGAAAGATTGCGTTTCCGCGCAGCGTGCCGCCCCGGCCAGGCAATGATCGGGCCCCGATGCCAGGGGTGGAAATGAACCTGCCGCACCGGACGCTGGTTCCGATCGGCGGCGGGAAGGATTCGCTGGTCGTGGTGGAGGCGCTGAAAGGCACCGGTGCTGATGTGACGGCCGTGTGGGTGGGCGCATCACCGCTGATTGCAGCGGTCGCCGCCCGCAGCGGCCTGCCATTGCTGAATATCGGGCGCGAACTGTCGCCGGTGCTCTTCGAGTACAACCGGATGGGCGCGTGGAACGGCCACATTCCGGTCACCGCGATCAATTCGGCGATCCTTGCGTGTGCCGCGGTGCTGTACGGTTTCGACGGCATTGCATTTGCCAACGAGCGGTCCGCGTCGGCTGCAACGCTGGAGTATGCAGGCGGTCAGGTCAATCACCAGTGGAGCAAGGGTTGGGCGTTCGAACAGGCGTTCGCGGCGTGGCTGCGCACCCACGTCGCCGGTGATCTCGATTACTTCTCGTTGTTGCGGCCGTTTTCCGAAGTAGCGGTCACGCGCGCATTCGCGAAATCCGGTAGCGCGTACTTCGACGCATTTTCCAGTTGCAACCGCAACTTCAGGCTTCTCGGCCCCAAGCCGGCGGACCGCTGGTGCGGCCGTTGTCCCAAGTGCCACTTCGTGTTTCTCGCACTTGCGCCGTTCCTGCCCAAGCCGCGCCTGCTGCAGATCTTTGGCGGCAATCTTCTGGACGAAGAATCGCAGGCCGCCGGCTTCGACGCCCTGATCGAATATCGCAACCACAAGCCATTCGAGTGCGTAGGGGAGGGTGCGGAAGCGCGGGCCGCATTCGCAGCGCTGGCGGCACGTCCCGAATGGCAGGAGGACGCGCTGGTGGCGCGCTTCCACGAAGAAATCGCGCCGCAACTCGACACTTCGCAGCTCGCGTTGGAACCCTGGCTCGCGGCTTCGGGTGAACACGGTGTGCCGCGCCGGTTCGAAGCCGCATTGAACCGGATCGCCGGGTAATGCAGGCGTTGCCCGAAGCGGCTTGTTGAATGGATCCCGCAGATGGCGTGGCGGCGCGATAATGCGCCCTCCTATGCGCTTCGAAGATCTCGCCAATGCGGATGTCGCGATCTGGGGCTACGGCCGCGAGGGCCGCAGCGTGCTGGCGGCATTGCGCCGCCGGTTCCCCGAGCAGGCGCTGACGCTTTATTGCAAACCCGATGAAGCCGGTGCGGCGCGGCAGTGGAACGATCGCCATCTGCGGGTGATCGACGTGCCGCCGGATATTGACGCGCTGTCCGCGCACGCCGTCGTGATCAAGTCGCCCGGCATCAGCGCGTACAAGCCCGAAATCATCGCAGCACGAGCGCGCGGCACGCGCTTCACTTCCGGCACGGCATTGTGGTTTGGTGCGAACCCGGAGGCGCGCGTGATCGCGGTCACCGGCACCAAGGGCAAAAGCACCACCACGGCGTTGATCGCACATTGTGCGCGCGCCCTGGGCGTTCGCACCGCGCTGGCAGGCAACATCGGACTGCCGTTGCTGGAACTCGACCGGCGAGAGGCGGATTTGTGGACGATCGAGCTTTCCAGCTTTCAGACGGGCGATGCGGGGCCGGTCGACCTGGGCGTGGTCGTCAGCCTTGGCGAGGAACACCTCGACTGGCACGGTACCCGCGAGCGCTACGTCAGCGACAAGCTGAAGCTTGCGGAGGTCTCGCGCACATTGCTGGTGGATGCGGAATCGCCGCTGCTGATGCAGCACACCGCCGCGCACCTGCAGCGCAGGACATTCTGTGACACGCGCGGTTGGCGTGTCGCGGACGGTTTCATCCGTCATGGTGATGACGCAGTCCTGGCGGTGGAAAAGTTGCCGTTGCATGGCGCGCACAACGCCCGCAATGCTTGTGCGGCGCTGGCCGCAATCGAGTTGCTCGGGCTCGACGCGCGCGCCGCGGTGAACGCGCTGACCGCGTTCAAGCCCCTGCCGCACCGGCTCACCTCACTGGGGATGCGCGCTGGCGTGGAGTGGATCGACGATTCCATCAGCACCACGCCCGATGCGGCGATGGCGGCGCTGGAAAGCCTGCGTGGCCACGCGGTGACCTTGATCCTGGGCGGGCACGATCGGGGCCTTGACTGGGTCGGGTTTGCGCAGACATTGCGCGTGCGACCGGCGCACGCGGTGATCGTGCAGGGTGCCGCCGGTCCGCGCATTGCGGAGACTTTGCGCGAAGCCGGAATCTCAAGCACGATCGATCAGACCGACGATCTTGCCGCTGCGGTTGAGCAAGCACTCACGTTGACTCAACCCGGCGGCGCGGTGCTGCTGTCGCCGGGTGCACCGAGCTTCGACCAGTTCAAGGATTACGCCGAGCGCGGCCGCGTGTTCGCCCGGCTCGCGGGTTTCGACGGCGCCGCCATCGGCGAGATCACCGGCCTCGGTATCGCGTGAGCGTTGCGCACCGGCGGGCGGTCGCCCGCGCCTGTCGGCCTGCTTTGCATGGCCCGATCGATTGCGCCGGTTGATCGCCTGGAAAAAGCCCGGACGGGATGCTCGTCCGGACGTGCTGTACGTCATTCGAGGGATGGGTCAGCTTGCCGCGTCGGCATTCCCCGCGCCGGCGAAGTCGATCACCAACGATGCGCGACGATTGGCTTCGCCCGCTGCGCGGGTCGCGCCCTCCTTCACCTGACGATTGTGCGCCTCGCCATAGCTGACCGCCCGCACCTGGCTGGCGGACATGCCGTCATTGTTGACCAGGTAATTGCGCACCGCGTTCGCGCGCTTTTGGCCCAGTCGCTTGTTGTATGCAGTCGAGCCCGCAGGATCGGCAAACCCCTCCACCGTGACGAGCGCGTCGGAATGATGCGCGCGCATCACCTTGGCGAATTCGTCCAGCATCGCCTTGTCCTGATCCTGCAGAGCGGCCTGGTTGAATGCGAAGTGCGCGACCGTATCCACCTGGATGCGTCCCTGCATCGCCGTGATCTCGGTATCGTATTTCGCAAATTGATTTTTCATGTCCTGCGACAACGAATCGATCTGTTGCTGCAGGCCTTGGTCTGTATTCTGGAGTTTGGTGATTGCAGCATCGAAATCGCTGCGCTTGACGTAGTTTGTGCAGCCGGCGAACGCCACCGCCGCAGTCACGCCAACGGCAAGACACAGGGTGCGATAAATCTTGCTGGACATGCAGTCTTCTCCTTTCCGGATGGGGTCGCACCGCAAGACAGCGCACGGAACGACAGGGGACAATCGTCGCGCTGAGAGCTTGGACCCTAACGCATGAATTCGAGCTCAAGCATGAACACGCGGCTGTCCGTTGCAGTCGCGTTCATTTTTAAGAAGCTGCTGCTGGCGCGCATCGGGTGGCTTCCGCCATGTCATCCAGCCCCCTGATTACATCGGCGGGGAGCTCGAGTTCGACCGCGACGAGATTTTCGCGCCGGTGTGCCAGCGACGACCTGTCGGGGATGTCCAACTCACGAATGGCCCGAGTCCACTCAATGGACCTTTTAGGGTAATTGCATACCGCCACGCTTCTTCTACGCTCCTCTCGGCTTGGAACCGGTGCGATCTCGTGTGGCCATTTCACGCCAGCGAGCTGGCCTCCATCCGGGCGCACTCATCGCAGTTGGGAGGATTCCCCATGAAGAAGAAAGATTGGATGTGGTTTGCGTCTCGCAAGACAGGCCCGGCATTGGGCATTCTGGTTTTGGCCACGATGGGTGTCGGTGGACCGACCAGTGCTGTGGCGGGAGCCCCGCCACAGCTGCCGACGCATTTCAGCGGCGTTCTCAGTGACTACACGCCCTCCAGTGTCAACGGCACGCCAATCAAGGGCGCTCCGTATGAGATGCATGGCAGATGGACGCTGGATCTCAACGCCGCCCGAAGCAAGGCGACGTTCTCGGCGGCGATCGCGATGGAGACGTCGGAAGTCATGAACACGGATCCGAACTTCGATCCAGGCAAACTGGGCGCTCACACGCACCACATCAGCGTCATGGACGGAGTGGTTCACGACGGGCCGATGGACTGGAAGACCATGTGTCCATCCTTCAGCCCCTCGCCGACGGGTGGTTTTGCAGTGACCGGTTCGGCGTACGTGACGGGAAACGGAATCAACCTCCCGCTCGGCAACCCGTCGCCCGTGACGATCTGCATCCTGGGAGGGTCGAACACGCTCGTTCCGGGCTCGGCATACGTCGAGCTGGCGAATTTCACGCTGACCATCGGGTCACCGGCCAGCGCGCATTTTGGTCCGCAGGCCATCCACGGCGTCGTCGCCACGTGCGGCAGGTTGTGGGCAGACGAGCGGCAGGACTGCAAGGTGGCCGTGGTGCCATGAGCGAGACCCCACATGGTGGTGGAGGTCACCCGCCGGTCATCTGACGCAGGTTCTGCTTCAGAAGCTTGCGTGAATGCAGGCGCAGCTCCTCTGGATGCTCGCGGACATACGCGAGGAGGCTGCGCCGCTTTTCCCGCCCCCGCTCATGCATCCCCGATTCGGCCAATGTCGAACCGGGGACCAGTTCCGGATCGCAGTCGGCCACGCGGCGGTAGATCGAGCCCCACATCTTCTTGACGGTCGGAACCGAGAGGTGGAGGGCGCCGGCCAATTCCTGATCCGTTCCGTGGAAACTTGCGAGCGCCATCAGCAGCAGTTGCTGTTCGCCACGGCTGAACCCGAAACGTGGCGGGTCATAATCAAACAGCGTGCCTATCCACGAGCCGGGACGCACGAGTTCGCGCGTGATGCCGAGGAGATGCGGCCGCGCCGCGAAGAATTCGGGCGGCTCCGACGATGTTGTTTCGTAGCGCTGGCGTGCCGGATTCCAATAGAGTGCCCCCGACTCGACCACCCATAGTAAGCGCTCGACGCTCTCTGCCCGCGCAGGGATCATCTCTTTCAACAAAAAACCTCGATGTGCCTGAACATAGGCACCCACCAAATGATGATAGAAATCCATCGCGTGTGCGAACTCCGGCGTGCTTGTGCCTTCCCACACGATTTCGCTGAGACCCGCGCCTGAGTTCGCGTCACGTACCTCGTCATCGGTGAGGACGGGAGAGTCTCGCCCAGTGACTCGTCGCGCCAGCTCCGGTCCTACCCAGACGAGTGGCGGAGTCTTGATCTCGCGCATGAATTCGTCGCGGACGAAGACAGCAAAGCCGACTCCAACGACCCTTGCGCGTTTCTGATCCAGCCGTTCGATAACGGCATTGTTGACGGCCGGCGAACCCAGCAATTGGCGCCAAGCGCGACCCAGATTTTCGATGTCCGCGCCATAACGCGGGCCGATCACGGGATGCGCGGCGACGATGGCCACGCACTCCTCCACGTCTGCCGGCTGCATGGGTCGCCAGCGCAAGGGCACCGCGATTTTCGAGCTTTCCGGCATCCGGGCTGCTCGCCTGGACAGCATTTCGCCCTTCTTGCGGATGTTGTGCAGCGGGTGGCGGGAACCGCCCGGCGCCTGATCGGTCCCGCACCCGTCCGGCCGCCGGAGTCTATCAGCGCCATCGCCCTCCGGCGGGGACTTGGATTCCGTGGTGCGATTCCACTGGTCGGGGAGCGCTGGCAGTCAGTAACCGGCGGCCAGTGCGGCCAAGAAAAGATCTTTGGTTCCGTACGAGCGGCCGCGCCTTTGTGGGCGCGGCCGCTCGTACGATGCGAGTACTTGGAAATGGTTACCAGATCTTCACCCGCTGGTCGGGTTTCAGATACAGCTTGGCATCCGGCTGGACGTCGAACGACTGATACCACGGATCGAGGTTGCGCACGGTTTCCGCGCGGAACGGCCCCGGCGCGTGTACGTTGGTCGTGATCAGTTGGCGCAATGCAGCGTCGCGGGTCTTGCTGCGCCATGCCTGCCCGAACGCGATGAAGAAACGTTGATCGCCCGAAAGTCCATCGATCTCGGGCGCGGGCTTTTCATCCAGCGACAGGTGATAGGCGCGATACGCGGCGGTAAGGCCGGATACATCCGCAATGTCCTCGCCCAGCGTCTGCTTGCCGTTGACGTGCAGGCCCGGCAGCGCTTCGTACGAGCTGTATTGCGCCGCCAGCGCGTCCGTTGCCGTTCGGAAATGTTTCAGGTCCGCCGGCGTCCACCAGTTCTTCAAACGGCCTTGCGCATCGAAATCCGCGCCGGTGTTGTCGAAGCTGTGGCTGATCTCGTGACCGATGACCGCGCCGATCGCGCCGTAGTTGGCGGCGGGGTCGGCCCTCGGATTGAAGAACGGCGGCTGCAGGATCGCGGCCGGGAAGTTCAGCGCGTTCTGCAGCGGAAGGTTGACCGCGTTCACCGTCTGCGGCGTCATCCACCATTCGTTGTCGTCGATGGCTTTGCCGATCTTGGCCTTGGCGAGTTCGTATTCGAATTTCACCGTGCGCATGTAGTTGCCCAGCGCGTCATCAGGCTTGATGTCGAGCGACGAATAGTCGCGCCAGTGATCGGGATAGCCGACGCCCACCTTGAGCGTGTCCAGTTTGGCTTCGGCCTTCTGCTTGGTTTCAGGCGACATCCAGGCGAGATCCTTGATGCCGGTGCGGAATGCGGTGATCAGGTTTTTCACCATCGCCTCGGCCGCGGCTTTCGATGCAGCCGGGAAGTACTTCCTGACGTACAACTCCCCGACCGCATCGCCGAGGGCGGCGCTGGTGGCGCTGACCGCGCGCTTCCAGCGTTCGCGCTGCGCCGGCGTGCCCTGCAGGGTCTTGCCGAAGAAGTCGAAGCTCAATTCATCATACGGCTTGGGCAGCAGCGGCGCCGCGGCGTTCAAGGTATGGAACGTCAGCAAGGCTTTCCACGCGTCGATCGACTGGCTGCCGACCAGTTTCGATTCGCCCCTGATCGCGGACGGTTGCCAAACATCGATCTGCTTGGCCTTATCGAGCCCGGCCGCCTTGAAGTAGGCGTTCCAGTCCAGTCCGGGGGCCTTCTTCGAGAATTCGGCGGCGTTCCATACGTTGTTGGCTTTGTGGATGTCTTCGCTGTCCACCAGGCTTTCCTGCGCCTCCGCGATTTTTGTTTCCAGCGCGAACACCGCGTCGGCGTTCTTGTCCGGATCGGCGATCCCGGCTTGCTTCAACAACGCGGCGACATAGGTCTTGTACTTGTCGCGCGCCTCGGCCATGTGCGCGTCTTTCGAAAGGTAGTAGTCGCGGCTGGGCATCGCGAGGCCGCCTTGCAGCAGATAGGGAATCTGCGTGGAGGCTTCCTCGAGCCCTTTGGTGACGAACAGGCCGAACAGGTGTTCGGTGTGGAAATCGGTCGCATTGATCGGATCGACGTCGGCGCGCAATCGGCTGCCGAGTACCCGAGCCAGGTCCTCGCGGGTCTTGATCGCGTCGATCGCATCGAGTTCGGGCTTGATCGGCGTCAGGCCCGCCTTGTCGATCGCGGCGGTGTCCATGTACGCGGCGTAGTAGTCGGCGATCTTGCGCGCGTTGCTGCCGGCGGCCGGATTGCCGGCGCCCGCATTCTTGATGAGGTCGGCGGTGTGTTTCTCGGTGATCTCGAAGATGTCGTAGAACGCGCCGGTGCTGGAGCGGTCGGCGGGAATCTGCGCGGTCTTCAGCCACGCGCCGTTGCTGTAATCGAAGAAGTTGTCGCCGGGCTTCACCGACTTGTCGATGTACGACAGGTTGATGCCGATATCCGGCGCGGTGCTCGCGGGCGCGGGCGCGGCGACGGTTGCAGCCGTGGCCATGGAAGTGGCCGGCGCCGATGCGGAGCCGGTGCTGGGCGACTGTTGCGAACAAGCCCCGCACGCACAGGCGACGGCGGCGGCGAGGATCATCGTTGTGCGCGGCATGAAGGTCTCCCGAGGCTGGAAAACGCGCATGATGCACTGTTCGCGGTGATTTTGCAGGGCGAAGGCGGTTGTCTACGCGATGCCGGTGGCATGGCGGGACCGGCTGACGAGGCGCGCCGCCTGTTCGCATGGCCATGGCTGCCACCGCGACCAACGCTCCAAATGTCGCATGTACCTCGAATACCATGTCGCGATGGAATCGAAGCACTCCCGGCGCGATGATGGCGCGCCGACCCCCCGCGAACTGGAACGCATGCTGGATCGCGCTTTGACCAGCGATGCGGGCCGGTTGCGTGCGCGCTTGCGGGGACGGGAGCGCAAACGACCGTCGGCGCCAGAGACGATGCGCGAGCTGGCGCAGGAGATCGCGGCATCCGTCGCGCAGCGGGAAGCGCGTGCCGCGCTGGTGCCGCCGATCACGCTGGATGA
>Ga0070679_100002646_pt1 | contig 16296 bp, 13 predicted proteins | sample KBSC63BmetaG_FD_65652 | JGI IMG/M metagenome (GOLD analysis project Ga0070679, IMG submission 65652) | Corn rhizosphere microbial communities from Kellogg Biological Station, Michigan, USA - KBS C6-3B metaG | ecosystem: Host-associated > Plants > Roots > Rhizosphere | place: USA: Michigan... | reverse complement strand
CCACCTGGGCCAACAGGGTGGTCGGGATCTGGACGAAAGTCACTCCACGCTGGTAGCAGGCAGCAGCGAATCCGGCCATGTCCCCTACGACGCCCCCACCGAGCGCCACGACGGTGCAGTCACGTGCGAAGCGGTTCGTGACGAGCACGTCCAGTATCCGCCCCACGGTGGCCAGGGTCTTGTGAGCCTCGCCGTCCGGGAGAATCGCTTCGATCACCCGCCGGCTGCTCAGCGCGGCGGTGACGGACTCCAGGTACAGGGGTGCGACCAGGGTGTTGCTGACCACCAGGACGTCCCGACCCGGTACATGGCGCTGCAGCAGTTCCGGCTGGCACAGCAGCCCATCGCCGATCAGGATCGGGTAGCTGCGGCTGCCTAGCTCGACTTTCAGCGTGTTCACGTGCGGCGAAGATGGGCTTTCCGGGCCGGAGTCGTTCCGGCGCAGTATACGTGCACGCGGCCGCGGTGCGGCAGGCGGCAATTCGCTGGCGGCTGGCTGGCTCGACGTTCGTGGCCCGCCCCGTCCCTTCAGCGCGCGGACCTCGGCGGCAGCCTTTTCAGAATGTCCTCGGCGACCGTCCGGACACGACGGTTGTCCGTCGGCACGGTGAGATCCGCGACCCCCTGGTACAGCTCGGCCCGTTCGCGCATCAACTGTTCCAGTTTCACCGTCGGATCGACATTGGTGAGCAGCGGCCGTGTCCGTCCCTGCTTCACCCGGTCGGCCTGCTGGGCGACCGAAGTTTGCAGATAGATCACGCAACCCCGCGCGGCGAGGGTGCGCCGGTTCTCCTCGAGCAGGACCGCGCCCCCGCCGGTGGCGAGCACGATATCGGGCGTCGCGGTGAGTGCCTCGATCGTCTCGCGCTCGCGCTGCCGGAAACCGGCCTCACCCTCCTTGTCGAAGATATACGGGATATCCACACCCGTACGCCGTTCGATCTCGACGTCGCTGTCGAAGAACTGCAGCCCGAGCACCCGTCCGAGGTACTTCCCGACCGCGCTCTTGCCGGAGCCCATCGGGCCCACCAGGTAAAGACTGTGCTTCTCTAGCATGAGGCAGGAAGCATACCTAAATGGAACGGCCGCCCGAAGGCGGCCGTGAGGGTGTCCGAGGTCATCGCCGGTAGGGTCTGCGCCCGGCTCTCATTAGAGTGCCCGGAGCGCGCGCGGCGATCTCGCCATCGACGCGCGCCTGCCGCGGACCTGCGAGGATCAGTAGACGTTCACTCCCTCGTGCACGATCTTCGGGGTTACGAAAATCAACAGCTCGTCCTTGTTGTTGGTCTTCGTGGTCGTCTTGAACAGATGTCCAAGGACCGGAATATCCCCGAGGTACGGCACTTTCGTCTGGTCGTCGCGGTGGGTCGTCTCCAGGATGCCGCCGAGTACGACCGTCTGGCCGTCATTGACCAGCACCTGGGTGGTGATCGTGCGCGTGTCGATCGACGGAACGTTCACGCCACCGGAGGTCACGACGATCTGGCCGACACTGTCCTTCTTGACGTTCAGGTCCAGGATGATCCGGTTGTCGGGCGTGATCTGCGGGGTGGCCTTCAGCGACAGGACCGCCTTCTTGAAGTTGACGGTCGTGGCGCCGCTGGATGCGGACTCCTGGTACGGGATCTCCGTGCCCTGCTCGATCGTCGCTTCCTTCTGGTTCGCCGTGATGACGCGGGGAGAGGAGATGACCTCGCCGCGGCCTTCAGCCTGTGCGGCGGACAGCTCCAGGTCCACGAGATAGTCAGAGCCGAGAATGCCCAGTGCAATGCTGCCGGCCGGGTTCGGCACGGGCAGGTTCACGTTGTAGCGGTTGGCCGCGGCCGGAATTCCGAAGGTCGACAGCGGCACGGGCGTCGTACCGGCATTGAGCGCACTGTTCTGGGCGTTCTGCCCGGTGATGAACGTGTTGGTCATGTTGTCGGTGCCGGCAGCCGTACCGGTGGTGCTCACCAGTCCGTTCTGGCCGTTCCTGCGCCAGTTGGTGAGCCCGAGGCGGGCGCCCAGCTGCCTGGAGAAGTCGTCGTTGACGATGACGATGCGCGTCTCGATCTGCACCTGGCGCACCGGGATGTCGAGGGTGGCCACGAGCCTGCGGATATCCGCGAGCCGGCTGCCGGTATCCTGCAGCAACAGCGTGTTGGTGCGCTCATCGACTGCGACATTGCCGCGCGGCGACAGCAGCGAGCCACCCTGGGACTTGATGAGCGCCGCCATGTCGGCGGCCTTGGCATAGTTGACCTGCACGAACTCGGAGCGCAGCGGCTCGAGCTCCTGGATGTCCTTCTTCGCGGCGAGCTCGGCCTTCTCGTGCGAGGCGAGCTCAGCCTGCGGGGCAACGATGATCACGTTGTCCTGCTTGCGCTTGTCGAGACCCTTGGTGCGCAGGACGATATCGAGCGCCTGGTCCCACGGTACGTTCTGCAGTCGCAGCGTGACGTGGCCGGACACCGAGTCGCTCACCACGATATTCTGGCCGCTCGCATCCGCCAGCAGCTGCAGGACCGCGCGCGTCTCGATGTCCTGGAAGTTCAGGGTCAGGCGTTCACCCGTGTAAACCGGCTTGTCATCCTCGGTAGCGGCGGCCTTGTGGGGAGGCTGCACTTCCACGACGTACTGGTCGTCCGACTGGTAAGCAAGCTGCTCGTATTCGCCGGTCGCGGAGATCGAGATGCGGGTGCCGTTTCCGACCCGGGTGACGTCGAAGCCGCTGACCGGCGTGCCGAAGTCCTGCGCGTCATAGCGGCGCACGAGGTTGGCAGGCACCTCCGCGTCATCGAAGTCCACCACGATCTGGTTGCCGACCTGGCGCAGATTGATGTGGATATGCGGATCGGTGAGTTTCACGACCACGCGGCCCGAGCCATCCGGTCCGCGACGGAAATCAATCCCGCGGATTGCGCGTGGCGCCGCTGCGCCCGCCTCGGCAACACGCGTCGGTTTCGGCACGGCGGTCGCGCCATTACCGGCCTCCGCGACCTGACCCGAGCCCAGCAGGACGACGATATTGTTGCCATCGACCCGGGTCTGGTAGGGAACGAGCTTGTCCAGGTTCAGCACCAGGCGGGTGCGGTCCTTGGCTTCCGCGGCGACGATCGAATCCAGCCCCGCGGTGTGCACGTCGATGCGCCGGGAAGGCAGCGCCAGCGTCGTGTTGGGAAGATCGAGCGAAATGCGGGCCGGATTGTCGATCGTGAAGGTCAGCGGGTTGGGAGCGGCGGCCGACAGCCGCATGGTGAGCTGCACCTGCTGCCCGGGGAGCGGCTGCACATCGATCGCTTCCAGCTTCGGGGCATCCGCCGCACGGGCAAGCGGCCCCGCCAGGGTTCCGAGCGCGGCTGCGATCACGAGCCAGGCGGCCAGGATCGGGTTCGTCGTGCTGAAACGTCTCATCTGAGTGAACTCCCTGCGGGGCGAGCGAGCGGACCCCAAAGCCCCGGTCGCGGTGATCATTGGTTCAGGCCGAGCGCGGCGGGGCGCTCCATGTACCCGCCCACTCCGTCCGGAACGATTTCGGTCAGGCTGATCTTCGAAGGCGTGATTTCGGTGATCTTGCCGTCCGCCTGGCCGAGGTAGTTGCCGGCAGAAATGCGGTGCACCAGTCCGTCCTTCGTCTGCACGAGGCCGTACATCCGGCCCTCCAGGCGCAGCGTTCCGACCATCTTCAAGGTGTCCAGCGGGAACTGCTCCAGGAACTCGCGATTGCGCTTGGAGTCCGGGCGCAGGCCGTTGAGTCCCGCGCCGCCGCCGGGCACGCCGGGGGCGAACGGGGAGCGCAGCTCCGCTGCCGAGTAGATGAAGGTCTCGTACGGCTTCACCTCGGGCAGCGGCTCGACCCGGCCGCCGGCCTCCTTCTTGGTGTCATCGATGAAGCGTGACAGCTCGTCGTCCGCGCTCGAGCAGGCGGCCAGGCTCACCAGCACGCCGCAGCCGAGGACCGCGAGCTGCACGAGCCGGCCGAGCGCCGCCGGGCGCTGGATTTCGTTTCTTGATTGCATGTTGACCGCCCCGACCCGCGATGGATCAGCTGCCGCCCCTCCCGTGGTGAGCGCCCTTCTTGGACTTGCTCGCCTCGCTGGCCGCGAGCTCCTCGTCATCCAGGTAACGATACGTCTTTGCGGTCAGCTCGAGTGTGAGCTGGTCGTAGCCATCCTTGGATTCGGGCTTGATGTCGATGTCGTGCAACGTGACGATGCGCGGCAGGGCTGCGATACCGCTGACGAACTCGCCAAACTGGTGGTAGCTGCCGGTCAGCCGGATCTTGATCGGCAGTTCCGCGTAGAAATCCTTCTTCACTTCCGGCTGCGGCTGGAACAGCTTCTCCTGCAGGCCGGCCGCAAGTCCGGTCTGGGAGATGTCCACCAGCAGGTTCGGCACTTCGGTCTTGCCGGGAAGCTGGCGCAGCAGCGCACCGAAGGAGCGCTCGATGTCCTTCAGCTGCTGCTTGTAGACCTCGAGATTGACGGCCTTCGCGTGCTTGGTCTTGAAGTCCTCGCGCAGCGTCTGTTCCTCGTCCTGATGGCGCTGCAGCTCCGGGCGCTGCGACTGCCACACCAGCAGGTAGACCAGCACGATCGACAGGGCCAGGAACCATGCACCGACCGCGCCGGCCCGGATGGCCAAAGGCCAGCGCCCCGGCTCACGGGGATCCAGCGACCGCAGCTCCTCCATCAGATTCATCGCCGCGCTCCCGTGCTGGCCATGACCTTGCCACCCGGGCGCCTGCCCTTGCCATTGCCGGCCGCGTCGTCATCCGCGGTGCTCACCTGGTCGGCGAACAGCGTGAAGCTCGACCCGCCGTTCTGGTTCTTGCCGGTCTGCACGACCTCCAGCTCCGGGTTGCGCAGCCATTGCGAGGAGTCGATGTTGCGCATGAAGGTCGACACCCGCGTGCTGGACTGTGCGACACCGTCGAACTTGAAGCGCTTGCTGGTCTGCTTGACGCCCGTCAGGTACACGCCGTCCGGGAGCGTCCGCACGATCTCATCAAACACATGGACGATCTCCGGCCGGGAGCGCTGCAGCTTCTCGATGATGTCCATGCGCGCGATGAAGTTCTGCTTGGCCTGCTCGAGGTTGTTGATCTCCTCGATCTGCTTGTCCAGCACCTTGATCTCCACGCGCAGGCGTTCGTTGCGCCGCTCCTGCGATTCGATCGCAGAGCTGAACATCAGGTAGCCGATGAAGGTGACGACGACGGCCAGGGCGGTCGCCACTGCGAGAGCGACCAGGAACGCGAGCTTGCGCTCCTTGCGCTGCTCTTCGCGCCACGGAAGCAGGTTTATGCGGGGCATGTCAGTCGAAACTCCGCAGGGCGAGGCCGCAGGCGGTCAGGAGCGCCGTGGCGTCGCGCTGCACGGCCTGGGCCTTGGCGCGGGATGAAAGCTTCATCTGTCCGAGCGGATCACCCTTCTCGGCAGAGATACCGACCCGGCTGGAAATGACGTCGGCCACGCCGGGGATGTTGGCGCAGCCGCCGCAGACCAGGATCTTCTCCGGCTGCTCGCGGCCTGAGCCGGAGGCGAGATAGAACTGCAGCGAGCGGCTCACCTGCTGGGTCATGTCGTCGATGAACGGATCGAGCACTTCGGCCTGGTAATTGCCGGGCAGGCCGCCTTCCTTCTTGGCGCGTCCGGCCTCCTCCATCGACAGGCCGTAGGTGCGCATGATCTCCTCGGTGAGCTGCTGCCCGCCGAAGGCGAAATCGCGTGTGTAGACCACCTTGAGATTGCGCAGCACGCTGAAGGTGGTGCTGCTGGCTCCGAAATCGATGACCGCGATCGAGCGGTCGATGCCGCCGTCGGGCATCTGGTGGGTCATCAGCTTGCAGGCGTTCTCGAGCGCGAATGCCTCGACATCGACGATCTTCGCAGTCAGCCCCGCCGCCTTCACCGCGGCCTGGCGCTGCTCGACGTTCTCGGTGCGGGTCGCGACCAGCAGCACGTCGTTGGTGTCGGGGTCCTTCTCGGAAGGGCCGAGCACCTCGAAGTCGTAGCTCACCTCGTCCATCGGAAACGGGATGTACTGGTCGGCCTGCATCTCGACCTGTGCCTCCAGGTCGCCCGCACGCAGGGAGCGCGGCATCTGGATGACCTTGGTGATCGCGGCGTCGCCGCTGATCGCCACCGCCACTTCGCCGCTTTTTGCGCCCGCGCGCTTCACCGCACGGCGGATGGCCTCGCCCACTGCTTCGGCATCGACAATGGCCTTCTCGTTGATCGCATTTTGCGGCGTTGGCTCTGCGGCGTACGCCTCGACCCGGTACTGCCCGCCGGCCATGGCCAGCTCGATGAGCTTTACCGACGAGGTGGTGATGTCCAACCCCAGAAACTGGCGGTGGTTGCGCTGGAATAGGAACACTTTTTATTTCCTTTTCAGACAGTTACGCCTGAAAGCGCCCGCCCCGGATGAATTCGCCAGCGCACTATATAACAGCGCAAAGTCAAATTGAACGTGAGTCGGCTCACGGAACCCGCACGAAAGCCCGTCCGGCCGCCTCGACTCATCGGCGCACGGCCCCTGGCGGGTCAACGATTTTCGAAGTGCCTTGTCCAAGCCTGCTGGAGACACTTGGGCCTTCGGAGGGCCTGCGGGGCTTGACAGCGAGAGACCGATGCAAAGCGGGACGGGTGAACGAACGTTGCGATTGCGGGCTTCGGGCGCGCCTGGCGCGTGCCACAAACCCGCCGGAGTGAGTTAACGTTTGCACCCGGCAACCCCGCTGTCATAGGCACTCGAGTCCCGTAGACCGGAGGCTTTGCGTCCCCACCTTTCGGTGAGTTTGCCTTTAGAACACGTGGGCTACTATGCATAGCGCTCCCGGGGAGCGCAAGCCAAGAGAGTTGAATTCTGTGAAGCGCAAGTACTTTCGGATTCTGGCGTCGATGTTGGCAGGTGTGATGTTGATCACACTTCTGGGCGGATACGCCGTGGCGTGCAGCTTCGTCTACCTGGAGCCTTCCCTGCCCACGACGGAGGCGATGCGGAACGTCGAGATGAAGGTACCCCTGCGCGTTTATTCCAGCAACGGAGGGCTGATCGCGCAGATCGGCGAGCAGCGGCGCATCCCGGTCACCTACGACCAGATCCCGCAGGTGGTCAAGGAGGCGTTCCTCGCCGCGGAGGACGACCGGTTCTTCGAGCACCACGGCATCGACTACCTCGGCGTCGCACGCGCGCTGGTCATCGACCTGATTTCCGGGGACAAGACGCAGGGCGCCAGCACCATCACGATGCAGGCCGCTCGCAACATGTTCCTGACACTCGACAAGACCTACCGGCGCAAGCTCCAGGAGATGTTCGTCACCTACGAGATGGAGCACGAATTCACCAAGCAGGAGATATTCAGCCTCTACCTCAACAAGATCTTCTTCGGACAGCGCGCGTACGGGGTGGCGGCCGCGGCCGAGGCGTTCTATGGCAAGGGGCTCGATGAGCTCACCGTGGCCGAGGCGGCCACCATCGCCGGGGTGCCCAAGGCGCCCTCCCGGTTCAACCCGATCGCGAGTCCCTCGCTCGCTGCCGGGCGGCGCTCTTACGTCCTGCGCAGGATGCGTGAGCTCGGATACATCGATGCGGCAACCGCGGAAGCCGCCAACCGCGAACCGATCGAGGCGCGCCAGCACGCGCCGCTCTACGACGTGGAGGCACCCTATGTGGCGGAAATGGCCCGCCTGGAGATCCGCCAGAAGTACGGAGCGGCTGCGGAGGACGAAGGCTACAAGGTCTACACCACGATTGACGGCCGCCTGCAGGCGGCCGCGAACCGCGCGGTGCGCGTCGGTCTCATCGAGTATGACCGCCGCCACGGTTGGCGGGGGCCCGCCGGACACGCGGATCTGCCTTCAAACGCCACCTCCGCGCAGCTGGAGGACCTGGTCGATGAGTACTCCTCGGTGGGAATCCTGACACCGGCAGTGGTGGTCGCTGTCGAGGACCGCAGCGCGCGGATCTACGTGAAGTCGCGCGGGTTCGCGCAGATCGACTGGGACGGACTGTCCTGGGCCCGCAAGGCCAACGGCGACGCCGTGGGTGCGCAGCCCAAGAGCGCAGGCGAGATCCTCTCGCGGGGCGATGTGATCTATGCGATCGGCGGCGCCGGCGGCGTTGCGCAGCTCGGCCAGATTCCGGAAGTGCAGAGCGCCCTCGTAGCTCTCGACCCCCGCGATGGCGGCATCGCGGCACTGGTCGGAGGCTTCGACTACTACATCAGCAAGTACAACCGCGTGACGCAGGCGAGCCGGCTGCCGGGTTCCGGGTTCAAGCCGTTCCTGTACTCCGCGGCGCTCGAGAACGGCTTCACCGCGGCGAGCGTGCTGCTGGACGCGCCGGTGGTGCAGGAGGGCGACGGCATCGAGGCCTCCTGGCGCCCGAAGAACGACAGCGGGCGGTTCAGGGGACCCACGCGCCTGCGCGATGCGCTGGTCTACTCCCGGAACCTGGTCACGATCCGCCTGCTGCGCGATCTCGGCACGCCCTACGTGACCGACTACGTGACCCGGTTCGGTTTTGACAAGCGCACGCTGCCCCAGAACCTGACGCTCGCCCTCGGCACCGTTCAGTTGACTCCGCTGCAGCTCGCCTCGGGCTACTCGGTGTTCGCCAACGGCGGCTATCGGGTCGATCCGTACTACATCCAGCGCATCGAAAACGCTGCCGGGCAGATCGTCTGGGAGGCGAAGCCGCGCATCGCCTGCGAGACTTGCGAGCAGACGGTGAGCCTCGGCGATGTGCCGCTGAAAGGCACGGAGGACGAGATTCTGAAGAGCGCGGATGCGGTGCGAGGAGGCCGTGGCGCGCTGGCACCGGAACGGATCGCCCCGCGGGTCATCAGCCCGCAGAACGACTACATCATGACCGACATGATGAAGGACGTGATCAAGCGCGGCACCGGACGGCGTGCGCTCGCGCTGCACCGCAGCGACATCGCCGGGAAGACCGGGACGACCAACCTCGCTGTCGATACCTGGTTCAACGGGTTCACGCCGGACCTGGAGGCGACGGTATGGGTAGGCTACGACCAGGAACGTCCGCTCGGCGAGCACGAGGAGGGCGCGAAGACCGCGCTGCCGATCTGGATCCACTTCATGCGTGAGGCGCTCAAGGGTGTGCCGGAGCATGACAGGCCAATGCCCGACGGCGTCGTCAGCTTGCGCATCTCACGCGAGACGGGTGCGCTGGTCAGCAACGAAAACCCCGACGGCATTCCTGAGTTCTTCATGGCCGACCACTTGCCGGCCGCCGGCAATCCCAATGCAACCGGACCGGGCGCGGAGGGGACTTCGCCCTCCTCGGAACCCATCTTCTGAGATCAGCATGCGCGCGCGGCAGCGGCCCTCGAGTGCCGAGGCTTCCGATGAATAAACGAAATGCTTCCCGTACCGACAATCTGCGCCGTGCCCTGGCGCAGGAAGCCGCGCGCATCATGGTCGAGCATGGCATTCGCGACTTCCTGGTTGCCAAGCGCAAGGCGGCCGAGCGGCTCGGCATCACGGATGGCTCCGCAGTGTTGCCAAAGAACACGGAAATCGAGGCAGCATTGGCCGAGTACCAGCGGCTGTTCCGGGGCGGGACGCATACCGAGACGCTCCATGCACAGCGTCTGGCCGCGCTGCACGCGATGCGCTATCTGCGGGAGTTCGAGCCGCGCCTGGTGGGGTCGGTACTCAGCGGCACCGCAACCGAGCACTCCGAGGTGCAGTTGCATCTGTTTGCCGACTACGCCGAGGCGGTCGCCATCAAGCTGGTCGACGAGGGCATTCCCCACGAGGTGACCGAGAAGCGCGTCAAGATGAGCGCCGAGCGCGTGCTGGCCTGCCCCGGCGTGCGCTTCGAAGTCGACGATCAGTCCGTGGAAGCCACTGTGTTTCCAACTGACGGTATCCGACAGTCGCCCGTCAGCCCGGTCGATGGGAAGCCGATGCGGCGCGCCAATGCGCTCGAGGTCGAGGCATTGCTGGAAGAGATTTGACCTGACGGCACGCAGGCTCGAGTAACGCAGCCTGCCCGGCTGCTCGTGCGCGCTGGCGACCCGCCGCTACCTCCGTTCCCTGATCTCCCTGTAGTCCCGTCGCGTCGCTCCCGTGTAGAGCTGGCGCGGACGTCCAATCCGCATGTTCGGATCGGAGATCATCTCCTGCCAATGGGCCACCCAGCCCACAGTGCGGGCAATCGCGAACATGACCGTGAACATCGAGCGCGGGATGCCGATCGCGCTATAGATGATTCCCGAGTAGAAATCGACATTCGGGTACAGCTTGCGGGCGACGAAATACTCATCCTTGAGCGCGATCTCCTCCAGGCGCAGCGCCAGCTCGAAGAGCGGATTGTCGGAGTTGCCGAGCTGCGCGAGGATCTTGTGGCACATCGCGCGGATGATCTTCGCGCGCGGATCGAAGTTCTTGTACACCCGGTGTCCGAAGCCCATGAGGCGGAAATGGCTGGACTTGTCCTTCGCCATCGCCAGGTACTTCGGGATGTTGTCCACCGTGCCGATCTGCTCGAGCATGGCCAGGACCGCTTCGTTTGCGCCGCCGTGCGCCGGACCCCACAGGGCCGAGACCCCCGCGGAAATCGCCGCATACGGATTCGCTCCCGTGCTGCCGGCCAGGCGCACCGTGGAAGTGCTCGCGTTCTGCTCGTGATCCGCATGGAGAATGAACAGCAGATCGAGCGCCTCCGCGGTGGTCGGGTCGATGTGATACGCCTCGCACGGAACTGCGAAGAACATGTTGAGCATGTTGCTGCAGTAATCGAGGTCGTTGCGCGGGTAGATGAACGGCTGGCCCTGCGAGTGCTTGTGTGCGGCAGCCGCAATCGTCGGAATCTTCGCGATGATCCGGTGAGCGAAGATCTCGCGGTGCCTCGGGTTATAGATGTCCATCGTCTCGTGATAGAACGCGGACATCGAGGCGATCACCGCCGACACCATCGCCATCGGGTGCGCGTTGTGATGGAACCCGTTGAAGAACCGCAGCAACGTCTCATTGATCATCGTGTGATGACGGATGCTGCCGGTGAACTCATCGAGCTGCCTGGCGGTCGGCAGCTCCCCGTGCAGCAGCAGGTACGAGACTTCCGTGAAGCTGCTCTTTTCGGCGAGCTGCTCGACGGGATAGCCCCGGTACAGGAGCATGCCCTGCTCGCCGTCGATGTACGTGATCCTGCTCTCGGTCGCAGCCGTGGCGCCGAAGCCGGGATCGAACGTGAAAACCCCCAGATCCCTGTGGATCGGGGCGATGTCGATGACGCTGGGGCCGATGGTCCCGGCGCGAACGGGCAGCTCTGAGGTGCGCCCGGTGGCTCGATCGGTGAGCTCGAATTTCTTTTCGGTCATGCGGGTGAAGCTTTCGGTAAGGATGACCCCGCGCCGGGGGTTCCTTGAGGGGAATCTCCCGCAGGGGAATCTCCCAGGCATGCGACCGGCATCGGGCGGAAGAGCGCGCGTTGAGGTTTACATGGTCCGTGCGCCGAATCAAGAAGCCCCGGTCACACAGTCACCAGTCCGGGGCATTGTCCGCATGTGATCGTGCGCGAGACGCACAGGCGCGATAGGCGCGTGCAGCTGCTCGCGAAGCATCGTGGAGAGAGCGACCACGCAGCGCGGAACGAGCCGCCGCCGAGCAGCCAGGCGGATTTCGATCGGCGGATCAGGAGAGGGAAGAGGTGCGCGGCGGCATGAGGAGTGAACCGGCGGCGAGCCGCCATCAGGCGTGCGCGGGCGCGCACGCCTGGTCGACGGATTATCTGGCCGCGGCAGCCGCGTATTTCTTGCGGAACTTGTCGACGCGCCCGGCAGTGTCCACGATCTTCTGCTTGCCCGTGTAGAACGGGTGGCAGTTCGAGCAGACTTCGATCTGCAGGTCGTGTCCAAGGGTCGAGCTCGTCTGGAACGTATTCCCGCACGTGCAGGTGACGTTGATCGCTTTGTACTCGGGATGCGTCGACTCTTTCATGGGACACTCGCTTCGAAAGGACTCACCCTTCGCTATGTGGGGGGTGGCCGGCCGATGTAAAGGAGCGGGCAGAAACCACGCTTTTTGCCCGCGGGCAGAAAGCGCGCAGGCGACTTTCTGCAATATACGTACTAAAGGGCGCGCGAGTTTAGCGGCACAAGGCGCTACCCTCAAGCGCGGGCTTGCCGGAAGGCCTTTTCCGGCCCGGGTGCCTTCCGACCCAGGGTACCTTTCCGGCCCGGGTGCCTTCCGACCCAGGGTACCTTTCCGGCCCGGGGTACCTTTCCGGCCCAGGGTACCTTTCCGGCCCAGGGTACCTTTCCGGCCCAGGGTGCCTTTCCGGCCCGGTACTCTCCCGTCCCGGGTTTTCTGAGCAGCTCTCGGTCTTCGCTCCCGGTGGCCGTTCGACGTTTCCACGACCTGGGGCGTGGCTTCCCGGCGCGCTTGAGCGTCGCGGCAGTGCACCAGCAGGCTGGGCGGGGCGGTCACCGCCCCGAAGACTCGGTTCCTTATCCACAGAAGCTGTGGATAAATCTGTGGACTGCGCAATCGCGGCAGCTCAGATTTCCCCGCTTCTTTGCATATTTGTTACCTTGGCTAAAAAATGACCAGGGTATTTAGGGCTTTAAGTTCAAAGACTTGCAGCCACCACATCGAGCAACTTAACCGCTTTAGCGTGTAATGTACTCATTTGCCGATGGAGCCCTCCGAGCCTGTGTATAACGGACGCGAAGGGCGCTCGCCCAGGGTCGTCAAACGGCGGTTGACAATCCAAAACTGCCGGTCATTTTCGGCGTTTCCTCAAGAAACCTGAGCAGTACATCATTGAGGAACTCGAGCCCCCTTGAGCTCGGGCGGCACACGGGGCCGCGGATTTCAAGTAGTCCCTGCTCCACCAGTTGGTCTACGCGCGCGGCCACGACGTCCCACTCCAGCCCGGTGCGGGCGCAGAACCCGGACTGCTCGAACCCGTCCACCAGGCGCAACGCATTCAGCATGAACTCGAAGGGCAGATCCTGCGCCGGCACCGTCCGCCGCGCCAGCGACGCCCTGGGGTCTGCCATATACCGCCTCGGCTCCCGCGTCTGCTGGGTGCGAACAACGGCGCCCGTGGCGGAAATCGTGTGCTTGCCGTGGGCGCCTGCTCCAACGCCGAGGTAATCCCCGAACAGCCAGTAATTGAGGTTGTGCCGGCATCGCATCCCCGGCAACGCGTATGCAGAGACCTCGTACCGTGAGTACCCCGCCTCGCCCAGCCGATCGCGGCACGCGATGAGCATGTCCGCCGCCGCGTCATCCCCGGGTAGCTCAGGCGGATCCCCTGCGAATACCGTTCCCTGCTCGATCGTGAGCTGGTAGTGCGAGATGTGCGCGGGGTGCAGTTGCAGTGCCTCCTCCACGTCGCGCAGCGCGGCATCCAGGTTCTGGCCGCTGAGCGAATACATCAGGTCGAGATTGAAGTTGTGGAGCCCCGCCGCGTGCAGCTCGGCTGCGGCACGCCGGGTTTCCCCGGAGGAGTGGATGCGCCCCAGGGCCACGAGCTGGCCGTCATCGAAACTCTGGGCCCCGAGCGAGACGCGGGTGACGCCTGCCGAGTGATATTCATCGAACCTGCCGCGCTCGATCGTCCCGGGATTGGCCTCCAGGGTAACCTCGGCATCGGCGGCAACCGCCATATTCACCCGCGCAGCGTCGAGCACCCGCCCAATGGCCTCAGGGGAGAACAGGCTCGGCGTGCCGCCTCCAAGAAAGATACTGGTGACTTCGCGACCGCCGACCTCGACCGACTGCGACTCCAGATCGCTCAGGAGAGCGCGGACGTACGAGTCCTCCGCAAGCTCGCCGTGCAGCGTGTAGGAGTTGAAGTCGCAGTACGGGCACTTTCGCACGCACCACGGAAAGTGCACGTAGAGAGACAGCGGAGGTGTCAGGAGCCTGGACATGATCACTGTGGAGCAGCGCCCTCGGACAGCTTTTCCGTGGTAATGCCCGCGTATGTGCCGGCTTCGAGAGTCGCGAGCAACGCCTTCAGCGCCTGGGCCCGGTGGCTAACCGCATTCTTCTCCTCGGGAGTCAGCTGGGCCGCCGTTCGCGTCAGCCCAGTCGGCACGAAAATGGGATCGTAGCCAAATCCCCCCGAGCCGAGCGGCGCCTGCGTCAGCGTGCCCTCCCAGGTGCCGCTGGCGACCAGCGGTTCCGGATCATTTGCATCGCGGAGAAGCACAATGACCGCCCGATATCGCGCGCTTCGTTTCTCAGGTGGAACGCTCCGCAGCTCATCGAGGAGCTTATCCACGTTCTGGCGGTCACTCGCGTTCTCGCCCGCGAAGCGCGCCGAGTACACGCCGGGCCGACCGCCGAGTGCGTCGACCTCGATTCCGGAGTCATCGGCCAGAGCGGCCAAACCGGTGACCCGGGCTGCGTGGCGCGCCTTGAGCAGTGCGTTCTCGGCGAACGTGGCCCCCGTCTCGGGCGGTGTCTGGACGCCGAAAGCGCTCTGCGGGCGCAGCTCGAAGCCCCTGGGCCGAAGCAGGGCCTGCAGCTCTCGCAGCTTGCCCGGATTGCCACTGGCCAGAATGATTGCAGTCACCCTGTCAAACCCCGGTCCGCAAGTTCAGCGGGCATTGCGAGCCCGGAGGCCGGAGGCCGGAACCCGGGTGCGCAGGTCGTGGCGCGAAGTCTCGTGCATCGCCAGGAATCTTGCGTCATGGGCCGACGGCGGCCTGCAGCGCCTCGGTCTGCAAGGCGAACAACTGCGCCGCACCCGAGGCTGCCAGGTTCAGCATCGCATCCAGCTCGTGTCTGCGGAACGCGTGCCCCTCGGCCGTTCCCTGGATCTCCACGAAGGCCCCTCCATTGTTCATGACGACGTTCATGTCCGTCTCGGCCTGCGAGTCCTCGGTGTAATCGAGATCGAGCACCGCAGTCCCGGCGACGATGCCGACCGAGACCGCAGCGACCTGGCCATGGATCGGGCTGGCCGCAAGCTGTCGCCGGCTCGCCAGTCTCTCGCACGCGTCAACGAGCGCAACGAAGCCACCGGTGATCGAGGCAGTGCGCGTCCCCCCATCGGCCTGCAGCACATCACAGTCGATCGTGACCGTGCGCTCCCCAAGCGCCTTCAAGTCGACGACCGCCCGCAGGGATCGGCCGATGAGGCGCTGGATCTCCTGGGTACGGCCGGTCTGCTTGCCCTTCGCAGCCTCGCGCGCCGAGCGTGTGTGTGTGGCGCGCGGGAGCATGCCGTACTCAGCGGTCACCCATCCCTGGCCCTTGCCGCGCAGGAACGACGGAACGGATTCCTCCACGCTCGCGGTGCACAGCACATGTGTGTCCCCGAACTTCACCAGGACGGAGCCTTCCGCGTGTCGCGTGAACCGTCGTGTGAAGCTCACGGCTCGCAGCTCATCGGGTTCGCGCCCGCCGGATCGAGTCATCGGTTCCACTCCGAAGCATGCGAGACTCGGATCGGCCCGTCGGACAGCGTGCAGCGTACGCACGGCGACCCGGAATGTGATTTGAGGAATTGAGAATGGATCATGTGTGGTATCGCGTTGCCTCGTGGTCGATCTGGCGGCGGGGGAGAAGGGTGCCCCGTCGCGGAAAGGTGCGCCATCGCGCATATTAGATGGGAAGCAGGAACCCGCGGCAGTCCAGTGCGCTGCCCTTACCGCAATGAGGCGGCTATGAGGCCGCAATGAGCAGCGCCGCGCGCGAGTCAGAACGCGCCTAGTTGCCGAGCCAGCGAAGCGCAGTCGCGGAAGTATTGTCGCTTGCCGCCCCCGCCCGGGTTACCGCGAGCTCGCCAAGTGCCAGCAACTTATCGCGCAGGGCCCCCTCCGAGGCACCGAGCTCGGTGGCAATCTCACCGTCCTTCAGGCTCGACCACATGCCATCAGTACACGCGAACACGACGTCCTGCGGGCGCAAAGGCCGACGCCGGCCGAGCGTCATGTCCGGAAGGATCGGGTCTCCTCCCAGGCAGCACTCGACGAAATTTCGCATGGGATGAGTCTGCGCCTGCTCGGAGGTGATCAGCCCTTCCCTCTGCAGGAGCTCGACGTGGCTATGGTCCCGTGTGCGCGCAATCACCGACCCATGCCGCAAATGGTAGATCCGGCTGTCCCCGACATGCGCCCACCAGCTTGCGCCCTGCTGCACCAGACATACCGCGCACGTCGCCCTGGGGCGGTGCTCGATGGGCAGGTGAGCGCCAAGCTTCACCACTTCCTCGTGCGCACGTCCCAGCGTCACGTGCAGGAATCCCAGCGGATCGAAGAGCGGGTGCGGCGTCTGCCAGAACGCTTCAAGGATCGCCTGCAGCGACACCTCCGCAGCCTTC
>Ga0070679_100002643_pt1 | contig 16303 bp, 11 predicted proteins | sample KBSC63BmetaG_FD_65652 | JGI IMG/M metagenome (GOLD analysis project Ga0070679, IMG submission 65652) | Corn rhizosphere microbial communities from Kellogg Biological Station, Michigan, USA - KBS C6-3B metaG | ecosystem: Host-associated > Plants > Roots > Rhizosphere | place: USA: Michigan... | reverse complement strand
TGACGCCGCAGCTGAAGGATATCGGCTGGCTGCTCCGCCACGTCGAGAGCAAGCACGACCTCAAGTTCATGCGCGAGCACGCGGACGTGCGGACGAACGTGCCGGGTGTGGAGCCCGCCGTGCGCAGCTGGCTCGCGACACTCTAGTCGCCGCCGCTCGAGAACTTCGCCCCGACGCTGATCGCCGCATTCGGCATGACGTGACACAGCGCCGGCTGCGCCGCGCACGCGCCGGACCAGCTATCGAAGTGCTGGTTCTGCGAGCTCGGCATCGCGGTGAACGTCATCGGTACCCCCTGCTCGACCGCGAACGTGCAGTCGCTCGTACACGTCGTCCCGATGCTCGCGATCACGCTCCCCGGTCCGTGCACGGTGACGTGGACCGATACCGTCGCGATCCCGCTGCCGGAGCCCGAGCCCGAGCCCGAACCGCCGCCATCCACCCCAGTCGCGCCGCTATCGCCCGGCATCTGCCGCTGGGCGCACTGCGTCTCGGCCGATGCCGCGCAGAAGCCATCGTGCGAGCAAGCCTGGCCGGCGACGCAATCCGTGTCGGCCGTGCAGGCCAGCGTGCACTCCGGCACGTCGGGGCCGTAGCAACCGGCGCAGAACACGAGCAGGACCAGCCTCGGCGACACACCTCGGCGACGTGCACTCGATGTGCCGGATGTCTTACTCTGCCCTCTCTGCGCAGGTGGGCCATATCTCTCGTGCTCGGCGCTCGGCTCGCGCACGCGGACGAGCTTCGCGATGTGGTGGAGCGCGCACCGGGAACCGTCGGAGATCCGGTCGCGACGCTCGCGCAGCTCCAGCTCGCGGTCGTGACGCCCGCGGGCCTGTCGATCGAAGGCGCGTTGCCGTACGAGGTCCGCACGCTCGTCGACCGTTACGACACGCCGCTGTTCCATCTCGATCACCACTCCGCGCTGACCTGGTGGGGCAGCTCGCTGTCGCTGACCTACGCGCCGGGAGTGGAGTGGAGCGGCGCGGGCGTCCAGCTCCAGGCCGCGACAACCGAGCCACGCGACTGGGTCGCATCGCCGCTCACGCTGACCACGCTCGATGCACAGATCGCGCTCAACGGGCCTGCCTTGCGCGCGGTCGGACGGGCCTGGTGGCCTTGGGAGGACCCGCCGGTTGCGGGCGCGCACCAGGTCCACACGTGGCCCGCGCTCGATGGCGAGGTCAGCTACTGGCTACGGTCGTCGCAGAACCTCGGCGTGCGCTACGCGGCGTTCGCGATGGCCGACAGCGCGCACTACGACGACGCGGGGGGCCCGGCGGATCATCACGTGTCGATCTCGAGGACGGTCATACGCCACACGCTCGAGGAGCTGTATCGGCGCGGCGCTTGGACGGGCGTGTTCTCGCAGTCGCTGCTGTCCGACGATGCGGCGCTCGCGCGTGGCGAGCTCCAGCGCCACGACGATGCGCGGGTGAGCGTCGCGACGCGCAACGAGCTGCGCCGTGCGCTGCACGACGTTGCGGGGCTCGCGCAGCTCGACGTCAGGCTCGGCGCCGAGGCGAACGTCACGCGCCACGCGCTCGACATCGCCGATGCGGCCGACCCGCACGAGAACGTGCCGACCACCGGCATCGTGCCGCTCGACGACACGCGGCATCGCTTCGCCGGCACGATCTGGACGAGTGACGTCGGGGCGTGGACCTCCGCGACCGCACGGCTCGCCGCGAACATTCGCGCGACGACCGGCCTTCGCGTCGAGGCGTTCGGCACCGATCTCTCGGTCCAGCCGCGCGGCAAGCTCGAGCTCGACCTCGCGGATCGCCTCGGCGCCGCACTGGCGGCGGGCGCGTATCGCCGAGCTCCCGAGCACGCGGACGAGCTCGAGCACCCCCAGCTCCACCCCGAGCGAACGACGCGCGTCGCGATCGACCTCGAGCGCCGCGTCGACCCGCGCGGCCGCGGCACGTTCGGCGTGATCGGCGCGTACTACCTCGACCGCACGCACCTCGTCGAGGACGACGGCACCGGCAAGCTCGCGAACAGCGGACGCGGCACGACGTACGGTGCGACCGCGAGTGCCGGCGTGATCGCGCGCCACTGGATCGCGATGGCGACGGTCGTCGTCGAGCACTCGGATCGCCAGGTGACGCCGACCTCGCGGGCGCGCCCGTTCGAGTACGATCAACCGGTGCGGTTCGACGTGCGCGTCACCCACTTCGTCGGCGCGTGGCAGCTCGGCGCGCACTGGGCGCTGCGCGAAGGCCTCCCCTACACGCGCGTCGCCGGCGCTCACTACGACGCCGATCGCGACGTCTACCTGCCTGACTTCGCGCCGCTCTACGCCGAGCGGTTCCCGTGGCAGCACCAGCTCGACCTGCGCGTGGATCGCGCGATCGGGAGCAGGCTGCGCGCATACCTCGACATCGCGAACGTCTACGACGCGCGCGCGGCGATCGGCTGGGACTACAACTTCAACTTCACCGTGCGCCGTGCGGTCACCGCGCCCGCGATCACGCCCACGCTCGGGATTCGAGGCGAGCTGTGAAGCGCGCGCTGCTGCTGCTCGGCGCCTGCACGACCCGGCCCGAGGTCGCGCCCGAAGCGTGGCAGCTCGCGCAGGATCGCGTCGTGGCGGTGCGCGTGACCCCACCCGCCCTCGCGGCCGGCGAGCACGGCCTCGTCGACGCGCTGATCGCCCACGCTGACGGGCCCACCACCGTCGAGCCGGCATCGGTCCTCGTCGCCGCGCACTCCCCGCTGTTCGGGACCGTCAACTACCTGTTCGATCACTACGAGCTGATCGCGCCGGACGAATCGACGCTCGCCGATGCGCGCGTGGAGCTCGGGCTCGCCGCCGGCGCGGACATCCCGCTCGAGGTCGAGTGCGACTTCGAGCAATTCAAGCTCATCACCGACAAGCAGGTGCTGCTCGGCCGCCACGCCGATAACCCCGCGCTCGGCCCGGTGACCGTCGGAGGCCAGCCGGCGGATGCGACCATCGTCGTCGCGCACGATGCCGATATCGCGCTCGAGGCCGGCGGCGTCACCACGCGCTGGCTCACGTCGTGCGGCGAGCTCGAGCGCAGCGACCAGCCCGCGGCCTTGCTCCATACGGCGGGCGCGTGCGGGGGCGAGCTCGTCGTCGTCGAGCGCGATGCTACGGGTGGCACGGTCTGGCAGGTCTGGCCGCTCGCCGTCGAATAGTTGCGTCGCGCCCAGGGGCATTCGAAAATTTACGGATGCGGTGGCTGGTGCTCGCGCTACTCGCGGGGTGTACGACCTCGCCCGAGGAAGCAGTCAGCGATGTGTGCAATGCGTTCTGCGACTGCAGCGCCTCCACGCCGACGACGATCGCGACGTGCGTGGCGCAATGCAAGCAGCTCCTCCCGACCGTCACCACCGGCTGCACCCAATGCGTCGATAGCTTCGAGGCGACGTGCACGGGGCTGATCAACACCTGCGATAGCGCATGTTTTCCGCAGGCGGATACGAAAGGAACACCATGAGGCTCACGACTGTCATCGCCGCGCTCGCTTGGTTCGGCGGAATCGCCGCCGCACAACCCGTCGAGCCCGGCCCGGGCACCACCGACGTCAGCCCGACCCCGCCGCCCCAGCCCACGCCGCCACCGCCGCAGCCGACGCCCCCGCCGCCGCAGCCCGCGCCGGCGCCGCGCGAGGTCGTGATCGAGCCCGCGGAGCACACCGATGGCGTGCACCCGAGCGACATCGCGTTCGCGATCGGTATCGGCTACGCGCGACCGGCCGGTGGCTCGTTCGATCTGCAGAAGCCGAACGTCGCGAGCGCGCGGTTGCGCCTCTTGAACGGCATCACGTTCGAGCCGATCGTCGCGATCGCGAACACCTCGAACGACCAGACCACCGTCGGGATGGACACCACCGAGGCGGTGACCGAGCTCGATCTCGGCACGCTCGTGCGGTTCCCCGTGATCCGCCACGGTCGCTACGACTTCGAGATCCTCGGCTCGCTCGGCTTCGACGTCGTCAAGGACAACCCGCCCGGCGACTACAACACCAAGACCACGACGTCGTTCGACCTCGGCTGGGGCATCGGCATCGGCTACTGGTTCAGCCCGCACTGGCAGCTCAGCGCCTCGGCGACGAACCCGCTGCTCACGTACACCGGCGTCAAGACCGAGACCGGGCCGAACGACACGGACTCGACGAAGACCAGCTCGACGACGTTCGCCGTCGAGTTCGATCCCGAGATCCTCGTGATGCTCCACCTCTACAACTGAGGTATCACCGGCAGCGGAATGACTGCTGCCGAGCTCGGTGCCGCGATCGTCGCGCACTACGCGACCGTGAAGCGCGACCTGCCCTGGCGGCGCTCGCGCGATCCGTACGCGATCTGGGTCAGCGAGATCATGCTGCAGCAGACCCGGGTCCAGACCGTGATCCCGTACTGGGAGCGCTGGATGCAGCGCTTTCCGACGGTGCGCGCGCTCGCGGAGGCGCCGCTCGACGACGTGCTCGCCGCGTGGGCCGGCCTCGGCTACTACTCGCGCGCGCGTAACTTGAAGAAGGGCGCCGAGGCCGTCACCGCGCAGTGGGCGGGCGCGTTGCCGCGCAGCGCGAGCGAGCTCCGCGCCGTCCCCGGCATCGGGCCGTACACGGCCGGGGCGATCGCGTCGATCGCGTTCGGCGAGCGCGCACCGCTCGTCGACGGCAACGTCGCGCGCGTGCTCGCCCGGGTCTACGCGATCACCGACGACATCAAGTCGACCGCAGGCCAGCGCGCGCTGTGGCAACGCGCGGGCGAGCTCGTCACCGCGCTGCCCGCGCCGTGTGCACCGGGCGATCTCAACCAGGGGCTCATGGAGCTCGGCGCGACGCTGTGCACGCCGACCTCGCCGAAGTGCCTGATCTGCCCTTTAGGGAAGTCATGCATCGCCGCTGCGACGGGGCGACAAACCGAGCTGCCCGTCATCGCACCGCGCAAGAAGGAGAGCGAGCTGCCGCTGCTCGAACGCGAAGCTCTATGGATGCTGGGCCCGCGCGGTCTCGTCCTCGCGCGCCGCGAGCCGCACGGCCTGTTCGGCGGGCTGTGGGAGCTGCCTCAGGGCGATTCGATCTTAGAGGTGGCACGCGCGTTCGGCGTTACAGCCGATCCGCAACCGGTCGCGTATCACGACCAGACGCTCACTCACCGCCGGTTGCGCGTCCGCGTCTATCGCGCCGGCGTGCCCGCGAGTCTTGTCGGCGCGAAGCTTCCGGGCTACGAAGCATTCGCAACGGTGGTACTCGGCGAGCGCCTCGCATTCGCCGCCGCGACCTCCGCGATCCTGACCAAGTACGAGGACACTCCATGGCCGACATCACCCTCGATCCCGAAGCGCTCGCCCTCTTCACCGAAGGCTACGACAAGATCCTCCAGGGGCTCACGCGGCTCGGCTGGGACGTCGCCGACGACAACTTCCGCGACACCGCGGCGCGCGCGGCGAAAGGCTTCCACGAGCTCGTCCACGATCAAAAGCAGGTAGACCCCGCGATCGAGGAGCTGCTCGCGAAGACGTTCCCGGCGAAGTACAACGAGATGGTGATCTCGAAGCACAACACGTGCTTCGGGGTCTGCCCGCACCACCTGCTGCCGGTGATCTACACGATCTCCCTCGCGTACATCCCGACGGAGAAAGTGCTCGGTCTGTCGAAGCTATCGCGCCTCGCTCGAATGATGGCGCGCGGCCCGCGGCTCCAGGAAGACCTCACGCACGAGCTTGCCGATATCCTCCACCACCAGCTCCAGAGCCAGGGCTCGGCGGTCTACATCGAGGGCCTCCACATGTGCATGGCGGCGCGCGGCGTGGGCGCCCACGAGGCCCGGCTGGTGACCAGCGGTGTGCGCGGCGTGTTTCTCGAGCACGAGTCCACGCGCCAGGAGTTTATCAAGCTCGTCGTCGCGCCTATGCTCCCGATCACCTGATGCGCTGCGCCCTGATCCACGGCTTCACCGGCGACCCGGCCAACTGGGATGAGGTCATGGAACACTGGGAGCTCCCCGCGGAGCCGATCGCCGTGTCGTTGCCGGGCCATGGCACCGGCGGTCCCGTGCTCGAGGGTTGGGATGCGAACCTCGCGGCGATCGCCAACGCCTGCGCGGGCTGCGAGTGCGCCGTCGGCTACTCGCTCGGTGCGCGGGTCGCGCTCGGCCTGGTCGCGACGGGCCGGATCGCGTTCGGCGTCCTGATCGGCGTCAACCCCGGCATCGCCGAGGCCGAGCGCGCGGACCGCCGCGAGTTCGATGCGAAGTGGGCGCGGATGCTCCGCGAGGACGGCCTCGATGCGTTTATCGAGGCGTGGGAGCAACAGCCGCTGTTCGCGACCCAGGCGAAGGTCGATGCCGCGCACCGCGCCGAGCGCCACGCGCGCCGCCAGCGCCTGGATCCCGAGCAGCTCGCGCGCAGCCTCGAGCAGATGGGGCTGGGGGCGATGCCGGACTACTGGTCCGTGATCCCCGCGCACCGCGATCGGATCGCGCTGATCGCGGGCGCCGATGACGTCAAGTACACCGCGATCGCGCACGGGCTCCCGGCGAAGCACTTCGAGAGCGTCCAGGACTCTGGCCACGACCCGACGCTCGAGCAGCCCGTGCGACTCGCCACCGCGGTCGCGCGCTGCGTCCGCGTCCTAGCTGAATAGCGCGCGCAGCTGATCCGGAATCTTGATCGGCCGCGCCGTCGCGAGCGCCATGAACGCCCACGTGGTCTGCGCGCGGAGCACGACGCGGTCGCCGAGGAAGATCTCGGTCGCGCGGATGCACGACGCGAGCTTCCACGACGGCACCCACGTCTCGGCGCGGACCTCGTCGCCGAGCCGGACCTGCCCGAGGTAATCGAGCTCGTGGCGGCGGACGATGAAGATGCCGCCGAGCTCCCTGTACTGCGCGTGGTTCCAGCCGACGTGCGCCGAGTGCGCCATCGCGATCTCGAGCACCCAGCGCAGGTAGACCTGGTTCGACACGTGGCCGAGCTCGTCGATATCAGCGGACGTGACCTGGATGGGCAAGGTGAAGCGCACGGCGGCGCGATGATACTGTTCGAGGATGGGTGATGACAGCGCACGTACGCTGCGATCGAAGCTCGAGCACGGGGCGGCCTCGCCCGCGGAGGTCGTGGGCCTGCTCGCAGTCGCCGCGCTCGACGCGCCGACCCGCGCCGCTCGCCTCGACGCGTGCGAGCTGCTCGGCGATCTCGCCGGGCGCGCGCTGGGTGCAGAGTGGGACGTCGCCGAGCGGGCGGCGTTCGCGCTCCTCGAGGCGGCGCGGGTCGCAGATACCGCGGCCGACCGGCGCGGCGTGATCGCGGCGATGGGCCGCGGGTTCCGCAACATCTGGTTGCTGCCGTTCGTCCATCGCCGGTTGTCGGATCGCGACGAATCGATCGCGGCCGCGGCGCTCCATGCAGCCGGTGGCCTCGGCTTTCCGGCGCTCGAAGAAGCGGTCGCGGCGTTCACCGGCGAAGCCACACCGCCGGCACTGCGGCGCGCGGCGATCGGCGCACTCGGCCGGATGGGTGCGGTGAGCGCGGTCGATCGGCTCGTCGGGATCGCGCTGCACTCTCCCGACGAGGCTGAAGGCGCGCTCGCGGCGCTCACCGAGATTCGCTCGCCGGCGGCGCGCGCGGCGGTACTCGAGCTCCTCGACGGGGCACTCGAGCCCGAGGTCCAGATCGCGGCGGTGCGTTACCTCGCAGAGCTCGGCGCGCTCGAGGTCCTACCCGTGTTGCGCCGGCTCGCCCGCAGCGACCTCGCGGAGATCCGGATCGCCGCGAGCCTCGCCTCGCGCGCGTTGAAGGCGGAGCGCGACCGCGATCCCGGCGAGCGCTTCCTCGTCGCGTTGAGTGAACCCGATCGCGCGGTCCGCGCCCAGCTCGCGCGCAGGCTCCGCACGATCCCGGTCGCGAGCGTGCTCGAGCAGGCCGAGGTGTTACTCGGCGAGGATGCCGCCGGCATCGTCCAGATCCTCGGCGAGGTCCGAGAGCCCGAGATCACGCGGTACTTGCTCGCGCTCGCGGCCCGCGACGATCTGTCGGCGGAGATCCGCGCCCGCGCGATCGGTGCGATCGAGGCAGATCAAGCGTGGGAGCGCGACGAGCTCGTGAAGCTCGCGACCGGCTCGGGCGATGACCAGCTCCGCGCCGCGGCGATCCAGGCGATGGGTGCGTTCGCGACCGCGAGCGAGCTGATCGATCGCGTGGGTGCGCTCGCGACCGCGAGCTCGCCGGCGATCCGCGGTGCGCTGCTGTGGGCGCTCCAGCTCGCGCGCAGGCCGGACGATCACAGCGACGCGGCGGCGATCGCGAAGCTCGTCGGCCCGATGCTCGCGGATGGCGACGCGATGGTGCGCCGGCGCGCCGCGTACGTCGCCGGCAACCTCGGGCTCGACAAGCTCGCACCCGCGCTCGCGAAGTTGATCGTCGCGAGCGAGCCCGCGGACCTCCGGCTCGCCGGCTACGTCGCGCTCGGCGAGCTCGCGATGCCGAACGTGATCACGGAGGTCGTCGCAGCGGTCCGCCGCGAGGAAGATCCGCGCGTGCTCGGCGCTGCATCGAACGCGCTGATCGCGGCACAGCCGAGCGCCGATGCGCTCGCACCGTTGGCGGGCCGCGCCGCTCAGCTGTTGACCGCACCCGATCCGCGGATGCGCGAGGCCGGTGCGGAGATCGCAGGCTTACTCGCCGGTGCGGTTCCCGCGGCGCAGCTGATCCCGCTCGCCGCCGACGACGCTGCCACGGTCCGCGGTGCGGCCGTGTGGGCGCTCGGCAAGCTCGCGGATCCGGCGAGCGAGCCCGCGCTGCTCGCGGCATTTCGCGATGACGACGCGACCGTGCACGAGCGCGCCGCGGCCGGCCTGCTTCGCCTCGGCACGCCCGGTGCCCTCGCCCAGGCGATCGCGTTCGTCGCGGGCGATGGCGATCCGGCCGCGCGCGGCACGATCGCGTCGGCGATCCAGATCCCGCCGGCTCACGCCGCCCAGCTCGCGCCGGTGATCGAGGAAGCGCTCCACAAGGTCAGCGCCGATGACCCGGCATTCGAGGCGCTCGTCCACCTGAAGCTCGCGAGCTTCGCGCACGCCGGCACCGCCGCACCGGCGGTCGATGTCGATCACGAGATCGCACAGGCGTTCCCGAGCTTCGCGCAGCTGACGAAGCTCGCCGGGTTCGACTCGCTGGTCCGCTCGCTGCGCACCGCGGAGTCGCTGTTCCACACGACCGCCGCGCAGAGCGACAGCGATCTGTCGCCGCCGATCACGCTGTGGATGAAGGTCCTCGAGAACTACGTCCACGCATGGCTCGGCCCGCGCCTCGCCGGCTTGCAGCGCGATCCGGCGTCGCTCTACGACTACGTCGATCGGGTGATCGGAGGCAGCTGGGGCGGGTTCTCGCGCTGGATCGAGCCGAAATGGCGCGATCCCGCGGAGGTCGGCGGTGCGAAGGTCGACATCCCGCTTCGCGCCGTGCCGAACGCGGTGCGCGAGCTCCAGGAGCACCGCCGCAAGCGCCTCGATTCACCGCTGAGCGTGACCGAGTGGGCGCGCATGCTCGTGCTGTTCGCGGTCGATCATCCGCAGAGCGGCTTCCGCAACTTGTTCCGGCTGTCGGCGAAGTCCAACGAGCGGACGATCGCGCTCGCGCACCGCCTGCACACGCTCGCGGCGGTGCGCAACCTCGTCACCCACCGCGCGAGCGCAGGCGCCTCGACGCTCAACGCGTTCCGCCGCGCCTATTACAGCGCGTTCGAGGATCTCGTCGCGCTCGCTTAGTGCGTATCGACGCGACCGTCGGGATGATCGGTCGAGAACACGTCGTTGATCATCTTGCCGCGGAAGTCGTTCATGCCGCTGTCGAACGTGTCGAGCGTCAGCGTGCCGCCGCTGTTGTTCAGGTGACCCCAGTCGACGGACTGCAGCGCCTGGTCGAGGCGAACGACCAGCGCGATCGACGTCACCTGGTTCGGCTCGAGCGTCGCGCTCGTATCGATGCTGACGGGCAGCGGCGAGCGATCGTGGATCGAGAACGGCGTGATGTCGCCGTTGACCTTCGTCGTGCCTTTGATCTCGTACGAGTAATCGACCAGGTTGCCGTCCGCGAGGAACGCGACGTGCGAATACAGGCCGGTCGGCGCGTCCGCGAACGTGATCGGCTGCGGGCCGCCGTCGACCGACCACTGGACGTCGAGCGAATCCGCCGAGGTCCGGTTGTCGCCGGGGCCGGCATCGCCGATCACGCGGAGGCTCGCGATCCGGAACAACAAGCTCGACACCGTGATGTCGCTCGAGACCGAGCCGGGCAGCTGCGCTGACCAGCGAACCTCGAGACCCTCATGAAGGTTCGAGCCGTCGCCGGTCTGCATCCCGCTATCGGGCATCGCCGGATCGGACGTGTGGCACGCAGCGATCCCTCCGACGAGGAGGAACGTTCGGACCACACCCTGCATGAGGTCCCATCGTGCAATGAGGGGACCAGCCAGAACAACATCCAAGATCGCGATTTCTGGGCGCGACCACGTGCGCATGGTTCGACTAGTGTGCACGATTCGTACAAGCGCATGGTAGACGAGCCACTTACTCAAGAAGCTGGGACTTTCCTGGCGACCAAGAGCGCGCCCCACGCGTTCCTCGTGGTCCATGTCGAAGAGGGTGGCTCGCGCGTCGTCGACCTGCCCGATGGGGTCGATGTCACATTCGGCCGCTCCCGCGGCGCGACCGTGCACGTCGACAGCGAGAAGGTCTCGCGCATGCACGCGAAGGTGCGCCGCACCGGCGATGCGATCGAGGTCGAGGACCTCGGCTCGAAGAACGGCACGCGGGTCAACGGCGACAAGATCGAAGGTGCGCGCCGGCTCGCGAACGGCGACGAGCTCCAGATCGGATCGATCTACGCGGTCGTCGGTCTCGCGAGTAGCCTGCGCGCCGCCAGTCCGATCGCAGACGACGCCGCCGGCGAAGCGCGGCTCCTCGCCGAGGTCGATCGCTCGGTTCGCTACCACCGTCCCCTCGCGGTCGCGATCGTGCGCGTGCCGAGCGAGTCCGTGATCGACGCGATGGCGCGCTCGCTCCGCCCGATGGACCTCCTCGCCGAAGATGCCGGCGACGACTACCTCGTGATCCTGCCGGAGCTCGATCGCGCGAACGGCGAGACCGCCCTCGAGCGCCTCCTCGACTTCGCGCGCGCCGCGAACACGCCCGTGATGTCCGCGCTCGCGGTGTGTCCCGACGACGGCACTACGGTCGAGACCCTGATCAGCGAGCTCCGCGCGCGCTTGCGCAGCGGCAACCGCGCCCGCGTCGCGACGACGCCGGCCGAGACCGTCCCCGGCCAGCCGATCGTGCTCGATCCTGCGATGCGCCGCGTGTACTCGCTCGTCGAGCGCATCGCCGACACCGCGATGACCTGCCTGATCCTCGGCGAGACCGGCGTCGGCAAGGAGCTCGTCGCCGAGGCGATCCACAAGCGGTCCGCGCGCCGCGACAAGCCGCTGATCAAGCTCAACTGCGCCGCCCTCCCCGAGACCTTGCTCGAGTCCGAGCTGTTCGGCTACGAGCGCGGCGCGTTCACCGGCGCCGAGCGCCGCAAGGTCGGCTTCTTCGAGGCCGCCGATGGCGGCACGCTGTTCCTCGACGAGATCGGCGAGATGCCGCTCGCGCTCCAAGCCAAGCTCCTGCGCGTCCTCGAGCGCAAGGTCATCACGCGCGTCGGCGGCACGACCGAGGTCGCCACGAACGCGCGCCTGATCGCCGCCACCCACCGCGATCTCGAGGCCGAGGTCCGCGCCGGCCGCTTCCGCCAGGATCTCATGTTCCGGATCGGTGGCTTCACGCTCGTCGTGCCGCCGCTCCGCGATCGCGCCGCCGAGATCGTGCCGCTCGCCGAGCACTTCGCGCGCTCGACCGCCGCCGAGCAAGGACGGCCCGCGCCCGCGCTCGCCGAATCCGCGCGTGACGCGCTTACCGGCTACGCGTGGCCCGGCAACGTCCGCGAGCTCCGCAACGCCGTCGAGCGCGCGCTCGTCCTGTGCGGCGATGTGATCGAAGCGGCCGACCTGCCCGAGAAGCTGCGCGACGCCGCGCAACGCGTGCGTCCCGTCGCGAGCGCCGCCGATATGCGCGGCCACCTCGCGGAGGTGGAGCGCGCTGCGATCGTCGCGGCCCTCGAGACGGAAGGACAGAATCAGACCCGCGCCGCGCGCCGGCTCGGGCTGTCGAGGCGCGCGCTGATCTACAAGATGGAGAAGTACGGCCTCAAGCCGCCGCCGAGTCGCGCGGATAGCTGACGGCGCCCGGTGCGAGCGCCGGGCCGTGACGATGCCGTGCTCGAGCGTGCGCCGAGGTCGGTGACCTTCGATCCCGAGCGCGAACGGTCGGCTCGGATCGAGAATTAGATCTCGGACCGGCGGAGCGCGGCGCGTTCGGGCGCGAAGGTCAACCGCAGCAACGCATCGTGGTCTCGCCGCAGAGTTGGCATTCGCTGCGGTCTGAGCTGCAGGTCGAACGGACGCAACAGCCTGCGTTAGGATTGCGGTGATGGCGAAACCTCCGGTGACGCTCGTGGACGCGGCATTTGCAGGGAATCGCGAAGGCGTTCGTAGGTTGCTGGCCGATGGCGCCGATGTGCACGCGCAGGATGCGTGGGGACGTACGGCGCTGCATTCCGCCGCGATGGCGAACCACCTCGAGATCGTCGACATGCTGCTCGCCGCAGGTGCAAGAGCGGACGTGCCTGACAAGGTCGGAGATCTCCCGCTTCACCTCGCTGCGCGGCATCCGATCCGCATGCCCGTCGTCGAGAAACTCGTGGAGGCCGCTCCGAGCACGGTGAATCATCAGAACGGACTCGGTCACACCCCTTTACACGTCGCCGTCGATCACAAATGGGCCACCGGCGCGGCGCGATTACTGGCGCACGGAGCCGATCCGACGAAGCAGGACCTGAATGGCAAGTCGATTATTGAAGCGGCGCCGAACGCCAAGATTCGCGCACTGCTCGAGGGGCGTGCATCGTCGAAGAACATGACATCGACGAAGGCGAGATGACCCCGTAGCTGAGGTTGTCCCAACAGTCGGCCGGACGGCGGCAAGATGTAGGGAGCCCGATGGCGACCGAGCCCGACGCGATCTCGCAAGAGGACATTCTTCAGCACGCTGAATGGGTGCGTCGGTTGGCGCTCGCTCTCGTCCGCAACGCAGACGATGCCAATGACCTGGCGCAGGAAACCTGGGAGGCGGCGTTAACCCGACCGCCGCGCGAGGCGGGGCCACTGCGCCCGTGGCTGGTCGGGGTGGCGCGCAATCTCTCGCGGATGCGCGCGCGGTCGTCCGGACGGCGCCTGCGCCGCGAAGAGGCGGTCGAGCGGCCCGAGCCGGAGCCGACGCCCGAGGAGCTCGTCGCTCGGGTCGAGATGCATCAGGAGGTCGCGCGCCGCGTACTCGCGTTGCGCGAGCCGTTCCGGTCGACGCTGTTGCTCCGCTACTTCGAAGGTTGCTCGGCGGCCGAGATTGCACGGCGGCAGGACGTGCCCGCCGGGACGGTGCGCTGGCGCCTCAAGCAAGGTCTGGACGACCTGCGCCAGCAGCTCGACGACGCACACGCGGGCGATCGAAAGCGCTGGGCGCTCCTGCTCGCGCCGCTGCCTCGCGCCGCGCTCTCGCCACCGCTTGGAGCCTCGGCAGCCGCCGGTGGCTCGAGCGTCCTCGGAATTATCGCCATGAAGACCATCTACAAGATCGGCCTCGTCGTCATCGTCGCGTTGCTCGCGCTGCTAGCCGTCGTCGGCTATGGCCATCTCCATCGCGAGAAGCGCGAGAGCGTGGTCGCGACGAGCAGCAAACCACCGATGAAGGCGCCCGCGGCGTCAGCGTCGCCACACGTCGCCGCCGAGCAGGTGATCCGCGAGGACGACCCGACCGGCACGCTGCGACTGGAAGGCCAGGTGATCGACGCCGACGAGAAGCCGGTCGGCGGTGCCACCGTCGCGATCGACACCAACCCGCCGCGCACCGTGACGAGCGAGGCCGACGGCTCGTTCACGTTCGACCATCTGATCGGTCGCGAGTACAAGCTCGAGGCGCGCGCGGGCGACGGCTATGCAGGCCCCGCGTTTCTGCGTCTGGCCGAGCACACCGAGCCAGTGATCCTGCGCATCGGACCCGGCGCCGCGATCACCGTCGAGGTCCGCGACGCCGACTCGGGACATCCGATCGAGGGCGCATCGGTCGAGCTGCGGACGATGTTGTCGTGGTCGGCGACCACGGATGGGCATGGTGTCGCGCAGCTGCGAGGCGTCGGCGGCTCCGGCTTCGACATGTCGTTGAAGGCGACCGCGAGCGGCTACGCCCCGGAGCTGCGACGCGTGACACCCAGCCCGGGCGAAGATCGTCGTGAGCTCATGACGCTGCATCGCGGCGCCGGTGTTTCCGGCCGGGCGGTCACGATGGACGGCAAACCGATCGTGGACGCGCGCGTGCTCGCGGTGTCGGAATCGGAGCCGTTCCCACTCGCGGACGTACGCCGCGACGGCGTGATCACGGGCAAGCAGGGCGAATGGTCGGTCGCGTCAGTCGCGCCCGGCTCGTACCGGTTCGTCCTCTCGCACCCCGACTACGAACCGGCGACGACCGCACCGGTCGTGGTCGACGGAGTTACTCCGCGCAGCGGCATCGAGATCCGCGCAGCGGTCGGCGGCGAGATTCGCGGCATCGTGACGTCGGCGAGCGGTGGCCCGGTGATGGCAGCGGAGGTGCGCGCGATCACGAGCGGCAGCGTCGAGTGGCGGGCCGCGCGCCAGGCGTCGACCGACGCGAACGGCACCTATGTCATCCGCGGCCTGCCTCGGCGCCACGCGCAGGTGGTAGCGACACACGCGACGGGCGCCTCCGATCTGGTCGATGTCGATCTGACCAGCACGGCGAAGGCGACCGCGAATCTGAAACTAGCGATCGACGGAGCCATCGATGGCACCGTGGTGACCGCGCGCGGCGAGCCGGTACCGGAGGCGCAGATCGTCGCCGAGCCGGCGTGGAGCGGTACCACCGGCGAGCGGGACAGCTGGGCGGTGCGCGGCGACCAGTACCGGATCGCCGACTCGGGCGGGGGATTCCACATCGGCGGACTACCGCCCGGAAACTACCGCGTGCGCGCCGCGCGACCTGGAACTTCGGAATCGATGCTGTGGACCCAGGTCGGCCAGGTGGTCGCGACCGGCACGACCGGGCTGAAGCTCGTGGTTTCGTCGCCGGGCAAGGTCAAGGGCATCGTGCTCTACGACGATGGCGGTCCACCGCCGGCGTTCACCGTCACCGTCGGCTACGGCACACCCATGGCGTTCATGACGCCCGACGGGCACTTCTCGATCGACGTGCCCGGTGGCGAGCTCAACCTCGCGGTGTCGGGCCCGACGTTCATCCGCAAGCTCGTCGCGATCGAAGTCGCCGACGGCGCCACCAAGGACCTCGGCACCATCACCGTCAAGCGAGGCCGTTCGATCAGCGGCCGCGTGCTCGATGCGTCGGGCGCGCCGGTCGCCGCTGCCACCGTCGCCGCCGGCCTGCTGCTCACCGGCGATGGCCAGAAGCTGTACATCGACGGCGAGAGCGTCGGTGCGCAACAGACCGAGACCGACGAGCACGGTGGCTTCATGATGAGCGGTTTCCCGCCTGCGTCGATCACGGTGGTCGCGGGCAAGACCGGCGTCGGTCGCTCGCAGTCGGTGTCGATCGCGAGCGGAACGAGCAGCGCGGAGGTCGATCTGGTCCTCGCCCCGACCGGCGCGCTGTCTGGCACCGCACGCCTCGACGGCGCGCCGCTGGCCGATACGATCATCATCGCGAGCCCGGCCAACGGATCGTCGTCGAACTTCTTCGTCACGACGGGACCGGATGGCAGCTTCGCGTTCGACAGCCTGACCCCGGACCGCTACGCGCTCACGCCGATCGTCGGCGACAGCGGTGACAAGTACTTCCGCCGGGTCGACATCGTCGTCGGTCAGCGCGCGCAGGTCGACATCAACGCGACGACCGGCACCGGGGCTGTCGAGCTCACCGTGAAGACCGACGCCGGCGAGACCGTGAAGGCGGCGAAGGTGGCGGCGGTTGGCGTGCATGTCGATGCACCGAACCTGGCGGTGTTGCGCTACGGCGCTCTCCTGCCATCGCTCTCGTCGGATGGACCACCCGTCCCGTTCTACATGCGCAGCGCGAAGAGCGGCGTCGCGCGCGTCGACCACCTGAAAGCGGGTCCCTACACCGTCTGCGTGGTGCCGCTGCCCGGTGATCCGAGCGATCCGGTGTTCGCGCAGCAGCTGAAGGAACGGTTGAACAGCCTGCC
>Ga0070679_100002642_pt1 | contig 16305 bp, 19 predicted proteins | sample KBSC63BmetaG_FD_65652 | JGI IMG/M metagenome (GOLD analysis project Ga0070679, IMG submission 65652) | Corn rhizosphere microbial communities from Kellogg Biological Station, Michigan, USA - KBS C6-3B metaG | ecosystem: Host-associated > Plants > Roots > Rhizosphere | place: USA: Michigan... | reverse complement strand
GTGCTCATCAAATGCTGCGGTCATAACCGTTGCTAAACAAGGCACAGTAAATCAAAACGACGTCGTTTTCCGGATTTACCAGCCAACCAACGCACCACTGAGCATTACTTTAACAGTAGCACCGTTCTTAAATCCGGCCGGAGGAAATATCCCGGCAACCGGACAGACGGCGCTGGAGCAAAATCTTAGCGCCGATAAGGAAGCGGCCCTCAATTTGCAAATCAATGGTAATACGATTACTTTCCAGGCAAATAATGCAATTACTACGCTGGCGGTATCTGATTCAATGACTGTATAACAGTGACATTCAGTTCAATCAGGACACTTTCAATAAACCCTGGCCGTTAAATATTTTGCTTTCCAGGTCCTTCATATTATTGCTTACTTTCTTTTGCGTGATCTTTGCATAGATCTGCGTGGTCCGGATAGAACGATGTCCAAGCATTTTGCTTACAGTTTCGATAGGCACGTCATTTTCTAAAGTTACGGTGGTCGCAAAAGTGTGGCGCGCTGTATGCGTGGTCAAATGTTTATTAATTCCACAGACTACGGCAACCTCTTTTAAAAAAGCATTATAACATTGGTTCGTATTTACCGGTAAAAGACAATGCTGCCGTAAACAATACCGGTTTTCCTTGTACCTGTCAACGATTTCCTGGGCAATAGGCAACAACGGCAGCGTTTCGGGATTATCCGTCTTCAACCGGTTTTTAGAAATCCAATTTTTGCCGTCAATACCGCGGATGATATCCTCGGGTGCCAAATGATAAACATCGCTGTACGCGAAGCCGGTAAAACAGCAGAAAATATAGATATCGCGCACTTCCCGGAGCCTGTCGATCATCGGTTTGTTGTACATTTCCAAAATCTCGTGCATAGTTAACCGTTCCCGTTCAGGCTGGTCATAGACACAGCTGAAGTCCTGTATCGGGTTGATGATAAGCCAGCCGCGTTCCACGCATTTCTTTAATACCTGTTTGGTATTCTTGACATACTTCATTGCTGCATTGGAGCCAATTTCATTGGCATCCCTCAGCATCAGGTAATCCAGGAAATCTTCCGCGAAGGCAAACCTGATCTCGCTGAGGTCGAGGTCTGGTTTGTGATATTCATCCTGGATAAATGCCTTTAGTTTTTTCCGCAGCGAATACCATCTTTTTAGCGTTCCGGCTGACCGCTTTTTTTTATTGACCTTTTCCTCGAACTTAGTGATCCAATAATCCAAAGCGAATAACAAGGTTTTTTCTTTCGGCTTTTCGTCTTTGAGTTTACCCAAATAGGCCAGCTTAACCATCATCGCGGTAACGATCTCATGCTGGTTTTCCAGCCGGTCAAAGTGTTGCTGAATACTGACTTTCGCCCTATCGATGGCATTGCTTATAGCCTGTATATCCGCGGTTTTGCCAATGGCCCGGTTCGTTTCCTGGCTCCATTGTTCAGGACGGAGCCTCCTGCAAAATGAAAATTCCGCGCGTTTGCAATTGACCGTCAAACGTACATAAAGAGGATACATCCCGTCAACCGGGGGCTTAGATTTTTCCAGGAGGAATAAAATCGACATTTTTTCATTGACTTTCATAACGAATAATTTGAGTTAAACGAATTAGTTCGTTCATTCCAAATACTTGAAAATCAATATCTAAGACTGCTCCGAGGGTACCAAGTTACGAGTTAGATTTGGTACCCTCGCAGGTACCCTCGAACCTTGGTAAAACTTGATTAAATCTGATAAGCTTTTTCGCGAAGAGGGCCGTTTTTATAGGTAAAAACGCAAAAAGGCCCCACATTGTGAGGCCTTTTGTGATCCCGCTGGGACAATAACCTATCAATTTTCAAAATTTTACAACTCGTAAAAAACCCCTCTATTATTCAATTTTGACCACTTTACACGTTTTGGCATGTATTAAAAAGTAATAACTATTTTGAATTCCGTTCATAAATAGTTCACATTTTGATATATTTACGGTTACTAATTGTAGAATCCATGGCCGGCTTCAGGTATTCCGTTAAATTCTTTTTACAAAAATCAGAACCCAAAAACGAACCGACTCAACTACGTTGTTACATTCGATATAATAGCCGCCTGGTAATTGTTGGTACCGGATTGAGCATTAAACCGGTTGATTGGAATGCGGAAAAAAACGAACCGCGGCAAAAAGCCACCCTTTTGAATGCAGATAAACTCAAACATGACCTGGAAAATATACGCAAATGGGTAAGTGCTGCATTTGATTATTTAACCAAAAGAAGCCGTGCCTACCCGGACGAGGCCGAATTAAAAGAGCTCTGCAAATTTGTAATTAAGAATGACGGACAGTTACCGGGCCAATCAAGTAATACACTGGCGACAAACTTAACCTCGTATATGGAAAAGCTCATCCGAGATACTAAAAGCGGCAAACGCACCAAGTCAAACGGAGCACCCTTTAGTCCAGATACCGTTAAACATTACAATAGTGCTTTTGGTATAATTAAAAAGTACACAGCGCATGCGGGCAAATCTGAGCTCCGATTTTCAGATATTGACATTGATTTTTATAACGAATTTAAAAACTTCGCTTACAATCTCGATCCGCCATTATCTGATAATTATTTTGGCGCCGTCATAAAGTTTTTGAAAACCTGCATGAATGAAGCTGCAGAAGATCTATTACATACTAATAATGCTCACAAGGGAAAGCGATTTATAAAAGTCCAAACCGAGGTTGATAATATTTACCTGAATACCGAACAACTGCAAAAGATTATGAACGCCGATTTAAAAGACAGTGATAAATTGGCCCGCGTTCGGGACCTGTTTTTGATCGGATGCTGGACCGGATTGCGTTTCTCTGATTTCACCAATATAAAGCCGGAAAACATTGACGGTAATTTTATTCAGATAAAAACTCAAAAGACTGGCGAAGTAATTGCAATTCCGATACATGAGACTGTTAAAAATATAATGGCCAGGTATGCCGGCAAAACTTTTAATAGCTTACCACCCGGAATAAGCAACCAGAAAATGAATACCTATTTGAAGGATTTATTGAAAGCTGCTGAACTGAATGAAATTAAAACGCTCGAGAAGTCGCAGGGTGGAAAACTGGTAAAAATACAAAAGCCACTTTATGAGCTGGTTTCTACTCACACAGCCCGACGCTCATTTGCATCAAACATGTTTCGCATAGGTGTACCGGCAATGATCATAATGGGTGTTACCGGGCATAAGACAGAATCATCTTTTATGAAATACATTAAGGTGTCGCCGCGGGAAAAGGCTCAAATAATGCAAGATTACTGGACCAGGCAGACTATGAAGGCTGTTTAATTATTCCGCCAAATCCTGCACCTCTCCCACCTGCAGCTTGTCATCTAGAAAAAACTTCTGATTAAAAAGGACCAGCGCGCCGAAACCGTTCTTGGCCCGGTACGAATGCTGGATAGTAAAACCTTCTCCCTTGTAATTATATCCGCCTATTACCACGTCTTTTTGAGCTTTAAAATTGGCAAACCTTATGGGTTGATATGAACCCGGATCATTTAGATTTTTAGTGAGATATGACTGAACGCTATCCATGGCGCGATCACGTAACATCGTCGCTGGTTTTATCTGCCTGGTACACCCGGCTGAAATTGATATTAAAAAAAATGCTGCTATAAAGGATATTCTCATGGCCGAAAGTTTTTATAAATATAATACTTGCATTTAAAAAAACATTCGTACTTTAGTAGTGCAAAGAGTCAATTAACAGAATATTCAACTTAGCCAAAAATCAATTATTAATAACTAATCATTAAAATATTACCCGGGGAAGGTTTTGGAAACCTATTTCCTAATTGGCATGAATATGTTAATTTGGCTCTTTGCAGCCCCGGGTATACGTAAAAAATAAAAAATGCAAAAGAGCCAAAAAAAATCAAGCACTGGCGCCGGGCGCGCTAGTGATCTGACCACTAATCCGGGAAACGGATATCCGACACAACCATTACGGATTGATGTAGTTGAAATGCATGCCTGGCCTGCTGATTTTGATAATCGAACTCCTATAATGGAAAATCCCATTACAGCATCTTACTTGGTTTATTCTGATAACATGGTGGTTACAAGTAGCAAAGCTATACTTCCAAATGATAACCTTAAAGCTGAAACTATCTCTTTGGAAAAAATTATCCCTGGAAGAGAATACATTGTAAATGATAATGCTGGTAATACTTACTTGTGTGCGATCGAAGAAATCAACCCCGGCCAACCATTGAGATTGCATAGTTTCAATCCCGCCTTTAATGATGTGTTTATAAAGCGCGACGATATTAACAGTATCGCAATTGTCTACCGGCTAGATCGTCCTACAATTTCCATGGAAACACTGGCGGAACTTTTCGACGAAGAACCGGCGCCCCTGATTAATGATCATGATTTTAAAATTATCGATACATTCCTTGATCGACTTACAGTAACACAATCTGAAACTGGTGTACCCGTGTTTAAGTCAACACAATTGAATCCAAGGCAAATGGCGGCTGAAGCGAAAGGTTCAGAAACTTCCATAGAAAAAAAATTGCAGATTTTAGAGGCGTTTAAAAAGGGATACAGTGTAATGAAAAGATTTAATTGCCCAGCTGACAGAATACTATTTGTTGATACTGGAAAGAATATTGATGTTTTCTTAGATTAATTTTTATGGAACTAGTACATGTAAATGGAAAGCCAGAAATGCAGGGTCCTTATCCATCGGCTAAAAAATTACCAATGGATAAAGACCCCGTATTTCTGGCAATGCTTAGAAAAGAGATAATCGATGATCACAACAGGAAGATAAGAGCAAAAAACCAACGCTAATTAAAAAGCCGGTGGCTGCGTAACCCCGGCTTTTTTTATAAAGAACTAAAAACGGGTTTAACGACTCCGTTGATACATAAAAATAAGCATTTGCCCGCGTATTTGCGCCGCTATTTAATCAAAAAGTTTCGAACACTCTCGCAAATAAATATCCACTTATTCACTAAATAGACCTGACCATCGAATACGCACCCGGTCGCGCGTTTCCTTTTGCGTCACCGATTTTGAGCCGTCGGCGTGATACTTTGTATCGGGGTTACATAATAGCGTCTTAAATCGCGCCAAAATCGTTTTATATACCACTGTTAATTTTTTCTCAGGTTTTGGGTTGTTTAAATTAGGGTACCGGTTAAAAAAGTATTTGGCCAGCGTTAAAACGTCAGAGGCGATCATATTTCCAGCAAACCGATCCCGGCCAGTATCAGACCAGGGTTTACCAGTAACTTCGCAATGCAAAAAAGCTTCAACGACGGCCGCGCACGCCGTTAACGATGGCTGGAATTTACCCCAATTGTTGTCGCCATAAATGTCGAAATGAGCACGGAGCTCATCCGAGATAATCTTATTAGCTTCATAATATGCGCCGGCGGGCGTAATAACTATGTGCTTTTTGATTTTTATTTTTTTGCGCTTTCCGTTGTACTTGAAAACAAGTTTCCGTGGCATTTTATCGTGTTCGTCAATAGCGGCGCTGTATTTAAACAGGTCCAGGTATATCCTAGCCATGTCTGTTACATCTTGATACGATTTTGCGTTATATAGAACATCGACGGGTACCCCGCTAAAAATGCTCAGGGCCTCAAAATTGGTGATTTCAGCATTTTGCAATTTTACCAGCTGATCAAATGTAATTTCGGTAAGGTTTGCCGGTATATTTAATACCAGTGCACCTTCGTCGAGGTTGTCCTCTCCAATGGTTTTAATAGTAAGTACATTCATGTTATTTAAAGTTTAAGAAAATCAGTAATTAATAAATTGGCTAAGTTTTCAGCAACTTCATTTGCGCGCTTATCTATGTTGTCGTCGCTTAGCGGATTCGATAGAACGCCTGGCGTTCCTTTATAACCCTGTTTATGAATTTTTTGAGTTATGGCATAGGCAGCTGAGGCCGGTATCGTCCCCTTAAATGCTATCCATTCCTGAATTCTTTGAAAAACGGTTGGATCACCTTTTGGAGCATCCGGACTGGTCGGTGGCCGGCCGGTTTCTAAGAATATGGTCCAGGGCGCCGCTTCTAATTGAACCTTTGATTCATTTACATTAACCACCTGCAGCTCCTCAATCGTGTGCCCGGATGCGAAGCGACCTTTTTCCTGCAATGAATTAGCGACATCAGCGCGTATAGATGTCACCAGTTCAGTTAAAATATCGTTCTCTTTTGACATAATGCTACAGTTTTACTAAATCTACTTTTACAGGATATCCTTTTACCCATGAATCGATTTTACTCACGTAATAGTAACATCCGTCTTGTCTCAAATAAACCGGGATTGTGAAATCAAAATCCAAAATATCAGCCGGCGTGAGATAGAAATACCTTGTCACTTTTTTGGTTTGCTTAAGAATGTTTTGCAATTCTGGATAAAATGTTGACTTCAAACCTGGCAAACCATTCTGATCCTTATAACTTAAGTGATTCGGAGCCCCCCCGCCGAGATCAGGTGCATCCGGTTTATAAAAATATGGAACGCTGATTATATCGTTTACGATTGCTTGTTCAGACGGTTCAAATGGTGAATCCGTATCTTGAAATATTATGTTCAATGGGTTTCCGTTAGCTCCCATAGTGGATATGTTGAGTTTCTGGTCAATCAAAAGTCTAGGCTCGCTTCCAACGGAAAATGTTTCGGTAGAAGTAGGGTCGCTTATTTGCGCCGTTGTTCCACCCAAATACGGGCAATTGAGTGATGGAGCGAATATACTTGTGAACAGATCTTGCACCGGTTGCGTCGGGTTCAGCGTCTTGTCAGAAATACTGATACTGTCGTCAGCAAAGTATTTTGGCATATAGTTTAAAGGGACCGCGGAATCTTGTTGATAACGAAGCCAGTTCACCTGGCAGTATTTACCCAGCTGAAACGAAACCTGTCGTCCCATGTCTTTGCATTTATCCGACCAATCCCGGGCCTGTTGAATATTTCCAACTATGGTTTTAAAACTCGTGAATATGATCGTGTTGGTATTTGGGTCAGCTATTAAAATCAAGCCGAACTTTTGCAGCATATCTTTTAACAAGTCCAATTGAGAGACGTCAGGCAAAATCCGCTCACATTGAATCGTTTGCCCCCATAAGAGAAATTTTTCATTGGTGTTTATACTAAACGTGGCTTGTTTTTTGAAAATTACATAAGTATCCTCCGGGCCCGTGCCGGGGTTGTTTATATGGTATCTTACATACACCTTATCACCTTCAACCAGGCTAAAATCCTGTGAGATTTTATTTTTTAAAAATGTTTCGTCGCCAATGACATTAGCGCCGTCACCCCTTAATCTTCGATAGTTTTGATCTAAAACAAATGATTGCGACGCGAAATCGGTTATTACGCCGTTGCGATCTACCAACGTAAATTTAATGATCACTATAGATACATGCCCTGTCATCCGTCCCCGCATATACAAGTCAAATTGCAGCGTTGCAGTTAAATTAACGGATGTTGTTGCGGCATAGTGATCAGACGGCCCGAAATTAATTACACCAGAAAACGGATAATCGGCATTGTAAATATTAGACGAATGCACATCCGGGATACGAGGATTACTGATAACCTGATCTAGTCCATTTGTATATTTTGCCCCCAAATTGTCAGGTGTGTTCTGGAAGTCGGTACCATGCTCAAAATCGCTATTGGAGAACTGTATGATAAGCTTTTTATAAAGGTTAGCAAACACCGGATCATTGTAGATGCAGCTCCTTTGCTTATCGATACTGTATCCGGTAGTCTTCACAAGAAGCTCTATGGCAGTATGCAAGAAAAAGCCTGGTCTAAGGTTCCTCACGTTAACAACTCCAGTAAACGGGGGAATTGTATCTAAATCGCCGTAATTTACTATTGGCCATATCCATCCATCGGTTTTTTTCTGTGAGCCAGCTGCGCTCGCAACGCTCCAAGGATGGTCATATGGTTTCCAGACTAAATTAGCTCCAAACCTACTCCACACCGAGGTACTGTCACCCATGTCGTAAACCTGGCCCCCGAGCTGATCTAAAAAGTCGATATTACCAAAAAGTAACATCACGTCAACGTAATCATCCTGGACACCCTGAATCTCTAGAAGACCATTGGCAACAAGTTCAATTCCATCACATAAATACTTTGCTGGTAGTTGCATGTAGGGGGTATTTGTCGTGAATGGAACATCGTCTGGGTACCCGAGTATAGTCCGGTTTTTTTGCGTGAGCGGCAATTTGAACATTTTACTAACACTTCCTTGAAGACTCTGTAGGTCCCCCAAATCATTGATTTGTAGTATTAAAGGGATAGGTTCGTCGTCGCTGAAAAAATCGACGGATACTCCATTTACAAAAAGCTCTCTTGTTTCCATTAATAAGTTGCTCTATCGTACACGTTTGAATTCCTAGCCTGCTGATAATTTATATCCTTTACATCGGTTATTGGAGCCGGCATATTGTTTATAGCGGTGGCAAAACCATTGATGATCATATTTACATCATCCGGATGCAGGCGCGCATTACCCAATCCAGGTAATTGCGGGCGTAAACCGGAATCACTAACAGGCGCGTAGTTTTTAAACACCCCACCAGAGGCAAATCCGGGCGTGAACCATGAATTAACCCTCACCGCGCCGTCAAACGGGCGGCCGCCGTGCATCTGGTTTATGTCACTAACGATTTTACGCGCCCAGGGAACCTGCATGGCTTCAGATACAACGATACCTTCACCCGATCGCAGGAAAGCGTTTGTATTATCCGTTTTACTGTACCCTGGTAACACGCCGCCGCGTCCATCAGATGTATAATGCAGACCACCCTTGGCGTACGCCGGTGCTTTTTGTGAAGCGATAACAGCTACTTCGGCCGCGGTGGTTGCAATATCAAAAGGTATTTTCCATGGATCACCGAGATCTTCAACAACAGCTTTTGCGCCGGCCATTAAAGCTTTGGCAATATTTAATTCTTTCTCTTGGTTAAACTCTTTGACCTTTTCTTGTCCCTCAAGCACCCGGTACTTTTCGTTAATCTGGTACTTTTGAGTTTCGGTTAACGACTGATTTTGCAATTCATGGTTCTTTTGGCGCTCCATGTTTACCTCATTGGCCTGGTTAGATCGTTGTAGTGATTGCTGTAGAATATTGAACGCGTCGTCAGCCATTTGGGCGGCGAAATTGATTTCAAAGCTTCTTTTATTCTTTGCATATTGATCATCCAGCTGCTTTTTCTTGTTCAGATATTCCTGATATATCAATAAACTTTGAGCTTCGGTAAGGCCCTGTTGTGAGATTTCGGCCGCTGCTTCATCCGCTAATAATTGCTTTTCTGCTTCGAGCTTTTTCTCATCAAAAGGGTTGTTCGAACCGGTTTTTGTAACTTGAAGCAACTTTATTTTGTCTTGGACTATCTCATTATCCCGGGCCGCTTTTTCTTGCACTTTCTTTATATCGTCGGACGCTTTTTGTGCTTCCTGTACCATTATAGCATTAGCATTTTTTTGAATTTGCAATAATTCATTTGCGCGTTGTAATAGTGAGTTTTTCTCGTCGGCGCTGGCAGTTGCTGCCTGGTTTTTTAGTTCCTGTATTTCCCTTTCCCTGTCAGATTTTTCTTGCTTAAAAGCTTCGATGCGTATTTGCTCCTGTAGCTGGATAGTTGCTATCTGCTTTTGTTCAGCATCTTTAATATTTTCAATTGTTGCTTGTTGCAGCTCATCAGCGGACCTTAAAAACATCTCGTGCACTTTTTCAGTATTATCAGCAATAACCTTTTGTAAATTGGTCTCCCATTCACTTTCAATCTGATTAATCGCCTTTAATCCTTTATCTCGGGCCTGCAAAAACTTTGCTTTAGCATCTGGACTTTTAGCCAATTTTGCCAATGACTGCTGCTTTGCGACGAATTGAAGTTGACGATATATAAGGTCCTTATAGTGAGCGTCAGTTGCTGCCAGCTCTTTTCCATAGGTAGACATGGTGAATTCGGCCTGACGGGCAATAGATTGCATACGTGTCTGCTCAGCTTCACGTATGTTTGCATTAGCCTGAGCTAGCTCTTTTGTTTGGGCCTCGTCAAACTTAGCAGCGGCTTTGCCAAATCGCTGCTCAATTATGGCTTGGCGGTTAATTGTTTTTTGCATGCTGGTTTCACCCTCTTCGCGCGCAGCGATAATCTGAAGCTCGATATCATGCAGTTCTTTTGCCGCGCCCTTATTGATTTTGTCATGCAACTCCAATTGTTGGATTTGTGCTAGATTACCACTGTAGAGCGTTTCTTTTATTTGATTAAGCTGCTGCTGGCGAAGCTTTTTCCCGTTTACAGCACTTTCAACGGACAGTTCGAATTCAGTACGTAGATTTTTCTGTTTTAGCCCGACCCGGTCGCTTTCGAGCTTTTCGGTTTCTTTGTCAATTTTCTTTGCTTCCTCAAGCGTTATTTTCTTGTAACGCAAGGCCTGCATGTTTTTATTTATCTCTTCATCGTAGTATGCTACAGTTATATCGGATTGCTCTTTAGTGCGATCGAGTTCCTGCATGCCTTTTTTTAGTTCAACCCCGTTGTTATAAGCCAGCTTCATATCGTTGGCAAGGTTTTTCATATCACCCTTTTGCAGATCATTGAAAAAAGCTAGGGCCGAGGCCTTGACACCGTTGAACACCTGGCCGGCCTTTTCTCCGATTGATCCTAAAGTAGAAAACCAGTAAGCAGCGCCGGCAATAATTCCAACCAAAGCCGCAATGGCGCCTCCAGTTGCGACTGATCCAGCTGTTACCGCTCCGAGTCCGCCGGCCGCCTCTGCTGTTCCTGTTCCTAATGCAGCCATACCAGTTTCGGCTTCAACGGCCGCGGGCGCAACCGTTTCTAAACCAGTTGCTGTTTTTTCGACGGCTGATGTCGCTTGAGCCGCTGACTGCTCCATTTTTCCAAAGCCCTGAATAACATTACGCCCGGGATTTCCTAAGAAATTAGAAATTGAGCTACTGGCTTTTGAAAACGCCGATGGGAGAAAACCGACAATTTTAGTAGCGGCCTGTGTCGCGGCTCCAAATTGCTGCATGCCTGGTATGCCACCGGTAAACTGTGACATAGCTGACATGATATCGTTGAAATAACCTCCAACATTGGGCCTCGTATCCCCTATTGCTTTTGATTGTTCCTTGATAGTTTGATTAACTGAAGCTAGCGCATCTCGCAGTTTAATGGTTGATGCAGCTGTAGCCCCGTCCGTTTGCGATAGCTTAATTAGTTCGGCTGTTAGCGTTGCGGATAAGGCTCGATTTTGCTGAAGACTATTGGCCTGTGAATTAAGAGCGCGTACAGCATTATCAAGCTCTTTATTACTGTTACGTATTTCTTGCTTTGTTATCCTTACCTGAGACGCTATTTCAATGTATGCCTGGGTATTACGTTTGCCCTGTAATTCGAGCAGTTTTTGTTTGGTCAGTTGCTCTTCGAGGGTTTGGTTTAACTCTAGCAAATCCCCTTTAACCGTTGATAACTTTGATTCAGCGGTGAAAAGGATATTTTTTTGAAAATCTTCAGCCATTGCAGCGGATTATTGATGTTTTTAACTATATTTATATCAACAATCACCTCAATAAAAAAAAGCGGCTGCGTCTGGAAAACAAGCCGTTTTTTTATGCGCATTAAATCTTGCCCAACTGCAATAACGAATTCTTAAAGTTCCGATAAAACTGCAGCTTCGGTTTAAATTCAAGTTCCTTTTCACCCTCGAACCGTTTGCGTTTTACGTCGAAAACATCGTGTAAAACATTAAAGTTAGTCTCAATTGCTTCAAAGGTTTGGTTAGGGTGTAAATTAAGTTGACTCGGATGCACCAGCTCGTTAAGCGCGATAAAATTGTCTGCTAGAGAACTTAATATATCCCTCAATTTAAATTCCTCATCGTGCTCCAAGTAGAACTTGGCGTTTTCGGTCACCTTATCGAGATATGACGGTGAAGCAATCAAGCCGTTATCAACAATCTCAAAAGCATCCGGAACACTGTATTTTTGATAAGCTTCGTAAATATTATTCCCGTCGAACAGGTCCTTGTATGCCATAACAGCGTTTTCAAATGGTTGGAATGGCGGGACCTGATCATCTACCATCTTAAAGCCCTTTGACGGTGTTACCCCCAAATTACGGTGGTTTTCACCAAAATTATTTTCGTACCAGTAGTCTTTTAAGTGCTGGACGAAAGCGTCCAGATCAATAAATATTAATTGAAAGGACTGTGTATCCAGTTCCGGCACATTAGGAACTAGCTTATTGTATTCCTCGTAGATTGCCTCCATAAATGGCAGGGTGTTCTCAATTGCCTTTGTTTGCTGATCTATGTACGGCTGGTCAGTGAATAATAGCTCTCTTTCGGGCTTTATTACTTTTAACTTTTTCATGATTATTTATTCTTTTGAAGTGTAACATTTAAGGCTGCAGCGGCAATACTACCTTTTGCCGGCGTAACATTTTTGCGGCCCTGTTTAGATAATTGGTCCTTTGAAGTTATCGGCGCCTTCATTGGAATTTTTGTGCCGTTTTTAGTGACAACGGCTTTCGGCATACCGTTACCGTTTACGCGCCCGGCCGACGCCGCTGATTTAACCTTGTCTGTTTTCGCCAGGAAGGCGTTAATTCGACCGAGCACTAAATCTAAGCTCTTCAGCCTCTGATCATTTTGTTGTTGGGTTTTCATTATTTATTGATTTGATTTTTAAATACTAACTAATTCACCCCGGCCATTGTCCGGAATAATAAAAATTGTGTGATTAAATTTTTCGAGCATTTCCATTGAATAAGTTTTACCGTTGTCGCCGCGGCATGTTTCCCGGTTAGCTGACTGGATAAAAACTATCGGCGGCTTAATAAAGGCTTCTTCAATCGTCATTTCACCGCTAGTCACCGCCTTTAAAAGGCGTATTTTTTCTGCTTTATTCATACACCCATTACTCTGTTATACATTTCAGGTTCCTCTAGTCTCATCCGATCGATCACTTCTTTTTCTGACCGCGCCAATGGAGGAACCAGCTTACCATTGTGGTCAAATAGCCTGACAAATATGTCCAACTCACCAGCTTCGCTCACAAACTTATCACCCTCTTCAACTGTGCGGCCGGTCTCTTTATCTTCAAATACACCCGGCGAAATTTCGTCCCAAATGATAAGTTTTAGGCACAATCCCCTGGTCAACTCCTTTTTAATTTCATCAATATTTGTTTGTCCCTTAGCCAGCCTGGCTAAAAGTTCAGCCTTCCGTTTTTTATCCATTATCCTCTTTATTTTCTAGCCGTTCAATTATTTTATCAAGGTCCGTTTCGCTCATTTTATTAAAGTCGATATCTAAGGTTGATTTGTCGACCAATCCTTCGATACGAGACACGATATTGGCATTAAAGGTTCCGATGATAGCTCCTTCAATTTTATGTCGGCTGATCACTTCGCGTATGTGCGTAATGACTGGTAAAAAATCTTCGTCATTATTATCAAGCCGTTTTTCAAAATTGGAGAGGTATTTTTTTGTCACCCCTAAAAATTGTGTTAACCCCTCGATTGTCAGCGGCCGTTCAGTCGGTATTTTAACGATTTCGCCAGCATGTTCCCCACTTTTAATGGCTTCATTCTTATGCCATGGGTTTTTTGAATTCCAGTCGAAATATTCATAGGCAGCGGCCAGCAAAGTATTTGCGTTCGTAAATATGGCATCGCGGCCGTGTTTGGAGCGTTTTTTCCAGTACTGGTTATTTTTGGTAGCGGGCATAGCCTTCAAGATTTTTGATTTTAATAAATACCCGGCCTTCGGTTAATTCGAACCGCTCGAACAATTCACGTTGTTTCAGCTGAATTAAAATATTCAAAGTAAACGCTATATCCCGGCCTAAGCTGGCTGCTATGATCGCTACAGTTGATTTAATGGTTAGTTCAGCGCCGCGCCTAGCCGCCTGCTTGTATAAGAAAACATATACTCCGTAAACCGAGCGTTCCAGCTTGCGCCCGCGGAGAAATAGCGGCAAATTTTTCAGATGTTCGCTATACTTATTGTGATCAATGGTTTGGTACATGGCTTACTTATGTTATTTGAAAAAATTTAGTTTAACTGATATATCATCGTTATTAATCGAAAGACTATCGATAACGTTATCTTGCTTCATTTGGCTTAATGAAGCATGTAATTGGTTTTTATTGATATTGAAGGTATCCGCAAAGACACCTGGTTTTATAAGTATACTTCCAAAATCACCTTGCTGAATATCTTCATGCTCGACATTCGATACCATATGTCGAAAAACTTTATAAAGGGGATTACCGTCACCCTTCTTAATTGCATATTTTGCTTTAAATTTTTCACACTGGAAATCCTTAAATTCTAAAATATTATTACCAGTGAGCGCGCGCGGCGCGGTAGCGCCCTCTCTCCCTTTTTTATTTTTATAAGTTTTTTTAGTTTTTAAGTTTAAGAGGTTTTTATCTGTATCACCTGCCATATTATTTACCCTATCGTTCAATCTATCATCTACACTATCAAAATTTGATATAGTAGATGATAGATGACTGTCTATATTATCTGGTTCTTCACCTTCTTGAGTGTCATCTACTATATCAAATTTTGATAGTGTAATTACCTTCGCCTTATAGCCGTTGATAGATTTTTTTACCACTTTTACAAAACCCCAGGACACTAGATCATTAAAGATTTTTTTATAAGTGTTATACGATTGGATAGTCGCTAAACTCATAATATGTTGCGTCGGCGCCGGGAAGCTTTCTTTCCAATTAAACCTGTTATTTTCGTGGATTAACGTGAATATGAGTGCAGTATGCGTTGGTAAAACTGTGATGTTTGGGTCTGGATTTTCAATCTGAGCCCATATAAAATTGAACCATTGATGCTCAAATAAATACCCGTTAGCTTCTTTCTTTGCCATTAGTTACAGTTTTAACCCTTTCTTTTTAGATAATCGTCAATCTCTATCCACTTATATCGCACTTGGCGGCCGCCTAACTTAAATGATTTCAGTTCGCCGGTTTTTGTGAGTGTATCAAGTTTGGAAAGTGAGATTTTGAGATATGCAGCGACCTCGTGCCTAGTCCCCGCGGGATGAGGGCGCGACTGATCACTGGCGGACCATGGCAAGCGGCTCAGTGCCAGCCTGACGCCTTCATCTATAAGGGATATAATTTCTTCACGTGTTACGGTATACAGCTTTTCCATTTATATCTCAATGTTCATTTAATGACTATTCATAGTCAAATTTTTTTTGATATGCCCCAAAATGCTCTCCCTGGTCTTAATGGTGAACTCCAACGCTTTTAGCACTGCTAAGTGATGTATACTATTGGGGCGCCTGAGGGCTTGGCGTACATTGCAAGTAGTTAAGTTTAGAATTTCCGCGGCTTGTATAATATCGCCCCTTCGCTTTTGTTTTTTAATTTCGTCCAACTCCATATCTAAAAAGCATACATTAGTGTCACGTTAATTATTACAATTACAAATATACCAGTATATTCGTAATGTGCAAATTATGATATAAAAAATGAAACTTAAAGTTCCAAAGTCAGATCAAAGTAAAAGGCTTAAACTATATAGAAGGTATAAAAAACTTAGTCAAGACGCCCTGGGCGTGATCGTAAAGAAAAAACAGGTGACGATCGGCCGGTACGAGCGCGGCGAACTTTTCATACCTGAATACGTGATAAAATCACTTCATGACGAGCTGGGTATGTCGTATACTTGGTTTTATGAAGGCACTGGGCCAATGGATAATGAAAAAGTTTCATCAGTCAGCCCTGCTGTTGATAGCGCCACTCTTGAAACAAAGATTCTGCAATTAGAATTGAGGGTTAAAAAACTCGAAACCTTTGTCCAAAAACTCGAAAAATCAAATGTTAATCATTAATCTAGGCAGATGGACTTACAAGAATTTATTAACCAATTGAATTTAGAAAAATGCCCCGCACATAATCAGGGCCCAAAGCTGATTATAAGAGAAGATAACCAGGTTGAGGGATCTTTTTGCTGTGATGATTTCAGTCACTATTGCGTTGGTAAAATTCAACAATTTATTGCCGATGACGCGGCGAACAACATTGCAAGTCTATTTGATGGATTTGATTAATCAGGTCTAAAAGCGTAAAAATAGTTCATTTTACGTTCAAATTATAAGCAAAAACCCGCTCCATTTGACAGGAAGCGGGTTTTCTGTGATCCCGCTGGGATTCGAACCCAGGACCCCAACATTAAAAGTGTTATGCTCTACCGGCTGAGCTACGGAATCGTACTTTAAACGCTTCCGTTTAAAGTGGTGCAAATATAGGA
>Ga0070679_100002641_pt1 | contig 16306 bp, 12 predicted proteins | sample KBSC63BmetaG_FD_65652 | JGI IMG/M metagenome (GOLD analysis project Ga0070679, IMG submission 65652) | Corn rhizosphere microbial communities from Kellogg Biological Station, Michigan, USA - KBS C6-3B metaG | ecosystem: Host-associated > Plants > Roots > Rhizosphere | place: USA: Michigan... | reverse complement strand
CCCCGCACCCTTTACGAAAAGATCTGGGACGCTCACGTGATCGAGCGTCGCGACGATGGCACCTGCCTGATCTTCATCGACCGCCACCTGGTCCACGAAGTGACCAGCCCGCAGGCTTTCGAAGCCTTGCGGATGACCGGCCGCAAGCTCCGCCATCCCGAGCTGACCCTGGCGGTCCCCGATCACAACCTGCCGACCACCGCGCGCCTCGACGCCGCCGGCCAGCGCGTGCCGATCGCCGACGTGGAAAGCCGCGAGCAGCTCGCCGCGCTGGAGCGCAACGCGCCCGAATTTGGCGTGCGCTACTTCACCGCCACCAGCCGCGAGCAGGGCATCGTCCACGTCGTCGGGCCGGAGCAGGGCTTTACCCTGCCGGGCACGACCCTGGTCTGCGGCGACAGCCACACCGCCGCGCACGGCGCGCTCGGCGCGCTGGCGTTCGGCATCGGCACCAGCGAAGTGGAGCACGTCTTGGCGACCCAGACGCTGCTGCTGCGGCAATCGAAGACGATGGAGATCGTCGTCGAAGGCGACCTGCCGGCGGGCGTCAGCGCCAAGGACCTGATCCTGCACATCATCGGCACCATCGGGACCGCCGGCGCGACCGGCCACGTCATCGAATATCGCGGCAAGGTGTTCGAGGCGATGACCGTCGAGGAACGCCTGACCGTCTGCAACATGAGCATCGAAGGCGGCGGCCGCGCCGGCCTGATCGCGCCCGACGATACGACTTTCGCTTACCTCAAGGGCCGCCCGTTCGCGCCGAAGGGCGAGGAGTGGGATGCCGCCGTCGCCTACTGGCGCACGCTGCACACCGACGAGGGCGCGACGTTCGACCGTTCGGTGACCATCGACGCGACGCAAGTGCAGCCGACCGTCACCTGGGGCACCAGCCCGGAGGATACCGTCGGCATCGGCGGTGTGGTTCCCGATCCGCAAAGCTTCGCCGACCCTTCGAAGCAGAAGGCCGCTCAGGCGAGCCTCGACTACATGGGTCTCGCGCCCGGCCAGCGGATGGACGAGGTCGAAGTGCAGAACGTGTTCATCGGCAGCTGTACCAACAGCCGCATCGAGGATTTGCGCGCCGCCGCGGCGATCCTGCGCGGCCGCAAGAAGGCCGACAACGTGAAGTGGGCGATCGTCGTCCCCGGCTCCGGCCTGGTCAAGGAACAGGCCGAGGAAGAAGGCCTCGACAAGGTGTTCATCGAAGCCGGCCTCGAATGGCGCGAGCCCGGCTGCTCGGCCTGCCTCGGCATGAACCCGGACAAGGTCCCGGCCGGAGAGCGCTGCGCCTCGACCAGCAACCGCAACTTCGTCGGCCGCCAGGGCCCCGGCGCCCGCACTCACCTCGTCAGCCCGGCCATGGCCGCGGCGGCGGCGGTGACGGGCAAGCTCACGGACGTGCGCGAGTTGAGCTGAAGCGGCCGGCTGAAATCCCTTGCCAGGAAAAGGGGGCGTGCCTAGCCTCCGCCTCGTTCGGGGATGCCATCAGGGAGAGCTTCCGCCATGCGCCGACTGATAAACCTTCTCGCCGCTGCCGCTATGGTTGCCGGATCGCCGGCCCTTGCGCAGACCACCATGGGCGGAGTCAAAGTTACCGCCGATGGCTTCAATGACGCCAACGGCATGCCGCTGTACACTTTCGCTCGCGATACCACGCCGGGGAAATCGGCCTGCAATGGGCCGTGCACAACCGCCTGGCCGCCTCTCGCCGCCACCGCAGCGGACAAGGATTCGGGTGACTGGACGGTCATCACCCGCGACGACGGCAGCAAGCAATGGGCGTACAAGGGGCAGCCGCTCTATACTTACGCTAAGGATACGGCAGGGCAGCCCGCTACCGGGGTCAGCCCCGCTTGGCCGCGCGCGAAGGGTTAGGGCATTCCGGCATAACCGAGCGAACCGCATGAAAGGCGCTTGTTCTTGCGGCGGCGTCACCGTGACCGTCCCCGCCAAACCCGAATACCTCAACTCGTGCGACTGTTCGCTGTGCTTCAAGCTCGGCACGCTGTGGGGCTATTTCGACCCGGGCCAAGTCACGGTCGAAGGGGACACCCGCCCCTTTACCCGCTCCGACATCGAGGTCTGGCTGCAGACCAATTTCTGCCCGACATGCAGCGCGGTGGTCAGCTGGACCGCGGTGCGTGACATCGGCGCGCCGCGGATGGGCGTCAACATGCGCCTGTTCGATCCCGACGCACTGGTCGGCGTGCCGGTGCGCTTCCCCAACGGCAGCGACTGGGGCGACGCCGCCGACGAATACCCGCCGCCGCGCCACGCCGAGGTGCCGTTCGCGCGGGATGCGCCGTTCTAGACCCCTCCACCACCCCTTCGGGGCGGTCCCCCTCCCCATTTGTCCTGCGGAAAAATGGGGAGGATCTGGCTCCGATTGATCCTGCCCATTTTGCGAAGCCAAATGGGGAGGTGGCGCGCGCCAATGGCGCGTGACGGAGGGGTGAACGCCCGCACGAATCGTTTACGCCTCCGCCTCGCTCTGCCAAGCAAGATGCGAGAGAGGAGCCCCAAATGCCGATCACCAGCTTCGAGGGGAAGACCGCGTTCGTCACCGGCGGCGCCAGCGGCATCGGGCTTGGCATCGCCAAAGTCCTCGTCGCGCGCGGTGCCCAGGTCGTGCTGGCGGACTTACGGCAGGATCACATCGACGACGCGCTCGCCGAGTTCGCCGGGGGTGGGCAATCGAACGCGGTCAGCGCGCTGCAGCTCGATGTCACCAACCGCACCGCCTACCGCGAGGCGGCGGCGAAGATGCTCGACGAGTTTGGCGGGGTCGACATCCTGGTCAACAACGCCGGGGTCGGGCTGGAAGGGCCGCTGCTCGAGGCGACTTACGCCGATTACGACTTCGGCTTCGGCGTCAACGTCGGCGGGGTGATCAACGGGTTTACCGAGTTCCTGCCGCAGATGATCGCGAACGGGCGGGGCGGCCATATCGTTTCGACCGCCAGCCTGGCTGCCGAAGTGGTCATGCCCTCGCATATGGCGATCTACGCCGCCAGCAAGGCTGCCGTGTGCCACTTCTGCGAAAGCGTGAAGGCCGAGCTCGCCCAGCACGACATCGGCGTTTCGATCCTGCTGCCGGGCCCGGTGAAGAGCCGCATCCACGAGACGCAGCAGAACCGCCCGGCGCATTTGCTCGAAGGCTCGGGCTTCAAGGCCAGCGAGGCGAAGCTCGGCCGACGGATCGTCGGCGATAACTGGATGGAGGCGGAAGACGCCGGAAAGCTGGTCGCCGACGGAATCCTCGCCAACACGACCTACATCGTCACGCACGGCTTCTACAAAGATGCGATGCGGGCGCGGGCCGAGGCGGTGCTGGCGGCGACGCCGGACGTGAAGGAAGAAGCGCCCGACTTCGGGCAATTCAGGGATGAATGATTTTCGCCTTCTCCCTTGAGGGAGAAGGATAGCGTAGCTTACCGCCACAGGCGGTCAGCGAAGCTTGGATGAGGGTGCTCCGACGCCGGCGGCAGGGCACCCTCATCCAACTCCGGCTAGGCAGCAAGCTGCCAAGTCTTCGTATCCTTCTCCCTCAAGGGAGAAGAGGGGAAAGGATCGATAAAATGGAAAACCTGACCGGCAAAGTTGCCTTCATCACCGGCGGGGCGAGCGGGATCGGCCTCGGCATGGCGCGCGCGTTCCTGGCCGAGGGCATGAAGGTCGCGCTGGCGGACTGGAACGACGAGCATATCGCCAAGGCCAAGGAAACGCTCGCCGGCAATAACGCGGCGGTGTTCATCAAGGCCAATGTCGCCGACCGGCAATCGCTGCGCGACGCGGCGCAAGAGACGCTCGACGCGTTCGGCAAGATCCACGTCCTGTGCAACAACGCCGGGATCAACGGCGGCGGCACCGCGGCGAGCGAGGATTTCGACGATTGGGACCGGGCGCTGTCCGTCAACCTCGGCGGCGTGGTCAACGGCACCAAGATCATCGTGCCGATCATCCGCGCGCAAGGCGAGGGCGGGCATGTCGTCAACACCAGCTCGATGGCCGGCGTCGTGCCGCTGCCGGGCCTCGCCGCTTATTCGACCGCCAAGTACGCGGTCCGCGGCTTCTCCGAGAGCCTGCGGATGCAACTGGCGCCGAGGGGGATCGGGGTCTCCTGCCTGTTCCCCGGCGCCACCCGCACGGCGATTGTGCCGCTGCCGGAGGACGACCCGGAGCGGATCAAGGAAGAAGGCGCGCCCCAGTTCCTCAAGGACTTGTGGGACGCGATGCGCGGCGCGATCGACCCGTTCGACACCGGCAAGGCGGTGGTCGAAGCGATCAAGGCCAACAAGTTCTATATCTTCACCAACCGCGAGTTCCTCGACGAGGTCAAGCAGCGCCACCGCGAGATCGAGGAGGCTTTCCCGACGGACGAGCCGACGCCGGGCCGCGTGAAGTTCGAGACCATGCGCGCCGAGATGGTCCGAAACCTGATGGCCCCCGGCAACCGCCCGGTGCCGCAGGAAAGCGGCGAGGACATGAAGCTCGACCTCGGTTCGGCGAGCCCCGCGGGCGGGCAGTGAGGCTGCCGCTCACGATGTAAGTCGAACGGATCATTGCCTTGGCGGTTTTCTGCCGCCAACCTGCGGAAAATTGGGAGAGGGCATAGCGATGGCGACCACATTCAGCGCGGCGATGGAGCGGGCGCCGCTGCGGGGATTTCAGATCGCGACCTTCGTCGTGTGCATGCTGGTTCTCACGTGCGACGGGATCGACCAGCAGTTGCTGGGCATCATCGCACCGAAGGTGATCGCCGACTTCGGCGTTGCCAAGAGCACTTTCGGCATCGCCATGAGCGCATCGCTGGTCGGCTTCGGGCTCGGAGCCTGGAGCGGCGGCTGGCTCGGCGACGCGGTAGGGCGCCGCTGGTCGCTGGCGATCGCGGCGGCGGTGTTCGCGCTGGCGACCGCCGGGGCCAGCCTGGCGGACGGCGTCTGGGCCCTCGCGGTCTGGCGCGTCGTCGGCGGCCTCGGCTTCGGCTCGGCCTATTCCAACGCAATGGCGATGACCGGCGAATGGCTGCCCGATCGCTGGCGTTCGGTTGCAGTGACTACTCTCTCGGTCGGCACGCCCGCGGGCGGGACGGTCGTCGGGTGGGTGGCGCCTGGTCTCGTGGCGGGATACGGCTGGCGCGGCGCGTTCGTCGCGCTCGGCGTGGCGACCTTCCTGGTCGTCCTCCTGATCATCGCTGCCCTGCGCGACAGTCCGTCGTTCCTGCTCGTTCGCGGCAAGACGGCGGAAGCTAGGCGCGCCGCCGAGAAGCTTCTCGGCGATGATCTGGAACTGGTGCCCGAGCGCCACGCCACCGATAGCGAGGATGGGGGTACGATCGGCGTGCTGCATCCCTCCAACCGGCGGCTCAACATCGGCATCGGCATCACCTTTGCCGCCTGCGCCCTGTGCGCCTACGGCGTGCTCAACTGGTCGACCACGTTTCTCACCGCGAAGGGCTTCACGCTCGCCCAAGCCGGCAACGCGGTATCCGTCGGCGGGCTGACGTCGATCGTTTCTTCGATCCTGGCCGGCCTGCTGGTCCACCGCTTCGGCTCGAAGGCCGTCATGGCCACGATCAGCGCGACGCTGGTCGTCTCCTTCATCGTGCTGGCGTTCTCGGTCGAGCGACTGCCCGCGGTGCCCTCGGCGAACGACCGCCTGCTGGTGGTGGCGATGGTCGGGATAACCGCGGCGATCTTCAGCGCCGGGATGGCTTCGATGTACGCGCTGATGACTTACGGTTATCCGCAATCGTGCCGCTCGGCGGGGATCGGCTTCGGCATTTTCGTCGCGCGGGTCGGCGCGATAGCGGCGAGCGGCCTCGGCGGCTGGCTGCTCGACCTGGGCCACGGCAGCACGGTGCCGTATTTCGCCGTGCTGACGATCAGCGCGGCGTTCATCTCCGCCGCGCCTCTGATCGTCGATCGCCACGTCCCGCCACTGCGACGGGCTTAGCTTAGCGGACGCGCGGACCGCCGAAGGGCAGGGGGGGCGGAGGCCGGCGGGCGCCGCGCGGCAGCTGCGCCTGGTAGGCCCGGCCGCAATGTTCGACGCAGTACGGGAAGCCGGGATTCACCTTCTCACCGCAGAAGTGGAAGTCGGCTTCGCCTGGATGGCCCATCGGCCAGCGGCAGACGCGATCGTTGAGATCGAGCAAGCTGGTCTTGTCGGCGATCTCGGGGCTCGGCTTGGCCGGCACCAAGCGTCGCGGCGGCGCAGGGGGAATAGGGGCCTGCTGGTCGCCCGGGCCCTGGCGCAGGAAGCCGCCGGGGCCGACCGAGACGATCTTGGGCATGTCCGGCCGCGCGTCCGGCAGCGGCTGGCTCGGAATCTCGCCGGCGGGTTTCGCCGCCGCCGGCTGCGGCGGCTGCGACGGCTTCGCGGCCGGAGCGGCCGGCTTGGCGGCGACGACCTTGGGCTTGATCTTCGGCGCCGGCTCGGCCGCCTTCTTCGGCGCCGCATTCTCCTCGTTCGGCTTGACCGGCGAAGGGCGCGATTTCAGGCCCAGGCGATGGGCCTTGCCGATCACCGCGTTGCGCGACACGCCGCCGAGTTCGTCGGCGATCTGGCTCGCGGTCGCACCGCTTTCCCACATCTTGGTCAGCGTCGCGATGCGTTCGTCGGTCCAGTTCATTCGCTCTCGTTACCTTCAATTGTCCGGGCAAGCTTGCCAGCCGCGACTGCTGCCGATAGTCGGCGGCGCATGGCCGATCAAGCTATCGATGCGAACGGGTCTTCCCGGCGCAAGTTTCCGCCCAAGGGTCAGCCGCTGATCGCCGGGATCAACCGGATCGGGCTGATGAGCCTCTATATTAAGGAGGTCCGCCGGTTTCTCAAGGTCCACACCCAGACGATCTGGGCCCCGGCCGTGACGACGCTGCTGTTTCTGGTCATTTTCACCCTGGCGATGGGCCGGGGCAACCGCATGATCCTGGGCGTGCCGTTCGCGACGTTCGTCGCGCCCGGCCTGATCATGATGGGCATGATGCAAAACGCCTTCGCGAACTCGAGCTTCTCGCTGCTCGCGGGCAAGATCCAGGGGACCATCATCGACCTGTTGATGCCGCCGCTGAGCGAAGCAGAACTGATGACCGGCATCGTTGCCGCGTCGATGACGCGCGCGCTGATGGTCGGCGGGGCGCTGGCCCTGGCGATAATCCTGTGGCCCGGCATCGAAATTCGCGCCGCTCACCCGTGGGCGATCGTGTGGTTCGGTCTGATGGGCTCGGCGTTCCTGTCGTTCCTCGGGCTGCTGACGAGCCTGTGGGCCGAGAAGTTCGACCACGCGGCGGCGGTGACCAACTTCGTGATCGCCCCGATGTCGCTGCTCTCGGGCACGTTCTACGTGATCAGCAACCTCGCGCCGACGTTTCAGGCGATCAGCCGGGTCAACCCGTTCTTCTACATGATCAGTGGGTTCCGCTTCGGCTTCCTGGGCGAAAGTGACATCGGCAACACCAACCACGCGGTGATCGGCGCGGCGATCGGCGTCGGCGTGCTCAACCTGGTGTTCGCGGTGGTGACTTACCGCCTGTTGAAAAGCGGCTGGAAGATCAAGAGCTGACCCCCGCTTTCGCGGAGGCAAGCGCTCAGTGAGTGAGGCTGCGCCGCAAGCGATAGCGGCCCGCGGCGAAATCTTCGAAAAGCTCGGCGACGCTCGGGTGATCGACCGGGCCGCCGGCCGCATCCTCCAGCAGGTTCTGCTGGCTGACGTAGGCGACGTAGGACGACTCCTCGTTCTCTGCGAGAAGATGGTAGAACGGCTGGTCGCGCCGCGGGCGCAAGTCCTTCGGGATCGCTTCGTACCAATCGTCGCTGTTGGCGAAGACCGGATCGATGTCGAACACCACGCCGCGAAAGTCGAACAGCTTGTGGCGCACGACGTCGCCGATCGCGAAACGAGCCTCGCAATGCCGCGGCGCCTCGATCCGGCGGCCGGCTTGGTGGGAATAGAACTCTGAGCGATCCATGGACATGGGATATAGATTACCGGGCACGCGACACAAGGTTCCCCGTAGCCACTATTCACGGCTATTTTAGAGGGTCTCTGATCGGGGCTTGGCAAGGCCTGGAGCATCCGCTAACCGCCGCGCTTTCCAGCCGACCGAGGGGCGCGTAGCACGCTCCTGACACCCGCGGAGAGGTGGCAGAGAGGTCGAATGCGCCGCACTCGAAATGCGGTTTACGGGTAACCGTAACGTGGGTTCGAATCCCACCCTCTCCGCCAGGTGCCACGCCTGGATCCTGCGTTTCGACCCTCCGGCCCGATGCCGGTCTGACGCTCAGCCCGGCCGGCGGCGCCGGTTCTGCCACGCCATCGCGAACAGGATCAGCAAGAAAGCGGCCAGGCGCAGCAGGTAGATCCGACTCCTGGTATCGTCCTGGAAGTCCGCCAGCGTCAGCAGGGCCTGCGTGATGCCGAGCAGCAGGAAGCTGCCGGCGAAAACCAGAAAGAGCAGCTCGCGCGTGCGCTTCCAGAACTTCAGGAACATGATGGCCGAGACGCCGAAGCCCATGACGATCGCGCCGGCGAGAAAGTCGTTGAGCATGATCAGGCGTCCTCGTCCCAGATGAAACCGAACAACAGCACGGAAACGGCCAGCAGCGTCAGCCAGAGGCGCAAGGGCTTGAGGTCCACTTGTGTCGGAAAGATCACCAGATCGAAGATCACGAGGAGGTTCACCACCGCCAGCAGCGCGAAGCACACCGCGCTCCAGAAAAGCATCCGCGAGCGCGCTTTCACGAAGCTGCGCGCGAGCAGGATGGCGCAGGCCGCACTGGTCGCGAAGCACAGCGAGTAGACCAGCGTCGGGAACAAGGTATCCATCCTCAATCCTTCCGCAGCTTGAATGCGTCGGCAAACGCGGTGACGCCAGGGGACGCTCGGACCACGATCAGCCGGCGCACTTTGTCCGGGCTCTTCCGGTAAAACTCCACCGCCTGTCTGACGAGTCGAGCCGACTCATCGTTGCCGCGATGCAAGGTCACCCGTCCCTCGCCGTCGACCATTGCGAGGCCCGCCGCCGAAAGATTGTCCACGCTTTGAGAGACGACGGCATCGCTCACCCTGAGGGCGGAAATCAGCTCCGCCGGCGAAAATTTCACCTCAGGATTGTCCACCAGATATTGCAGGACTTCGAGCGCCCAGACCGATCGGAAGCTGTTGCCGATGAAAGATTCGAGAGTTTTCTGGTCCGCCATCCCGCAGCGCTGCGAGCTACCTCATGATGCCCCTGGTGTGCAGGCCGTCTAGTCTATCGAGCCGCTCTGGCAACCTAGTTTCCGGGCAACAGCAGAATTTTGTTTGGGATTACCGGGAACCTGAAGCACACTTGGTGTTTGTGGATTTTGGGGTCGTGGGCCGAGGGCCTGTGCTCCCGGGAGGGAAGTCTCGTGAATACTCAAACACCGCACGTCGAGTTTTCGCGTACGCGACGCGAACTGGTCATGGCTTTGCGCCGCCTCCGGCGCGGCGACTTCTCGGTGCGGCTGCCGGAAGAGGGCACCGAATCCGACGTCGAGATCGCCACGCTGTTCAATGAAGTGGTGAGCATGAACCAGCAGATGGCGAACGAGTTCGTTCGCGTCTCGCGGGTGGTCGGCAAGGAAGGCAAGATCGGCAACCGCGCCAAGGTCCACGGCGCGACGGGCGGGTGGGAAACCAACCTGCGGGCGATCAACGACCTGATCGACGACATGGCGCAGCCGACGATCGAAGTCGCGCGCGTGATCGGCGGCGTCGCCAAGGGCGACTTGTCTCAAACGATGGCGCTGGAGATCGAAGGCCGGCCGCTCAAGGGCGAGTTCCTGCGCATCGGCAAAGTCGTCAACACGATGGTCGACCAGCTCAACGGCTTCGCCTCCGAAGTGACGCGCGTGGCGCGCGAGGTCGGAACCGAAGGCAAGCTGGGCGGCCAGGCCAAGGTGCGCGGCGTGGCCGGTACATGGAAGGACCTGACCGACAACGTGAACTCGATGGCGGCGAACCTGACGGGCCAGGTGCGCAATATCGCCGAAGTGACGACCGCGGTGGCCTCGGGCGATTTGTCCAAGAAGATCACGGTGGACGTGAAGGGCGAGATCCTCGAGCTGAAGAATACCATCAACACGATGGTCGATCAGCTCAACGGATTCGCTTCGGAAGTGACCCGCGTGGCGCGCGAAGTGGGCACCGAAGGCAAGCTCGGCGGCCAGGCGCAAGTGCCCGGCGTCGGCGGCACCTGGAAAGACTTGACCGACAACGTCAACTCGATGGCGGCGAACCTGACCGGCCAGGTGCGTAACATCGCCGAAGTGACGACAGCGGTGGCCTTGGGCGACTTGTCCAAGAAGATCACGGTGGACGTGAAGGGCGAGATTCTCGAGCTGAAGAACACCATCAACACGATGGTGGACCAGCTCAACGGCTTCGCCTCCGAAGTGACCCGCGTGGCGCGCGAGGTCGGCACCGAAGGCAAGCTCGGGGGCCAGGCGCAAGTGCCCGGCGTCGCCGGCACCTGGGCGGACTTGACCGAGAACGTCAACTCGATGGCGGCGAACCTTACCGGACAGGTCCGCAATATCGCCGAAGTGACCACCGCCGTGGCCCGCGGCGACTTGTCCAAGAAGATCACGGTGGACGTGAAGGGCGAGATTCTCGAGCTGAAGAACACCATCAACGTCATGGTCGACCAGCTCAACGGCTTCGCGTCGGAAGTGACCCGCGTGGCGCGCGAGGTCGGCACTGAAGGCCGTCTGGGCGGCCAGGCCCAGGTGCCCGGCGTCGCCGGTACCTGGAAGGACCTGACCGACAACGTCAACCTGATGGCCGACAACCTCACCGGCCAGGTGCGCAACATCGCCGACGTGACCACCGCCGTGGCGCGCGGCGACTTGTCCAAGAAGATCACCGTGGAAGTGCGCGGCGAAATCCTCGAGCTGAAGGACACCATCAACGTGATGGTCGACCAGCTCAACTCGTTCGCCTCCGAAGTGACCCGCGTGGCGCGCGAAGTGGGCACCGAGGGCAAGCTCGGCGGTCAGGCGCAAGTGGAAGGCGTCGGCGGGACCTGGAAGGATCTGACCGACAACGTGAACGCGATGGCCGGCAACCTGACCGGCCAGGTGCGCAACATCGCCGAGGTGACCACCGCGGTGGCGAGAGGCGACCTCTCGAAGAAGATCACCGTGGACGTGAAGGGCGAGATCCTCGAGCTGAAGAACACCATCAACACGATGGTCGACCAGCTCAACTCGTTCGCCTCTGAAGTTACCCGCGTGGCGCGCGAGGTGGGTACGGAAGGGAAGCTCGGCGGCCAGGCGCAAGTGGAAGGCGTCGGCGGTACCTGGAAGGATCTCACCGACAACGTGAACGCGATGGCCGCGAACCTTACCGGCCAGGTCCGCAATATCGCCGAAGTGACGACCGCGGTGGCCTTGGGCGACTTGTCCAAGAAGATCACCGTGGACGTGAAGGGCGAGATCCTCGAGCTGAAGAACACCATCAACACGATGGTCGACCAGCTCAACTCGTTCGCCTCGGAAGTGACGCGCGTGGCGCGCGAGGTGGGCACCGAAGGCAAACTCGGCGGTCAGGCGCAAGTGCGCGGCGTCGCGGGCACCTGGGCCGACCTGACCGACAACGTGAACCTGATGGCCGACAACCTGACCGGCCAGGTGCGCAACATCGCCGACGTGACGACCGCGGTGGCGAGGGGCGACCTTTCGAAGAAGATCACCGTCGACGTGAAGGGCGAGATCCTCGAGCTGAAGAACACCATCAATACCATGGTGGACCAGCTCAACTCGTTCGCTTCGGAAGTGACGCGCGTGGCGCGCGAAGTCGGTACCGAAGGCAAGCTGGGCGGCCAGGCCCAGGTGCCGGGCGTCGGCGGTACGTGGAAGGACCTCACCGACAACGTCAACCTGATGGCCAGCAACCTGACCAACCAGGTGCGCGGCATCGCCGACGTCGTGACCGCGGTGGCGCAGGGCAACCTCAAGCGTACTCTGACCCTCGACGCGAAGGGTGAAATCGCGGCGCTCGCCGAAACGATCAACTTCATGATCGAGACGCTGGCGACGTTCGCGGATCAGGTGACCAACATGGCCCGCGAAGTGGGCATCGAAGGGCGTCTGGGCGGCCAGGCGCGCGTTCCGGGCGCCGCGGGCCTGTGGCGCGACCTGACCGACAACGTGAACCAGCTGGCAGCGAACCTGACCAACCAGGTCCGCTCGATCGCCGACGTGGCGACCGCGGTGACCAAGGGCGACCTTACGCGGTCCATCGCGGTGGAAGCGTCGGGCGAAATGGCCGCGCTGAAAGACAACATCAACGAGATGATCCGCAACCTGAAGGATCAGACGTTGAAGAACGCCGAGCAGGACTGGCTCAAGACCAACCTCGCGCGCTTTTCCCGCATGCTGCAGGGCGAGCGCGACCTCACCACCATTTCCAACCTGATCATGAGCGAGCTCGCGCCGCTCGTGAACGCGCAATACGGCGTGTTCTACGTCGCGAACGACGATCCGTCGGGGGATCAGACGCTCGATCTCGTCGCGACTTACGGCGCCGAAAAGCAGGGCGAGCTGAAAAGCCGCTTCGAGCTGCGCGAGGGGCTGATCGGCCAGGCTGCGGCCGATAAGCGGCCGATGAGGCTGCAGAAAGTCCCGGGCGATTTCATTCGCATCGGTTCGGGCCTTGGCACGTCGGCCCCGGCCAACATCAACATCCTTCCGGCGCTGTTCGAAGACGAGGTCAAGGCGGTCATCGAACTGGCCTCATTCGAGGAATTCAACGAGACGCACCATGCGTTCCTCACGCAGTTGATGGAAACCGTCGGCATCGTGCTCAACACCATCGCCGCGACGATGCGCACCGAGGAGCTGCTCAAGGAATCGCAGCTGCTGACGCAGGAGCTGCAAAGCCGCCAGATCGAGCTGACCACCAAGCAGGAAGAGCTGCACAACACCAACGAGGAGCTTCAGGAGAAAGCCCAGCTGCTCGAGAACGAGAAGAAGCAGGTCGAGGCGAAGAACTTCGAAATCGACATGGCCCGCCGCGCGGTCGAGGAGAAGGCCGAACAGCTCGCGCTCACGTCGAAGTACAAGTCCGAGTTCCTCGCCAACATGAGCCACGAGCTGCGCACGCCGCTCAACTCCCTGTTGATCCTGTCGAAGATGCTGGCCGACAACCAGCAAGGGAACCTCAACGAAAAGCAGACCGAGTTCGCCCGCACGATCCACGGGGCGGGAACCGATCTGCTCAATCTGATCAACGACATCCTTGATTTGTCGAAGATCGAGTCCGGCACGGTGGCGATCGACATCGGCGACATGTCGATGGCCAGCTTGCGCCAGCACATGGAGCGGACCTTCCGCCAGCTCGCGTCCGAAAAGCAGCTCGATTTCCACGTCGACTTCGGCGCCGACCTGCCCGCCACGATCCGCACCGACGAGAAGCGCCTGCAGCAGGTCGTGCTCAACCTGCTGTCGAACGCTTTCAAGTTCACCGCGGAAGGCGGCGTAACGCTGTCGGTCCACAAGGCGGCCAAGGGGTGGAGTCCCACGCACCCGATCCTCGGCGACGCCGAAGCGGCGATCGAGATCGCCGTGAGGGATACCGGCATCGGTATCCCCGAAGACAAGCAGCGGCTCATCTTCGAGGCCTTCCAGCAGGCCGACGGCACGACCAGCCGCAAATACGGCGGCACCGGTCTTGGCCTGTCCATCAGCCGCGAGATCGCCAGCCTGCTCGGCGGTGAGATCCAGGTCCGTTCGGCCGTCGGCAAAGGTTCGATCTTCACTCTCTACGTGCCGCTCAAATCGCCCGGCGTCGCGCCGGCGCTGGCGCTACCGAGCGCCGGCGCCGATGGCGCGGAAGCTGTCGTTCCGACCCCGGTGATCGCGGACGACCGGGATGACCTCGAAGGCCGGCCGTTCGTGCTGATCGTGGAGGACGACCCGACTTTCGCGAGCGTCTTGCTCGACATCGCCCATGACGCATCCATCAAGGGCGTCATCTCGTCGGCCGGTTCGGGCACGCTGGCGATGGTGCGCAAGCTGAAGCCGAGCGCGATCACCCTCGACCTGGGCCTGAGCGACATCGACGGCTTCGTGTTGCTCGATCTCCTGCGCCACGATCCGGAAAGCTCGGATATCCCGGTGTACGTCATTTCGGGGGCCGAGCAGGCGGCGCATGCGCTCAACCTCGGGGCGGAGAAAGTGATCGAGAAACCGGCGGAGAGAGCCGAGCTGATCGAACTGTTCGGCTCGATGGCCAAGAAGTTCACCGTGCAGGGTCCGCGCAAGAGCCGCAAGGCGCCTCGCCGCAAGGCCGGTGAGCCGGCGCCGATCGGTCCGCTCGAACTGGCCGGCAAGCGCCTGCTCATCGTGGACGACGACATCCGTAACATCTACTCGCTGGCCAGCGTGCTGGAGACGCACGGGGCCGAGGTCCTGCACGCCGAGCGCGGGGCCGAAGGCATCGCGCTGCTCGAGCAGGAGCCCGACATCGACGTTGCCCTGATCGACATCATGATGCCCGAAATGGACGGCTACGAGACGATGCGGCGCATCCGGGCGAACCCCAAGCTCGCGCATATCCCGCTGATCTCGGTCACTGCGAAGGCGATGAAGGGCGATCGCCAGAAATGCCTCAACGCGGGCGCTTCGGACTACATCTCCAAGCCGGTCGACATCGATCTGCTGCTGGCGCTGTTGCGCGTGTGGATCAGCCGCTCCCAAGTCGGCACGCCCGACCCCTCGCTGCTCGTGGTTGAAAGCACCGTCTGATGGCGACAACGGGAGCCGCCGACGCGCGCCTGACCTATACCGAAGTGACCCCGAATGCTTCCCGCCCGCGCGTGCTGGTGGTGGATGACGACGAGCGCAACCTCCTGGCGCTGTCGGAAGTCCTCGACCCGATCGCGCGGGTGGTTACCGCCACGTCGGGGCGCAAGGCGTTGCGCGCGCTCCTGAAGGACGAATTCGCGGTCATCCTGCTGGATGTGTTCATGCCGGAGATGGACGGGTACGAGACCGCCTCGCTGATCCGCCAGCGGGCGCAGACGGCGCGGATTCCGATCATCTTCCTTTCGGCGGTGAACAAGGAAACCGAGCACCTGATGCGCGGCTACGCGATGGGCGCGGTCGACTACGTCTTCAAGCCTGTCGATCCGGTGGTGCTCCGATCGAAAGTGGCGGTTTTCGTCGACTTGTTCGACCTACGGCAACAAGTGGCCGGCCAGGCCCAGGCCGAGCAGGAGCTGCGCGAAGCGAACTTGCGCGCCGAGACCGAGCGGCTGGTCTACGAACGTGAGCTTCAGCAGGCGCAGCTGCGCCAGGCGGCGCTGCTCGAGGCGCTGCCGCTGGCGTTGTACGAAGCCTGGCTCGACGAGAAAGGCCGGCTGCATCGCCAGTTCATCGGTGGCGACCTGGCGAAGATCGCCGGCGGCGACGCCGAGCTGCTCCAGACCGGTACGCTGCGCTGGTGCGACCGAATCGACCAGGGCCAGCTGGCCGAACTGGAACGACGGATCGGCGGCGGCGCCGAAGCCTCGATCACCGCCAACTACCGCTGGTCCCGCAGCGACCGCAGCACGATCCATGTCATCGACCAATGCATCAGATCGGCCGAAAAGGAGGGTACCTGGATCGGCACGTTGATCGACATCACCGCGCAGCGTGAGCTCGAGCAGCAACTTGTGCAATCGCGCAAGTCGGAAGCGCTGGGCCAGCTCACCGGCGGCGTCGCGCACGATTTCAATAACTTGCTGGCTGCCGTCTTGGGGGGCTTACGCCTGATCGAAGGGCGAGTGTCGCTCGGCGAGCGCGAAAAGCAGATCTTCGACCAGATGCGCCACGCGGCGGAGAAGGGTGCCGAGCTCGTCCGCCGGCTCATGGCGTTCGCGCGCAAGCAGGAGCTGTCGCCCAGCAATATCGATCCGGGGACGCTGGCGGATTCCGTCGCCAGCCTCGCCGCTCACGCTCTCGGAGACCGCGTGACCGTCGATTGGCAAGTCGCGAACGAAGGGTTGCGGGTCTACGCTGACGAGGCGCAGCTCGAACTCGCGCTCGTCAATCTCCTGATCAACGCGCGCGACGCGATGCCCGACGGCGGGACGATCACGGCGGCGATCGAACCTGTGAGCGCGCCGGAAGCAGCCGCGGGCACCGGCGAATGGTTGCGGATTCGCGTTCGCGACGAAGGCGCCGGCATTCCGCCCGACCTGCTCGAGCGCGTGACCGAACCGTTTTTCACCACCAAAGAAGCGGGCAAGGGAACCGGCCTCGGCCTGTCGATGGTCGCGGGCTACGTCGAACA
>Ga0070679_100002636_pt1 | contig 16319 bp, 11 predicted proteins | sample KBSC63BmetaG_FD_65652 | JGI IMG/M metagenome (GOLD analysis project Ga0070679, IMG submission 65652) | Corn rhizosphere microbial communities from Kellogg Biological Station, Michigan, USA - KBS C6-3B metaG | ecosystem: Host-associated > Plants > Roots > Rhizosphere | place: USA: Michigan... | reverse complement strand
CTGATGCTGGCGGTGGGGCTGAACCTCTCGGGCCTGTTCGAGGTGGGGACCTCGCTGCAGGGCGCGGGCTCCGGCCTTGCTGGCCGGCGCGGCGCGCTGGGCGCCTTCTTCACCGGCGCGCTCGCGGTGGTGGTGGCGGCGCCCTGCACGGCGCCCTTCATGGGCCCCGCGGTGGGCTGGGCGCTCACCCAGACCGCCGCCGCCGCCCTCACCGTCTTCCTGGCCCTGGGCGTGGGCTTCGCCGCGCCCTTCGTGCTGGTGACCTTCGCCCCTGGCCTCTTGTCACGCCTGCCCCGGCCCGGCGCCTGGATGGAGACCTTCCGCAAGGCGCTGGCCTTCCCGATGTACGGCGCCGCGGCGTGGCTGGCCTGGGTGCTGGCCCAGCAGGCGGGCCCCGAGGACCTCGCCAAGCTGTTCGCCGCGGCGATCCTGGTGGCGCTGGCCGCCTGGCTGCTGGGGATGCGGCAGCGGCGAGGCTCTTCCAGCGGCCTGCTCACGGTGACCGAGATCGTCGTATTCATGCTGGTGACCGTGTCGATCACGGCTATCGCCTGGCCCAGGGACAAGGCCGCCGAACTGCAGACGGAAGCCTACAGCCCCGCGCGCCTCGCCGAACTGCGCGGCGAGGGCCGGCCGGTGTTCGTGAACTACACCGCCGCCTGGTGCGTCTCCTGCCAGGTCAACGACAAGGTGGCGCTCTCCACCCACGAGGTGTCGCAGGCCTTCGCCCGCCACAAGGTGGCCTACCTGAAGGCCGACTGGACCAAGCGCGACCCGACCATCGCCGCCGAGCTGGCCAGCCACGGCCGGGCGGGGGTGCCGCTCTACCTGCTCTACGGGACAGGTGGGGGCGAGGCCGCTATCCTGCCCTCGATCCTGACGCCGGACATCGTCGTCAAGGCCGTCGAGGCCGCGGATCGCCGTTGAGTAAGGAGTTTCGTCCGATGACCGCCATCTCCCGTCGCCTCGCGCTGGCCGCCGGCGGGCTGGCGCTGTTCGCTCCGGGCCTGGCCTTAGCCCTCCCTGCCCTGGGCCAGCCCGCGCCGCCGTTCCGGGCGATGGACGCCGACGGCCACACGCGCTCGCTCTCCGACTTCGCCGGCAAGATCGTGGTGCTGGAATGGACCTCCAGCGGCTGCCCCTACTGCGGCAAGCACTATGGCTCGGGCAATATGCAGGCCCTGCAGAAGAAGGCGGTGAAGGACGGCGTCGTCTGGCTGACCATCTCCTCCTCCGCGCCGGGCCGCGAAGGCTACTTCACCCCCGCCACCGCGCGGGCCTGGCGCGCCAAGGTGGGCTCCCACGCCACCGCCATCCTGCTGGATGGCGAGGGCCGGATCGGGCGGGCCTATGGCGCGCGGGCCACGCCGCACATGTTCGTCATCGATCGCGCCGGACGCGTCGTCTACATGGGCGGCATCGACGACCGGCCCTACATCGATCCGGAGAGCCTGAAGGGCGCCAAGAACTATGTCGCCAACGCGCTCGCCGACCTGAAGGCCGGCCGCCCGGTGGCCGATCCGGTGAGCGCGCCCTATGGCTGCAGCGTGCGCTACGCCTCGGCCGCGGGGTTCTAGGGGATGGACCAGGCTTTGTCGGATATCGAGACGGCCTGGGGCCGGTTGCAGGCGGCCGCCACCGGAGCTGACGGCCGGCGGATCGCCGCCCTGTTCGAGGCCGAGCCGCAACGGCTGGAGCGTCTCGTCCTGGAGGCGGCCGGCCTCGAACTCGACCTTTCAAAGCAGCCCTGGTCCCTAGCGGACCTGGATGTCGCCCTCGACCTCGCGCGGGCCGGCGGCGTTGAGGCGGCCCGCGGGCGGCTCTTCGCCGGCGAGGCGGTGAACGCCTCGGAGGGCCGCGCGGCCCTGCACATGGCGCTGCGCGCGCCCAAGGGCGGCGACTTCCGCGCCCAGGGCGAGCCGGTCTCCGCCGAGGTGGACGCCATGCGCGCCCGCATGGCCGCCTTCGCGGAGGCCATCCGCTCGGGCGCGCTCAAGGGCGCGGGCGGCAAGCCCTATCGCACGGTGGTGCACATCGGCATCGGCGGCTCGGACTTCGGGCCCCGGCTGGTCTGGGAGGCGCTGCGGCCGGTCGAGCCCTCGATCGAGCTTCGCTTCGTGGCCAACGTCGATCCCGCCGAGCTCGCCCAGGCGCTGGCGGGCCTCGACCCGGCCGAGACACTGGTGGTGGTGGTGTCCAAGACCTTCACCACCCAGGAGACCATGACCAATGCCCTGGCGGCCCGCGCCTGGCTGCGCGCCGCCCTGGGGCCGGCCGCCGACGCCCAGCTCGTCGCCGTCTCCGCCGCGCCGGACGTGGCCCGGGCCTTCGGGGTTCCCGCCGAGCAGGTGTTCGGCTTCCGCGACTGGGTGGGCGGTCGCTATTCGGTGTGGTCGGCGGTGGGCCTCTCCTGCGTGATTGGCCTCGGCGGCGAGGTCTTCGAGGCCCTGCTGGCCGGAGCCGCCGCCATGGACGCCCACTTCCGGTCCGCGCCCCTGGCGGCCAATGCGCCGGTGCTGCTGGCGCTGGCCCACATCTTCAACCGCAACGGGATGGGCCGGCCGGTCCGCGCCGTCGTGCCCTACGCCCAGCGGCTGCACCTCCTGCCCAACTTCCTGCAGCAGCTGGAGATGGAATCCAACGGCAAGCGGGTGACGGCCCTGGGCCGGCCCGTGGCGCACGCCACGGCCGCGGCGGTGTTCGGTGACGCCGGGACCAACGTCCAGCACGCCTTCTTCCAGCTGATGCACCAGGGGACCGACGTGATCCCCGTGGACTTCATCGCCGTGCGCGAGGCCTCCGAGGGCGATCCGGCGGCGCAACGCATCCTGCTGGCCAACGCGGTGGCCCAGGCCGAGGCCCTGTTGGTGGGCCGCAGCGAGGCCGACGTCCGCGCCGAGCTCACCGCCAAGGGCGTCCCTGCCACCGAGATTGAGATCCTGGCTCCGCAGCGCACCTTCCCGGGCGACCGGCCCTCGGCCTTCATCCTCATGGACCGGCTATCACCGGAGCGGCTCGGGGCGCTGCTCAGCCTCTACGAGCACAAGACCTTCGTCGAGGGCGTGCTCTGGGGGATCAACAGCTTTGACCAGTGGGGCGTCGAGCTGGGCAAGAGCCTGGCCAGCCGCGTGCTGGACGAGCTGGAAGGCGGGCCCGCGGGCGCGCACGATGCCTCCACGGCGCGGCTGATCGGCAAGCTCAAGCCATGAGCGCCGGCAAGGTCCAGGTGTTCGACGACCTGTTGGCGCCGGCCGAGCACGCCGCGGTATGGAATTTCCTCAACCGGCCCGGCTGGGCCTATGGCGGCTTTTCCGCCGAGGGCCCCGAGGCCGACCGCTACTTCTACAAGCACTTCGCGGGCTACCGCACGGACGGACGCGAGGCGCGAGACCTGGCGGCCATCGAAGACGAACTCGCTCAGTCCGCGCCGATCCTGGCCCAGATGTGGTCGGAGCTGAAGAAGGGGCCGCTTGCCGGCCAGGCCCTGTCGCGCTGCTACGCCAACGGAATGTCCGGCGGGATCGAGGGCGGGTTGCACCTCGATTCCAACATCGAGACCCACCTGACTTCGATCTACTACCCGCATCCCACCTGGAGCCCGAACTTCGCCGGCGAGACCCTGCTGTTCAACGCCGCGGGCGACGAGGTGCTGGCGGCGATCTATCCCAAGCCCAATCGCCTGGCGGTCTTCGCGGGCACGATCCCGCATGTCGCGCGGCCGATGTCGCGACGCCGCGCGGACCTGCGCATCACGCTGATGTTCAAGACCATGCCGGGGTGAGCGAAGCTCGAGGTCTCGCGGTCTTGTGGTGGATTTCTCCGCCCCTCTCAGCTATAGAGCCCGCCCCATGAGCGGTTTCGCCCACCACCACGGCCACCATCACCATCCGACCCTGGCGGGTTCGGTTCGGGAACGCTTGGCCTAAGCGACCGCTTCCGAAGCCCCGCCGATGCGGACGGGGCTCGAACCTTTTCAGCTCCGTCCGTCGCTCCTCCTTCTCCAGGACACGACGATGCAGCCTCCAGTTTCCTTGAGTGACGGCCCGCCAACCGCTAAGCGCGGAACCATGACCGACGTCACGCGCCCCGAAGCCAGAACGCCGCGGGGTTTCATCGACCGCCGGACCCGCGACCTGACCGCCGAGCGGAAGATCCTGGCGGCCGTGGCGGAGGTCTACGAGCGCTACGGATTCGAAGCCCTGGACACCGGCGCCTTCGAGTTCGCCGACGCCCTGGGCAAGTTCCTGCCCGACGCCGACCGGCCCAACGAAGGTGTCTTCGCCCTGCAGGACGACCCCGACGCCGAGGGCAATGGGACCTGGATGGCGCTGCGCTACGACCTCACCGCGCCCCTGGCCCGCTTCGCCGCCCAGAACTGGGAGACCCTGCCCAAGCCCTTCCGCCGCTACGCCTTCGGGCCGGTGTGGCGCAACGAGAAGCCGGGGCCGGGCCGCTACCGCGAGTTCGTGCAGTGCGACGCCGACACTGTGGGCTCCGCGCGGCCCGAGGCCGACGCCGAGATCATCGCCATGGCGGTGGCGGGTCTCGAGGCCGCCGGCCTGCCGGCCGGGGCGGCGGTGGTGAAGATCAACAACCGCAAGCTGCTCAACGGCCTGATGACCGCCGCCGGGGTGACCAGCGAGGCGCAGAAGCTCGTCGTGCTGCGCGCCGTCGACAAGCTCGACCGCCTGGGCCCGGACGGCGTGCGCCTGCTGCTGGGCGAGGGCCGCAAGGACGAGAGCGGCGACTTCACCAAGGGTGCGGGCCTCACCGCCCAGGCGGCCGAACGGGTGCTGGCCTTCACCGCTGCCGGCGCCGGCGACCGCACCGAGACCCTCGACCGGCTGGCGAACGTGGTCGGAGGCTCCGCCGAAGGCGACGAAGGGCTGGCCGAGCTGGCGGCGATCCATGCGGCGCTGGGCGGCCTCGGCGTCGGCGCCGAGCGGGCGCTCTTCGACCCCTCGGTGGTGCGCGGCCTGGAGTACTACACCGGCGCGGTCTTCGAGGCGGAGCTGCTTCTTCAGACCACGGACGATCGCGGTCAGCCCATGCGGTTTGGCTCCATCGGCGGCGGCGGGCGCTATGACGGCCTGGTGGCCCGCTTCACCGGCGAGCGGACTCCGGCGACGGGCTTCTCCTTCGGCGTCACCAGGCTGGCCGCTGCGCTGCGGGCGGCCGGCCGGGACCTGGCGGCAGACGCGCGCGGTCCGGTCGTCGTCCTGGTGCTCGAGCAGGAGCGGATGGCCGACTACATGGCGGTGGCGAGCGAGCTGCGCGCCGCCGGGATCGCGGCCGAGGTCTATCTGGGGACCTCCGGCATGCGCCCGCAGATGAAGTACGCCGACCGCAGGCTCTCGCCCGCCGCGGTGATCATCGGCGGCGACGAGTTCGCCGCCGGAACGGTGACGCTGAAGGACCTCGACCTCGGCCGCGAGCTGGCTTCCGGCGTCGCCGACAACGCCGCCTGGCGCGCCGAGCGGCCGGGCCAGGTGACCGTTTCGCGCGGCGAACTGGTCTCGGCGGTCCGCAAGATCGTCGACGCGCCCAAAGACGCGCCGGCGCGGGACCCCGGCGCGTGAGGGTCGAGCCGCCGGTCCCGCCTGGGGTGCTGGCCGCCATCCGCGCGGCCCTGGCCGCTGCGGGCGCCGAGGCCGTGGACGCGCCGATCCTGCAGCCCCTGAACCTGCTGCTCGATCTCGCCGGCGAGGCCATGCGCACGCGTCTGTTCGTGGTGCAGGCCGAGGGCGGGGCCGAGGCGTGCCTGCGGCCCGACTTCACCGTCGCGGTGGCCCGCCGGCACATCGAGGGCGGGGCCCCGGCGGGACGTTACGCCTACGAGGGGCCGGCCTTCCGCTCGGCGCCGGAGGGGGAGGCGCCGGAGGAGTTCGTGCAACTCGGCGTCGAGCTGTTCGCGCCCGCGGATGGTGCGCGGGTCGAAACGGACGCCGAGGTCACCGGCCTGGCCTGGCGCGCGTCGCTGGCCGGCGGGCGGGACGACCTGACGCTCTGGCTGGGCGATGTCGGGCTGTTCGCGGCCTTCATCGGGTCCTTGCGCCTGCCCGATCTCCTCGCCGCGCGGCTGACGCGGGTGGCGGGACGGCCGCGGCTCCTGAACGCCGAGCTGCAGCGGGCGGGCGAGGCGGCGCAAGCCGTGCCCCAGGGTCAGCTCGCGGCCATGCTGTCGGGGCTCTCGGAGCCGCAGGCCGCGGCGATGCTGGAGGAGGTCTGGGCGCTCGCCGGCGTCGAGCCGGTGGGCGGCCGTGGCGCGGGCGAGATCGCCGCGCGCCTGGTGCGCCGGGCCGAAGCCGCCGCCGCGCCGTCGCTGAGCAAGGCCCAGGCCGAGGCGATCCACGCCTTCATGGCGATCTCCGAAGCGCCCGCGGACGGCCTGAAGCAGGTCCGCGCGCTGGGCGGCAAGTCGCCGGCGCTGGAGGCCGCGCTCGAGGACTGGGGCAAGCGCCTGGCGGCCCTGGCGGACGTCCCGACCCAGCGCATGCGCTTTGCGCCGGCGCTGGGCCACGCCTTCGACTACTACGACGGGATCACCTTCGAGGTGCGCAGCGCAGCGCTCGGCGAGGCGCGGCCGGTCGCCGTCGGCGGCCGCTACGACGGCCTGCTGGCGCGGCTGGGCGGCGCCGCCGAGGCCCGCGCCGTCGGCTGCGTCGTGCGGCCCTGGCGCGCCTTCGCGGGCGGCGAGGCATGACGGCCCTAATCATCGCCATTCCGTCCAAGGGGCGGCTGAAGGAACAGGTCGAGGCCTGGCTGGCGGACTGCGGGCTGCCGCTCGCCGTCGGCGGCGGCGCGCGGGGCTATCTGGCGGAGATCAAGGGCCTGCCGGGCGCGCAGGTGCGGTTGCTGTCGGCGGGCGACATCGCCGACGCGCTCAGCGCCGGCGAGGCGCACCTCGGGGTCACCGGCGAGGACCTGCTCCGCGAGCGCAGCGACCTGGCGAGCCGGGTGCTGATGCTGCGGCCCTTGGGCTTCGGCCGCGCCGACCTGGTGGTCGCCGTGCCGAAGAGCTGGCTCGACGTCGACACCATGGCCGACCTGGAGGAGGTCGCCCACGACTACCTGGCGCGCACCGGCCGGCGCATGCGGGTGGCCACCAAGTACCTGGCCCAGACCCGCGGGTTCTTCGCCCGCCACGGGGTGGCGGACTACCGGATCACCGAGTCGGGCGGCGCCACCGAGGGCGCGCCGGCTTCGGGCGCGGCGGAGCTGATCGTCGACATCACCACCACCGGGGCGACGCTCGCCGCCAATGGGCTGAAGGTGCTCTCCGACGGCCTGATCCTGAAAAGCCAGGCGCAGTTCGCCGCCAGCCTGAAGGCGGCGTGGAGTGCGGGTCAGCTCGACGCCGCCGAGCGCCTGCTGCGCGCCGTCGAGGCCCGCGCCACGGCGAGCGCCAGCGCCACCCTGATCTGGCCTGCCACCGGCGCCGCCCGGGAAACCAAGGTCGTCGAGGCCCTTGTCGCCGCCGGCGCTTCGCCACGTCCGCATGGGCTGCTGATCGCCACGGAGCGGGCCGCCGCGGCGGCCGCCGCGCTCACCGCCGCGGGGCTCGGACCGGTGACGATTTCGCGGCCGGACTTCGTCTTCGACGTCGTCTGCCCGCCGCTGGCAGCCCTGAAAAAACAGGTTCTTTGACGAGGTCGTCAAAATCGGTAGCGATTTCCCCTGGCTCGCGAAAAAACGCCGGTGGCGTCATGCCAAGGCACAACCTCCGGGGCGTTGACTCGGGTCAAAAATTGCCATCTCTTCCCGATTGCGAGAGACACGAAGGCGCAAGACCTTGGATCTCCGGCGTTTCGGGGAGGAAACGCCCGCTCTGTTCAGAGCGACTGCTCAAAGCCGGCCCGCTGCGATTATCCCCCGCAGCGGGCCAAATTTTTGCCCCACGCCCGGTTCTGACAACTGAGTCAAAACCGCGGGGCCAGGCTCACCAGATCCGGACGCGGTCGGCGGGCGCGATATACATCGGGTCCCCCGGCTTGACTCCGAAGGCGGTGTAGAAGGCGTCGACGTTCCGCATGGGCACGTCCGTACGCGCCTTTTCCGGCGAGTGCGGGTCGGAGACCAGTTGCTGGCGCAGCGCGTCGTCGCGGGTCTTGCCCCGCCACACCTGCGCCCAGCCCAGGAACACCCGCTGGTCGCCGGTCAAGCCGTCGATGATCGGCGCCGGTTGTCCGTGCAAGGAGGTGTGGTAGGCGTCGAGCGCCAGCAGCAGCCCGCCCAGGTCGGCGATGTTCTCGCCCATGGTCAGGTCGCCGTTGATCTTGGCCCCCGGCAGCACGTCGAAAGCCCCGTACTGCTTGCCGAGCTTGACGGTCTCGGCCTCGAACTTCTTGGCGTCCTCCGGCGTCCACCAGTCGGTGAGCCGGCCGTGCCCGTCATAGTGCCGTCCCTGGTCGTCGAAGCCGTGGGTGGTCTCGTGGCCGATCACCCCGCCGATGGCGCCATAGTTCACCGCCATGTCGCCGTCCGGGTCGAAGAACGGCGGCTGCAGGATGGCGGCCGGGAAGACGATCTCGTTGCCGGTCGGGTTGTAGTAGGCGTTGATGGTGGAGGGCGTCATGCCCCACTCGGAGCGGTCCACCGGGCCGCCCAACCGCCCCACCCGGAAGTCCCAGTCGAAGGTGGAGGCGCGGTTCACGTCGCCGTAGAGGTCGCCGTCCTTGATCGCCAGCCCCGAATAGTCGCGCCACTTGTCGGGATAGCCGATCTTCACGGTGAATTGGGCCAGCTTCTCCAGGGCCTTGGCCTTGGTGGGCGCGCTCATCCAGTCCAGGCGCTCGATGCGCCCCTTCATGGCGGTGCGGATATCGCCCACCAGGGCCAGCATCTTGGCCTTGCTCTCCGGCGGGAAGTAGGTGTCGACATAGACCTTGCCCAGCGCCTCGCCGATCTGGTTGTCCACCAGGGTGACGCCGCGCTTCCAGCGGGGCCGCTGCGCCTGCTGGCCGGTCAGCACCTTGCCGCGGAAGTCGAACCGCGCGTCGACGAAGGGCTTCGATAGATAGGGGGCGGCCTGATCGGCGAGGTAGAAGGCCTGCCAGGCCTTCAGGGTCTCGATCGGGGTCTTGGCGAAGATGGCGGAGATCTTCGGGAAGGCGGTGTTCTCCTGCGCCACCACGCGTGTGGCCTTGGAAAGGCCCGCGCCGGCCATGAACGCCGGCCAGTCGAAGCCGGGCGCCAGGGCCGGCAGCTTGGCCGTGTCATAGGGGTTGTACATCTTGTTGTCGTCGCGCTGCTCGGCGCGGGTCCAGGAGGCCTGGGCGATCTCGGTTTCCATGGCGACGATCGCCTTGGCCTCGGCCGCGGGCTTCGGCCAGCCCGCCAGGGTCAGCATCCTTGCGACATAGACCTCGTACTTGGCCTTCTGCGCCTCGAAGCTCTTTTCCAGGTAGTAGTCGCGGTCGGGCAGGCCGAGGCCCGCCTGGCTGAGATAGACCGCGTAGTGGTCGGGGTCCTTGCCGTCCACCTGCACCGAGGCGCCGAAGATCGATCCGCCGAACACCTTCTGCGAGCGGCCCATCTCGCGGGCGATGTCGCTGCGGGTCTTCTCGGCCTTGATGGCGGCCAGGTCGGCGGCCATCGGCTTGGCGCCCAGGGCGTCGACCTTCGCCTCGTCCATGAAGCTGCGGTAGAACACGCCCACCTTGGCCTGCTCGCCGGTGGCGGCCCGGTTGGCGGCGGTCTTGTCCAGCAGGCCATGCAGGCGCGCCTGCGAGAGCTCGGCCAGGGAATCGAAGGCGCCGTAGCTGGTCCGGTCGGCGGGGATCACCAGGGTCTTCTCGTAGCCGCCGTTGGCGTACTGGAAGAAGTCCTGCCCTGGCGACGCGGAGGTGTCGCGGCCGGCCAGGTCGAAGCCCCAGGTCCCCATGCGCGCCGCCTTCGACAGGTCCGGCGTCGGCGCGGCGGGCGCTTCGGCCTTGGCCACCGGCTGCGGCGCCATCTTGGCCTTGGCCTTGGGCCTGGGCTTCGGCTTGGCCTTCGGCGGGGCCGGGTGGACCCGGATGATCGGCGCCACGGTGGTCTGCGCCAGGGCCGGGCCGGCGGCGAGGAGGGCGGCCGCCGCGACGGCGCCGAGCCATTGGGTCTTCATGAAGATAAGGGCCTTATAAGTTGATGTGGCGCGACCATGCCCCGCGACGGCGCCGCGCGGGCGTTACAATTTGGTCAGAAACTGGACCTGCGGCGAGGGGCCTCAGTGGGCCATGCCGGGCATCGGCGGCGGGCCCATGCCGGCGCTGACCGTGAAGCGCACCGTGACCTTGGCGCCGCTGGCGAAGGTGAGGGTCGCCGGCGCCTGGTCGCCGGGCTTCAGGGTGCGGGTCAGGCCGATGAACATCAGGTGGTAGGCGCCTGGGCCGAAGGTGGCGCGGCCGCCCGCGGCGATCGGAACCCGGTCCTGCTTCTTCATGGACATCATCCCGCCGGCCATGGTGCTGGAATGCACCTCCACGCGGCTGGCGATGGGGCTTTCGACGCTTTCCAGGGCGTCGGCGGCGCGCCCGTGGTTGACGAGCACCATGTAGCCCACCCCGTTGGTCCCGGCGACCGCCGGCCGGCTCCAGGGGGAAAGGACCTCGACGGTCCCCGCAGGGCGGGCGGCGAGCGGCGTGGCGACCAGGGCCAGGGCCACAGCGATCGGAAGGCGGTTCATGACGTGGTCTTACTCGAGGCTCTCAGCGTGCGGGTTCAATAGGTGTACTTCAGATCCACGATCACCGTCCGCTGTGGGAACGGGTGGAATAGGAAGTATTTGCGGGCGTTGAGGTTATCCACGCCGACGCCGACCGCCACGTGGTCGTTGAGGGCGTAGCGGGCGTGGGCGTCCATCACCAAGAAGGCGCCGAACCCCTGGTAGGTGTTGGCGTAGCGGTCGCTGTTGTCGATGGTCGCGAAGGACCGGTCGCTGTAGCGGGCGGCGAGCGTCAGATCGAGCTTCGGCAGGGCCGCAGGGGTGTAGGTGGCCACCACGGCGCCGCGCCACCTGGGCAGTTGCGGCAGGCGTTTGCCCACCGCCGCGGCGAAGGCGGCGTCCCCTTCGATCTCGGTGTCCAGGTAGGTCGCCCAGCCGGAGAGCTCGAAGCCCGGGACGAACAGGTCCTTCTGGTCCGCCACCACTTCGACCCCCGTGGCCCGGGTCCTGTCGACGTTCTGCACGAAGCTGACGGTGAAGCCGTTCAGCGGCGCCGTCTGCGACAGCAGGGCGTCCCGGACCCGCTCGTCGAACAGCGACACCCGCAGGCTGCCGTCCGACCAGTCACGTTCGGCGGAAAGCTCGCTGGAAAGCGCGCGCTCGGGCTTCAGGTTCGGATTGGGTACGGAGAGGATCGTGCCCGTGGTCACCGCCTGATAGAGCTCGCTCACGGTCGGGAAGCGGTTGGCGACGCCCACCGAGCCCTTGAAGGTCCAACCAGCCATCGGCGACCAGGCCAGCACGGCCTTGGGGGAAAAGGCGTCCTTGCGGAGGTCCGGCTGATGGGTGTCGAGGAGTGGCGCCGCCGAGAAATTCAAGCCATCGGAGGCGCGCCAGTGTTCGTACCGCCCGCCGACGGTCAGCTTGAGCTGCGGCGTGACCGCCCAGGAGTCCTGGGCCCAAACCGCCTGGGTCGTCGTGCGCCCCTTGCTGAGCACCTGGGTGGCGCCGGGTGATCCGGAGCGCCAGTCGCCGAGCGCGAACTTCGGATTGTCCAGCCGGTAGCTGTCCTGGTGGGCGCCAAAGGTGACGGTATGGCTATCGTTGGGCCGCCACTTGCCGTTGGCGTCGAACGTGTACCAGCCCGTGCCGTCGAGCTCGGCGTCCGAGCCTGGCCCGCCGGCGAACCCTGCGGGCAGGGCGAGCGTCGGCGATCTCTGGTGGCTGCGGAGATAGTCGAACATCGTGGCCGTGACGTCGAAGTCGAAAGCGCCGCCGGTGTGGGAGCTCAGCGACAGGCCCTGGGCGAGTTCCAGCTCGTCGAGGTCGTAGACGCCGTTGGAGAAGCTGCTGGCGGGGATGTTGTAGGCCCGCCCGCCGATGTCGATCGCCCCGGCGTAGACCGGCGCGCCGGCCGCATTGCGCAGGTAGCTGTTCACCGTCGAGTCGTCGTCATTGCTGAACAGGCCGAAGGTGTAGGCGAGCGTCACGGACGGCGTGAAATCGTAGGTGAATCGGCCTGAGGCGTTGTCCTGCGCCTGATGCTCCAGTCCACTGGAGCCCAGCACCGCGATCGGGGCGCCGGCGCGGTTGGCGTCGGTGAAGGCGCCGGTGACCGGCGTTCCGGCCGGGCTCGTGGTCGCCGGAACGGTCGCGGTGACGTAGGTCAGCGGCTGGCTGTGGCTGTCGAGATGGTTGTAGCTAAGCCGGAACGCGAAAGCGCCGAGCCGGTCGCCGACGTCGGCGGCGAAGCGTCCGGTCGCATAGGTCTTGTCGTCGCCGTACTTCGAGAAGGACTGCGACGCCCCTTGGGCGTCCACATGGGCTTCGAACTGCGTGGGCGTCCGCGTGACGAAGGCGATGACGCTGCCCACCGAATTGCCGGGGAAGGCCGCGGCGAAGGGACCGTTCAGCACATCCACCCGCTCGACGGCGTCCGGCGTGATCAGGCCCCACTTGGGCGAGGCGCTGGTGTTGTTGTTGCCGATGAGCGCCGACAGCAGGATGCCATCGACGTAGAGCAGGGTGCGCGCCGAGGCGCCCACTCCGGACGTGCGGCTGGTGACCGGCGACTGGGTGTCGCCGATATGCCGTTGGCGGACCAGCACATCGGGGACATAGCGCAGCGTATCCTCCGGCGTCGTCACGCTGATCGTCCTGGCGATCTCCTCGGCGGTGACGGTGGAGGTGGTGTTGGGCAGATCCGCCAGATTGGAGATCGAGGACGGCGCGGTGACGATGACGGTGTCGACCGTGGCGGCTTCGTCCGCATCGGCGCCCCGGGCGGCGGTGGAAGCGGCCAAGGCGCACAAGGCTGCGCTGGCGAGGAGGGCGCGACGCGCCCGGTCTTGGAAGATCATGGTCGAATCCTGAACGGCAGACATGGGTCGGCGCCCCGGCGGGCGCGGCGCAGTAAGTCTGGTTCAGGCGGTGGGCGGGCCCTGGCCCAGAGGCCGAGGCGGCCCGCGGGCGCGGGGCGCGAGCGGGCGCGCGTCCGGGGCGTGCACAACGGCTGCGACCCGGTAGGCGACGGGTTGCACGGTGACTGGGCTCGTCATCACCGCGGCCATGGCCGCCGCCAGGCAATCCTGGCAGGGCATGCCCGCGAAGCCCTTGTGCGGTCCGCCCGGGATCTGGGCGGCCTTGGCGTCAGGGACCGTCGCGTGTCCGCCGGCCGTGCAGATCAAAGACAGCGCGGGATCCGCCGGCGCGGCCATGGCGGCGGCCGGCATCAGCGCCTGGGTCAGCAGGGCGAACACGGCGAAGAGGGCGGCGATCGCCCTTCGGTCGTGGCGGGCCCGGCCGGCGGTCTGCATGGCGGTGTCTTTAGCCGGATCCGGCGATTTCTCAAGCCGCGGTGTCTGCGCCATAGTCACGCGACCTCGCAGGAGAGCGGATGCCCGCCCACATCGAGCCCGGCGCCTACAAGGACCTGGTGCTGTTCCTGGCGACCGCCGGCGTGGTGGCGCCGCTGTTCCGGCGCTGGAAGCTGAGCCCGATCCTGGGATTCCTCGGCGCCGGGGTGCTGTTGGGCCCCTTCGGCCTCGGCCGCCTGGCCCACCAGGCCCCGTGGCTTTCCGCCTTCACCATCGACAACCCCGCCGAGGTCGCCCAGCTCGCCGAGTTCGGGGTGGTGTTCCTGCTGTTCACCATCGGCCTGGAGCTCTCCTGGCAGCGGTTGCGAGCCATGCGCCGCTATGTCTTTGGCCTCGGCGCCGCGCAGGTGGCCCTGAGCCTGGCGGCTACAGCCGGGGCGGCGCTCGCCTTCGGCCAGCCCCTGGGCGCGGCGGCGGCTATCGGCGCGGCGCTGGCGCTCTCTTCCACCGCCATCGTCATGCCTATCCTGGCCGAGCAGAAGCGGCAGCATTCGCTGGCCGGCCGCGCCACCTTCTCCGTGCTGCTGTTCCAGGACCTGGCGGTGGCGCCGATCCTGGTCACGCTGACCCTGCTCGGGCGGCGTGCTGGCGCGGCCGCCCTGTCGCCGGACATCCTCTTGGCCTTCGCGCCCGCCGTCGCGGGCATCGTGGCGCTGCTGGTGCTGGGGCGGCTGGTGCTCAGGCCCATGCTGCGTTCCGTGGCCCGCGCCAGGAGTGAGGAGCTGTTCGTCGCCGCCTCCCTGCTGGTGGTGATCGGCGCGGGCCTGATCAGCGCCCTCAGTGGCCTCTCCATGGCGCTGGGCGCCTTCATCGCCGGCCTGCTGCTGGCGGAGACCGAGTTCCGCCACCAGGTCGAGGTGACCATCGAGCCGTTCAAGGGCCTGTTGCTGGGGCTGTTCTTCCTCTCGGTGGGCATCGGCCTGGACCTGCCCATGCTGCTGGCCCGGCCGCTGGAGGTGCTGGGCGCCGCGGCCGGCCTGACCGCCGTCAACGGCGCCGGGGTCTTCGTCCTGGCCCGGCTCTTCGGCCTTAGGACCCGGGCGGCCGCGGAAGCGGCCCTGCTGCTGGCGGGCGCCGGCGAATTCGCCTTCGTGATCCTGGGCCAGGCCATGGACCAGCGGCTGGTGGACCGCGCCACCGGCCAGGCCCTGGTGGTGGCCGCGACGCTTTCCATGGCGACCATCCCGCTCCTGGCCGCGCTCGGCGCGCGGATCGGCGGCCGCAGGATCTCGCCGGCCGACCTGCCGGAGGCTGAGGGCGAGGCCGCGGCCGGGCCGCGAGTGCTGATCGCCGGCTACGGCCGCGTCGGGCGCCTGGTGGGGGAGATGCTCCGCCGCCACGACCTCCCCTGGGTGGCCGTCGAACAGGACGCACGGCTGGTAGAGGCGGCGCGGCGGGCCGGCGAAACCCTGTTCTATGGCGACGCCGCGCGGCCGGATTTCCTGGCCCGCTGCGGCCTGGCTGAAGCGCCAGCCCTGGTGGTGACCATGGACGATCCCGACGGGGCCGAGGCGATCGTGGCCGTGGCCCGCGCCCTGCGCCCGCACCTGACCATCGTGGCCCGCGCCCGCGACGCGCGACACGCCCAGCGGCTCTACGACCTGGGGGCCACCGACGCGGTGCCGGAGACGGTGGAGGCGAGCCTGCAGCTTTCCGAGGCGCTGCTGGTGGAGATCGGCGTGCCCATGGGCCTGGTGATCGCCTCGATCCACGAACGGCGGGACGAATTCCGCAAGGCGCTCAACCGGCCCGACGCGCTCGGCGGCCGCACGCGGGCGCGGCGGGCGAATCGCTGAGCCGGGCGCCCGGCCGGAACGGCGCCGGGACGGCGCCGAAATCTGGTCCGTGTCCGGCCTGCGGAGGGAACCAAGCGGCGCCGTCAACGTTGCAGGATTGGCGCATTTGGGGCGCGAGTCAGTTGGGGGCATGCATGCCGCTGGGCGACAGGGGGAGCCGAAGGCGCTCGGCGACAGCCGGTCGCCTGCTTGGCGCACCCGCATCCAAGCTGCGACGACAAGACAAATTTACATGGAATTCCAGGGTCTTCGTTGGGCCGCGCGGACTTGAACTGCAGCCCTGGGCAATCCCTGGACCTGTCTTTTGTTAAAGCAACGGAGGATTGGTCACTTCGCCGAACGCGCCAATCTTCCGCCAGCCTGGGGGTCAACTTGCGAGACGAAGTTGATCCGCCGGCCGATAGTCGTATAGCGTCCGGCCAAGGTCCGTCGGGTCGTGAAATTGGGGTTCAAGTGTGGCTTCGGTGACACTTACCTAATCTCCCGGCCTTGATATAAGAAAAGCTGGGTCAATAGGCCGCAGCGCTAGGGCAATGAGAGGGCTCTGATTATGAAGTTCAAACTCCTGGCAGGGGCCGCGATGGCCGCGGTGTTCGCCGCGTCTGGCGCCTCTGCGCAAGTCGGTTGGTACGGCGCCGTCGATCTCGGCTACCACTGGCCGGAAGGCATCAAGGCCGACTCCAGCAACTTGGCCGCCAACGGCATCAAGACCACCTGGCGCTTCAACCAGGAAGACGACTACGCCGTCTTCGCCCGCCTCGGCTACCAGATCACCGACCACTGGCGCGCTGAAATCGAGGGCGGCTACCGCCCCGGCAACATCGACTCGGTCCGCGGCGGCAGCAACCAGGCCATCGTCGGCCTCTGCACCGTCGGCGTGGTCCGCACCGCGGCCGCCCCCACCTGCGGCCGGCCCAACGGTAAGATCGAGTCCTTCACCCTGATGGGCAATGTCATCTACGACATCGGTCCGGATTGGGTCATCGATCCGTTCATCGGCGC